>Ga0114950_10000026_pt1 | contig 67920 bp, 68 predicted proteins | sample N075metaG_FD_83503 | JGI IMG/M metagenome (GOLD analysis project Ga0114950, IMG submission 83503) | Deep subsurface microbial communities from Kermadec Trench to uncover new lineages of life (NeLLi) - N075 metaG | ecosystem: Environmental > Aquatic > Marine > Ocean trench > Sediment | place...
AATTCAAGCTAGATTCAAGTCACCACTCAGTCACCATTTTACAGCGACAATCTGAAACAGCTTACAACGGCTCAGGTGCCATCCTGGTATAAAACTGCTGTTTATGTGGCATAAAGCGCGTTTCGTGATACACATTGAAACATACTGAAACAGCTAAGTAAAATGACTGTTAAGCAATGGGTCGCTGGTTCGAGCCCAGCAAGCGGAGCCATATTGCAAAAAAAAGAGGGTCGCACGGTGTGCGGCCCTTTTTTTTGGCGAATCAGATGACAAGGTACTGCTCGTGAATGGGTATGCCAATATCCGCCAGTATCACTATTTCGAGATCGGTAATTTCATCGACGCCGCCATCACTGGCCAGGGGTGTCATCATTGCTTCCTGGAAGCTTGCCTGGTCCAGGTGATCGAGGGAATCCACATCCAGCGCAACCGGACCGCCATTTAGGGCTACGGCCCGCTCGCCGAGGAACTCGGCCGCTGCCTGGTCGATAAGAGTCTCAAATCGAAGCCGATAATCTCCACCATCAAACTCGGCTTCAAACCCCAGTACATGCCCCAGCTCATGGGTTAACACATCCTCAAAGCTGACTTGATAGAAGGGGGTAAAATCATCGCTGGTGTCAAAGTCGAAGTAGCTATCCCGCTCAAGGGTATAGGTATTAATGTTTATGGAAGCATCGGGCTCATCACCATTGGTGTCGGCCCCGCTGCGGAGCTCCTCTGTCGGAGCGCCTTGAAGAGTATTTTCCCCAGCGTCAACGTAATATTCTGGAGACGCGGTAGCCAGTGTGACCCCGCCATTGCCGTCGCTCTCTTCTGTGAATGGCCTTATCACTATGTCGAGTACCGCGCCGTACTCACCATCAATATACAGGTCCCAGTTATCCCATGCCGCCTGGAGGTTATCCTCTATCACGCTGCGGAAGGCATCCAGTTCCCCATCGGGGTCCTCGAAGGTAATGGTAAGCGGCGTGGTATTGAAAGGCTCCCTGGCGGTCAAGGTGTAGCTGCCGATATCGCCCGACGGACTTGCCACAGCCAGATAATAGCTGCCACTAACAGCCGGGGTGTAGCTCGCCTCGTCCTCCAGGACAAGAGCGCCGGATTCATCGTACAGGGCCATGATCGGGTCGGCCAAGGAACCGCTATCGCTGGTGAGCTTAAGGCGGTACTCAATACCCTCCGTTAGTTCAATGGCAAACCAGTCTTGATCAGTAGCAGAATCAAGGTGGCTGCTCAGGGTTTCGCCCACCTCCAGGCTCGCGTCCGTGCCGGTATCACCGGCGATGGTGTCATTGCCCACCCAGTCCATGCTCAGAGTGTAGCTGCCAATGGAGAGGTTCCCGGCTGACTGGGCGGCAAGATAGTAGGTGCCCGCCGTCTCGGGAGCAAACACCATGTAGCTGTCTATTCCCTTGCCGGAATCATCATCGGACAACGGGTAGTCATCGGAGCCGTCGTATAAACCCAGCCACGGATCCAGCAATGTGCCACTTTCGCTGCTGAGCCCCGCCATAGTGAATTGATACTCAACACCGGCCTCCAGTTCCACAGCAACTACGTCGATATCACCAAAATAGTCCACATTGCTGATCACGGGATTGTCGAAGGTAAGAGTAGTGTCGGTGCTCAAATCCGCCGGCACAGTATCCTCACCCGCTGCGGCGGCAAGTTCGTCCAATAAAGCCAGTGCAGCATCTACACTGGCGTCGCCGCTGTCGATATTCGCGATCAGCTGCTTTGCTGCTGGCAGCTGATCCTCGTCATAGGGGGCACCGGTGAGGACGATGATGTCTGTATAGGCCTGGGCAACTTCCAGCTTGTTGGCGAGGGTATCGATATCGCTGCCCTGCACACCATTGGCAATATCCAGGGCGACGGAAGCCAGCGATTTGGCTGCTGAGGTGAGCAGGTCGATATAAAACTGCAGGCCACCGGCATCGGCCTCGCGGCCGAGTATTTGCTGATACAGCGTTGCCACCAGCTCTTCGGAATCCAAATCACCATAGTTATCAATAAATTCCTGGGAGTCGCCAAAAGCGTCGATTAGCCCGTTGAGATTGCCGCCACTGGCATCGAGCCGACCCGCCCAGTAGTCCACACCACCGGGATCGCCCGGGCGGCCGTAGTAGGCCACGTACATGGTCTGGACTTTTAGGATTGATTGTTCCGAAGGCATATCAGCCCTTCACCACCACGGTTTGCTCGATGGCGCCGAATATTGATTGACCGCCGTCATCACTCATTTCGATGCGGATGGTATCCCCATCCTGCATAAATGCTGTGGCTGGCTGGCCGGACTCGATGGTTTCGATCATGCGAATCTCGGCGATACAGCTATAACCCAGGCCACCCTCTGCCACCGGCTTGCCGGGCGTACCGTCGGCATCCTTGTTGGAGACAGTGCCCGAACCAATAATCGTACCACTGCCCAGGGTACGGGTTTTGGCGGCGTGAGCCACCAGGGTGGGGAAATCAAAGGTCATATCGACGCCGGCATTGGCCTTGCCAAAGTCCTGGCCGTTGTAGGTGACCTGCAGCGGCAGGTGTAATCGACCATCGCGCCAGTTTTCACCCAGTTCATCCGGGGTGACACACACCGGGCTGAAAGCACTGGAGGGTTTGGACTGGAAAAAGCCAAAGCCTTTACCCAGTTCAGCCGGTATCAGGTTGCGCAGCGACACATCGTTGACCAGCATGACCAGGCGCACCTGTTGTGCTGCCTGCTCCGTGGTCGCGCCCATGGGTACCTCGCCGGTTACCACGGCCACCTCGCCCTCGAAATCAATACCCCAGCCAACATCGTGCATAACAATATCGTCGCGCGGGCCCAGAAAGGTATCCGAACCGCCCTGGTACATCAGCGGTTCGGTCCAGAAACTGGCTGGCATCTCAGCGCCGCGCGCCTTGCGCACCAGCTCCACATGATTCACATAGGCTGAGCCATCGGCCCATTGATAGGCCCTGGGCAGCGGCGAGGCACAGGCGGCCTCATCGAAGGCTTCCCCTTCCCCATCATTCACCCGTGTCGATAATGCCAGCAAATCTGTCTGCACGGTCTCCCAGTCGTCCAGCGCCTGCTGCAGGCTCATGCCGGCTTTAAGACAGCGCTGCAGATCGGTGGAAACCACCACCAGGGCGCCGTCTCGCCCCTCCTTTAAAGAAGCTAATTTCATGCTATATCTCCACTATTTATCGCCGATAACACCGCGCGCCAACTGGTCGCGTTCAATACTTTCAAACAGGGCCTTGAAATTGCCCTCGCCAAAGCCCTCATCGTCTTTGCGCTGGATAAACTCGAAAAACATCGGACCCAGCAAATTGGCGGAGAAAATCTGCAGTAGCAGGCGCGGCGCTTCGCCGTCGGTGGTGCCATCCAGCAAAATACCGCGACTCTGCAACTGGTCTACCGGCTCACCGTGTCCTGGCAGACGCTCTTCCAGCATCTCGTAGTAGGTGGTGGGCGGCGCGGTCATAAATTCCAGGCCGGAGGCCTTGAGCCGATCCCAGCAGGCCAGGATATCGTCGCAGGCAAAGGCGATGTGCTGAATGCCTTCGCCGTTATAGGCCATAAGAAATTCCTCGATCTGCCCACCGCCGGTGCTCTCCTCGTTAAGGGGAATGCGAATCTTGCCATCCGGGGCGCTCATCGCCTTCGACCGCAGACCGGTGTACTCGCCCTTGATATCGAAGTAGCGAATCTCGCGGAAGTTAAACAGCTTCTCGTAATAGTTGGCCCAGTGTTCCATGCGCCCGCGGTAAACATTGTGGGTCAGGTGATCCAGCGTGTGAAAACCGAAACCTACCGGCTTCTGCTCCACACCCTCCAGCCAGGTGAAGTCAATATCGTAAATGCTCTCACCCTGTTCGTAGCGGTCTATCAGGTAAACCGTGGCGCCGCCAATGCCCTTGATAGCGGGCAGACGCAACTCCATGGGACCCGTCTCGACCAGCACCGGCTCTGCGCCCAGCTCCAGTGCGCGGGCGTAGGCTGCGCGGGCATCGCGCACACGAAAGGCCATGCCGCAGGCAGAGGCGCCGTGCTCATCGGCATAGTAATAAGCATGGCTATTGGGCTCGTAGTTGGTGATAAAACTGATATCGCCCTGGCGCCACAGGCTCACAGCCTTGGAGCGGTGTACCGCCACCTTGGTAAAGCCCATCACCTCGAAAATCGGTTCCAGCACGCCCTCTTGGGGCGCAGTGAATTCCACAAACTCAAAACCATCCAAACCCATTGGGTTCTCAAATAAATCGGCCATTGGTAAACCTCCATGCAGGCAAGTGTTGCAGTGTAGTTCCGTGGCGGATAGTTTCAACCAAAAACGTACTCCAGGCCCAGCCTGACGGGCCCGCCGACGACAAACAGCATAAACACGACGATATATACGTGGTCTGGTTTTATCTGGTACGGCATGCGACTTATCCCTTTTGCGGTGTGAGGTTCATACTTTGCCCCTTATCCACCCTGTTGGCCTTGACCAGCCGCGCCAAGAGCATGGCCATTGGCGTCAAATGGGGCCTTTCCCGGCAGTGGCTTTGCTCTATACTGCGGCCATGAAACAGATACTGATACTCCTGAGCCTGCTCATACTCACCGCCTGCGCCAGTAGCGGTGCCGTCATCACCTATGCCTGGAAGGCCGATGACATCCAGCAAAAGCAGGATATGGAGGGCGTACTGGTACTGGCGATTACCGACCAGCCGGAGGCGCGCAAGCGCTTTGAAGATGCGTTCACCTCCGCCCTGAAAAAACGCGGCGTCAGGGCGGTTGCCAGCTATGAACTGAATGCCACCAGGAAAATCACCAAGGACGACGTGATTGCCATGGGCAAACAAAGCAATACCGACGCCCTGCTGGTGACCTCCTTCGCCGGGCGCGATCAGTACGAGGTCCTGCACCCGGGCCGTACCTACGTAGGTGTCATGCCCATGTACACCCGGCACGGCGGCTACTACGGGCGTGGCGGCGTGTACGGCGTTCCTTTCGAGATCGGCCACGTGCCGGACTTCTACGCCCAGCATCAATCCCTGCACCTGGAAGCTAACCTCTACGAGATTGCCACCGCGGAGCACCTCTGGCAGGCGGCCTCTGGTATTGATGAAACCGACGACACCCGGGAGATGCTGGAAAAGTTTATCGACGCCTTCATGGAGCAGCTGCACAAAGACAAACTGGTACGCTGAAACCATTCATCGCACCGTGAGCTCAACTGGTCGCAGTTACGTGAACTGATCGGAAAACCCCCTGTCTCTCTACCTGCAGGCAACAAATGCCCGCACAAAAAATCAATTTAGGGAGTTATGTCATGATCATTAAAACCACAACAAATAGTGTCGCCGCGGCGGTAATCTTCACCGTTCTCAGTGGCATCTCGAGTCTCGGCAACGCCAATCTACAAGAAGTAGACGTTAAATCTGTACGTGTGTCCTACGCCGATCTTAATTTGAACCAGGCTGCGGGCAAGAAAACCTTGTACCAACGCCTGCGCGGTGCCGCCGACCAGGTTTGCGGAAAAGTGCAGAGCAAAGTCGCCCGCGATATTCGCCACAATCGCGAATGCTTTGAGGATGCGCTCGACCATGCAGTGCACCAGGTGGGCAATCAGGATCTGCTCACCATGCACCAGAACTAGGCAGCAAGCTCTGGTGGCCATGCTATGCTTCATAGCATGGCCATGATTGTTTACAGCTTGTTGGGTTTGATCTTTGCCGGGGCGGTATTCTATGGCGCCTGGCGAATCCTCAAAAATATTGACAAAGAAGATGATATAAACTAATTAACTCTTTGTTTTTATTGAGTATTAACCTTTTCTACAGCGGGCAAAATCAGCGGTGTATTGCGCATCATCTCAAAATCCATGAGGGTGGAGATTTGTGAATCCACCTGGATGAAGCGGGCCGCCAATACGGGCCCCAGCAGCTTGGAAAACTGCTTGAAGTAGCGCTCGCGACGCTCGATCCTCGCCCGCTGAATGGCAAAGGATTGCTCGGCGATCTCGTTGGCAAACTCATCATTCATCTCATCATAGCCGGCGGCAAAGCGTTGTAACATGGCGATGCGTTTGGCCAGCAATTTGTCCTGCTCATCGGCATAATTCCGATAGATCGGCCAGAAAGCCTGTTGCTGCCGCGGTGTCAAATCCATGGCCGTGGCGATCAAGCCCATGCGCCCGGAACGAATATCGGCCTGGGCCAGTTCAATCATTTCCTGTTGCGCCTGGGCCATACCAGCAGCTACCACTAATACCACGCTTGTCAGCCATTTCGTCATTGAGGATCTCATCGGTAAAACTCCGCAAACTGGGTTGTAAAATCAATCAGCATATCAGCTGGCAAGTCGTTCACGCCCGCTGCCGCCTGCCTGCCTCCACCGGTGGGAAAGCGCCTACACAACTCATCGGCACCGGTTTTATTATTCAGCGGCGCACGCACACTCACCAGGTAATTGCCATTGGCCTTTTCCGTCAGCACCGCGTGACCGCGATCCGGGCTGCCATTGGCCAGATCATTGCTGTACACGCCACTCACGCGCCGGGCCCACGCTTCATTGGGAAGAATAAACACCGCGGTGCCCTGTTCAGACTGGTATTCCTGCAGTGCGCCTGCCGCCGCCATATCGTCGCGATAGCCATTCTCCAGCTTCTCGAAGTTATCCCGGCTCTCCTCCATAAAATCGAAGGGGCTGGCGAAAGCACTGACCAGGCTATAGAGCTCTGCCGGTGCAAAATGCAGGTCTGCCAGGTTGGAGCCGTAGCCGTTGTAATTGATATAAGTACCCAGGTTTTTGAGACGCTCCAGCTCAGCAGCTTCCAGTTTCAGCTGTCTGGCCATAGCCTCCGCGCTGTCAAACAGGTTGTCACCAAAAGCCCCCACTACTGCCCACTCCAGGAAAGCACCCTGCAAAAAACCGTTAATCAAGATGCTGGTACACACATCAGCCTCGGTATTGATCAGGCTGGTAAACTGCTCATGCTCAGGGATATCCCCGGCGAAATGGTGATCACAGTAAAAAACATCAGCGCCCGCTGCCAGGACTTTGCCCAGAGCCTCCCGGTTCTTGTCCAGCGAAACATCCAGCACGGTGATACTGTCGCCCGCCTGCGCATCCACCTGCTCCAGCAAACTGATATCGCGCTTTACCCCGGTAATCAGCGTTGACTGTCGCGGGTCGGCATTGCGCAATTGCGTCAGGGCGCAAATGCCATCCGCATCACCGTTAAATACATCGTAGTGAGTCATTTTCTACCTACTTGTCGTGTGTTCCCTCGGGGAACAATTCCTGAACATTACTTGCCGTGGCCTGTGCTACGCTGCGCTGCTTGTTCCAGAGATGGTCGTGTACTTGCTGGTGTTCGTGAAAGCCACTTACGGCTGCCATCAATATCGCCTTGATACTGTCGCAATTCATTTGATCACAGTGCGCATCCAGTTCTTCCAGCCAGGTCTGCAACTGTTGCAGTGGCGGGTACTCGTCTTCCGCACGCATAATCATCGGGTGGCCGGTGCCCGTCACATTGTCTCCCAGCATCAGCTCCTCATAGAGCTTTTCACCCGGCCGCAAGCCGCTGAACACAATATCGATTTCGCCCTCTGGGTTATCTTCGCTACGCACACTGTAACCACTCAGCCTCACCATGCGCTGGGCCAATTCAAGAATGCGCAGCGGCTCACCCATATCCAGTACGAAGACGTCACCACCCAGGCCCATGGCACTGGCCTGAAGCACCAACTGCGCCGCTTCCGGAATGGTCATGAAATACCGCGTTACTTCCGGATGGGTCACCGTCAGTGGTCCGCCGGCCTTGATCTGCTCGCGAAACAGCGGCACCACCGAACCCGATGAACCCAGCACATTGCCAAATCGAACCATGCAAAAACGGGTCTGGTTCTGGTTGCTGGCCAGGGCCTGGCACAGCATTTCTGCAAAACGCTTGGAGGCGCCCATGATATTGGTGGGGCGCACTGCTTTGTCGGTAGACACCAGCACAAAGGTTTCAACACCCGCTTCAATGGCAGCCTCGGCGGCATACCAGGTTCCAAAGATGTTATTGGCAACCCCTTCGGCGATGTTGTACTCCACCAGTGGCACATGTTTGTAGGCGGCGGCGTGGTACACCGTCTGCACACTGAAGGTGCTGTATATCCGTTTCAGGCGGCGCTGGTCCTGTACCGACCCCAGCAATGCCACTACTTCAAGTTCGATCTCTGCTGCGTCAAGCAGGGTCCGCAGTTCACGCTCAACGTTGTAGAGGGCATATTCAGAGTTATCCAGCAGAATGAGTTCGCGCGGGCTGGCCATCACAATCTGCCGGCACAATTCCGCGCCTATTGAACCACCGGCACCGGTAACCATCACCACCTTGCCACTGATACAGCGATCAATCAGTTCCGGATGGGGTGGCACCGGCTCCCTGCCCAGTAGATCCTCCAGCGCAATATCCTGAATCTGCTCCACGCTGGCCTTGCCCTGCAGAATATCCGCAAACTTGGGCACGGTGCGCACGTACACGGGCAAATTAACCAGTGAATTAATGATCTCGCGGCGCCGTTCTGCACTCACTGAGGGCAATGCCAACAATACCTGGGAGATATCATGCTCTTCAATCAGCTCGGCGATCTTCACCGGCGGCATAACCTGCACGCCGTTGATCACACTGCGCTGCAGGCGTTTATCATCATCGACAAAGCACACCGCGCGAAACTGGTCGCCGTGATTTAATGCCGTCAACAGCTGTCGACCGGAGTCACCGGCGCCATAGATGATGACCTTGTCACAGACCGAATAGAGCTTGTCCTGGTAATAGGCGCGCACCAGCATGCGCGGGCCACCAATCAGGAACAGGGCCAGGCCCCAGTAAATAAAGGGCATGGAGCGCGGCACGCTAGCCTGGGTAAAAAAGATGGTCGCTCCGAGCACCATGGTGGAATAGCTGATACCACGAATAATGGCCCACACTGCCTGCTGACCCATAAACCGGATCACTGCCCGGTACAGACCCAGTCGCAGGAAGATAACCGCACTGATCAGTATGGTCGCGATGGCGCAGGCAATCTCAATTGGACCGATAACAAAATCCGTATGCCCATAGCGCAGGGCAATCGCCGACCACATGGCGGCACCGACAAAGGTCATGTCCAGAAACAGTAGCAGCGCCTGCTTGATGTTGCGTGGCAGCTCGATCAACTTTTCCAGCGCCACCACAGCGCTGCGGATAATTCCCCCGAAAGTGTGTCGTACCAGCCTGGTTATTGAAATCAAGAAGAGCCCCATTCACATCGATGAACGCGCCATTTTAGCGTTTTTCGAGATCAATTATTACGGTAATTTCACCGCTTTCCGCAAGGCCAACAACAACGGTGTGTAGGCCGCCGCCAATGCGACCCATGCCCAGGTGGGCCATAGTAAGGCCAGCAGTGCCAGCGGTAACAACCACAACAGGTTGTAGGCCAGCATCAACAGCACCACCCGGCTATGGCTGGACCAGTGGCGCGCCAGTCGCTGATACAGGTGCAGACTGTGGGCCTGGGTAACTGCCTGGCCGGTCGCCCCGCGCCACAACAGGGTGACGGTGGCATCAGCAATAAACACGGCCAGCAGGATCAACCAGCACAGCAGCGGCAGCGCGCCACTGGCTTGCCCGAGCAGGGACAGCATCGCCAACAAAAACCCGATAGCAATGCTGCCGGCATCGCCCATAAACAAGCGCGCCGGTGACCAGTTCCAGTACAGAAAACCGGCACAGGCCGCCGCCAGCAGCAGGCACAGTTGCACATAATGCCAATCCGCTCCGTTGTACAAGGCCAGTAGTCCCGCCGCAGCGGCGGCGAATATGGCCTCGCTGGCGGCAATACCATCTATGCCATCCATAAAGTTAAACAGGTTGAGAATCCACAACACGTAGAGCACCGCGCTGATAAACAACCACAGCGGCAATGGCCACAACAACAACCAAATCGATAGCGTACAGGCCAGGGTATATAACGGCAGGCGCAGGCCAACCGACAAGCCATAGCTGTCATCCAGCGCCCCGGTCACGACTAAAATGCCAGCGACAATCATCAAATAACTACTGCTGCCAGACCAACCCATGGCTGTAACACCCACCAGCATGGCCAGATAGATGCCAATGCCACCCCCGCGCGGTGTCGGTTCGGTGTGTGAACTACGGGCGTTGGGCACGTCGAACAGCTGCCAGCGCAAGGCCTGCCGGCGATAGACCCCACAGCAAATCAAGGCCGCCAGTGCCGTCACAAGGATGGGCCACAACTGCATTCAGTGGAGCTCCTGCAACATCTCCGGCGCCAGGTTTTCCAGGGTCTGTTGAGGTTGCCAGTCAAGCAGCTCACACAGTTGCTGGTTGGAATACAGCTCGCCTGCAAACATCTTGTCATAGCTGCTGGCAGAGGAAGCATCTCTCTGCAATTGATCCAGTGCGGTCATCCCCAGTCGCCACAACCAGGCGGGCGCCCAGTTGATGCCCGGCCCTTTGCCCTGGGCACTGCGTACCGCTGCGCGGATGCGGCGCAGGTCGTAGGATTCACCATCGGTGGCTATCACTACCTGCACTCCGCTAAGGTCTTTGTCCAACAAACTGCACAGCGCCCGGCACAAATCGCCAATCCCGATCAGTGATCTGGGTTGCGACGGCGGCGGTATGGGCAGGCCCAGCGCAGCCGCTTTCATCAGGTTGCGCAGATTACCTTTAACACCGGGGCCATAGACCAGGGCCGGACGCACTATCACCACATTCATGGCCGCCTGCGCAAAGCTTTGCTGTAGCTCCTGTTCTGCGCGCCACTTCCAGTAACCGTAGGAATTGCCCTTGGCATCGGCTTTGACTGAACTGAGGAAAACAAATTGCCGAACGCCGGCCTCGTGGGCGGCGTGGGCCTGTTGCAATACCGAACGATAGTTGGCTTCTTCATGCTGCTCTGGCGAAGCTGACTGGTGGGCTACTCCCGCGCAACAAAACAGGCTGTCAGCCGTAGCCATGGCCTGGGCAGACGCCGGTTCACGGCCACAACTCATTACCTCGATATTGCGCGCCTCCAGCTGGCGACACAGCTCTGAACCAATAAAACCAGTAGCGCCGGTAACCACGCATTTCATTCTGAATATTCCCGTGTATAACGAGTAAGGGGGCCGAAGCCCCCTCTTATAATACGGATGCTACCGGCTTATTCCAATGTAATACGTTCGCGGTTGTTGTTGACGATAGATGGCCCCACGCCCTTCACTTCCAGAAGGTCGTCAACACTAAAGAAAGGGCCATAGGTACTGCGGTATTGCACGATGGCTTCTGCACGCGAGTGACCCACGCCTTTGAGGCCTCGGGTCAAAGTCTCGGCATCTGCCTTGTTGATATTTATCGATTGCACCTGGCTGGCCATTGCTACCTCATCGGCATGCAGTGTCAGCGGTGTTAGTACGGGTGAAAGTCCCAATAGTAATGCGAGTAGTAGTCTTTTAGTCATGGTGGATCTCCTTATCCAATGATGCGCCGCCGGCATCCGTATCACCCTAAAGTGTAGACTGCCCGCATCATTCAATGGCCACCATTTCACATCTTATCTGCGCAATGTGTCAGGCCTGCAAATCCCGGTGAATTTGTTGCAGGGTGGCCACCGGATCGCTCGCCTGTGTTATTGACCGCCCAATAACCAGGTAGTCACTGCCGTTGGCCATGGCAGCTACCGGAGTCACCACGCGCCGCTGGTCTCCCGCCGCATCACCGGCCAGCCGTATACCCGGTGTCACCAGTGAGAAATCCGCGCCGCACTGCTGGCGCAGCATGGCAGACTCCTGCGCTGAACAAACCACTCCATCGAGACCGCTATCGGCTGCCAATTGGGCCAGGCTGGCGACGCGCTGCTGTGGGGTCTGGGTATAACCCAGCTCCAGCAGGTCTTCGGCAGACAGACTGGTCAACACGGTGACAGCAATCAGCAACGGTTTATTGGTACTTTGCTGCACCGCCTCCCGGGCCGCCTGCATCATGCGACGACCGCCACTGGCGTGCACATTCACCATCCACACACCCAGATCGGCAGCAGCGCGCACCGCCGCCGCAACTGTATTGGGTATATCGTGGAATTTAAGATCGAGAAAAACATCAAAACCCAGTGCCTGAATTTGTTCAACCAGCGCCGGTCCGGCGCGGGTAAAAAGTTCTTTGCCAACTTTGACCCGACACAGGGCGGGATCCAGTTTTTTTGTTAGTGCCAGCGCCGCAGGCGCGTTGTCATAGTCCAGTGCAACAATGATGGGTGTCGACATTAATTCTCCTTATTGCCAGGGGTGGATGGTTCCGGTTCGGGTTCTGCCGCAGGCACTCTAGCTAATTGCCGATTGGCACGCAGCAAGGCGGTGCGCAGGCGCAGCACCAGGCCAATCGAGGTGAGCATGCCAATAACACCGCCTATGGCAAAGGCCAGCAACACCCACAGTGCCACCGAGCGCTCGGGCAAATAGACCACCAGCAGGTCCAGCGGCACGGCCGTTGTGTTCTGCACCGCAAACAGGGCACCGAGCACTAATACCGTCAGTACGAGGAGAAAGTAGGTGGTTTTTTTAATAAAATTCATAAATCACAGGCAGAAAAAACAGGTGGAGAGGTCAAAGCCCGGCATGCAGTCCCATATTTACCCGCTCTCGCAATTCCTTGCCTGGCTTGAAGTGCGGCACGTATTTACCCGTTAACTGCACCGCATCACCCGTTTTCGGATTGCGCCCCTTGCGGGGTTCCCGGTAGTGCAGTGAAAAGCTGCCAAAACCACGTATTTCAATGCGGTCGCCAGTGGATAGGGTTTGCGACATGTGTTCAAGAATCGTCTTGACCGCCAGCTCTACATCCTTGGCAGACAGCTGGGCCTGCTTCGATGCGATGAGCTCTATCAGCTCTGATTTAGTCATGCTGCCTCCAGGAGGAACATATAAGCTATTGATTAGACAGCGTATTTTGCCTGTTATGGCCTTCTAGTGCAAGTTTATTGCAGGAGGGGCATAAACAGGCGCGCGTAGCTATGCTTTTGCTTCAATGATGTGACCCCACACAGACAGGTAGCTGTACGGGAATGGAAATTTGCCAAAGGTGATATTCGAGAAACCGGCAAAGCCAAAGGCCTGCTCCAATTCCACTGCTTCATACAGGTTTGCATCCCACCAACGGCCGATAAGCGGTTTGGTTAACCAGTTTCGCCGCGTGATGAATAGCACGATGCGCCCCGCTTCGTGCAGACGTGAACGCAGCCCACTCAGCGCATCAACCAGCTTCTCCCTGGGAATGTATTCCATCATGGAGGCAGAGACAATCAGGTCAAAGCGATTCCAGTCGGCGGGCACTGTAGCCAGCTGCAAAACATCGGCCTGCACTACGTTCACCCCTTCGATCGCCTGTGTTCGTAGAGTATGTTGAAAGTCCTCGAGCATTTTCGGCGTCAGGTCAAATCCCCGTAGCACCCCGGGGTTGAAGCCTCGGCGCAGCAGAGCCTGTCGCAGCGCAAGTGTGACAATCCCCTGTTCCACAACCGGCATCAAGCACATGGAGCCCGGAGCGCAGCAGTGGTGACTTGAGGAAATAGGCTCTAAGTGCCGGCGCATACCCAACCAAATTGACGAAGCGAATGTAGCTCCGACCTCGCTGCGTATACAGTTGTCTGGGGTCTGATCTATCGCGCATGATCACGCTGCCAGCGCGGGGGAAATCGGTGCTTCACAATAATCAGCACAAAAAATAGCAGTATTTCCTGCACCAGGAAGACCAGACCACCCAGGTCGAACGCAATCGTCACAAATGCCTGCACGCCCGAAACCCAGAGGAAGTCATAAACCTGATCTCTGCATATTTCGCAGAGGTTTAGTCGCATAAACCGAAGCGTCGTGCTCATACGGCAGAACAGGCATCTGCGCCGGCACTCTGTCGTTGTTTCCATGGCTATCTCCCAACGCTGAGCCACCTGCACCGCTTGATACTATTGACATTCTGCAGGCGACAATTTGTTTTTTGCACTTCAAAATCACTATAGTACGGCTATGGTAGAGGTAACAGAATTAGTGTCCAGCATATCGCCGGGGTATCTCTAATGTCGACAGCTGTCCCGATTAGGCCATTAGCCGCCAGCATTGTAGTTGGCAGTCTAATTTTCGCATTCGACATATTGGTACCGCTGGGCGTGGCCAGTGGCGTGGCCTATGTGGCGCTCGTCTTGTTGGGAACATGGTTTCCAAGAGAATCTCATTTTTATGTGTTGGCTTCAATTTCGACGATGCTGGTAATTCTTGGGTTCTTGTTGTCGCCAGAAGGAGGGAATGTGTGGGTAGTTCTCACCAATCGTTTGCTTGCCTTTTTTGTCATTTGGATTACGGCCTGGCAACTTGTTCACCGCAAACGAATGGAACAAGATCTGCGTGAGAAAGAAATGGAGCTTCGTCGGGTGTCGAGAATGAGCGATATGGGGCTAATGGCCTCGGCATTGGCTCATGAGATCAATCAACCATTAACGGCCATTAGCAGTTATGTGCAGGCGGCCCGCCGCACCCTCGAGCGCTCCGAAATTCCGAAGTCTGTCGAAGTCTGTGAAATTATGGATAAGACAGCAGCCCAAAGCATTCGGGCTGCTGACATCATCCGCCGATTACGTCAATTCATCGAGAAAGTTGAAACCGAGCTTTCCGTGGTTAACATCAATGAGTTTGTTGAGGAAGCCAGTACCCTGGCCCTCATCGACGTGACGGCCAGAGATATTAATGTCAGATTCCGCCTTGCACAGAATTTGCCAAAAGTCCGGCTTGATAGCGTGCAGATACAGCAAGTCATCGTTAATTTGATCAGAAATAGCATAGACGCCATGGCGGGTGTAGCGCGGCGCGAATTGACAATCACCACCAGGGCAATTGAAGATAATCTAATTAGAGTTACTTTTATCGATACAGGTCCTGGACTTTCTGATGAGGTGCGTGACAATTTGTTCAAACCGTTCGTTACCACAAAAGTCGATGGCATGGGTGTAGGCCTGTCGATTTGTAAGTCTATAATCGACGAACACGATGGTCGTTTGTGGTCGTCGTCCATTCCAGGTGTGGGCGCAACTTTCCATTTTACGCTACCCGCGTTCTCCAATAGAGATAATGCTCATGAGCAATGATGCCATTGTTTATGTTGTCGACGACGATGATGCGGTGCGCGATTCCCTAAAAGTGCTGCTGCAATCGGATGGCCTGACGGCACAGGTTTACGCATCGGGCCGGGAGTTCATGGATTCCTACAATGCAGATATCGCGGGTTGCCTGTTACTTGATGTTCAATTGCCCGACATGAATGGCCTGGAAATGCAGCTGGAATTAGCCAACAAGCAGATAAAACTGCCAATCATCATCATAACCGGCTACGCCGATGTACCGATTGCAGTTAAGGCCTTGAAAGCGGGCGCCGTGGATTTCATTGAGAAACCATTTTCAGATGACACAATCCTGGCCAGTGTTCGAACTGCGCTGGAAATTGGCAATAGGGAACACAGGGAGCAAGCCTCGCTGCTTGAGGCCAAAGAAAGTCTACAGCGTTTAACAAATCGCGAGCGCCAGGTTCTCGAGCAATTAGTTATGGGGCGTTTGAATAAGGTGATAGCGTTCGAATTAGGTATTAGCGCACGCACCGTAGAGATACATCGAGCCAGGATCATGGAAAAAATGAAGGCGCGAAGCCTCGCTCACCTGGTGCGATTGGCCCTGGCGCTGGGAATCAGGCCAGAGTTGCCGTAATTTTCGCTCATATACGTATTATCCCTGATTCCACAAATCGCATAATTCCGCTGTAATCACCGTGAGTATTTTGAGATCGCAGGTTTAACTGTGGATAGACCTAAGCTAGTCAGGCATTTCCGGTGACCGGTCCAAGCGAGCCAAAGATCTTTATTGTTGATGACGATGAAGGTGTTCGCGACAGCCTGGCTACCTTGCTCAAATCAGAGGGCTGGGACGTTCACGCTTTTGAAAATGGGCGTGAGTTTCTTGAAGCCTTTGATGTGGCAGAACGTGGCTGCCTGCTGCTTGATCTCAATATGCCCATCATGGGTGGTCGTGAAGTAGTCGAAGCATTGCTGGCAAGGGAGTGTAAAATTCCAGTCATCGTGATCACCAGTGATGACAATGCACGCATCAATTCGGGACTGCTACATCTTGGGGTAGTCAAAGTTCTGCAAAAGCCGTTGAATCACGAAGCGTTGTTTGAAGTGATTAACCAGGTGGTTTGAGGACTTATTGTCGTTTTACGACGCTGCAGGCATTCTCACTTCCCCACGACTCCCTATACGTATTTGCCCCTAGGTATAATTCCGAATGTTCCTCTCGGGGCTGACATACCATAATTTCTACAGATTCGTTGTGCGGTATTTTCGAATCAGGAGCACAGAAAGAAACTATTTCTGGAGAAATTAGGCAATGCGTAGTGGTGTCACATATTTTCTGCTGGTTTTGATACTGCTGGTTCAACCAGCGGTTTTGCTGGCAAGTGCGTGTACTGCTCACGATCTCAATAGCAAGGAATAAGTGGCGTAAGAACCGCCATAAGGGGAATACCAATGAAATTAAGACAATTATCTATGCCATGCATGGCCGCCGGGTTGCTTGTTCTACCGGGTCTGGCAGGTGCGCAGGTGGCAAGCGACCGAGGAGCATTTGACGCACTGGAGCAGGGCCGTTTCGCCTTTGCCGGTTACGGCGATGTTACCTATGTAGATCCAGACGGTGGCGACAGCGCGTTCAAATCCAAGGTCGCGCCAATCGCCCTGATACAGCTGAACGAGAAAATCCATATTGAAATCGAAGTGGAGATCAGTGTTGATGAAGACGGTGAGACTGAGACCGAGCTCGAATATGGGAATATCCACTATTTTATGGCAGACTCAACTGTGCTTACCGCGGGCAAGTTTCTACTTCCATTTGGCCAATTTGGTCCAAATCTGCATCCCAGCTGGATTAACAAATTGCCCTCCGTACCGTTAGTTTATGGCGGGCACGGAGGCAACGGAATTGCTACACCGCTAATGCCGATACTCTCCGATAATGGCGCTGGGTTCCAGCAGACATTTGTCTTCGGCAATGGATCTCGTCTTTTCTTTGATGGCTATGTGGTAAACGGACCCTCAATTGCCAAGCATGACGAAGCGGCAGACGATGATCATGACGAGTTCGAGGACGTGCTGGATGAGCACGACGAGGAAGCCGCCGACGATGATCATGCAGAAGAGGAAGGTCACGCTGACAGCTTGTTTCCAGAGGTAGATTTTGAAGCCACCTCCGGTGACAACAACAATGACAAGGCATTTGGTGGCCGACTGGCTTATGCCTGGCTGCCCGAGTTTGAGTTGGGCTTGTCCTACTACTCCGGTGCCTACGACGATGATGGTGATCTCGATTTTACCGCCTATGGTGTCGACCTGAACTACGTCAGCACTTACTTTACTGTACGGGGAGAATACATCGACACCGAAACTGAAGCTTTTGATGACGATGGAGCCAAGGAAGACTTTGAGCGAGACGGCTGGTACCTGCAAGGTTCCTGGTATCTCAAACAGACTGGAATTGCTTTTCTTGCACCGGTAGAGGTGGTGATACAAAGAAGCGAAATCAATAAGTTTGATGGAGCAGAGCGCTGGGCCTTCGGCCTTAATTACTGGCTGACACCGAATGCAGTGTTCAAATTGTCCATCGATGAAACTGAGCTGGACAACGGTGAAGATGAAACTCGCTTCATTGCTCAAATTGCCTACGGCTTTTAAGGAGAAAACATTATGAAATTCCAGCGATACAAAAATGGTAGCCGTATTCTGAACGCCTTGCTGCTGTGCGGCTTGTTCGGATCCGCGGTCGTGTCCGCCCAGGATTACTCTGTTGCAGACGGCGCGAAGTTATACAACGATAACTGCGCACGCTGCCATAATCCAAGGCCGGCCGAGCAGTTCACTGCCCGGGAGTGGTCCGTGATCATGCCGCACATGCGCAATAAAGCGCACCTTACCCGCCAGGAATCAGAAGCCGTCGAGCGTTTTATTGCTTCCACATTAACCGCTGATGTTCAGCGAACTCTCAGATCGCATGAGTATAATGTGTCTGCTGAGCCCGTGGATGGAGAGCAGTTGTTTAACCAATTCGGGTGCCAGGGTTGCCACCAGATCAATGGCAGTGGAGGGTCCATGGGGCCGAACTTGAGCGTGACCTTGCGGGAAAAAGGCGAGGACTTCATGATCCAGAAAGTTCTCGATCCCGCTGCGGGCACACCGGCTTCAACAATGCCGAAATTCCCGGTTTCGGAAGCGGGGGCCACTGCGATTATCGAGCACATTAAAACACTTGATAAGCACTAGCGGTAGTTGGGCTCCTACGCTGGCAATCGAGCGTGGGAGCCTTATCTCCACATCCGTACTGGCATGATCTGTGGTAGTTCAGCTCAATTTGACCAGTGTATGTGTACGATCTTCCAGTCACCTCTCGGCTGTTTCTCTATAACCAGCGTCTCCATGGATTGACTATCTACTGGCTTATCTTTGAAGATACCTGAGACTCTTGAGCGGGAGATGGCGACTGCGGTGTTGCCATACTCTTGTACGTGACGCTCCAGCAACTCGATTTGCAGATCTTTAAGAAACACCATGTCGGCTTGCATATGGTGGTTGCCATATTCAACAGCGGATCGTTCGACACTGCCGCCTTCAAAGATCAGCACATTGCTAGCGAGCAAGGATTTTGCGGTCGTACTGTCACCTGCCTTGAGGCTTGCATGAAACTGCTCAACAACCTTGGCCGCCTCGCTGTCAAGTCCCGAGAACATCGCCTGCGCCGCCTCCCCGCCATGTGCATCATGTTCCTGCCCTGCGGCATGGCTGTGGCCGCCTGCTGGCGCCCTATCCGTATTTTCTTCGGCTGGAGGATGATCGTGATCGTGACCTTCGCCGCTCACCTCTGGCAAGGACATCACACCCAGGCCGTGCCGGTACACAAGCTCACTGCCTTTGAACCCGGTGGCCGTTACCAGCAATAACGCGACGACAAACAAGCTTCCAGAAAGTGACTGCCGCCGGGCAGGCAGCAGCTGAAACAAAGCCGCGCCGCTTAAGAATACGGCCGCTGTCACAAAAGCCCAGTTGCGGTGATCGGTCATGGCCACATGGGAAGCGGTGTCATGATTCACGGTGTAATAGGCGTTCAACCCCGTCGCAATGGTGGCAATAACCACCACAGAGCTGATTAGAATCAGCCATTTCTGGGCCGCAGCAAGCAGCGTCCACCCGGCCTTTTCTTGAGATAGCCAGAGAATCAATTGCAGTACGCCGGTAATGGCCAATAGCGTAACCGTAAAATGGACAAACAACGGATGCCAGTTTGGAATAACTTCAATCATAGTCGTTACCTCTTTGGTATGTTTGTTCGATTAGAACCAGGCGCGGATGACCTGGTAGCCGGCCTGTTGCACAGCCTCAAGCACTGACTCTTCAGAGGCGTCACCAGTAACCAGGGCCGTGCGGTCGGCAAAATTCATTGCCGCCCGCTCACGCCCGCCTCCCGGCTGCTCGTTCCTGCCACTGCAGGACCAAACTGTATAAAACCGGCAGTACTAGCAGGTTCAATATCAGCACAGTTAGCATGCCACCCAGCATGGGCGCTGCAATCCTGTGTGTGACGTCAGACCCCGTACTGGTACTTAGCATGATGGGCACGAGTCCGGCCATAGTGGAAACTGCTGTCATGACCACGGGTCTGACACGTCGCGAGGTTGCGGTGAGTACGCCATCTTTGATTACGTCCGCAGGCAGTATTCCAGGCGTCCGCGCACGAATTTGCTGTATCTCCTGGTCGATAAAACTGAGCACCAAAACACCGATCTCCGCCGCCATTCCGGCCAGCGCGATAAAGCCCACGGCGACCGCCACCGACATATTGTAATCATTGAGGTAAATTAACCACAAACCGCCGATCAAACCAAAGGGGATAGACACCATTACCACAAGGGGCTCAATAATATTGCGGAAATTGAAGTACAGCAGCAAAAAGATAATGAGCAGCGTGGCCGGAGCGACAATCCGCAGGCGCGCCGCCGCACGCTCCATATATTCGAACTGTCCCGACCAGGTAATGGTATACCCGGCGGGCACGTTTACCTGTGCCGCAAGGACCTCTTTGGCTTCTTTAACAAAGCCGCCGATATCCGACGATGATATATCCACGTAAATCCATGCGTTGGGCCGTGCATTTTCACTTTTAATCACTGGTGGGCCGCGTGTGTAGTTAATGCTTGCGACCAGAGCGAGCGGGATATGCTGCCCGATGGGCGTCGGAATCAACACCCGTTGCAGAGACTCCATGTCCTCTCGTAGTGATCTCGGGTAGCGCACATTTACCGGATATCGCTCCAGCCCTTCGACGGTCTCCGTGACGTTCATTCCACCAATTGCGCTTTGAATGACGTCCTGTACATCCCCCACGGTTAGTCCGTAGCGGGCAGCACTCTCCCGGTTGATATCGAAATCCAGGTAATAGCCACCCACGGCGCGATCCCCAAAGGCAGACACAGTGTCAGGCATGGTTTTCATGGCCAGTTCAATGTCTTTGGATATTACCTGTAGGGTGGCGAGGTCCGGCCCGGATACCTTGATTCCTACCGGCGTCTTGATGCCGGTCGAAAGCATATCGATGCGCGTTTTGATCGGCATGGTCCAGGCATTGGCAAGCCCCGGGAATTGAACGGCCTTGTCCATCTCTCGCATGAGTTCTTTGGTGGTCTTATCAGGGTCGGGCCACTCCTCTTTGGGCTTGAGTCTTATGGTCGTTTCAAGCATCGACAAGGGCGCAGCATCGGTCGCTGTTTCGGCCCTTCCGACTTTACCAAACACGAGGTGTACTTCAGGAAAGGTCTTCAGTATCCGGTCAGTTTGCTGAAGCAATTCCTTGGCCTTGGTAATGGAAATGCCCGGAAACGTCGTCGGCATGTACAAGATGTCACCTTCATCCAACGGTGGCGAGAACTCGCTGCCTAATTGGCTGTAGGGATATGCTGTGACGCCGAGCAAGCCGATGGCCAGGACAATAGTGATCAATCGATTATTCATGGCCAAACGCAGAGTCGGCGTGTGCATAGCATGCATCAGTCGATTGAGCGGGTTTTTGTGCTCTGGCAGTATTTTCCCTCGCAGAAAGTAGCCCATCATGACGGGCACCAGCGTTACCGCAAGTATTGCGGACGCTGCCATGGCGTAGGTGGCGGTGAACGCCAGGGGACTGAACAGCCTGCCTTCCTGCGCTTGCATGGTAAAAATCGGCAGGAACGATACGGTAATAACCAGCAGCGAGAAAAATAAGGCAGGGCCGACCTCCCGGCAGGAATTGCCGATCACTTCCCAGCGCTCATCGTTGGACAGCAGGCCGCCCTTCTTATCCACCGCCTCTGCCAGGTGCCTGTGTCCGTTCTCTACCATCACAATAGCACCATCGACCATGGTACCAATGGTGATCGCTATGCCTCCCAGTGACATGATATTGGCATTTAGGCCCTGGAAGCGCATAACGATAAAAGCCATCAATATTCCCAATGGCAGGGTAATAATTGCCACAAATGCACTTTGCGCATGCAGCAGAAACAGAATAACCACCAGACTGACAATGATGAGTTCCTGAACCAGTGAGGTGTTCAGGCTTTCAACCGCCCGCTCGATGAGATCGCCGCGATCATACACGGGAATGATCTCTACACCCTCTGGCAGCCCGGCTTTCAGTTCTTCCAGTTTTTCACGTACGCCGATAATGGTGGCCAGTGCATTTTCGCCGTAGCGCATAATAACGACACCACCAGCGACCTCGCCTTCGCCATTGAGGTCAACCAATCCTCGCCGCAACTCCGGTCCAATCTGCACATGGGCAATATCTCGAACTCTCACGGGAGTCCCAGAGGCATCTACCGCGACAGGGATGGAGTTAATATCCTCCACAGAGGTGATGTAACCGCGGGCTCGCACCATGTATTCTGTTTCGGCCATCTCGACAAGACGCCCACCCACATCGTTGTTGGAGCGCTTGATCGCCTGTATGACCTTTTTGAGCGGGATGTTGTAGCGCACCAATGCATTGGGATCGATCACAACCTGGTACTGTTTAACAAAGCCGCCGATGGAAGCAACTTCTGCAACGCCTGCAACGGTCTGCAGGGGATACCGGAGGTACCAGTCCTGTATTGATCGCAAGTCGGCGAGATCATGCTTGCCGCTGCGGTCAACCAGCGCGTATTCGTACACCCAGCCCACACCCGTAGCATCCGGGCCTAGTGTCGGCGTAATGCCTTGCGGCAATCGGTCACTGACGTAGTTAAGAGCCTCAAGAACACGGGAGCGCGCCCAGTACATATCAGTATTGTCCTCGAAGATAATGTACACGAAGGACAAGCCGAAAAAGGAATAACCACGAACGACTTTGGTTTTGGGTACTGCCAACATAGCAGTCGTTAGCGGGTAGGTCACCTGGTCTTCCACAACCTGTGGAGATTGACCCGGAAATTCAGTTAGCACTATCACCTGCACATCTGACTGGTCTGGAATCGCATCCAACGGCACATTTACATACGAGTACACACCAATAAGGGCGATAATAATCGTCGCCAGGATGACCATAACGCGATCCTTGAGCGCGGCGTCTATAATCCACTTAATCATGCTGCATACCCTCGTGTGTACTGTTATCGCTGGACATATTCATGCCGGGCTCAGGGGCAGCTTCACCCGTGTCCATTCCGGACGTGTCGGAATCTGCTTGCTCCATATCCATGCCGGACATATCCTCGGCAGTATCCCTGTTGTCGGTCGCAGGCTTCGGCCCCCTGGGGCTGAGCATTTTTGCGGTGGCTTCGCGGAGGCTGGATTCCGAATCCACCAGGAACTGTGCGGATACCACCACCTTTTCTCCGGCGCTTATGCCGGAGATAACAGCCACCTCCCCTCGTGATTCGATTCCCAACTCCACCCTACGTGGTTCCAAGCTGCCGTCATCGGTCTGTACGTAGATCTGGTTGTAGTCGCCGGACCTGACCACAGCTTCCGATGGGACCACGATCTGGTTGGGTTTCGCGGCGGCGCGAATGGATACATCGGCGAACATTTCCGGGCGCAGCAACAAATCAGGATTATCAAAGATCAGGCGCACCTTGGTGGTGCGTGTTTTGGCTTCAGCATAGGGAAAAATATAGGACAACTCCCCTGTAAACGTTCGCCCGGGCACGCTGGCCAGCGTCATCTCTACGCGGTCACCCTGCTTCACCCAGGGCAGCTCATAGTCGTAGATATCTGCATATACCCAAACGGTTTTCAGATCGGCGATTAGATATAGTTCAGTTGTCGGTGTGACATACTGGCCCTGCCGGGCACCAATATTCAGCACGGTACCTCCCGCCGGTGCATGGATGTGAAGGCCTTCCTTGATTTCACGTGAGCTCTCTAGCTCCACAATCTGGTGATTGGGAACGTCCATCAAGACCAGCCGTTCCCTGGAGCTTTTTGCCAGCGCCAGGGCACCGGTGCGAACATCCTCGAAGGGGCTATTCTCCAGCGCTTCCTTGTTTCTCAGGGCGAGCAGATATTCCTGTTGGGTAGCCACCAGCTTGGGCGAGTAAATACTCAGCAGAACATCGCCAGCATTCACTGGCTGCCCTGTCTTGTCCACGTAGATCTCGCGAATCCAGCCATCTACTTTTGGATGAAGGCGAAGCAGGTTTTCCTCGTCGTAGTCCACCCGGCCCAGGGTGCGGATTGTTCGGCTCATGGTCTTTTGCTGAGCGACCGCGGTGCGCAAGCCAATATTGTTTCGCACTACCGGGTCGATCTTGACTGTGCCGGGATGGGCACTGCTGTCGGCATCTTCATAGACCGGCACGTAATCCATTCCCATCGCATCTTTGGCGGGTGTTGGCGAGGTGACACTCGGGTTCATTGGGCTGCGATAAAATAGTGGCTCAGCACTCTCTGCGCTGGCTACAGATACCTCGGCGGGGACCTGATGAAACAAGACATAACCCAGCAATACACCAACTGATAATCCGATTAGCCCCAGCAGGGCGGCTCCCTTATTCATAAACATTCTCCTCGCCCACGGCGGCTTCTAGTCGGGCTATCGACTGATTCACTTCTGTATAGGCTTTCCAGTATTGCAATTCATAGTTCAACAGGGTGACCTGGCTTCTTACCAGGTTCAAAAAATCAACCTGGTCGACCTGGTAACCGGCCAACATCGACTCTACTGTCTGCCGTGCCTGGGGAATAATCCCCTCATTAAACAGACTGACCTGGTCACTCGCACGCTGGTAATCAGTGAGGGCTGTTGATATTGACGACATGACCAGAATCCGCTGGTCGGCGAGCGCGTATTGAAATTTCGCCACTTCGCGTGAGCGCTGCTGTACCGCCTTGTCCTGCTTTGTGCCTGCGTACAGAGGCACGTTGATGCTGAGCATTACTGAGAGAAAGTCCTGCCGGGATTGGCCAAAGTCATTCTCGTCACGATTGCCGTAGGTAAGCCCGAGTTTGAAGTCTGGGTAGTAGTCTTTTTTGGCAAGTTCCAGGCGGGACTCTGATGCCCTAATCATCGCTCGATCTTGATCCAGGACGGGGCGACTGAATGCGGCTCTTTGATAGAGAGCGGCCTCTTTAGCAAGTTGGCGGGTTGCCGACTTTATCATCGTGGGTAATGCGATGGGTAAATCTGGAGACACTCCCATTAGTACATTGAGGCGTATCTTCCGTTGATTTCGCAGGGCGACAATTTTTATCTCCTGGTCAAGGAGCTTTGACAATTCCAACTGTGCCAGTAACACATCCTGTTGCAAGCCCTTGCCTACTTCGTACTTGATCTTGGCTATTTCGACGAACCCTCGCAATAGCGATTGATTACGCAAAACAGTTTCCAGGGAGCGATCCAGAAAATACAGCTGCCACCAGGTGACCGACACATTCATATTCAGGTTGAGCCGCATCTCTTCAACCAAGTACATGGCCGCCTCAGCCTCGAATACCGCGACATCCTCGCGCAGCCCCAGCTTTCCCGGGAAAGGAAACAACTGGCTTACCCCAACTTGTAGCTGGGTCATGTTCTCCTGATTTCGATCAAAATCGTCCCAGGGAAAATTCATGGCGTTGAAGCTCACTATAGGATCCGGTAACGAGCCTCGCTGGGGCGCAACCTCATTTAGCGCCTCGTACCTGGCTTGCACTTCGGCTAGCCCCGGGTTGCCAGATAGGGCTTTCTCGCGTGCCGTAGCCAGCTCAAGCACAAGGCTGGCAGCCCCGTAACCCGGGCTGGCCAACAGGGTACAAGCGATAGCAACCTGGAGGCCATATCTCCAGCTTCGTCGCTTTACTGTTTTTGGAAGGACTTGCATTGTTGTTCTCCTGAATCTAGATAGCTTCTTGTCCCGAATGTGCATCATGGGCCTAACGGAATATTGTTGGTTCGGTTGCCGAACTAAGTAATAGCACATCGTAGGAATCGCGACGGTTGCCCATCTCCATGCCCGGGCTGCCAGCGGGCATGCCGGGTACGGCAAGACCTCTGTCATCGGGGCGGTGCTTCTCAATAAGCGCCGTAATATGCGCCACGGGCACATGGCCCTCGAACACAAGGCCAGATCGCTCATGCACGGCCGTGTGGCAGGACTGCAGGCGAGGATCTATGCCAAAATCCTGCTTGACCTCGGACATATCGCGCGTCGAGACCACAGCGACGGTATAGCCGGCCAGGCGCACGTGCTGCGCCCACTTGTCGCAACACCCGCACTGAGCATTCTTATAGACGATGAAATCGGCCGCTGCGCTTTCCTCGGCAGAGGCGGTGAGGCTAACGATGGACAGCAGGGATATCAGCAGTATGCCGATACTCCTGGCGGTAGTTGAAAATGTACGGGTGCTGGTTTTCATGCTAAATCACTCTTTCGATGACAAAAGCCATTGGAAACTTCGAAATGCGTGTGGAGCGTACTCCACGTGCTGAAAGTAGCGGGCTATACCCGCCGAGGGATTAGCCGATTCGAGGTGGGCGATAAAACCCGGAGACAGTATTGTGTGGCGCGGCGTAGCCTGAGTCGTGCGGATAATGCTTATGGTTAGCGACACTTTCTTGCATCGACCAACAGGAAATCGCTGTTATCACAGAAGCACAGCTGAGTATGCAATTCGCCTCGTCCATGGTTTCACAGCAGGGAGGGGTTGAATCAGGGGTTGAATCCGGGCTGGACAGATCACCATTAGCGCAGGGCAATTGAGTATTGTGGTGAGGAGTGTCCATCACCATCTCCATGGCAAAGCCACTTACCGGCGACGTTGATGGCATAGCTGCAAACACCGACACTGACTGAGTCAGTATCAAAAACGTAAGCAGCAAATGTACAACGCGCGCTGGCACTATTCAGATCTCTCCCACATCATAACGCTGGTAATATAGCCCACTCGCGCCTGGTAGTCATTGATACACATCAAAGTGTCTTGCTCGGGACTGCGGCGGAGTCGTCTACTTCGAGGCGCGTAACAAGGAAATAGTTCCCAGCGGAGTCCACGTATTTTTGGTAATAACAACATTTTGAAAGCCTGCCTTACCAACCAATGTGGGTAGCCGCCCTTTTACGTGGTCTTTGGTTGTTTCAAACCCATCCAGACACTGCACCACGAGGAACAAGGCTCGCATGAGCCAGTTTTGTGGTTTACCCCAGTCAGCGACCAACAATACCCCGCCAGGCCTCATAACCCGGTATGCCTCCTGCAGTGCCCGGCTTTTATCCGCCAAGGTGAGGTGATGAAAGAACAGACTGGAAGTGACTACGTCAAAGGTAGAATCTGAGTACGGCAAGCGCTGTGCCAAGGCTTGATCGTAAGTGATAAGCGCACCTTCTTGTGCCAGGTAGGAGCGGGCGCGCTCCAACATATCGCCATCACCGTCTACGCCGGTCACATCATAATCGGGATGCGCTGCTTTGATGGCCCGGGTTAGCGTGCCGGTTCCCGAGGCAATGTCCAACAACTTTCCTGTTGCCGCAGGAATCTGTTCCACCAGCAGCGTTTTAATCAATGTCTCGCGGGTTGTGCAACGCACCACCGGGTCATACAGTCGATTAAGCCATTGAAATCGTAACGCATGAATGTAGGATTTCTGCTGGATTTGCATGGATAATTTTCTCCGCCAGGTGTGGTAGCGGCGATTATCAAGCTTCCAGTAACTGGAAGGTCAACTGTTGCCTGCAAAGGCCTTTCAGTGCGAGTTTATTGCGGGATGGCCAATTTGTACCCGCCAGATTTACCGAGAGCTCAGGTAGTTGAGCAGTACCAGGGTTTCCTCAGGATCTGTTCTTCCCACCGGTGACGAGCTGTAGGTGGAATGCATTACCCGGCCTTTGTGGTTAAGAATAAATTCAGAGGGCTGAATAAAATCACGTTTCTCATCCCACCAGGCGCCGATCAGGTCACCCTGCTCACGGGTGACACCGTGGGCAACGGGAAAAGGTAAGCCTGCGGCGACCTCCGCTGTTTTTTCCGCATCATCAACTGTGGCCGCCAGGATAGTGGTACCCAGTTGGGAAAACGCATCAAAGCGTTCTGCATAGCCGTCTAACAGACGCCGGCAGAAGGGTCACCAGTGGCCGCGATAGAACAAGAGGATGGAGTAGCCAGATTCCTTCAGCTCGGGCAACACGGCGGCCGAATCACCCAACTGCAGCGAAAGCTGTGGGAATTGATCACCGGCATTTAATTTGTCTGCCATCATGATGTATCGAGTGTAGCAGAGCCATTGTTGAGAATCACCACATCGCGCTCCAGGCAATAGCACCGAAAACAGATCTCAGATCCCTCCTCCCAGATCAGCGTGCGGATGGTTTCTCCCGGGTAGACCGGGGCTGAAAAGCGCGCACCAAAACTCGTGAGCGCAGCCGGGTTGGTAATGTTGAGCGCTGAAACCAAGGCCCGGGCAGCCACACCGTAAGTGGCGAGGCCGTGCAATATAGGCCTGTCGAAGCCGGCTTGCACGGCAACTTTCGGATCCGCATGCAGCGGGTTGTAGTCACCACTGAGGCGATACAAGAGCGCCGCCTGGGGAGAGACCGGGATATCGATGCTGAAATCGGGCGCACGATCGGGTAGCGCAGGCGCTTTGGCGCTTGCGGTGACCGGACCGCCAAAACCTCCGTCACCGCGGGCGAAAGCCGTTGATCGCTGGGTGCAATAGCACAGCGCTGTGTCCTGATCATAGAGCTTGCGTTCGGTGATAATCAGGGCACCCTTGTCCGCGCCCTTGTCAATCACCTCAAGTACCTTGTTTTCAGCCCTGATAGTAGCGGCGACCGGCAGGGGTTCGTGTATTTGCAAGTGTTGCTCCGCGTGCAGCACTTTCAGCATATTCACACCCGCCCGCGGGTGCGTCATCCACGGACCGGGATGACCCAGCACCACGGCCATGGTCGGGAATGTCTGCAGCTGGGCCTCGTAGACAAACCGCAGTTCATCGTCATCGCTGGCATTGGAACCCAGCCCCAGGCCGAGAGCGTAGAGCATGGTGTCGCGCTCGGTGTAGCTCTGCACGATCTCATCGAAGCTCCAGTTCAGGAGGGTGTCGTAATCAATCGCCATCTTGCTTCAATCTAGACGGGGTCCCAGGTAAACACATCGGCGGTGCGATCCAGTGGGTACATGGAGGCCCTGAAACTGCTGAACACTCTCTCGCTGACAGTCTCTGGGGTCCAGCCATCAGAGGTGTGCGCCGTGCGCACAGGCCGGGCCTGGCTCATGAGAAAGATCTCATTATTGCGCACGGCAAAGACCTGCCCGGTGACATCACTGGCGGCGTCACCAAACAGGGCGGTGACCAGTGGCGCGATTTTCTCCGGCGTCATTTGTTTAACTTTTTCCAGTCGGGCTTTTTCTTCCTCTGTATTGTCGGGCACCGCCCCGAAGAGCCGGCTCCAGGCAAACGGAGAAATACAATTTGAGCGCACGTTATAGCGCGCCATATCCAGGGCGATGCTCTTTGACAGGCCGACAATTCCAAGTTTAGCCGACATGTAATTGGCCTGGCCGAGATTGCCGATCAGCGCAGAGGTAGAGGTCATGTGCACCACGCAACCGCTTTCCTGCTGGCGAAAATGCGGGGCACAGGCCCGGCTCATATTGAAGGAACCCTTGAGGTGGACATTCAAGACAGTGTCAAAATCAGCTTCCGTCATCTTGTGAAAAATTGCGTCGCGAACAATACCGGCGTTGTTGACAAGGCCGTCTACCCGACCGAAGGCCTCAACCGCGGCCGCGACGATCTCATGGGCGCTGTCCCATTCAGATACGCTGTTGAAATTGGCAATGGCCTTACCGCCTTTCTCGGTGATCTCCCTGGCCACCTCAGAAGCGGGACTGTCGTCGCTACCGCTGCCATCGGCGCCGCCACCCAGGTCATTTACCACTACGCTGGCGCCGGCATCCGATAACATATGCGCGATACCACGGCCGATACCCCTGCCGGCACCGGTGACAATCACCACCTTCCCGTCCAGCATTTTCGAACTACTCATTCCTCAGCGCTCCAACTTAATGTCGGTGGTTTCCAGATCCCAGCAGTCATCGGTGACACCCTCTACCTTGAGCTTGTATTTCTCTACCCGCTCGCTGGGCGTCTTGGGCAGGTCGCCACGGAAGGCGATATAGCGCGGGATGGCAAAATAGGCCAGCCGCGGCACACACCATGCGATCAGGTCTTCCGGGCTAAGCTCCTGGCCTTCCAACAAGACCACCACCGCCTTGACGTCCTCTTCACCGATTTCTGAGGGCACGCCCACCACGCAGGATTCCAGCACCGCGGGATTGGAATTGATCACCGCTTCCACTTCGAATGAGGATATGTTCTCACCGCGACGGCGCAGGGCCTGTTTCTTTCTATCCACAAAATAGAAGTAGCCGTCGGCGTCCATGCGACCCAGATCACCCGTGTGAACCCAAAAGTTCTTGAACAGGTCCAGCGTTTCAGCCGGTTTCTTGTAATAACCCATGGTTCCCACACCGCGGTCCAGGGGCTGGGCAATAAACTCGCCCAACTCACCGGGGGCCACCTCGTCGTCATTGTCATCGACTATTTTTACGTCCCAGCCCGTTATCGCCTGCCCACAGGAGCCGGGACGGGCATTATCTATCGGGTTGGCCAGGCAGCAATAGCACTCGGTCATGCCGTACACTTCCAGCAAGCGGGTATTAAATCGCGTCTCGAATTCATCCCAGATACTCACAGGTGCCGCCGCGCCCACCATCAGGCGCAGGGGATTGTCAGCATCGCGTTCGTCCAACGGAGCCTTGGCGAGAATAGGTATGATGCCGCCGATGTAGTTGGCCTCGGTACACTCCCAGCGCCGACAATCATCCCACAGGGCGCTGGCGGAAAATCGCTCGACGATGACCGCTTTGGCATCGGCCAATATGGCCGGACCGATGGTGATGCCCTGGGCATTGCCATGGAAAAACGGCAGGCCGGTGTACAGCACATCGTCCTCGGTGTAGCGGGAATACTTGATCGACTGCGACCAGATGTCATACCAGTAGTAGTGGCTGATCAAAACACCCTTGGAGACACCCGTGGTGCCGGAGGTGTAAAGAATGGAAGCCGCGTCGCTGAAATGAACACTGATATCCGGTGCCGCGTTGGAATGGTCCAGTAACTCCGGTAAAGTGAGGCGCTCTATCTTGCTCCAGTTGGGCAGCGTGCCCTGCTCCGGCTCGCCACGCCAGATCACATGGCGCAATGTCTCCAAGTCGTCGGACACAGCGTCCAAACGATCGGCAAAGCTGGCCTCAGCCACCAGCGCCACACAATCGGACTGTACGATCTGGTGAATAAGCCCCGTGCCTTTGAGGGCGACATTAATGGGTACCTCAACCGCACCGATCTTATTGAGGCCGAACCAGACGTAGAGAAACTCTTCGCAGTTGGGCAGCATAATTGCCACCTTGTCGCCCTTTTGCACGCCCAGGGCCAGAAACCCGTTAGCCACCTGATTGATGCGATCATTCATATCGCCCAGTGTCAGCGGATCATCCCTAAACTGGAACACCACGCGGTCCGGGTTCTGCCGCGCCTTGTCTTCAATAATATGCGAGAGCACCCGGTCAGGCTTGGCATACTCCTGCATATTCCAGGAATCCCACTTTCGCTCTGCTTTCTCAAACTTGTCGTCCCACTGTCCCATCATCATATCCTCAAGAAAAACAAGGCAGGCGCAGGCCTGCCATATTTAATACGCACGATAGTTTTTACCGAATGTCGTATGGCTTGGTCATTTGGTAAACCTCGTTAAACCAAACTCCTCGCTCATACATATCTACCATCTTGCCAAAGTCCCAGGACGTCGGTGAGTTTTTGTTCGGAATAACTTTGATGATGCCCCTGTTTGGCGTGTGCACCCCTTTGAAGGCGGCTTGACGCATTTCTTCGTTACCTTTGAGATCAAACCAATATTTGTCGATGATGGCCCAGTGCACTTTGGTCAATAACTCTTGATCAAACGATATTTCGGCTTTGCCGATGATCTGAATAGCCTTCTGACGTCTTGCATTTGAGCCGTCATTGCTGATGCTGACGGAGATCTTTGGATTGGCAATGAGGTGGTCTATTTTTTGACGGTATTTTCGCACACTGCTGATATAAATAAATCCGTCTTCTAACACCACATAGAACATCGGCGTAACGATGGGATAGCCATACTTGGAGATGTGGGCCATGTGGCAATAGCAGTTGTGCTTGAACAGTATGTCGAATTCATCAGGCTCCATCGGGTAGTCTTTGTTGACATTGACTTGCTCGAGTTTCACCGGATCAAAATTGGGTTTCTTTTCAGTCTCATTGTCGGACATAGTGCCTCTCCTGGTTTGTGAACAACTGGCGGTAGACGTGTGTTTTTTATTTGAATATAATTCAAATAATGGTCGCAAGCGTAGCGCTTGTCAAGCCCTGTAAGGAGCAGCTCTATGTCTAATTCTGAAGAATCAATTCTGCGCTTGATGAACGAGTATTGTTTTCGCATTGATAGCGGTAATCTGCAGGGATTTGCGGATTTATTTGAGCGCGGCACCTGGCTGGTGCAGGGAGACCCCAAGGGGGGTGATACCGGCACGGCCGCCGTCATGGAAACACTGCAGAATATCATTCTCTACCATGGCAGGCCCAATACCAAGCACGTGATGAGCAATATTCAGTTGGAAATTGACGAGCCGGCGAATAGCGCTCAGGCGCAGTGCTATATCACGGTCTACCAGGCAGTCCCCCCCGACTTTCCACTGCAACCTATCTTCATCGGCCACTACCACGACAGCTTCGAGCGGGATGGAGGAGACTGGTATTTCACCCTGCGTGATATCTCTCCCGACCTGGCCGGTGACCTCAGCCACCACCGCTCGGATTACTGACCAAGCCTCAAATACTGCCCGCTTCGATAGTCTCGCATATCTCGGCCAGGAACCTGGCGCCGTTGGCGCCATTGATCACACGGTGATCGCAAGCCAGGGTCAGGGCACAAAAACGCGCGAGCTCGGGTTTACCATCCTTCAGAATGACGTGTTCCTGGATAGCACCCACCGCGAGAATCATCACCTGGGGGGGATTGATGATTGCCGTGAAGCTGGTGACACCCAGCATGCCCAGGTTGGAAACGGTAATGGCACCGCCATCAAGATCGCCGGTGCTCAGGCGCTTGTTTCGCGTGCGTTCAACCAGGTTGGTGGCCGCTTCGGCGACTGCCGGTAAAGCGGCGGCACCGATATCCCGCACAACCGGCGTTAACAGGCTATCACCCGTGTCCACCGCAATAGCGACATCCGCTGAATCCAGATGCCTGATACCGTTCGGTAACACGTTCAGGTTTAACTCCGGGTATTTTTGCAGGGCCTGCGCTACCGCGTGAACGAGGATGTGATTCACTGTGATGGAAACACCAGTCCCTGTTTTGGCAGCCTCCAGAAACGCCAGAACTATATCCATTGCACAGTCCCGGTGCAGGTAAAAATGTGGAATTGTCTGCTTGGCCAGCGTCATTCGCTCGGCAATGGTTTTCTGCGCACCCTGCAGCTGACGCAGCTCAGAGACCTGCCCTGCCTGCCCCACCTTGCGCGCTGCCTCTATATCATCACGCAAAATCCGCCCGCCGTAACCACTGCCGGCAATGGTGGTGACATCAAGGCTCAGCCGCTCCGCCTTTCGGCGCAAGGCCGGTGATATTCTGATCGCGGCAGCGGACCCTGTAGCCGTAGCGGGCGCGGCTGCGGTAGCAGGAGCAGGAGCAGGAGCAGGTTCACTAGAGGCATTAGCCGCGATAAATGCATCTACTTCTTCATCGGATACCGCCTCACTGGCCATGACGCCGATCAGGGTACCGACATCGAGCTCCTCGCCCTCTTGCGCAATAATGCGAACCAGCACTCCGTCGTCAACGGCCTCGAAACTATTGACGATCTTGTCAGTTTCAATGTCGACCAGTTCATCGCCCTTGACCACGGTAGCTCCAGGCGCAACCCGCCATTCAGCGATCGTTCCACGTTCCATCTCTATTCCCCACTTGGGGATGGTTATCGGCATCAGCTTGGGCATCACCGGTCCTCCGTCGCAGCATCGTCAGAATCGGCAGGCAAGCCGAAGTTAAGCAGCACATTGCCGGGCATGCGGGCACCAAACAGGTATCCGGAATTCACCAACAACTTACCCTGGTAAATAATCGGGCCGTCAGATTCTATCGAGCCACCATGCGCCTCTCGGCCGGCAACGGAAGTGAACGATCGATTGGTCTGGTAGGTCCACAACACCTGGCCAGTGGCACTGTCGTACGCTCGCAGCTGGCCGTCAAAGCCGCCGGCGAATACCAGGCCCGGAACAGCGGTGGCGGCGGCTGAAATACCTGCGTCGCAGGCGGGCTTCTCCCCGTCGTGGCAATCTTCCTGCGCGCGCGTATACCAGAGCTGCTTACCGGTGGCCGCATCCAGGGCAAACAGGCCGGGATAACGCTCGCCGTCGTAGCGACCGACAAAATCGGTATCTGCATTCGGCGCGTAAACCGTCTTACCATCGGTCGCCATGCCCCAATGAATACCGCCGGCATAACCGCCCAGACCCACTTTCCGCTGCCAGAGTATTGCGCCCTTATTGTCTGGATCGAGCCCATACACAAAGCCATTTTTCTGGCCGATCACCAGCATGTCCTTGTGATCAGGCAGCGAAATCAGCATCGGGGGCGCGCCGATATCCATGTCGGGACCATTCTCTTCCGGGCAGTTATAACTGGAGCCGATGAAGCAGCTCATATTCCAAGCGTCGTGAGGAGTCAGTTGCTTGCTCCAGACCAGTTTCCCGGACTCGATTGAAAACGCCAGGATAGAATCGCTGGTGTCGGCCGCGGGAGAGGTATAGGACTCGCCGGTACCCACATAGAGCAAGCCACGCTTGGCATCAATGGTAGGTGAGTTCCAGATGGGCGCACCTGAGGGGCCTATAATCGGTATATCCAGTGGATTTCGCTTGCCGGTGTCCTCAGGCGTCTCGGTGATGGAGTAACTCTTCCATAGCTGCGTGCCGTCGGCGGCATTGAAAGCCACGATTCCGCCCCGGAAAGTACAGCAGGCATAATTGGGATCTGCAGCTGTCGCCCACTCCCGCGATGACATCGGCACAAATAGCCGCCCGTCATAGAGACGCGGTGAGCCAGTAATCGTCGCGTCGGGGTGGTCATTAAGGTGGGTGCGCCAGCGCAGCAGCCCGTCAACGCCACCGAGCGAGTAGACATTACCGGCGGTGTCGCCGAAGTAGAGCGTGTGGGGATTATCGTTTACAGAAGGCGCAATACTGACTGCCGAGCGCACCTCGGCATCGGCCTGGAATTGCCAGTATAAACATCCCGTATCGAGGTCAATGGCGTAAATTACGCCGTGCTGCGAACCCACGTAAATGACATCGCCATAGATGGTGGGCTGAGAGCGGGTCCTGGTCGCTCCAGGAAAATCGAAAACCCAGTTGAGCTGCAGCCTGGATACATTATCCCGGTTGAGACCTGCCGTTTTCGCATCAATAAACCTGTGATTCGCCTCGTTCACACCCCAGGCCGCGATAGTTGACGCTTCTTCCCCAGCGGCAGGCGCCGGACTGGCGCACATGACCATCGAGCGATCGCTGTCTGCCGTCTCTTCGGAGCCCGCCAGGAAATTGGCGATCAGCGATCGCTCCTCTGCTGACAACCCGGCTGCCTGCTGCCTCATAACGCCTTCGTTCAACGCGGTGAGGATATCCTCGGGCTGCGCCATCCGAAACAGGATATTGTGAGGCGCACGCGGCACATTGCCCTCATGGCAATGGTTGCAATGCTTCAAATAGAGCGCTTCTCCCTGGTCAACAGCCGCCTCGGCAACCAGGGTGGTCGACGCCAGTGCCAAGGCCCCGAGCATGAAAAATTTCCTATTCATCAATAGGCAACCACTTCGCGAATTGCTGCCTCGATCTCCGCTACAGACGGCACATACGCCAGCTCCAGCACGGGACTGGCCGGCACGGGCGTATGCGGTGCGGTCACTTTTTTGATCGGTGCATCGAGATAATCAAAGCCCTGCTCGACGACCAGGCTGGCCACTTCCGAGGCCATGCTGCAATAGGGATTTGCCTCGTCTACCACGACCAGCCGGCCAGTCTTTTGAATGCTCGTCAATATGGCTTCATCATCAAGCGGCGACAGCGTTCGCGGATCAATGACCTCCACCGAAATACCCTTGCTAACCAGAGCCCTGGCGGCCTCCTCAGCGAACAATACCATTCTCGAAAAGGCGATCACGGTGACATCCGTACCCTCGCAAACAGTTCTCGCCTTGCCGAAGGGTATGGTGAAGGGTTCGTCGGGAACTTCACATTCCTCGGTGTAGATGGCCTTGTGTTCACAAAATACAACGGGGTCATCGTCGCGAATCGCCTGCGCCAGCAGACCCTTGGCGTCATAGGCGTTACTCGGCGCGACCACTTTTATTCCAGGAATAGCAACCAGCAGCGGATAAAGAATGGCCGAGTGCTGCGGCCCGGTACCGGCACCGGCACCTATCATGGTACGAATGGTGACCGGCGTGGTGGCGCGACCCCCGAACATGTAACGGAACTTGGCGATCTGGTTCATCAGTTGATCCAGGCACACACCCAGGAAGTCGATGAACATGAGTTCTGCAACTGGCCGCAAGCCGGTCAGTGCAGCGCCGCCAGCGGCACCGATGATCGCCGATTCCGTAATCGGCATATCGATAACCCGCCGCTCACCAAACTTTTCAGCCAGACCCATGGTGATACCGTAGACACCGCCGCTCTCACGGCTGGCAACGTCTTCACCCATCACCACGACGCGTTCGTCACGCGCCATCTCCTGGTGCAAAGCCAGGTTGAGGGCTTCTCGGATCGTCATTTTGCTCATGCGGACTCTCCCCGGTAATTGACATAAACATCGGTGTACAACTGGTCAGGTGTTGGGTCTGCAGCTGCCAGCGCCCGTTCAACGCCAGCATCCAGAACGTTCTGTATATCGTTGCCGATCTCATCGATTCGGCTGTTTTCCAGATCGCTACAGCGAGCGTCGGCGAGAAATTTTTCAATCGGGTCTGACGCTGCGCGAGACGCCTCCAATTCACCCGCATCGCGGTATTGCTGCGCATCCCCTTCAAAATGCCCATAATAACGGGACGCCACAGCCTCTATCGCGGAAGGACCGCCGCCCTCCCGTCCCCGTTGTACGGCTTCGCCGACCGTTTCATACACGGCGAAAAAGTCACTGCCGTCGACTGTGACAGCGGGCATGCCATAAGCGCCCGCACGTTCGGCAATTCTCCCGTCGGGCTTGGGATTTTGGGTGAACTCAGCGTAGTGGTTATTCTCATACATAAAAATCATCGGCAGTTGCAGCACAAATGCCAGGTTGAGCGCTTCGGCAACCGTACCCTGGTCTGACGCTCCGTCGCCGATAAACGCCATGGAGACCATGCCGTTGCCCAGCGTCTTGGCCGTGAGGGCCGCGCCGGCTGCGATCGGCGGCCCAGCGCCGACGATGGCGTTGGCGCCAAGCATGCCCTTGCTCATATCGGCGATATGCATGGAACCGCCTTTACCCTTGCACAGCCCTTCCTGCTTGCAGGCCAGTTCCAGTAGCATGTCGTCAATATCACAGCCCTTGGCGATACAGTGCCCGTGACCACGATGGGTGCTGGAGATGTAGTCCTCGTTGCCCAGATGCATACAGGCGCCAACGGCAATAGCCTCCTGGTTGCGGTACATGTGAATAAAGCCGGGCAGCTTGCCCTGCTGGTATTCAGCCCGAATACGCTCTTCGAATTCGCGTATCAGTTTCATTGATCGGTACGCTTCGTACAGTGTGTCTAGTGAGTAGTTCAATGCCGGCTCCGGTTAGTCAGTTTCAATTAAGTCCAGGGGATAGCTGTAAATACTTTCTGTTCGGTCTTCACCGATTACAAACACGTTCTCCATGTGCGAGGGCCCGTACTTGCTACCGAAATACAGGCAGTCAAAACTCAACACCATCCAGGGTTTGATCTCAAATCCCTCGGTGGCGGCATGCAGCCCTGTTGACGGGTATCTCACCGGGCTTTCCAGCGGCACCCGCCCTATCGAGTGGACAATCATTAGCAGTTTGCCGGGGGCATCTAGTTCGCGGGCTGTGCCGCAGCGTACCGGCTCACAGATCTCAGCCGTGTTGGCGCCCGGCCGCAAGTTCTGGACCACCTCTTCGAAACAGCGCTGTACGATGGCGTGCTGTTCCCGGTACTGCGCCGACGCCTTGCCGATATGGGCGGTGCGGTTGATATCTATCCAGATATTCTTATAGCGACCCTGGGTTTCCAGTATGGCTATCTCACCACCTCTGAAGGGGGTATCGAAGCGGGTGCGGAACAGGTCGGGTTTGAAGATGGCGTCATAGCTGCCACCAAAGAGCATCGGGCTGTTGGGCAGCGGATCAATGCCTTCGTCTATCATAAAATGGGCCACCGATTTCTCGATGTCTTCCCAGGTCCTGCCCGTTCCTAATTTACCGACCGTATGCTGCATTACCCGGTCGGCTTTCTCCCCGCTTTCCCTGAAAACGGTGATTTCCGCCGGGGTTTTGATGGCCCTGAGCGCCATCATCATATCCAGCCCATCGGCATAGTGCTGTCCGCAGGCCTGCTCTGTATTAAGCGCAAGGCGCATATCATCAAACATGACCGTCTGACCGGTGAGGCCAAGGTTACGCAGGCAGCCGGCTACTGAAAGGACAATATTCTGTGAGCAATCTTCATCTACCAGTGAGAAGAGCTGCTCCAGTTCTGCCATCAAATCTGGCGCCAGTGCAAGGTGCACATCTTCCGCTCTACCGGTGGCACAGAAATTAAGTAGATCAAAAGTACGCAGTCGATCGAACGCAACTGCCTGTCCTGCGCGCGCTGCCACAACCAGCCCAATAAGGCTCGCCTCCGGCAGGAACAGGGTCATGGGCAACTCGGGGGACGTGGGAATAAAAACCGCGGAAATCGGTTCTGGCAAGCGCCATCCGTCCATCACCGACTCGAAACCGGTGCTGTAGGTGACATTGTCGACTGTAGACAACACAATTCCCGCTACACCCTGTGTATCAAGGCCTTCACGTAGTCGTTGTACTATGTGCTGGTGCACGCGCTTATCCTAAAGAGAAAAAAGCCGGCAGAAGCCGGCTTCGATCTGAAATTAAATTTCCAGGCAGGCTGCGCTCGATCAGAATTTAATTCCCATTCGAACGCCCAACTCCCTAGGCGGTGAGTAACGGGTGAAGTTCCATAGACCGGCTACCGCATTGGCAGACTGGCGCCAGGATTCATCGGTCAGGTTTTTACCGTAGAAGGTCACGTTCCACATTTCCTCTGGAGAATCCCAACCAACATAGGCATCAACCAGGGTGCGTTCTTCTACCTGTGTAAATGCCTTGGTTTTCAAAACACCCTCTGGTTGCGCATCAGCCGGGTAGGGCTGGGTTTCCATGTCATCCTGATAGTGCACGCTGCCGTTAAAGGTAAGAGTACCGCCGTTGCCCAGCTCATAATAATAAGTCAGGGCGAGACCGGCATTCCACTCGGGTGAGAATGGAACATCCATGCCGGAAAGATCCACCCCGGCCCATTGTTCCGATGTCTGTTCAGTCGGGGTGAATTTATCGTACTCGTGGTGGAGATAACCCAGGTTGAAGTCAACGCGGAAATTTTCGACCGGCACATAGGTCATCTCGATTTCTACACCGTAGGCATCTGAGTCACCGTCGTTGACCGCGAGGGTTTCTTGAAACTGGTTGCCGGCCGCGTCAAAAATTGTGACAACCTGGCTGCGCTGCAAGCTCTCATAGGAGGTGTAAAAGCCCGCGAGATTCAAGCGCATTTTGCCGTCCAGCAACTCACTCTTTAAGCCAATCTCATAGTTCTCGTTCTCTTCCGAGTCATAGGGCTCGCATGAGGAAACAGAACCACAGGTTTCTGAGAATCCGCCGGCGACAAAGCCGGTGGCAAAACTGGCATACAGCATCATGTCGTCTGTCAGGTGATGATCCAACTGCACCCGGTAAGTGGTTTTAGACCAGTTCTCATCATCCACCACGTTGGTTCCAAAATCCTCAGGTGACAGCGGATTGGTGTGTGGGCCCTCCCATTGTTCCAGAAAGATCAAGCTGCTAAACGGGTTCGCGGCCGTACCGAACTGTAGCCGCTTGAAATCCTTTTCGTCTTCGGTGTAGCGCACTCCCGCCGACAATGTTGTTTTCTCCGTTATATCGTAGGAGCCGTCCAGGTACACGGCCCAGCTCTCTCGATCCTGATCGGCTGTCTGAATGTCCAGGCCGCCACAGACAAATAAATCGGTGCAACCACCCGCTTCGTTGGCGGCAATTGCTGATGCAGAGTGGAGCTGGTAAACCGACAGGTTGTTGGCCAGGGCCACAAAGCCCAGGTCGCCAAAAACAATGAAGTCAACATTATCTTCATAGTATGCAGCGCCCGCTACAAAGTTAAACGGTCCTTCAAAGTCAGACGTTACCCTGAACTCCTGCTGGTATTGTTCACGCTGACTATTTCTGCTGGCGTCGTACAGCGAGGTATAGGCTTCACCCGTATAGGTACTGGCGAGAACTTCGTCCTGTTCACGGTAGCCAGAGATTGACTTCAGGGTGTAGTTGTCCAGATCCAATGTCAGCGTGAGGTAATAGCCATCAACGTCAATCTGGTGACCACCCGGTATATCCACAGGTTTATTGCTGCCAAATGACTGCCCAGTATCCAGCGGGTCGCCCCAGCCGCCTGCCGCTATGCCGGGGAAACCCAGGGCAGGAAAAAGGTATCCCTCATCCGAGGGAGTTTCATTGGTTGCAGCGACCGTATCAGACTGATCATCAACGTACTCGTAGGTAAAATCCGCCCGGAAGGAGTCGTTGGGGGTCCAGCGGATTTTGAATTTGCCCGCCAGGACATCTTTGCCCCCGGTATCACCGCCTTTGCCCACCGGTGGGAAGGCGCTCATAATAGCGGCAGATTCCTCTGGGGTTGTGCAGGCCAGGCAGGTTATGGTGCCCAGGTTCGGTTTTCCATTCGAGTAGAAGCCATCAGATTCATCATTGATGATAGCTATGCGTACAGCCAGTTTGTCATCGATCAAGGGGATGTTGAGCGCCAGGTTAACCTTGGTGACGTTGCCGTCGTTGCTCTCATACTGTCCGTACTGTGCATCGACCTCACCGAAAAACTCGTTCATGACAGGCTTCTTGGTGGTGATGTTTATGGCGCCACCAGTCGTGTTCTTGCCAAACAAGGTACCCGCCGGGCCGCGGAAGACTTCTATCTGTTCCACGTCGAACAACTCAACAAATTGTGACTGCACGTGATTGAAAGCAAAGTCGTCTATGGTCACACCGACCGAGGGGTCCTTGGTAACCAGGATGGAAATAAATCCTGTTCCCCGTATCCCGCCGCCAACCGCGTTAAAGCCATTTTGCTGCAAGATATTAACATTGGGAGCAAGTTGCGTAAGCGCCGTTATATCCGTGCTAAACGAGTTCTTTATTTGCTGAGCGGTAAGCGTAGAAACCGACATTCCCAATTTTTGCTGGGCAACTTCGCGCTTGGTTCCCGTTACCAAAATCTCTTCCAGGGCGAGTCGGTTTTTTTTATCGCTATCCTGAGCGTAAGCTCCGCCCAGGGTAAACATCTGCGAAAGCGCCACGCATACAGCTGCCCCCATGACTTTTTTGTTTAGATTCAACATGGTCGATCCTCACTCTATAATTATGTTATGTGACTTACTTGAATATAATTCAGATATAAAACCGTGGCAACCGTTTTTTGAATATTATTCAAGTGGTTTTTTGGGTGCCAATATCCAGATCATTCGCTCCCTCGACAAGCCTGATCAGGGATTCGGCATCGAAGACATAATCAACGGACTTATCTTGCTTGAAATAGGTGACCGCGCCAGTGCCAATAAACAGCATTTCGGTCTCGATTTCGCAGCGAGCCTCAAAGTGTTCGGCAAAGACGGGCTCGTAGCCGTAGGTGCCGGCCGGCGCGCTCCCTACTTCATAAAGAAGTTCTCCCTTGGTGATGAAAAACTGACCGGGGCCCTGGTGCCGATGCGGCTGGAAGGATGCACCGGGCTCCATGTTGACAAATAACGCCCAGTCCCCCGTAATCCTGCATGCGCGCAGCACCTTGAAGCGGGTACCCCCGCCCACTTCCAGCCAGGGTAGTGTGTGAATATTTGCGAGAATATCGCCCTGCTCGGTAACATAGGGTTTGCCGGCGTTTTCCATTGCTCTTCCTCCAAGATGCTAAATAGGAGTTTGTCGTAAACGATAACTGACGCTACCATTGCACGGCAAACTCCTTGAAAGCAATGAATCCTATGAATAAATTTTTATCCGCACTGTCGCTTACATTCACCTTGCTGTACTGCGCTCCCACACAAGCGCAATCGGACGACTGGCCGCACGTGGGAGGCTCCTTAGGCGGCGGTCATTTCACGTCGCATCAACAGATCACCCGCGACAACCTGGATGATCTCGAAATCGCCTGGGTGCACCGTTCGGGCGATTTCAGGGAGGGTGGAAATTTCAAGGACGGCAACAACTACCCCGCAGAGCCACTGCAAACGGCACTACAGGTCACGCCGATACTGTTCAATAATGCGCTGTATTACTGCACACCCTATAACCGGGTGTTCGCACTTAACCCCGAGACCGGCCAGGAGCTGTGGTCATTTGACCCACAGGTGAACCTCGACGAGTACGCGGTACCCCGCTGTCGCGGCGTCAGCGCCTGGACCAGCAGCAAACTACCCAAGGGCGCTGCCTGCCACACGCGCATTATCGCTCCTGTCGTGGACGCCCGCCTGGTCGCCCTGGATGCGCTGACCGGCAAGCCCTGTGAGGATTTTGGCAAGAAGGGCGAGGTGAGCCTGCGTGAGGGGCTGGGAGAACATGCCAACTACGAGTATCTACTGACCTCTCCACCGGTAATTGCCGGCGACCTCGCCATTGTCGGCAGTGCCGTTACCGATAACATATCCACCACCGTTCCCGGCGGTGTCGTCAGGGCCTATGACCTCAATAGCGGCAAGCTCGCATGGTTCTGGGATCCTGTACCGCCCGGCAGCAAGCCGCGCCTGGATGAGGAAGGCCAGGACTACCAACGCGCCACCACCAATGTCTGGTCCATCATGTCTTTCGATCCAGAACTGGACCTGGTGTACCTGCCTACCGGTAACACCTCACCAGACTATTACGGTGGCCACAGGAACGGCTCGGACTACTACTCCAGTTCCGTGGTCGCACTGCACGCCGCGACCGGTGAAGTTGCCTGGCATTTCCAGACCGTACATCACGATATCTGGGACTACGACGTTCCCTCCCAGCCAACCCTGTACGACGTAACCATGCAGGGCAAGACCATCAAGGCACTCGCCCAGACCACCAAGATGGGTTACATATTCCTGCTGAACCGGGAAACAGGTGAGCCGTTATTCCCCGTTGAGGAGCGACCCGTTCCGCAGGGGGCGGTGCCAGGCGATTTCACTTCCCCTACACAACCGTTCCCAAGCAAGCCCCCGCCGCTGATAGACACAAATTTTGGCCCCAACGATGTGTGGGGGATTACACCCTGGGACAGGAACGCCTGTCGCGAACGACTGGAAGGGGTCAGATCTGAAGGGTTGTTTACCCCACCCTCCGAGGGTGGTTCCGTGCACTTTCCCAGCGCTGTCGGTGGCCAGAACTGGGGCGGACCCTCGCTGGACCCGGACCGCAAGGTGCTGGTAGTTAACACACTGCATATGGCCAGCCTGGTCCAGTTGCTGCCGCGCGAGCAGTGCGAGCAGGCCGACGCGGAGCGGCAGCGTGATCCACTGCTGAAAAAGTTTGCCATCCTGGAGCCCTCTGAGGGTACACCCTACTGCGACCTGCGCTGGATTGGGTTTTTCTCGCCGCTGGAATTGCCCTGCTCACCGCCACCCTGGGGCACTATTGCCGGCATCGACCTGCGCAATGGCGAGCTACTCTGGCAAGTACCGCTGGGAACGACTCGTGACCTGGCGCCTTTCCCATTCTGGTTTATCAAGGGCGTACCGAACATAGGCGGCCCTATGTCTACAGCCTCCGGTCTCACCTTTATCGCGGCAACAACAGACTTCTTTCTGCGCGCCTTCGATACGATGACGGGCGAGGAACTGTGGAGCGCACGCCTTCCCACCGGCGGGCACGCCACTCCCATGTCCTATCAAACGCCCAACAAAAAGCAGTATATTGTTATCGCTGCCGGCGGCCACTATTCCTTCGGCACACCCCCGGGTGACCACATCATCGCCTTCGCACTCAAAGATGATTAGAGAAACCGCTGTGTAACTGAGGTACGAACCATGGTTGAACCGCTGAGTGAATCGGAAATTTCACGATTAAGAGCATTGTTGGAAGTGGAGGCGATACGCCAGCTGCGGACTGACTACAACTTCTACATGGATATACGTGATGTAGACAAGCTGATTACGCTCTTTACCGATGATGCGCTCTGTGAATACGGCCCCTATGGATCTTGGTCAGGCAGACAGGTCATTTACGATAACTACCAGGCCACATTTAGCGGGGAGCTTGAAGGACCTTTTACCTCAGTGCATATCAATACCAACCACCGGGTTGAAATTCTGTCGGATACACATGCCACGGGCCAGTGTTACCTCGTTGATTTTGTCACGCATGTTGGTCCAAAGGAAAACCCCATACTCTGGGTCGCGCTGTACGACGAGGAGTATCGTAAGGACGATGGGCAATGGAAATTCGCCCGCTCGAGCCTGGAATTCTTCTGGCCGGAGAGACATGTCACAGAAGGACGTTATTCATGAATCTTTCGCGACTTTTGGTTGTGAGTTTCTGTGCCGTCTGCCTGGCGCAACCATCAACGGCCGAACAAGCCTATTCACCCGCCGTCGGCAAAAACTTCCCACGAGACGTATATTTTGGAGATACCCACCTCCACACCAACCTGTCCCCCGATGCCGCAGCCGGTGGTAATCGGCAATTTGGTCACGATGAGGCCTATCAACTGGCGCTGGGGTATGAACTCACCGCACACAACGGCATGCCCGTGCGGCTGAATCGGCCACTGGATTTCCTTGTGGTAGCGGATCACGCGGAGTACATGGGTCTCTTTCCCAGCCTGGATGCTCAAGATCCGGCGCTGCTTGCAACCGAGGTCGGTCGGCGCTGGTATGACATGCTGCAGAGTGGCCCGCAAGCGGCTGCAAACATCCTGATCGAGTTTGCTGATTCGCTGCGCTCTGGCACTGACCTGATCAAAAGCAGTTCTTTCCAGAAAGAAATCTGGGAAAAGGTGGTCGACAAAGCAGAGCAATATAACCGACCCGGCCAGTTCACGGCGTTTATCGGTTATGAGTGGAGCTCGGGCCGTGGCGGCGGGAATATGCATCGAGTTGTGATCTTCAAGGATGGCAAAGATAAAACTCGACAAATAACGCCCTTCAGTTCTTTCGACAACGACAGACCAAAGGCGCTGTGGCAATTTATGGCAGATTATGAAAAAAATACGGGGGGTTCAGTGCTTGCTATTCCCCACAACAGCAATGTCAGCGCCGGATTGATGTTTGCACCTGTAGATTCCGACGGCGAAACCATGACCCCAGATTACGCCAAGCAACGGAATCGTTGGGAGCCATTGCTTGAGGTCACCCAGTTCAAGGGTGATAGTGAAACCCATCCATTTGTATCCCCGGATGACGAATTTGCTGATTATGAATCCTGGGACCAGTACGCGGGTTTCAGTGTGCGACCACACAAAGACTGGATGTTCGCCAATGAATATGCGCGACCCGCGTTGCGGCAGGGCCTTGCCCTGTCGAGGCAGCTGGGCATAAATCCATTCAAATTTGGCATGATCGGCAGCTCTGATTCACACACCGGAATACCCTCGGCAGACGAAAATAATTTTTGGGGAAAATTCAGCTGGCATGAAGTGAACTCCACGCGGGTGATGGAGCCTTTCGTAAACATCCCGGACATTCCTCAATTTGAATGGGAGATGGCTGCCTCAGGTCTGGCGGGGATCTGGGCTGAAGAAAACACGCGCGAGGCACTATTCAATGCCATGCAGCGCAGAGAGACCTACGCCACCACAGGACCGAGAATTCGGGTACGCTTTTTTGGCGGATGGGACTTTTCCGAGTCTGATCTTTTTGCCCCCGACTGGGTAGAGCGTGGCTACAACAAGGGGGTACCCATGGGTGGTGAGCTGGTATCGGCAACCCAGACATCCGCGCGGCCCACGTTTATGGTCAGCGCCTGGAAGGATGCTGATGGTGCCAATCTTGATCGAGTTCAGATCGTGAAAGGTTGGCTCGGTGGTGATGGCAACAGCCATGAAAAGGTGTATGACATCGCGCTGTCGGACGGCCGCAAGGTTTCAGCGAAGACCGGCAAGGCGCCCCTTGTTGGAAACACCGTTGATACTGTGACCGCGAGCTACGTTAACGATATTGGCAACCCCTATTTTTCAACACTCTGGTCAGACCCGGACTTTGATCCGAAAGAAGCCGCATTTTACTACCTGCGGGTCCTGGAAATTCCGACACCGCGCTGGACTGCCTACGATGCGGCTTACTTCAATCTTGAGTTGCCGCAACAGGTACCGCTGGTGACCCAGGAACGCGCCTACACTTCCCCCATCTGGTATACGCCATAGTCAGGACAATTCGAATTCAATTTCCAGTGATTCCAGATTCCGACCGAAGAAACTGGGGGTGTACTTGTGCACCTGTTCGGGATTTCTTAGCGCAACCCGTTTCAGGCGACTGACCAGCACCTGGAAACTGGTGATAAGTTCCTGGCGGGCCAGTGGGGCACCGACACAATGGTGTCGGCCCACGCCAAAGGCGAGATGGTTGCCCGATTTTTTTCTGTGAAGATCGATTGTATCCGCATGATGGAATGCGGCTTCATCCCGGTTTGCCGCTCCGAAGCGGAGGCTCAGCACATCGCCCTTCTGCAATTTTACACCGCCAATGCTTGTGTCTTGGGTGACCTCGCGGAACATGCCCTGCGCCGGTGATTCCAGCCGCACGATTTCTTCCACAAAATTGGGGATGAGACTGGGCTTGTCCTGCAATGCCTGCAGTATTTCCGGCTGCTCGATCAGCTTGAGCACGCCGGAGGTAATGGCCGAAGTCGTGGTCTCGTTGCCCGACGCCAGTATATCGATGGTGACGATGGACAACAGCTCGTCCATTGGGATTTCGTCTCCATTTTCATTTTTTCCGTGGGCCAGCAGGGTCAGAATATCATCCCTGGGATGCTCGCGACGTTCGTCGATTTGTTGCTTGAAAAAATGCTGCATCTCCACCACCAGCCTGGCGCACTCCAGCGCGCGTTCCCGGTCTATCATCATGCTGAACAACTCCACGATGGCGTCGGACCAGCTCTTGAAGGTGTCGAGATCACCGGCCGATACGCCAATCTGCTCTGCAATGATGACCATCGGCAATGGATGGGCGAAGGCCTGTACAAATTCACAGTCACCGCTAGCAGGTAAATCATCGATTAACCCGTGCGCCGTCTGTTCAATGTAGGGTGTCATGGCGCGCACCTTGGCCGTGGTGAAAAGCTCCGCCAATAGCGCGCGCACCCAGGTGTGCCGGGGTGGATCCGAGGTAGAACAGGAGGCCTTTGGAATCCAGCCCTGTGTCTCGTATATCGCCATCACCTCTTCCGGCATGCCGTCAGATTTCAAGGCCAGGGGCGACACACCACTGATAAATGTGTCCGGTAGCCGAATAATCTCCCGGCACAGATCAAAACTTGTCACCAGGTAAAACCCGGTTGTTGGCATCCGGTAGATCGGTGCGTCAGCCCGCAGGCGTTGATACAGCGAGTACGGGCAAGCCTGTACCGCCGGGTCCATCAGGTCTTCGATAGGTTCCATTTCGTTAAAGCCTTCTCGTTGTGGGTGCCGAATCGGTCATGGTTCAAGCGGCAGGATTCTTTTTCCAATACACTCGCGGCTCAGAAAACGGGTCAGTACCGCTGCTCCGGCCGCCATGGCGGTGCGTTCTGCAATCTCTGGCCACAGGGTCGGTTCCTGCACCAACCAATTGTTCATTTGCTCACAGACCCGTTTTGCCTGTTGGTCGTAACGCTGGGTGAAGCCCCCAAAGTTGACGCCGATCATCGATATGTTTTTCAACAACAACCGGTTTGCCGCTACCCGGGGTATGTCACCGGCGGCAAAGCCGATGACCAGGTGACGCCCGCCCCAGGCTAAACATCGCAGGGCCTGCTGGGTGACGTCGCCGCCCACCGGGTCGACAACAATGTCCACGCCCCGGCCATCGGTACATTCGGAAATGGGCTGCTTGAGGTCAAATTCCGTGTAATTGATTGTGTGATCAGCACCGTATTTTCTCGCCACCGAACCTTTGGCATCACTACTGACGGCGGCGATGACGCGGGCGCCCATCTTGCTGGCAAGGCCTGTAGCCGCCATTCCAATACCGCCGGCTGCACCCAGCACCAGGACTGTTGCATCGGGCTGCAGGTGAGCGCGATGGTTCAGCGCATAATAGGCTGTGGCGTAGACCGAGGGCACGCAGGCTGCGATATCAAAGGGTAGTGCGTCGGGTATTTTGAAGACGAACCCGGCACCGACCGCGACCCGTTCCGCGAAACCGCCAAATTCCGGCAACACGGCTGACACGCGATCCCCCACCGCAAACCCTTGGGTCTGTGCGCCGGTGGCGCTGACCACACCGGCCACTTTCATGCCGGGCACAAACGGTGGTTGCAGCCGAATCTGGTATTTGTCCTGCACCAGCAGGGCGTCGGGGAAATTGACACTGGCCGCTTTCACGTCGATCAGCAGTTGCCCCCCATCCACCACCGGCTCGGCAACTGCTTGCCAGCTCAGATCACCACCATCCAGAGACTGACAGACCAGCGCTTTCACGACGTTCTTTCGGTGCCCTGCGCAAGATAACGCTCGAGTTCCGCGTGAAAATGCCGCAGCCGCTGCTCCTGCTCCCCCCACAACTGCCCCTTGAAACCACGCGAGCGCAAACCGCGCTGCACCACCGGCAATAGTTCAGAGTCCTGGCTCAACACCTGGCCCAGGTTGGCGTCTTCGCCAGGACCAAAATGTTCACAGTCGGGACGGGTTTTACCGGTCAGGTCGGTACCCTCTGGAACCCCCATCCAGGCCGGCGCCTTGTAGTCAGGGTCATCAGCGGGAAATATCAGGGTCATGGTGTCGTAATAAAATTTCTCCGGATCGCTGGCGTGGGGCAGGAAACGCATGATGAATACGCCCTCGGGGTGGCAGCCGATCTGCACATTGGGGAACAATCCGGTGGCCCAACTATCGGACAGTTGCCCGTCTTCCAGTTTGGAGTAATCCAGGCCCAGCTCTTCTGCCCGTGCGCGCTTTGATAGCTGAATTGCACGGCGCACATCTTTAGCGCTACCGGTAAAACTTTCCGGGTCTACCCCCGCGTCCTGCAGCATGGCCTGGAGGCCTTCGTTAACCGTTGCCTGATCCGCCATGCGCGGGCTGGGCTGACCCAGCGGCACGATCATGCGGCTGGCACCGGCGGGATACAAATCGTACTGTACATTGATGTCACCCATTACCACCTGGGTTTCCGGGTGCACCGCGTGCAGGTGGTAGGTTTCGTAAAAGGCTTCTATGCCTATTTTCCAGTTGGCTGCCCATTCCGAACTAACGTGTCTGACCACGGCCATTCGGTCTATGTTATAGGCCTCCAGGTAACCCTGGGGCAGGCCCAGAGCCTGTTGCAGCGGTGGTGGGTTCTCGGACATATTGATGAAAATAATGCCCGCCATTGCATCACAGGCCACTGCCACCAAACCCGGGTTATGACACAACACCTCTTCCCGAAAAGTCTCCCTGTCGGTGACGTGGCGCAGAGATCCATCATTGTTGTAACTCCAGCTATGGAAGGGGCAAACAAAAACCTTTTTGTTACCGCGCTCCGCAGACACCAGGCGGTTGCCACGGTGGCTACACACATTGTAGAAGGCCCGTATGCCCGCTTCTGTGCGCGTAACAATGAAGGATTCGAGACCGAGATCGAACACAAAGAAATCCCCCACCTCGGGAATATCTGCAGCTAACCCTGCCAACAGCCACGTTTTTGACCACAGCCAGTCAGACTCGGCCTGCATAAACTCACGGCTGTAATAGCGCGTCTTGTCCAGCACCGCGACCCCGTTATCGATATAGGGTTGCTTGCGCTCCAGGGAATCCTCCGGCGCATCCGGGTTGATAACAGCCTGTTCAACTGACACCTTGCTCACTACTCACCTCCTGTTAAGCGGGGACGAAATTTGGGGATGGAGACTGCGTCGCTCCAGTCTTCAAACAGCACGGTGACGGGCATACCCACCGCCACGCTCTCGGGATCACACTCAACCACATTGCTCATCATCGTCGGACCTTCCCGCAACTGAATCAGCGCCACCACATAGGGCACTTCAGAACTATAGGCGGCTGAGACCGCGCGCCGCACAAGCGTAAAACTCAGCACTTCTCCGACCCCACTGACCGCCACCCACTGCAGGTCATCACCCATGCAGCCGCTGCAGATGATGCGCGGATAAAATTGATACTGGCCACAGCCGCGACAGTGTTGCAGGCGCAACTCGTGTTCGTGACAACCCTGCCAGTAGGGCGCAGTTTCTGGCGTGGGTACAGGAAAAATCTTGCCACTATGATCTGTCATCAAGCATTCTCCCGCCCCAGAATAAGTGAGGTATGGCTGGACATAATGCCGCCCTGGCCGTGCACCATGGCCACCTCGGCGCCCGCGACCTGTCGTTCGCCCGCCTGCGCCCGCAACTGCATTACGGTTTCCGTCAAGGCAAACATGGAGCCGGGATTACCCGGGTGGCAGTGTGATAAAAGCCCACCGTGAGTATTGACCGGCAGAACACCACCCAATTCAATCGCGCCGGACTCAACAAATGCACCGCCCTCGCCTTTTTCGCAGAACCCCAGATCTTCCAGCTCCAGCAGCACCGTTGGCGTAAAGCAGTCATATAACTGGGCGAAATCCATATCCGCGGGACCCAGGCCGGCCATGGCATAGGCCCGTTGTCCTGACTCCACCGCGGCGGAGGTGGTCAGGCTCTGCGCCTGGCTGATATGTTCGTGGCCGTGCCCCTCGCCGACACCCAGCAGATACACCGGGGGGTGAGGAAAATCTTTGGCGCGTTCGGCAGAGGTTAATATGACCGCTGAACCCCCATCGGAGACCAGTGAACAATCCAGCAAATGCAGCGGATCGGCAATCATGCGCGAGTTGACTACATCTTCAACCGTAATCAGGTCGCGCATCTGCGCGCTGGGGTTTAGCGAGGCGTGCTTGCGACAGGCAACGGCAATGCGGGCAAACTGCTCCTGCGTGGTACCGTATCGCGCCATATGCGCCCGCGCGATCAAGGCGTAATAGGCCGGCACGGTAGCGCCGTAGGGTTGTTCAAACTGCGCGTGGCCGGTGGCGGACTGCATCAGCAAGGCCTGCTCGCGCGACAGACCGCTGCGCAGGCTGTCGGCCATGCTAATCACTACCGTATCGCAAAGACCGGTGACAATGGCCGATGCGACGTGGTGCAATATGGAAAAGGTGGTGCCGCCGCCAGCGCCGACACTGATGCAATAGCGAGGAAATATCTGCAGGTACTCCGCCATCGCTTCGGCATGATACATATAGGGCTCGGCCATGGAATTACAGGTTACCAGACCATCAACCTGGTCCTTGCCGATACCGGCATCGTCCAGCACCCGGCGCACGGCATCGATACACAACTGGGTAGCCCCCAATTCCGGCACAATACCCACCTGAGTATCCGCCGCACCGACTATGGCTACTTTCCCGCGCAGTGACTCCATCAGCTCGAGTTCACCTGATGAAATCGGGCAATGGCGATGCCCGGTACAATCACTTCATCGGCTTCGTTGCGGATGCTGACTTCCAGTTCCACTTCGCCCAGCTCGGGTCGCAGCGCCAACACCCGGCCACCCGAGCGCAGTGTCTCGTCAATATACGAGGCCTTGCGATTGGAATATTCAATAGCGGCCAACACGCCGTCATCTCCTACCCAGTCCACCACACATTGATTGAGCCAGTCCCCCAGCAGCGGCCCGGCAATAACCAGCCCGGGGTAGCCCTCCACCCCGGTCGCATAGGGGTGATCGAAGTGGATGCGATGGGCATTCCACAGGGCGGCGTTGTACATCATCAATTGCACATTATTAGGCGTGAAGGAGCGCTCAGGCAGTACATCACCGACTTTTATCGATGCGAATCGGGTCGTGGCCATCAGCGCAATATCCGTGTGGTTTTTTCAGTTAACACCGGCTCACCGGATTCATTGACCACCTCCATCACCACCTCGTAGAAAATAAGCGGTCCCTGTGAACCCTGTTTTTCATAGATATCCGTCAAGGTTCTGGTTGCAGTCAGCAAATCCCCGGCCATGATGGGTTGGTGGTACTCGATTTTGAGGCCACCGGCCATGGCCCGTTCCAGCGGGAATTTGGGCAGCAGGCCATCAATGGAAACACCGTCGGTTGTAAGCTGGTCCAGTTCCACCACGTCCCAGAACAGGGCCACATGAAACATGGGCGGCGCCTCGTCTCCATCCAAAAAGCGGCGTTGCCGCTGACTGGTTGCAATCGAGTATTTGCGAATCTCCCGGCGCGCCACCAACTCCTGCCGCGGTTCCGAGCACCGCCCTATATTTGCCAGCAGCTCTGAGCTGAGCAAAGCACTCATATATTGCCCCCCTGATTTTCCCAATAGGGAGCGCGCAGTTCACGCTTGAGAATCTTGCCGGTGGGGGCCTTGGGTAAAGCATCCACAAAATCTACCGACTTCGGCTTCTGGTAGGAAGCCAGGTGTTTGGCCGCGGTATCAATAATATCCTGCTCGGTTGCCGTGTGACCGGGTTTCAATACCACCACCGCCTTCACCGCCTCACCCCATTGCTCATCGGGCACGCCGATTACCGCTGACTCCAGCACTGCCTCGTGCTGATGAATCGCCGCTTCCACCTGGGTACTGTATATGTTCTCGCCGCCGGAGATAATCATGTCCTTGGCCCGGTCGACGATAAAGATGTAGCCCTCCTCATCCCAGGTTGCGATATCGCCGGTCCACATCCAGCCATCCCGTATGGTCAGGGCGGTGAGTTCAGGCCGCCGCCAATAACCCACCATATTGCCATCTGACTGAACCACGATCTCGCCGTGGCTATGACTGTCACGGGGCACGTCAACGCCATTGGCATCTACCACGCGGATGGAAGTCACATGCCCTTCACGACCACAGGAAGACAAACGCTCCGGGTGGACCCCATTGACAGCATCAATGTGATCCTCCTGGGACAGGAAGGTCATGGTCATACCCTCGGTCTGACCATAGCCCTGTATCAGGGTGCAGGGAAAAGCCGCCAGGGCAGCCTTCACCACGCTCATCGGCATGGGTCCGCCACCGTACTGGATATTGCGCAGGCTACTCAGGTCATAGCTGTCAAAATCATCCACAGCCATCATCCAGTTCAACATGGTGGTAATACCGAGAAAGGCAGAGACCCGCTCCCGCTGTATCACTTCCAGCGCCAGCTGCGCGTCAAAATTAATCAGCACCAGTGGACATCCGTGTGACATATAGTTCATGGCCAGGGCCACAGGGATATGGAACATCTGCCCGGTGAGCATGTAGACATCCGTGGGCACAATGCGTTCCGCCACGGTCTGGTTGAGCATGCCCATGTAGAGACTGTGGTGGGTGTGCAGGGCACCCTTGGACTCACCGGTGGTGCCCCCGGTATAGAGAATCAATACCGGGTCGTCATTGCCCACACTGGCCGATGCCGACGGCTCGTCACTGGACGCTGCGCTCAGTAACTGCTCATAGGAATCGTCGCCACCGTCGCCGTAGCTCAACCAGAACTGTGCGTCGATCTGTTGCTTTAAGGCCTGCTGCTCGGCACCAAATTCACCCGCACTGATTACCACGGTGGGCTCGCCATCGGCGAGAATCCGCGCCATCTCAGCAATGCCCAGGCGCCAGTTGAGCGGCTGTACAATCAGGCCAACACGAGCGCAGGCGTAGTAGATCTCAAGAAACTCGATACAGTTTTTCGACAGCACGGCCACGCGCTGTCCTTTTTCCAGGGCGCAGCTATCGACCAGCCCATTGGCCAACTGGCGCACCCGCTTGTCCAACTCACCGTAGCTTATGCGCCTATCATTGGGCACATCGATAACCGCTGACCGCTGCGGGGCCAGGCGGGCGATTTTGGCGGGAATTTGACCTATGTTCACAAGCCCTGCCTCCGCTCAGTACGGTAAGTCGAGGTCGAGATGGCGGTGCTGCAATTGCCAGTCATCACCGACCCGGATCACCGAATCCCGGTATACCCCGGCGGAGAGAAGTTTTATCTCACCGTTTTCCGTGGCCAACAGGGTCAGGTTCGAAATCACAACAGCCTCCCGGTCGCCCTCGGATTCAAAAAACAGGTTGCTGACATTGTGTCGACGCTGGTCGGTCTGCTCTTCCATAGAATCGGTCATCAGTTTCATGATCCCGTCGCGATTCTCAAACGGACCGATCAGATCACCGCCGGCGATAGCCATGGTAAACGCCGCATCTGTGGCAAAACAGCCGGCCAGCATCTCCACATCGCGATTATCCAGCCCGTAAGCTGCCCGACTCATCAATTCCTGTATTGCCAGTTTGTGCTTGTTTTTCATAACTAAGCTCCTTCTTCCATACCCAAAACATCAATAGTGCCGCGCCAGGCCAGTGAGCCGCCATCGATCAACCAGGCCACCCCGTTTACGAAGGACGCTTGCTCGCTGGCCAGGAAGCACACCAGCTCTGCCACCTCTCCCGTCTGGCCCATACGGGGTATCAGGTGGGACAGCGTCATAGTACCCAGCATGGCCTGGGGGTCCGGTGCCGCCGCGAGAAAATCATCGACCATCTGGGTATGAATCGAGCCGGGGCAGTAACAATTGACCCGAATCTTGTGTACCGCCAGGTCCACTGCCAGGCACTTGGTGAGTTGCATCACTCCACCCTTGCTGGCGCCATAGGCCAGGCACTGGGGATAACCCGCAAAGGAGCTGGTTGAACCGGCGTTAATAATTGAGGCGTGCTCGCTCTCTATAAGGTATGGCAGCGCATACTTGGAACACAACCAGGGACCGAGAAGATTGATAGACAACACGCGTTCAAAGGTCGACCGGGTCATGTCCTGTAGCGTTAAATCAGGGCTCAGCATGCTTTCGTGGACGCCGGCATTGTTGTGGAGTATGTCGATACCACCATAGGCATCGGCGGCAACACGCATTAGTTCGCGCACCTGCTCTTCATCGGTCACATCGCAATGTTGATAAATAGCCTGACCGCCAGCCGCAGAAATTTCGGCCACCAGCTGCTCACCAGGATCGTCACTGACATCAGAGACCACCACCCGTGCGCCTCGCTGGGCCGCGAGTCGCGCGGTGCCCGCACCAATGCCATTACTGGCCCCGGTAATAACAAAGTTCAATCCGCTTATGCTCATAATACTGGCATTATCCTGAGTGTGTGTCGCATGTTAGATCCAATTTGAATTATGTTCAAGTTACTTGCAATCGAGCAGGCTAGGCCGCACACTGAAAATAATAAGAAGAGACAGGAGTGGTGCCGGTGGGGCCAAGGACCAAATTGACGCGCGGTGAACAACGCCGTAAACGAATTTTCCGCTCACTCCACGATTGCATATTGAAAAAGGGCTACTCAAAAACCACCCTGGCGGACATTGCCGGGGCCGCCGATATGAGCCCCAGCCACCTGTTGTATTACTTCAAGGGCAAGGACGCGATCCTGGAAGACTACTTCCAGAACGTTGCTTTGCAAATTCTCGAACGGATGCACATTTTTTCCGCACATTCCCCCCAGGTGCAAATCAATGAACTGGCGAAACTGTTTTTTGCCGGTGCCGGAATTACCAAATCAGAAATCGGCTTTATGCTGGAGTGCTTCGGTGTTGCCGTAAACGATAAAGTCCTGCGCAAGGAAAAGGCCGAACTCGACATCCGCTGTAAAGGCTATCTGACTGATTTGTTCGAGCAGACGCCGCGGCAGTTCATAGCCAGTGCCACGGACTGTGCAGAAGTCAGCTATGCCATGCTCATCGGTCTGCGCTCAGCCGTATACTTCGACGACAACCTGGAGCTGGCTGACGCCCGCCGCCTCTTCAAAACCACGATGTCCAGCCTGGCCGGAATATAGAGCCTTAGCGGTCGCCCCTGGCGGTCAGGTTTTTCCAGAACTGGTCTGCACCCTCCTCCAGAATCTGCGTGCCCAGGCGATTGGACCAATAGCGGTCGTTGCCAAACTCAGAGCGCCAGCTCCACAGGCGCTGCGTCCAGTAATGCAAATGGTGTTCTCGGGTAAATCCGATGGCACCATGGCTCTGGTGAGTTATTGAAGTCGCCTTACCCACGGCCCGGTTGGCACGCAATTTGGCCGCCGCTATTTCAAAGCCCGCATTTCCCAGGTCGGCACTGCGACTCGCCGCCATCGCCGCACATTTGACCGCGGCAGCCTCCTCTGCCAGCAGCGCCAACTGCTGCTGGAGCGCCTGGAATTTACTCAGCGGGCGACCAAACTGCTCGCGCTGGTTCACATACTCCACAGTGAGTTTGAGGGCGGCCTCCAGGGCACCGGAAATTTGTGCCGAACGCAGTAGGCCCGCATATAGCTGCAGGGTATCTACGCAACCAGGTAATAGATAATGTGCCTGCACCGACGCGTTTTCAAAAACCAGTTCATCGCGGGGTTCATCCGCCTCATTTCTGTATTGGTGATTTGAGGATGCACTGGCAGCGTGCAATACCAGCAACTGCTCCTGGCCGTTGCAATCGCAGGCAACCAGTATCTGCCCCGCCAATAGGCCCCAGGGCACCTCTGCCAGCGTGCCGCTGAATAGTAGCCCGGCGTCGGCAGATTCCAGGCGGGCGTCCGGACACAGGGCGACAGTTATGGCTCCTGTCGTCACTGGGGCAGAGACCTGCTGTAACAGTTTTTTGGCAATCAGCGTTTCCCCCACCGGCAGCGGCAACGCGTGTAAACCCAACAAATGAAACACGGTGCAGGCGTCCTGCCAGCAACCGCCAAACCCGCCAGCGTCTTCAGCCAGGAAGACATCGGTCAGGCCCAGGGCTTCAATGGATTGCCACAGTTGGCCCATGCTGGAATCATCCACAACGGGCATACCATCGGCCATCAATTCACTGAATAATCTATCGACAGATTTGGCCAGCATTGCTCTCTGTTCGTTCATCGCAGACCCAGCCCCCTGGCTATAATGCCGCGCAATATTTCACGGGTGCCGCCACGCAGCGAAAAGGCCGGGCTGGCCCGCAGTAAATAAGACAGCACCGCGTGCAGCGAACTGTCCCGCTCGTGAGGCAGATCGTCGCCAACAATCCCCTGAATCGCCAGCGGCAGGTTCTGCTCAAAACAGGCGCCCAGGTCTTTGACAATGGTTGCCTCCAGGGTGGGGTTCTCGCCACGGGACAACTGGCCGGCGACGGACATCGACATCTGGCGCAAGGTCCAGAGCTCGGCGCCAATTTCACCAATCAGGTTGGTGAGCAGTTCAGAGGGATTGTCGTCCACCGCCGCCAGTAATTCCTCCAACAAGCGGTAGCTGCTCATGTAACGTTCGGGGCCGCTGCGCTCCAGTGCCAGTTCCGCATTGACCTGGCTCCAACCCTCACCCTCGGTGCCCAGTAACATTTCATCATCAACCCGCACATCGCTGAGAAACACCTCGCCAAAATCACGCTCTCCCAGATGATCGGTAATACCCCTGACCTCAACACCGGGGGCGGAAAGATCGATCAGGAACTGGCTCAAGCCAGCGTGGCGATTGCCCTCCACCTTGCTGGTGCGCACCAGCGCAATCATGATGTGCGCCCTTTCAACATTGGTGGTCCACAACTTGGCACCATTGATCATCCAGCCGCCGTCGACGCGCACAGCGCTGGTTTTAATCGAGGCCAGGTCGGAACCGGCGTTGGGCTCGCTCATGCCGATGCAAAAAAACAGCTCGCCGCAAGCGATAGCCGGTAGATAGCGCTGTATCACGGCTTCGCTTCCATAGCGCAGTATCTGCGCGCCACTCTGGCGATCGGCGATCCAGTGCGCGGCCACCGGCGCACCTGCGGCCAACAATTCCTCTATCACCACGTAGCGCTCTATGGCACTGCGCTCGTGGCCGCCATATTGTTGCGGCCACATCATCCCTATCCAGTTTTTGTCACCGAGTTTACGACTGAACTCGGCGTCGAATCCTGACCAGGAGCGGGCCCGTTCCAGCCCTGTCATGGCCGACAGTTCCAGTTCGAGAAACTCTCGCACCTGGGTGCGCAGGGCGCTGATGTCAGCGGGCATTTCCAGCGGTGGGAAGTTAAACATGGGAACACGATGCCACGCTATCAGTGCAAATCATAGCGGCCAACTATCGCGATGCTACACACGTTGCGGTTGGGGAAGCCCCCCAGGTTGTGAGTCAGGCCCTGGCGCACATCAGCCAGCTGCCGATCACCCGCCCGCCCATGTATCTGCTGATAGATTTCATAGACCATGCGCAGCCCGGTCGCGCCCAGCGGGTGCCCGAAGCACTTGAGCCCGCCGTCTATATTGCAGGGTATGGCCCCGTCGCTGTCATACCTGCCCTCCATGATGTCTTTAGGCGCGCTGCCGCGCTCAGACAAACCCAGGTCTTCCATGGTAATAAGTTCAGTGATCGAGAAGCAGTCGTGTACTTCAACCAGATCCAGTTCGGCCGCCGGGTCGCTAATGCCCGCCTCTTGATAGGCCTTTTTCGATGCAATCCCGGCGGTCAGGGCGCTGGTGCCGTCCCAGGAATCGTAGAACATTTCGGCGCCATTACTCAGCGCCAACTGCATGGATTTGACGCTGACCAGGTTGTGCTCCCTGCCCATTTCACGGGCACGCTCAGGCGTGGTTACAATGGCGCAGGCGGCGCCATCGCTCACCCCACAACAGTCAAACATACCCAGCGGATAGGCAATCATGGGGGCCTTCAGTATTTGTTCCTTGGTCACCCGGTTGCGCAAATGCGCCTTCGGATTACGCGCGCCATTTTCGTGGGATTTCCAGGACACATGGGCCATCGCCTGTTTCAGTTCATCGATAGAAATCCCGTGTTTCTCACTATAGGCAGTGCAAATTTGTGCAAACGATCCCGGCGCGGTAACCCCCGGTAGCCAGAGGTCATCAAAAGTACCCATGGAGCGCCCGGGCAAACCGCCAAAGCCGGTATCCTTGAGCTTCTCCACACCCATGGCCAGGGCAATATCACAGGCACCGGCAGCCACTGCGTAGACCGCCCCGCGCAGGGCCTCCGATCCGGTCGCACAGAGATTCTCCACTCTCGTTACCGGCACATTTGCCAATCTCAGCGCCTGTGGCAGTGAAATGGCAGACTTGCTCATACTGTGCTCGTCGTAGCACAGGCCCAGCCAGGCAGCCTCTATCTCCGGCGTCTCGATGCCCGCGTCCTCCAGGCATTCCCAGTAGGCCTCCAACATCAAATCTTCGGCATTACAATCCCAACGCTCTCCAAAGCGGGAACAACCCATTCCAACAATTGCCACTTTGTCCTTAATCCCACTGGCCATATCGTCTACCTCCCCTTACCGATTACCGGCACTGCTTTCCAAAAATAGCGCCTGAAATCACGCAGTTTGTCCTTATCCTTAATTCGAAAAGTCATGCTGACTGAGTCGCCCACCTGCAGCTGCCCCGGATCAAAGTCAGCGAACTCCATGATCAGAGAACCCTTGCCTTCGAACGCCACGGCGCCGTACATAAAGGGTGGACTCACGGAGTGTGCCAGCCAGTCCTCTGTGAATGACTTGATGGTCCCCAGCTTGTCGCGAAAGGACTCCGCCACCTGGGTGCCCGGTGTATTGCAGTCGGGATTCACGCAAATCCCCGTCTTCGGAAATTGCACGGTTTCACAGACCGTACAGCGGCCACCCACAAAGGCGGTGAAAGTCTCCCGGTTGCGGTAAAACGCGGACAGGGCTGTGCGCGTATCACGTTCCGCCCGGATACCCCAATCCATGGCTATAGCTCCGCTATAGGAGAGGAAACGCATATAGTTGGTTTCCACCGTACCCTTTTCCAACTCGGCCTGTACACCGCGAAAAGCACTGCCGCCTGCAATGCCCTCGGTGGCCTCGAACAGCAGGGCGTCGCAGCCTTGTCCAAAGCCCAGCAACAGAATTTTTTCCCCGGCCTGTGCCGACTCCAGGGTATTAATCAGCATCAACAGCCCCTGGGCGGCACCCGCGTCACCGCACCGGCCCTGCAGATTATCGGCTATCGCCGCTACATCTATGCCGCATTTTTTCGCCACCGCCTGTGCCGTGCGAGCCGCCACCACCGGTATCACCAGGTGATTGATGTCTGCAGCTGCCACCCCGGTTTTTTCGAACAGGCGCGTCAACGCATCGGGTATAATCTTCAGGTAGCCCTCGTCCCTGATCCAGCGCTCCTCCAGGGAATAATCGACATTCGAGCCGGCGCTGCGATAGTGATCCACCAGGTCCCGTGACACCGTATGGCAACCGATAAATCGAGCCAGAATATTCTCGCTTCCCACTCGCAAAGCCGCGGCCCCGTCTCCCGTGGTCAACTCCTGTACGCTGCCGGGCTTGCTGTAACGCTGCTCGGCGGCAACCACCAGGGAGCTTTGATCACTGGCATTATTCAAGGCCTGTATCAACGCACTGGTTCCCGCTCGCATCGAACCGCAAATATCCGCGGTATGCAGGTCTTCACTTAAACCCAGCGCTTCCCCTACCAGGGTAGCGTTTTGCCGATCGGCAAAAGGTAGCGTGGTTGATGCCAATAGCAGCGAAGCTACCGGGCCAGCACCGCCCCCACTCTGACCGGATCGCACCGCGGCAACCGCCATGGTAATAACATCTTCGTCGTGGCCGCAAAAAGAACGTTCGCCTTTGCCCCGTGCCTTCAAACCGGGAATGGCCCAGCTATGGGCCTCGGCAATGGCCGACCGACTCAGGCGGCGGCGGGGAATATAAGCTCCAAAACCAGTGATACCCGTCTCTTTCACATTCTGCTCCTGGGCAACATCGTCATCACCCCCTTGGGAAATCAATAAAAATTGGCGAAGACCAGGCCTTGCTGGCGGACCGACTCTCGATAAGCGCACGGGGTATCTCGATGGTGCTAATAACCCCGGCCTGCTCAGGTTGACCATACCAGCCCTGCCATAAACCATAGGCGTAGACCAGCACCGCGGCGAACAGGATTGTCAGCAGTGTGATAACACTATGTTTGAAAGTTTTCAGCATATTGTACAATCGCACCCAGTGGCTTGAATTTGCAGCCTGGGAATCTTAACTTGAATTTAATTCAAAAACTACCCATACTGAAAGTGATCCCTATAATAGCCGAAGAGGTGTGCAAACTGATGAGTGATATCGTAGTAGAACAAAAGGGCGACGTGTGCTGGATACGCCTGAACCGACCGGACCGCATGAATTCTTACGATGCCGAAATGGCCAGGGAATTAATCGGCGCGATTGAAGACGCTGCCGACAGTGGTGTCATTGTCATCAGCGGCACCGGTCGCGCCTTTTGTGCGGGTGGCTACCTCGCCAACCTGAGCGACCCCGATGCCGGTGCACTGCGACGTATGTTTTACGGTTCGCTGCATGTCTACGAAGCCATCAGGAACAGTCCCCGTCCGGTCATCGCTGCTGTCAACGGCGCAGCCGCCGGTGGCGGTAACGAGCTGGTTGTTGCCTGCGACCTCGCCATCGCCGTCGATACGGCAACCTTTGGTCAAACCGGCGTCCGCGTGGGCAGTGCACCGGTGCTGGGTGGCACCAATTTCCTGTCCATGACCATCGGCGAAAAACGGGCCAAGGAAGTAGCTTTCATGTGCCGCCGATACAAGGCTGAGGAAGCGCTGGGCATGGGCTGGATAAACGCCGTGGTCAGCCCCGATCAACTCGAGGAGGAAGTCACCCTGTGGGCCAACGAATTATTGGCAATGAGTCCACGCTACCTCGAAATCGCCAAGATCAGCTCCAACGTCTGGTGGAATCAAAGTCGCGATGCCTACCTTAGCGGGCTGGGCATGTTGGTACAGGCGATCGGTTCCAGTGACATGATTGAAGGCGCTACCGCCTTTATGGAAAAGCGCAAACCGCAATTTGAAGGTCGCACCAAAACTAACTCCGAAAAAGAATAAGCCTATGAATTTTTCCCTCGATGAGAAGTACCTGGAGATCCAGCAGGCCGCACGCGAGCTTTGCAAGTCGATTGAGCACATTGCCGATGAGGCCGATGAGTGCAGCGTGGTTCACCCCGAGATACACAGTGCATTGCAGTCCAGCGGGCTGTGCAGAATGATGGTGCCCGCTGCATATGGCGGCAGCTCCGACAAAGTCGACCCGCTGGCCATTTGCCTGACACGGGAGATCATGATGGCAACCTCCTCCCATCTGGATTCCCTGTTTGCCCTGCAGGGTATTGGCAGCTTTGGTATCACCACCGCGGGCAGCAACGAGCAACGCGAATACTGGTTACCGAAAATCGCCAGCGCAGAAGCACTGGCGGGGCTGGCCCTGACCGAAGAGGATGCGGGGTCTGATCTCAAGGCCGTCTCCACAGAACTGGTCGCCAGCGCCGATGGCCTGCGCCTGAATGGCAGCAAAGTATTTATTTCCAATGCGGGCAGCGCCGCTTTTTACGAGGTGTTTGCCAAAGAGGGCGACGGCTATTCCATGGTGCTGGTACCCGCAGACGCCGAGGGTGTATCCATCAGCCCGGCGCCCGAGCTGATCGCACCCCACGTTTTGGGCGATCTGCACTTTGACAACGTACTGTTACCCGAAAGCGCACGGCTGGGACCTGCCGGCGAGGGGCTCAGCCTGGTCCTGGCCACCCTGGCGGTTTTTCGGGTTTCTGTTGCGGGCGCGGCGGTAGGCCTGGCCCAGGCAGCTCTGGAAGAAGCGGTGCGTCACACCCGCACCCGCGAGCAGTTTGGCCGACCACTGGCCCGTCTGGGCCCGGTTGCGCAGATGCTGGCAGACAGCTGGACAGAAATAGAAATGTCCCGGTTGCTCACCTACCGTGCTGCCACCATGGCCCAGGATGATCCCGGAGCATCGCTACAGCATTCTTCCATGGCCAAGCTAGCCGCCAGCGAGACTGCCTCTCGGGTGGTGGATCGCTGTGTGCAGATGATGGGCCGATTTGGCCTGGTACGCGGTTCGAAGATCGAGAAATTCTATCGTCAGGCACGGCCCATGAGAATTTATGAAGGTTCCTCCGAGGTATTGCGGCTGGGTATTGCCCGCGAGCTCACGGAAATCGTCTCTTAGACCTGCACAGGATTTAGCTACACCATGATTGACCTGGAACTGGACGGAAAAATCGCCATTGTTACCGGTGCCAGCCGCGGGCTGGGCCGGGCTACTGCTATCGCTCTGCACGAACAGGGCTGCTGCATACTGGCTGTGGCACGCACACTGGTAGACTTGGAGACACTGGCGGCGCTCGACCCTAAAAATATAGTGCCCTGGCAGTGCGACATGCAGGACGCCGACGCTGTTGGCGGTCTTGCCCAGGTTGCGCTGGATCAGTTTGGCGGCCTTGATATCGTGGTGAACAATGCCGGCATTGCGCCGGCGGGTAAATTCCTGGAGCAGGAGCAGGACATCTGGAACCAGGTCATGGCTGTCAACGTCAATGCCCCGGCCATTTTGGCGCGGGCGGCCGGGGCACATATGGTCAGCCAGGGATCGGGAAAAATCATCAACATTGCCTCCACCTCAGGCATCCTCGGCAAGGCGACCCTGGTTGCCTACTCCTCCTCCAAAGGTGCCCTGCTGCAATTCACCAAGGCCCTGGCGGCGGAATGGGCCAAGACCGGCGTACAGGTCAATGCGATCGCCCCGGGTGCTTTCGAAACCGATGCCCAGTCGGCCGTATTGGAGTCACCAGAAATTCTCAAACGCCGATTGCGCAAGATCCCTATGGGTCGCATGGGTGATGTTGACGAGATGGCCACCCTGGCCTGTTACCTGGCCTCCCCCAAATCTGACTTCGTCACCGGCAGTGTATTTGTCATCGACGGCGGTGAATCTTCCAGGCTGTAAACACTGATGAATACCGAAACCCCCTGGTTGGAACGCACCACTGAAAAGGCGCTGGATCCCGAGCTACCCATATGCGACCCGCACCACCACTTGTGGGAATTTCCCACCAATGTCTACCTGGTGGATGAGCTGCTGCAAGATCTTGGCGGCGGCCACAATATCGTCAAAACGGTCTATGTAGAGTGCGATCAAAAGTACCGCAGCGATGGTCCGGAGTCATTGTTTCCAGTGGGCGAGACAGAGTTTGTAGAACGCGTTACGGCTGACATCACACAACCGGACATCGCGGCTGGTATCATCGGTTTCGCCGATCTCACCCTGGGCGACTCCGTACGCCAGGTACTGCAGGAACACCTGGCAAGCAGCGACCGTTTTCGGGGTATTCGCCACGCCAGTGCCTGGCACGAAAGTGAAAAAATACGAAACTCCCACACCAACCCGACTGCGGATTTACTGCAGGACCCACGTTTCCTGGCGGGGTTTTCACAACTGCAGCCACTGGGGCTGAGCTTTGATGCCTGGATGTACTTCAACCAACTACCCCAACTGACCCAGCTAGCGCAGCAATTCCCGGACACGCGCATCGTACTCAACCACATTGGCGGACCGATTGGCATTGGCCCCTATGCGGACCAGCGTGAGGAAGTGTATAGCCAGTGGCACCATCACATTATCGAGCTCTCCCGCTGTGAAAACGTTTGTGTGAAACTGGGTGGAATGGCCATGACCGTCAGCGGTTTTGGCTGGCACAAGCGGGAGGCGCCGCCCGGCTCAGCAGAGTTGGCGGAAGCGATATCCCCGTATTTCCACGCCTGTATTCAATATTTTGGCGCTGAGCGATGTATGTTTGAAAGCAACTTCCCGGTGGACCGAGCGTCCTGCTCCTACACCGTGCTGTGGAATGCATTCAAGCGAATTGCACAGGGGTATTCCGCGAGCGAACGCGCCGATTTATTTCACGACAGCGCCTGCCGGTTTTACAGAATTTAGGGAGCGCTCATCTCCACACCGGGGATGGGGTTGAAGTAGTGCATACGCACATCCCGGCGCGCAATTTTCCAGATCCCTTCACGTCGTTCAAAGGTATCGGTATAGGTGGCGCCCACCATTTGCACCACTCCCTCGGGATTCGCCCCCATACAATCGACATCGCTGGTGCCCACCGCATGATCCGCATCAGAAAACACGATACGCAGATTGGTGGTGAGATGGTTGGTTTCCCGCCAGGCGGGATAGAGCACATCAAATACGGCCGTGCGTATACCCTCGTGACCGTGGAAATCACCGAAGGGCTCACCAATCGCCCACACCGCATCTTTATGCCAGATGGCGATAAACCGGTCCCAGTCGTGGCGATCAAAACCGATGCAGTAATCGCTCACCAGGTCCCGCATCGCCGTCCTGCTTTCCAATTCGTCAACACGAGTCAGTAATGCTTTCACCTGGTCGGCCAGTACTTCAGCTTGTGTGGTCATACAATACCTCTCATTTATCAGGCGCGCCGCTTTCAATCCACTGGCGAATCGTGGCGATGTCTGCGGCGGTGAGTAACTCCCGCTGGTAGGGCATGCTGGCACCTTCGCCCCCCACACGCAGCTGTGAACCCACCAGCTTGTGATACAGGTAACTGGCCTCGACATCGCCCGGTGCCACTAACAGTAAATCACTCTGCGTCGACGCCCTGCCCACCAGGGCCGCGTAGGGCTGTGGATGCAGGCTCAGCTCGCCCTGGGCCCCACCTTCCATATGACACATGACGCAGTGACGATTGAGGATGGGGACAATAAGCTGTCCAAACCCAGGCTCGGGCGGGGACGACTCGCAAGCTGCCAGCACCAATAACAACCCGGCTAACAACAATTCACGTTTGTTCATTCTCTTCCAGATGAATGGAATTGGCGGCAATGTACCCAAAGGTCAGGGACAAACCCAGCGGACAACCCGCGCCCCAGTATGCATTCCGGGAAGGGCTGGCGATACAATTGCCCGCCCCGTACAGTCCGGGAATCGGTTGACCATCGACATCCAGCACCCGCGCCCTGGCATCAATAACCGGGCCACCGTTGGTATCGAGCCCCCCCGCCCCGAGGATGGTGGCATAGTAGGGGCCCTCCTCGAGCAGGGGGTACATGGTGTCACTGGGCATATCATTGACCGGCCAATCAGTGTCGCTTCTCATGGGAGAAAATGCCTGATGCCACTCGGAGTCATACTTGGCCTGACCGCGCTGGAAATCCTCATCCCGGCCTGTGCGGGCATAGCTATTGAACTTGTCCAGGGTTTGCGCCAGGTTTTCCGTAAAGGATTCATCCAGGCTGAAATCGCCAGTAGCGCCGGCGATCTCCAGCAACCGTGCCTGAATGGCGTCACTCAGCTCGGCCAGGGTGTTGCCCTGTAGCACGAACCAGGAATCGCCCGGTTTTTCCGGCAGCGGGTAGATACCTGCGAAAGCCTCGGCTGAACGCTGATCATAAATCATGAACATCAGCTGATTGGGAAACTCCGCTCGCGACGAATCAAAGATACCGTGTACCTCGGTGCGATCATTGTAGTTACGTTTCTCATTCACGGCCCGCAGACCATACCTGTTGACATGGAACATGGAATCACCGGCCGGGATAAACACGCCGCCGGCCAGCTTTGAGTTTTTCAGCGCCTGCTCAAGCACCACTTGCGAGCGCCAGGCCGATGACATATTGCCCAGGCGAGCACCTGCCGCACCGGCAATACTGATGAAATCCCCGGTCGCCATAGGTATGGCGCAGGAGCCATAAAAGTGATGGGGCTGATTGCCGGCCAGCGCCTGGCGATTGTGGGCATAGCCGCCACTGGCGAAAATAACGCCTTTACGCGCCCGCAGCATTACGATTTGACCATCCCGGTCCACCTGCAGGCCAACCACCCTGCCGACATCATTAATAACCAATTTAACCGCCTGGTGTCCCAACAGGATACGGGTATCCCGCTTGCGCAGGGCGGCCTCTAATTGACCCATCATATCGACGCCGGTACCCATTGCGCCGTCAGCGCCAACGGTACCCAAAGTGCGTCCGGCCGGCACCTTGTTCTCGGGTACCTGATCCAGGTAGTCGGTGGCGGGACGATCCAGGTGGAACATGCGCCACTCTGCCAGGTTCATTGCACCGGTCTCGCGCAACTGGTCGGCCGCTTTGTAGGCATTGTCATAAAACGCTGCTAGCAGGGAATAGGCGTGCTCATCCAGCCCCAGTTGCGGGCTGTCAGCACTGTAGCGTTCGGGGTGGGAGTAGCGCGCCAGGTACCTCAGACAGTCCTCTTTACTGTCTTCAATGCCTTTTTCGCGCAGGCTAAAGTTATTCGGAATCCACAGTACGCCCACTGTTTTGGCCGAGGTGCCACCAAAAACCGGCGCCTTGTCTACCATGATCACCGTATCGCCATTTTCACGCGCCACCAGGGCCGCGGTGCCGGCACCGACGCCGGTACCCACCACGACAATATCTGCCTCGTCATCCCAGTGCAGGGCGTCACCACCGGGCTCACCCTGACAGGCACTGAGGCTGACCACACCCAGCGCGGCAGTAGCCGCACCGGCTCCACGCAAAATTTCGCGTCTTGTCATAGAGGGTTTTTTGTCATTCATATCACTACTCATCCACGCTGAAAGCCAAAAGCACATTGCCGGGCATATGAAAATAAATACCGTAGCCCGAGTTCACGTACAGCATGCCATCCTTGAATACCGGGCCCGCCGCACCACCCAGTGAACCACCGAAGCCGGTGGCACCGGACAGGGTTTGATACTCCCGCGCGGTATCGTAATCCCACAGTATCGTTCCGCTGGCACTGTCGTAAGCCCGTAAGTGCCCATCCATGGCGCCGGAAAAAACCGCCCCGGGAATGGAGGTTGCAGCGGCGGAAAGCCCCGGCTGACAGTCTGCCCTGCCCTCGCAAATATCCGCTGCCGGGGTGGACCAGAGCAAGGTCCCGGTGGTCACGTCCAGGGCATACATGCCCGGGTGCGGCTCGCCCGGCCAGCGGTCGCCGCCTTCAAAATCGGATATCGGCACATAGAGCACTTCACCATTG
>Ga0114950_10000027_pt1 | contig 67077 bp, 67 predicted proteins | sample N075metaG_FD_83503 | JGI IMG/M metagenome (GOLD analysis project Ga0114950, IMG submission 83503) | Deep subsurface microbial communities from Kermadec Trench to uncover new lineages of life (NeLLi) - N075 metaG | ecosystem: Environmental > Aquatic > Marine > Ocean trench > Sediment | place...
ACTAGCGACATTCACCTTGGGAAGCTATCCAAAACCCAAGGATGGATAATTTCCTAATGTGTGGCTAGCGTGTGGTTGAGAGAATATTACGCAAGGGTTTTGTCAAAATGCTCGGTACCCCTTTATTTATGGTGCCGGAAAGAGGATTTGAACCTCCGACCAATTGCTTACGAAGCAACTGCTCTACCAACTGAGCTATTCCGGCAATAGGTGAGAAATTAGCAGTATATCGTAAGAGGCTAGTTGTACGGAATGATGCGCCTAAAAGGTCCTGACTATTGTGTCACCACTCGCTAAATGAGTGGCTGTTATGGTGTATCCGCTGGCGCGGGTGCACTCAGGCGGCGCCGCGCTTAAGGTGGTGCAAACAATGAGATAGCTGTAGTCGCCAGTGTCTGTGCCTGGGGACCAGCCTAATACATTTTTCAAACCGGTGGCAGCATCGGGATCTGCTGGATTATAGGAACCCTGGACAAATTCACCTTCGTCAACTCTACGGCCATCCTGCAACAAATTGATAGTCTGGATGTTGTAATCCATCACACCCGCATTGGCTGCAGCGATGTAGTTTTGGTAAAAAGGAAGGCCAACGGCAGAAATGATGCCGATAATCGCCAGTGCAACCATCAGCTCGATCAATGAAAGACCCTGTATATTTGAGTGACCTTGCATAAACTCATCTCCGGGAAGGATATTTCAAAAGCAAAAAACCGGGGGAAGCAAGCTTCCCCCGGTTTCGGTCAATGCTGATTCAGTGATATTAGCTCGACTGAAACATCATCAGCATGGAAAACGACCCTAGTTGTTATCTGTAGCCGCTACTGTCGTAGTAGCTGCTGTCAGTTCGATGTATGCGGGTCTTACAATTGTTACATTAGTTGAATCACCCGTAACACCGACAGTACCTAAGTCATTATCTACTGCTGCTAAGTATGCGAGCCCACCACCTGGCGCAAGATTGCCGCCTGGGTTAAACAAAGCAATCCAGCCAGCGCCATTTGTAGGTACGGTGTTGGTAAGGTTCAACGCTGTCTGAGTATTACCTTTGACATAGGTAGAACGGACCAGACGAATAGACTCTTCGTAGTGGGCATTAACTTTTGTCATGTTTGCTGTTGCGATGTAACCCTGGTAAGCAGGCAAAGCAACTGCGGCGAGAATACCGATAATCGCTACCACGATCATCAATTCAATCAAGGTAAAACCTTGTTGTAGTTTCTTAGTCATTGATTTAACTCCATTAAATTAATTAGGACTGTTCGGTAACGATTGTTCGTCATTTGTTTCAGTCTGATCACAAACGAAGCAAGAGGCGTGCCAACCGGAATTTTCCTTCATTTCGCCCGTTCGTCGGGACAATGTGACTGCTTGGGTCAGTTGTACTTGGAAACTGATACACATTGAGTGTCAAATTGTGACCTATATTGTCACCCCGGTGGTTTCGTTTCTGCCAAATCACCCGTGTCGCAATAAAAAGGATTTTCTTATCGACACCAATATAGGTGAAATGTAAACTTTCATATCCCGGTAAACCTGCGGAGCATTGCATATTTACTGGGTTCAATCATATTAAGTAAAGGAAGATCATGGCAGCAAAGCCAACACAGCTCAGCGGGCTTGCCAGAAGATTGGTCGAGGATAAGCTGCTAGATGGGGTGGCCGCCAGGGAGGCAACCGAAGTAGCAACCCGGGAACGCGTGCCTTTTGTCACCCATCTCGTGCAGGGTGACCTGGTTAGCGCAAAGGATATCGCAAGTGCCGCCTCAGAGGAATTTGGCACGCCTTTGATGGACATTTCCACGCTGGACCCGGAGTTTATCCCAAAAAACCTTATTGACGAAAAGCTCATTCGGTCTAATCACGCAATACCAATTTTTCATCGTGGCAATCGTATATTCGTCGCCGTATCTGATCCAACTAACCGCAAGGCACTGGACGATATCAAGTTCCAGACTGGCGTCACCGCAGAAGAAGTATTGGTTGAAGAGAACAAGCTAACTGTTTTCATCGATGCATACCTTGAATCACAGGAAAGTGTTGGTCTTGGTGATCTGGGCGACGATGACGTGGATCTGGATCTGGAAGCGGTGGATGACCAGGTTGGTGGCGGTGAAGAGGCAGACGAGGGTACTGCAGCGGATGATACTCCTGTGGTACGTTTCATTAACAAGATGCTAATGGACGCGATTAAAGCTGGCTCTTCAGATTTGCATTTTGAACCATTTGAGAAAACCTATCGCGTACGCTTTAGAACAGATGGTGTCCTGCATGAAGTAGCGAGACCACCGGTTAATCTCTCTCCCAGGATATCCGCCCGTTTGAAAGTCATGTCGCAGATGGATATTTCGGAAAGACGGGTGCCTCAAGACGGCCGTATCAAGCTAAAAATCTCAAAATCAAAATCTATCGATTTTCGTGTCAACACCCTACCGGTTCTTTTCGGTGAAAAAGTGGTTCTGCGGATACTGGATCCAAGTTCCGCCAAAATGGGAATTGATGCACTTGGCTATGAGGAAGACCAGAAAGCCCTTTATATGGAGGCTTTGTACAGGCCACAGGGCATGTTCCTGGTGACTGGCCCGACTGGTTCCGGCAAGACCGTCTCTCTTTATACCGGAATTAACATCCTGAACACGCCAGACCTCAATATCTCGACCGCGGAAGACCCGGTCGAGATTAACCTGGAAGGTATCAACCAGTGCCCTATTAACACAAGGGTGGGCCTGGATTTCTCAGAAGCACTCAGATCCTTCCTGCGCCAGGACCCTGACATTATCATGGTCGGCGAGATCCGGGATCTCGAAACGGCCAATATCGCAATCAAGGCCGCGCAAACAGGCCATATGGTGATGTCTACCCTGCACACCAACAGCGCTCCGGAGACCCTGTCCCGTCTGCGTAATATGGGGGTTGCTGCATTTAACCTGGCAACCTCGATTAACCTGATTATTGCCCAGCGATTGGCTCGTCGACTCTGCGATTGTAAGGAAAAGCTCGATATCCCCAAGAATGCCCTACTTGAAAAGGGATTCAGCAAAGCAGATGTAAAAGAAGGATTGGAAATATTCGGCCCGAAAGGATGCGATAAATGTTCTGGCGGTTATAAAGGTCGCGTAGGATTATACGAGGTCATGAAAATCACGCCCGAAATATCCAAAATGATCATGGAAGACGGGAATGCGCTGCAAATTGCAGAGATCAGTGAACGACAAGGATTCAGCACCGTCTTCCAATCCGCTCTTAAGAAAGTTAAAAACGGCTTAACCAGTTTGAACGAGGTCGACCGTACGACAAGTGGACACTAACTAGAGGTTAACTATGGCAGCAGCAAACACAGTTTTTGCCTGGAAAGGAACGGATAGATCAGGCAGAAAAACCAAAGGCGAGATTACCAGCAGTAACGCAAATATCGCTAAGGCAGAACTTCGCAAGCAGGGAATTAGCCCGTCTTCAGTCAAAAAGAAAAGTACCGGGTTCAGTTTTGCTTCGCTGGGTGCGAAGATCACACCGGGTGATATTGCACTCTTTACACGCCAACTCGCCACGATGATGAAAGCCGGTGTACCACTGGTACAGTCATTCGATATCGTCGCTGATGGTGTGGATAACCCGATGATGAAGGATTTGATACTGAGGATCCGTGATGAAGTCTCGTCAGGTAATACGTTCGCATACGCAGTCAGAGCCCAACCTAGAGAATATTTCGATGACTTGTTTTGCAATCTCATAGAAGCAGGCGAGCAGTCAGGTGCACTGGAAACCATGCTCGATCGACTCGCGGAATATAAAGAGAAGAGTGAGAAATTGAAGGGAAAAATCAAAAGTGCCATGAACTACCCCATAGCGGTACTGGTAGTTGCGGGTGTTGTCTCGGGAATCCTGCTTATCAAGGTGGTGCCTCAATTCGAAGAGATCTTTGCGGGTTTCGGCGCGGAGCTGCCCGAATTCACACAGTTTGTGGTTAATATGTCCAACTTTATGCAAGAGTGGTGGTTTATGGCCGTTGCCGTGATGGCTGCCTTCTATTTCGCACACAAGGAAGCGCATAAGAGATCCCTTGCGCTTCGAAATGCAGAGGAACGGATGTCGTTAAAGCTGCCCGTTCTGGGTGACATTCTTGACAAGTCGTGTATTGCACGATTCGCAAGGACGCTATCAACTACTTTTGCTGCCGGTGTCCCCCTGGTGGATGCCCTGGAATCAGTCGCAGGTGCCGCGGGTAATGTGATTTACAAGGATGCAATATTGAAAGTCAAGGACGATGTGTCCAGTGGTATCATGTTAAACTACTCCATGAAACAAACTGAAGTTTTCCCCAACATGCTCATTCAAATGGTCGCCATTGGAGAGGAATCTGGTGCACTGGACGCAATGCTGGATAAAGCAGCCACCTATTATGAAGAGATGGTTGATAACGCGGTTGATGGGCTGACGAGCTTAATGGAACCCATCATCATGTCATTCCTGGGTGTCGTGATTGGCGGCTTGATCATTGCCATGTATCTGCCGATCTTCGCGATGGGCGATGCAATCGGGGGCGGTTAAAGGCGACCCCCCAAAACCCCATGGATCAATATCTTGCCCTCCTGCAGGCAGAATTTCCTGTTTTGTTATTCTCTATCGCCCTGATGTTCGGGCTGCTCATCGGCAGTTTTCTCAATGTCGTTGTGTATCGGGTCCCCATCATGCTGGATCGCGACTGGCAACAGCAGGCCAATGACATTCTTGGCATTTCCACCCAGCCCGACGATACGAAGTTTAACCTGGCTTTCCCAGGCTCTCACTGCCCTGCCTGCAACCACAAGATCCGCGCATGGGAAAATATTCCCCTGCTCAGCTATGCTTTGCTTCGGGGAAACTGTTCACAATGCGGTGTCCATATAGCGACACGATATCCACTGGTGGAACTACTTACCGGTATGCTGACCGCGATCGTCATCCTTGAATTTGGTATCACTCCCATGGGTTTGTTTGCATGTGTGTTGACCTGGGGACTCATCGTGCTGGCGCTCATTGACTATGATACCCAGCTTCTGCCGGACGATATTACACTGCCGCTCTTGTGGCTTGGTCTGGTCATCAATTACTTTGCGGTAATGACAAGTCTAGGGGATGCACTTATCGGTGCTTGCACGGGATACCTGGTGCTCTGGGCCGTTTTCCAGCTATTCAAACTGGTGACAGGCAAAGATGGAATGGGTTACGGTGATTTCAAGCTACTCGCGGTGCTCGGGGCCTGGATGGGCTGGCAGGCATTGCCGCTGGTTATCATCCTGTCTTCATTCAGCGGTGCCCTTATTGGCGGGTCATTAATCATGCTGGGCCGATCAAGGGACAATCCGATTCCATTCGGCCCCTATCTCGCCATCGCCGGTTGGATAACACTCATCCGGGGAGAACAGATCACCCAGGTATACCTGCAATTTGCAGCTTTTTAATGTCGGCTTCCTGATGCCAGCATATGTTGTAGGACTGACGGGTGGAATCGGTAGCGGAAAAACAACTGTCTCGGATCTATTCGCCAAACTTGATATCGTTATCGCAGATGCTGATGTCGTCTCACGAACTGTTGTTGAACCCGGCCGACCTGCACATTCTGCAATAAAGGAACGATTTGGTGAGGCAGTACTTCTCGAAGACGGCTATCTCGACAGGGCGAAACTGCGCAGGATTATTTTCTCCAACAAGGAAGATCGCCGCTGGCTGGAGGCACAGACCCACGGGCCAATTATGCGAATGTTGGGGGAAATAATTGAAACAGCGGCTTCTCCCTACTCGATCCTTGTATTGTCTGCGGGCGCGGGTCGCTCGCCTATGATAAACAAGATGCTGGTAGTGGATACACCGGAAGAACTTCAGCTATCCCGTGTGACAGAGCGTGACGGCAATAGCAGGGAACAGGTTAAATCAATAATGGCAATCCAGCCAACTCGCGACGAGCGTCTGGGTTGGGCTGACAACGTGATAAAGAACACAGGATCCTTTGAGCAACTGGAATTGCAGGTGCTAGATCTGCATCACCACTATATGAAACTGGCCGACAATTCTAATGGCTGATGTCATCGTCAAATGTCCAATGTGCGGGAAGGCTGTCGCCTGGGTTGCGTCGAGTCACTATCGCCCATTTTGTTCAGCGAGATGTCAACTGATAGACCTGGGAGAATGGGCTGACGAAAATCGAGTCATCCCTTCTGACGCGGAAAATGACGATGTCACCGCAGCTGATCTGGATCGGGACTAGCCCGCAAATTCATCAAGGCATCAATCCTGGCAGGCTAGGTTCGGTACCCTGCATTGATCCGTATGTAGTCATGGCTCAGGTCACTTGTCCAGACTCGCTCTCTGGCATCACCCGACTTCAAATCCACCGTGATGGTAATCTCCTCGCCCGCCATGGCATCTGCGCCCATGGATTCTTCATAACCTGGACTCCTTCCACCGTTTAACATGAGCCGAACGTCGCCCACGTACAAATCGAGTTTTGAAATATCAATCTGCACGTCTGCCTTTCCGATAGCCATGACAATCCGTCCCCAATTTGCATCACTGGCAAAGATAGCGGTTTTCACCAGGGGAGAGTTCGCAATAGCGTAGGCAATGTTCAGGCAGTCCTGCTTCCTTGCACCATTTATGACGAGAACCTCCACGAATTTGGTCGCCCCTTCGGCGTCCCTGACAAGTCCCTGGGCCAATTCGATCATCAAATCTTCGAGCAAATGATAGAAATGTTCTCCACTGCCTTCGCCTTCAACAACCGCGACGCCTGAAACACCCGTTGCTGTCAACATACATGAATCGTTGGTTGATGTGTCACTGTCCACGGTTATTCTGTTAAATGATTTGTTAACCGCTCTTTCCAACATTCCCTGCAGGGCGCGTTGTGGAATCTCTGCATCGGTTGCAATGTAACTCAGCATGGTTGCCATATTGGGCTGGATCATACCTGCCCCTTTTGCAATACCCGTGATGGTAATGGTTTTTCCCGATATTTCTGCCTGCCGGGAAGCGATCTTCGGCCGGGTGTCAGTTGTCATAATACCCCGGGCAGCTTGCAACCAGTTATTTTCCTGCAGCATGGGCAATAGCTGATCCAGAGCCTCAGTGATCAGGTGAACGGGTAATCGTTCTCCTATGACGCCCGTCGAAAATGGGACAGTCTCTTCCGGTCGCGTACCAGAAAGTTGTGAGAGGGTTTTGCAACAAATCAACGAATCTGCAATGCCTGGCTCACCCGTTGCCGCGTTGGCATTACCGCTGTTTATTATAAAATAGCGAGCCGGTACCTGTGCCAGGTGCCTTTTACCAACCTGAACTGGCGCCGCGGCAAACAGACTCTTTGTGAATACTGCAGCAGTCTTGCTGCCTGCAGCGAATTCGAACATCACCAGGTCGTTAGTGGAGTCCGATTTGATTCCACAAGCAATGGAGCCCATTTTGACACCCGGGACTGTATGGAAATCCAGATTGGCAGCACCCACTGCCACCTAGTTTAATTTTCCATGACATACTTTATATTTCTTTCCGGACCCGCAAGGGCAGGGCTGATTGCGACCCACTTTTTTCTCACGCCTGACAAAAGGCGTTCGCGGCCCGGCGGCTTCTGCTGCTTCCGCTTCACCCATACCGCTACTATTGTCTTTTTGAAAATTCAATTTGTTTCGGGCATCAGCTTCCCTGCGTCTACGATCCATTTCCGCCACATCTTCAGAAGGCTGGAACTGCACCCTGGATAGGAATCGGATCACCTCGAATTTAATGTTGTTCAGTAACTCTTCGAAGAGTTCGAATGCTTCCCTTTTGTATTCCTGTTTCGGTTGTTTCTGCGCGTAAGCCCTTAAATGAATACCCTGCCTCAAGTAGTCCATTGCGGACAGATGTTCTTTCCACAGGGTGTCAACGATATCCAGCATAATTCGCTTCTCAAACAGACGAATATCCGGGCCAATCAGTCTTTCCTTCTCGGCATAGGCTTCATGAATTCCACTTTCGATTTTTTCCCGAAGCGACTCCTCATGAAGATTTTCATCATCATCCAGCCATTTCTGCAAGGGAAAAGCAGCATTGAATTCCGTGTGGAGCGCTTGTTCTAACCCAGGGATGTCCCACTGTTCCTCCAGGCTCTGGGGAGGAACAAAACCATCGATCACCTGGTTGACCACATCATTCCACAAGGCATTAATGGTTTCCGATATATCTTCTGCCTCCATCAGATCATTTCGTTGACCATAGATCATCTGTCTCTGGTCATTGGCAACATCGTCATATTCCAGCAGTTGTTTTCGGATATCGAAGTTTCTGCCCTCTACCTTTCGTTGCGCTTTTTCAATGGCGTTGGTCACCATTTTATGCTCGATCGCCTCGCCTTTTTCCATGCCGAGAGTTTTCATCAAACCGCGCACACGGTCTGATGCAAAAATTCGCATCAGATTATCCTCAAGGGAAAGATAAAATCTGGAATATCCCGGGTCACCTTGCCTGCCGGAACGACCACGCAACTGATTGTCAATGCGTCGGCTTTCATGGCGTTCCGTGCCGATTACGTGGAGACCTCCTGCCGCCAGCACAAGTTCATGGCTCTTCTGCCACTCAGATTTAATTTTTTCAATTTGTTTTTCATCAGGATTTTTTAGATTTTCTATGTCTGCTTCCCAGCTTCCACCAAGTATAATATCCGTGCCCCGGCCAGCCATGTTGGTCGCGATCGTTAGCGTTCCCGGCTTACCTGCCTGTGCAATGATTTCTGCTTCCTTTTCGTGAAACTTTGCATTCAAAACGCTATGTTTAATCTTCTTTTTCTTCAACAGACCGGACAACAACTCTGATGTCTCAATGGAAGCAGTACCGACTAATACAGGCGCATTATTCGCCAGGCAATCCTTGATCTCTTCAACAATCGCATCAAACTTTTCTTCATGGGTGAGGTAAATCAAGTCATTTTGGTCATCACGGATCATCGGCAGGTTAGTTGGAATGACCACCACATCAAGACCATAAATTTGTTGGAATTCAAATGCTTCAGTATCAGCTGTACCCGTCATTCCAGCTAACTTATTGTATAAGCGAAAATAATTCTGGAAGGTTGTGGAAGCCAGCGTCTGGCTTTCATTGGTGATGGAAACGTTTTCTTTTGCCTCAACCGCCTGGTGAATACCGCCTGACCAACGTCGGCCAGGCATTGTACGGCCAGTGTGCTCATCGACTATGACTATTTCATTGTCCTGTACGATATATTCAACATCCTTGTGGAAAAGGCAATGCGCCTTCAGTGCCGAGTGGACGTGGTGCAACAATGTGAGGTTGGAGGTCCCGTACAAGCTATCTCCCTCGCGCAGCAAACCCTTCTTCGAAAGTAGTTCTTCAACCTTCAGATGACCATCTTCCGTTAATTCAATATCTCTTTGTTTTTCGTCTACAAAAAAATCACCAGGTGGTTCTATTTCATTGACGATGTCTTCCGAGGTCTTCTCTTGCTCGACAAGCCGGGGGATTATTCCATTGATTGTTTTGTAGATCTCCGCTGTGTTCTCTACACCACCGGATATGATCAGGGGCGTTCTCGCTTCGTCAATCAGGATGGAATCCACCTCGTCAACAATCGAGTAGTTCAGTGGTCGCTGGACTTTCTCTTCCAGGCTAAAAGCCATGTTGTCACGAAGATAGTCAAATCCAAATTCATTGTTGGTACCGTAGGTGATATCGGCCTGGTACGCCGATTTTTTCTCCTCCATGGTTTGCCCCGAGTAAACCACACCCGAAGACATGTCCAACGCCTGATATAATGGACCCATCCATTGGCAACCCCACTTGGCAAGATAGTCATTCACCGTTACCAGGTGTACGCCCTTGCCAGTGACAGCATTGAGGTACAAGGCAAGCGTTGCCACCAGTGTTTTGCCTTCACCGGTACGCATCTCTGCGATTCTACCTTCATGCAGCGTAATTCCACCGATCATCTGCACATCAAATATCCGCATTTGCAGCGCTCGCTTACCCGCTTCACGAACGACAGCGAAAGCCTCTGGTAGAATATCTTCCAGGGTCTCTCCCGCCTCGACCCTCAGTCTAAATTCTTCTTTCTTGTGCCGAATCACCAGGTCATCGAATTTTTCGTATTCATCTTCAAGTGTCGTGATCTGGGTAACAATCTTTCCCATTCGTTTGAGTTCGCGCTCGTTTTTGCTTCCAAATACTTTGTTAAGCACTTGCATAACCATGATTGATTGTCTCTACTTGAAAAAACGCTAGTTGAAATGGTTTACGCCAAAGATATCAGCGATTAGATAGAAAGGATATTTTGTTCAGCGGCTCGCGCGGTGTATATATGAGGATGGGTCGACAGCACGACCATGTTTGAATACTTCGAAGTGTACATGAGGTCCTGTGGCGCGTCCGCTGCTACCCATTAAACCAATAACCTGGTTTTTCTTGACGATATCGCCGACTTTAACCACAAGTTCTTTGTGATGACCGTATCGGGACGAGAATCCTCCGCCGTGATTGACCTCAACCATTCGTCCATAACCGCTACGCGGCCCCGCAAAGACAACGACACCGGCTGCAACTGTGACCACATCATCGCCCTCGCTACCCGCGAAGTCGACCCCATTATGCCAGGCCCGTTTGCCTGTAATGGGATCATTCCTCGGGCCAAATCGGGATGACATCCAACCTTTTTTTACAGGTCGACCAGCCAGGAACACATCACGTTGTAGTTTTCGATTTACCAGCAGTGTCTCGAGGACACCCAGTTGTTGCTGTCGGTTGTCGATATCTTTTGCAAGTTGATTGAGAACCTGCAGATAGTCAGGAGGCGTGTATGCCGCACCTTCATAAGGGTATTCAGGCCCACCAAGACCCGGTGGACGGGAAAAATCAAATTCACCTTCTTCCAGCTTCGCGACGGTGGTCAAACGCTCACCCAGCGCATCCAACCGGACAATTCGAGCCTGGAGTTTGGCTAGCCTTATGGCTGATGCTTCCAGGTTCTCGCGGGCATTACGTTGGGCATATTCAATATCACGGCTTTGTACATTCAGTACTTCCCGCCACTTACTGACCATCTCGCCAGTCAATCCCGCTTCGCCCACACCGTGTCGGTAGGAAAAATATCCTGCTGCCGATGGAATGCCTATCATTCCAGCAACGGTAAGCCCGATAAGGAAACTATTCGCCGTAAAAGAACGATGTTTTCCCGATCGATTGTCAACAATGATGAACTTCATAAAATTCAGTTATTATACAGTTTCTAATTTCTGTTACTTCAAAAATCTGGCCAATCAATGCCAAAAATCCACAAATCACTTAAGCGACCTAACCAGATTCTCAAAAATCCAAAAGGTGCGCTTAAAAAAATCTACTCTAAAACCCAGGATCTACTGATGATTCAATCAATAATCCGGAAATTCATCCCTGCCAACGTTTCTGTGGCATCCTTTGACGACCATACACTGCATCTCATCACCAATTCCAGTGCAACTGCCACTCAAATCCGTTACCGACAACGTAACATCATTACCGCTACCCGCCGACTGGGCGGTCAATTTGATATCGATAATATTAAAGTATCAGTCCGTCCGGATGAGCCCCAGTTTAGCCCGCAACTTCGAGAGCCCATTCCACTTTCTGCCGAAAATGCCCGTCAATTGGCAGAAACGGCTCAATATATAGAAGATGAAGGCCTTCGCAAAGCATTATTTAAACTATCAAAGAGAGTACAGTAGTAACGCGAAATCTTCCGGTATACCTATCCGTGTTCTGCTACCGCCGGTCTAAAATAAGAAGATGGGACTTCTTCGGAATCGTCGAAAGTCACAATCTCCCAGGCATCCTTCCTTCTGAGTATTTCTTTCCGGAGAGCATGATTCTCAGTATGGCCTGATTTATAGCCGATAAATTCGCCGATGATGCTATAACCTAGTATATACAGGTCGCCAATGGCATCCAGAATCTTGTGCCGTACAAATTCATCTTCATGGCGCAAGCCATCGTCATTGAGTATTCGATAGTCATCAACCACCACCGCGTTATCGAGGCTACCGCCCTGAACAAGATTCAACTCGCGTAAATGCTCAAATTCTTGCATCAAACCGAAAGTGCGCGCCCGACTCACTTCTTTTACATATGAAGTCGTGGAAAAATCGACACTGGCTTGCTGTTTTTTGATCACCGCATTGTCATAAACGATTGTATGACTAACCCTAAAACCGTCATAAGGTCGAATCGTGACGTGTTGACCATATGACCGGGGACTCGCCTCGCTACCAACGGAGACTTCCTTGATAATTCTAAGAAATTTCTTCAGGGCATTTTGCTCTTCAATTCCTGCAGACTGAATCAGGAAAACAAATGTCGCTGCGCTGCCGTCCATGATGGGCATTTCCGGCCCACTGATTTCGACATAAGCGTTATCAATACCAAGACCATATAAAGCGGACATGAGGTGTTCAATAGTGGATATCCTCTGCCCGTCCTTGATGAGTGTTGTCGCAAGGGTCGTGTCCCCAACGTTTTCAGTGGATGCCCGGATCTCTACTGGCGGATCTATATCAACGCGAACAAACACTATCCCGGTATCAACTGCTGCAGGGCGCAAGGTTAAATAGACCTTTTCACCCGTATGTAATCCAACTCCCGTGGCGCGGATAACATTCTTCAGCGTTCTTTGATTAATCATTATCGTTTTTATCCCCCAATGCGGCGCGCATTTTACCAGAATCTTTTCAGGCAGTTCTACCCCCCACCACCATGAATAAGCGAATCTAAAGCAGTACTCAGACCCTGCTTTTTCTGATTAGTTGCACGACAGGCCATTAAAAAACCCAGCTTAGGGTAACGACCATACAGAAAAAGTCATTTCGAGCCATATAACCATCTTCATGCCTGGCCCAGGCGACAAACAGCCTAGTCTGCCTGTCGCCTCAAGAATGCTGGAATATCGAGATAATCGAGGTCTTTCCCTGCTGGAAGCGCGTCTTCGGTCCCTGCATCTGTCATTGCATTCCTGATGACTGTTGGCCGATCAAGATCCGCATAATCGATTGCACCATCACCGGCAATTTTCTTCTGAACCTCCTCAGATAGAATTGGCGACCTTTCCACCTGCAAGTTTCCCAGTCCCGTGGCAACAACAGTCACACGGATTTCATCTTCCATATCACTGTCAATCACTGTACCGATAACAACGGTGGCATTCTCTGACGAAAATTCCGCAATTGTGGAGCCGACTTCAGAGAATTCACCGAGGGATATATCAACACCTGCAGCGATATTCACCAAAATACCCCTGGCTCCATTGAAATCCACATCTTCAAGCAAAGGGCTGCTAATTGCTGCTTCAGCAGCTTCCCTTGCCCGGTTTTCACCCCTGGCACTACCGCTTCCCATCATGGCCATCCCCATCTCGGACATAACCGTTCGAACGTCCGCGAAATCGACATTAATCATACCCGGACGGATGATCAGGTCTGCAATCCCCTGGACAGCACCTAACAAGATGTCATCTACCGTGGCAAACGCCTCAAGCAAGGGAGTATCTTCACCCATGATACTGAGAAGCCGCTCGTTGGGAATGGTAATCAGCGAATCGACAAACTTCGATAGTTCCTCAATACCGGCAATGGCAGTTTTCATTCGCTTCTTTCCTTCAAACGCAAACGGCTTGGTGACCACTGCTACCGTTAATATGCCGAGATCCCGGGCAATTTCAGCAACGATGGGTGCGGCCCCGGTTCCCGTCCCACCACCCATACCAGCCGTGATAAAAACCATATCAGCACCATTGAGCACTTCCGCAATACGATCTTTGTCTTCCAGAGCGGCATCTTTCCCCAGGACTGGATTGGCACCCGCCCCCAGTCCTTTGGTAATTTCAGACCCGAGTTGTAACAATGTCTTGGCAGTGAGGTTTTGCAACGCCTGTGCGTCTGTGTTTGCACACACAAAATCCACGCCTTCAACCTGTCGGGTTACCATATGCTGGACGGCGTTGCCGCCTCCACCTCCAACTCCAATGACCTTGATTACCGCATGCAGTGGCGCGCTTTCGACTAGTTCAAACATATCCTATCCTCCTCAGGTCAAAGTAATATTGACTTCTATTAACTTCATTGATATTTAGCATCTGTTTACAAACCATTTTTAGTAACTCCCCATTAACCAGTTTCTTACCCGACCAACGACCGTTACCATTCCCTTATTCCTTGGTCGTAGCCGTTCGTCACTCTGTTGCTTCCCTCCGTACAGCAGCAATCCCACGGCGGTTGAATATATTGGATTCTTGACGATGTCCGCCAACCCGCTCACGCCTTGCGGCCTGCCGATACTGACCGGCATATGGAAAATTTCCTCGGCAAGCTCAACAACCCCCTCCATTTTCGAAGTTCCCCCCGTCAGGACAATGCCTGCAGCTACAAGGTTCTCAAATCCACTTCGCCGCAGTTCAGCTTGTATCAGTGTAAAGAGCTCGTCATAACGGGGTTCAACTACCTCGGCCAGCGTTTGCCTTGATAAGTCTCTGTCGGCCCGACCGCCAACTCCGGGAACCTTGATGGTTTCGTTTTCACCGGTCAGTGTCGCCAGTGCACAAGCGTATTTAATCTTGAGTTCTTCCGCATTTTTGGTCGGCGTTCGCAGTGCCATTGCGATGTCGTTGGTCACCTGGTCACCTGCGATGGGAATAACAGCTGTGTGTCTGATTGCACCATCGTTAAATATGGCGATATCAGAAGTGCCACCGCCAATATCCACCAGACAGACACCCAGCTCTTTTTCATCTTCAGTCAACACGGCAAAACCGGACGCTACCTGTTCGAGAATAATATCTTCAACTTCTAAGCCACACCGCTTGATGCACTTTTCAATATTCTGGGCTGCATTTACGGCGCAAGTTACCAGGTGTACTTTTGCTTCGAGCCTCACTCCCGACATCCCCAAAGGCTCCTTAACCCCTTCCAGGGTATCAACGACAAACTCCTGCGGCAGGATATGCAGAATTTGTTGGTCTGCGGGTATCGCCACTGCCTGGGCAGCATCAATCACACGTTCAACATCAGGCTGGAACACCTCCCTATCGCGGATCGCGACGATGCCATGGGAATTCAGGCTGCGAATATGATTGCCCGCAATTCCGGCATATACAGAATGAATCTGGCATCCCGCCATCAGTTCTGCCTCTTCTACAGCCCGCTGAATGGATTGCACAGTTGATTCAATGTTAACCACAACCCCTTTTTTTAATCCCTTCGATGGGTGACTGCCAATACCAATAATCTCCATGTCTCCTTCTGGTGTCAGCTCACCCACAATGGCTACAACCTTGGAGGTGCCAATATCCAGACCGACAATCATTCGATTACTAATTGAACTGGTCATAAGCTCACTTCTCTCTGCAATTAATATGTTTTCGCAATTTCAAAATCTTGTTCACTCTTATCAAACTCCACCGCGACACCATTGGGATAACGCGTATCTACCCGTCGCACCCTAGGCGCGCCTTCGTGCAAGGCAATCCGGGTATTGACCTTGATGAACCGTTTCAATCGCTGCTCTATATCCACATTCCCGAGTAAAACCCGCACGCCGAATTGGTTCTCGAAATCAAGAGAGCCGCGTTCACTCAATCTTAAAACCTCAATAAACTGCCCTGATTTCAGCAATGCCTGATTGAGGCGTTGATAATGGCCCATAACAAATTGTTCTTTCCCAACGGGGCCATAAAGTTGCGGCAAATCTCCTGCCACCAGATAGTCGGATTCGAATACATTCCCTGCACTATTTATAAACCCATTGTCGTTCCAATAAGCTATGGCTTTCTCCGGCTCGACCCGGATGGCAATTTCATCTGGCCAGTTAAGCGTTACCTGCACGGCATTGATCCAACTCAAATTTTCCAGGACATCTTTTACGCTACCGATATCGGATAGTTGCGAACCCCCAATGACTAACAATTGTTCAACAGCGGATTTTTGCCGGTCATTCAAGTTTCCTGTAACGGCGATATAGTTGATTTTCCGATCAGATTCACTCACTCCAAAAGCAACTGAGACCAACAGTAGTATTGCAACCAGAACGGCCACAACAGCTTTATTCCGTTGCACTAAAAAAACAGTTTGACCGATCATTCCATGCTCCTCATACCAGACTCCTGTTGGCCAAATCAGATTTTAGAACCGCGGCCAGTTTCGCTGTCTCTCCTGCGCCCTGAGTAAGCACAATGTCACCAGCCTGAATAAGCTGATACAGATGTTCAGGTACATCTTCAATTCGTTCGATATAGTCAACTTTTACGCGCCCCTCCATCACTAGCTTCTGGTAAATATCCTTACCGGTGGCACCGGGTATAACGTCCTCGCCCGCGGCATAAACATCCGTCAAGATCAGGTAATCTACCCGCTCAAGCACATCGATGAACTGGTCAAACAATTCATGAGTCCTGGTATAGCGATGTGGCTGATACACCATGATCAGCCTCTGGTCAGGCCAACCATTCCTGACTGCATCGATGGTTGCCTTAACTTCATTCGGGTGATGGCCATAATCATCAACAAGAATGAAGTGACCTTCTCCAACAGCAAATTTGCCGTGCATCTCAAACCGTCGCCCAACTCCCTGAAAGTTGGCCAGGCCCTTCTCTATATTCTCATCTGAAACATTTTCATCGCTGGCTATCGCGATTGCTGCCAGGGCATTAAGGATGTTGTGCCGACCTGGCAAGTCAAGCGTGATGCTTAAATCTTCTTTGTAACCGACCCTGGCAACCTTGAAGCGGGAGACGTGTTCTACCTGGTTCGCATCATAAGCCCGGACGTCTGCCCTGGTATCAAACCCATAGGTCATGATTGACCGCTTGACCCTCGGCAACAACGAGTTAACGACCGGATCATCAATACAAGCAACCAACAGCCCATAGAAAGGAACATTATGGATAAATTCCAGAAAGGCATTCTGCAACTTATCAAAACTTCCTTCATAGTAGGCAAGATGATCACGGTCGACATTTGTCAGCACAGCAACCATTGGTTGCAAATGCAGAAAGGACGCGTCACTTTCATCGGCTTCGGCTACAAGGTATCGACTCGCCCCAAGTCGCCCGTTCGTCTCTGCACTATTTAACAATCCGCCGATGATAAACGTAGGATCCAAACCACCTTGAGAAAGTATTGAAGCGATGAGGCTTGTCGTCGTGGTCTTCCCGTGTGTTCCGGCAACTGCGATACCATGCCGATATCGCATTAGCTCACCCAACATTTCTGCCCTGCGAACTACCGGTACCCTTCGTTTCCGAGCAGCATCGACTTCCGGGTTTTCCCCGACGATAGCCGATGAGGTTACCACCACATCTACATCATCAACATTACTTTCGGCATGACCGATAAATATCTTCGCACCGAATGACGCGAGCCTATCTGTCACCGCAGACTGCGACAGGTCTGACCCTGAAATCTGATATCCCTGGTTCAACAATACTTCAGCAATACCACACATTCCCGCACCGCCGATACCGACAAAGTGAATTCGCTTGATCCTGCGCATTTCAGGCACATCGGGGAAATTATGTGCAATTTTACCAGCCACGTTTACGACTCCTTGACACTGTGCTAACGACTTCATTACGGCATTCATACTCAATCCTGAGCAGGATCGCAATAAGCACACAGCTGACAATCAAGCTATTTCCACCATAGCTCATCAGGGGCAATGTCAGCCCTTTGGTTGGCAGGAGACCAAGATTAACACCCAGGTTAATTGTCGCCTGGACGCCCAGCAACAGTGCAATGCCATATGCAACATAGGCATGGAATTCCGCGCCCTGATTTGCTGCAATACGACCAATCAAAAGCGCCCTGATCACCAGGCAGGCAAACAGCAATATAATAATTGCGGCACCAACAACGCCCATCTCCTCGGCGATGATGGAGAAAAGGAAATCAGTGTGCGCTTCCGGTAGAAAAAACAGTTTCTGAATACTGTTTCCCAGGCCGAGACCAAACCACTCTCCCCGTCCAAAGGCTATCAATGCCTGTGTCAGTTGGTAACCGTCACCAAATTGATCTTGCCACGGGTTGGTAAATGATGAAAACCTGGCCAGTCTGTATGGCCGCATGGTGGCGACCAGCACGGCTGCCCCAGCAAGGAATGACAGTACAGGCAATAAATATCTCATCGGTGCACCGGCAAGAAATATAATACCCACTACCGCAGACATAAGCACAACCGCTGCGCCAAAATCCGGTTGCTTTATTAACAGGGCTGCCAGCAGGCCAACAAGCAGGAGAGGTTTGGCAAAATCCAAAAAATTTTCCTGCACTTCAAGCTTTCTTTTCACCAGGTATCCGGCGATATAAATCACGACAAAAAGCTTGACCAGTTCTGAACCCTGAAATTTGAATAGTCCAAACGAAATCCACCGCGTTGCGCCGTTTACCTCCCAGCCAATACCGGGAACCAGTACGGCAATTAGCAACAGGAAGCTTAATATCAGCAGCGGAAAATCCAGTTTTTGCCAAATTCTTAAGGGCAGCATCAATACAACGGCCCCGGCAATTGCACCCATCAATACGTATGCCGAATGGCGTATCAACAGGTAAAATGGATTCCCATAGGTCCGGGCTGATACTTCAGTCGAAGCGGATGCCACCATAATGAATCCAGCTAGCAGGAGAAGAAGTGCAACACTGGCAATGACAGGGTCAACCGGGCAACTGACCCGGGTCACCACTATTGCTCTCCGCGCCATACTCATTGTATTTTCTCCATGAGTATTCGTTTGAATTCATTACCACGATTCTCGTAATTTTCGAACATGTCAAAACTTGCACAGGCAGGTGAGAAAAGCACTGTGTCTCCCGGAACCGCTGCGTTAACCACAGAATCAATCACATCCTCGAAGCGACTGCATGACTCAACAGAAACGACTTGTTGAACTGCCGCTTTTATCTGCTCCTGATCCTGGCCAAAAACGAATACCTTCTTCACGTATCTTTCCAGTACCGTTACTAACAAAGAAAAGTCTGCACCTTTTCCCTCCCCTCCAAGAATCAGGATAAGCCCCCCCCGGCCTCCGAATCCTTCGACTGCAGAGATACTCGCACCAATATTTGTGGCCTTGGAATCATTGACGTAACTCACACCATTAAAAATGCCCAACCGCTCGCACCTGTGAGGAAGACCCTTGTATTTTTTTATCTCATCAACCATGTCCTCCATCACAAGATCAGCAGCGTGACCTATGGCGAGTGCCGCAAGCACATTTTGGATATTGTGTTCCCCCCCGATCGAAAGTTCGCCAGCCTTCAAAAGTTCTTCTTTGCCCTGCACTAAAATCAGTTCACCCGCGTTTTCAGTCACCCCAAAATGCAATGCATTCCCGGGCTGATCTGTACCAAAAGAAATGATTGTTTCCGCCTTGATATCAAATTGAAATTTAACGGATCTATTAACAACTGCAATTTCACAGTTGTTGTAGATGTTGCCTTTGGTGGTGTAATAGTCCTGCTCAGTCCGGTATCGATCCAGATGGTCAGGTGATAAGTTGAGTAAAGCCGCCACCTTCAATGGTAATGCTGTCGCAAGTTCCAATTGATAACTTGACACTTCCAGCACATAAAGCTTCACAGCATTATCTAACACATCGAGACAGGGAGTACCGATGTTACCGGCTACTTCCACATCCGCTATTTGCGCCCGGGATAAGGCCCCCACCATAGAAGTAACCGTACTTTTCCCATTAGACCCGGTAATACCAATGACTGGCGCCCGGGCTAGTTCACCAAACATCGCGACATCCCCGGATATCTTTAATTTTTCTTTCAGAGCCTGTTGCAATTCAGGAAGTGAAAGCGGCACACCCGGACTGACGATAATTTCATCTGCTCCCAGCAACAATTCAGGATCGATCCCGTGCAATTCCATTTCAGGTGACAGAGCTTGTAAATCATGCAAGCGGGACGGTGCAGTATTATTATCCAGCACCTTGAATTGAGTACCGGTGGACAGAAAATACCTCGCAACCGAGTATCCTGTTTCCCCTAACCCAACGATCACCTTGTATTTACCTCTAACCACATCCCCATTCTCATCAGTTTTTGCTAACAAATTCCCGCACTACTTCATGGTCACTAAACGCCAGTTTCTGGCCCTTCACTTCCTGATATTCCTCATGCCCCTTACCTGCAATTAATACAACATCATATGGCGCAGCCCGCGCCATGACCTTTTCGATTGCCAAACGGCGGTTTGTTTCAACTTCTGTGTCCGATCCTGAAATCACTCCCCTAAATACATCGCTCGCAATCGCCGCCGATGATTCACTTCTGGGATTGTCATCCGTAATCATAATGTGGTCTGCAAGCTTGCTTGCTATCTCTCCCATCTCGGGCCTTTTACCTTTATCCCTGTCACCGCCGCAGCCGAAGATGCACCAGAGCTCACCTTTGCAGTGTTCCCGCGTTGCTTGTAATGCTTTCTCCAATGCATCCGGTGTGTGAGCGTAGTCAATGACAACCGTGGGTTGATTGTCATTGTGCAACACTTCCATTCGACCTTTTACGGCTCCACAATTTGAAAGGGCTGTGACAATATCAGTCAGGCTGTAGCCCCGGGACCCAAGAAATGCCGCCGTTAACAGCAAATTGCTGATGTTAAATTCGCCCATCAGCGAGCTTGCAATTGGCGCCTCCCCCCAGGGTGAAATAAGTTGGAAACTCATGCCATTTTCATTCAGGCAAATATTCTGACAATGTACATCTGCATCCCGAAGGTGCGTACTTGTGGTGTAAATTTTCACATCTTCACCAACGGACTCCCTGAGTACTTCCCAAAACTCGTCATCTATATTGATGATTGCGGTCTTTAGTTCACTCCTGGTAAATAAAATTCTCTTTGCTTCCTGGTAATCTTGAAAAGACTCATGGTAGTCAAGATGATCCCTTGTAATATTAGTGAAAATTGCTGTATCAACTGCCGTTCCATTCAGCCGCCCCTGTTCTAATCCATGGGAAGAGGCTTCCAGCGTTACAGCTTTACAATTCATCTCCACCAGATAAGCAAGATGGCCTTGCAAATCGATCGAATCCGGCGTGGTCATAAGTGATTCACTAAGTGCACCAGGAACTCCATACCCCAATGTCCCTACAATTCCGCACTTGAATTCCAGTGAGGACAACGCTTGCGCAATAAAGTGTGAGCATGATGTTTTGCCGTTTGTACCAGTAATGGCCACGACGACTAACTGACTGGACGGTTCACCAAAAAATCGACTGGCTATGGCACCTGTCCTGGATTTCAGATTCTCGATCTCGAAGACTGGTATCCTGGTGTTTACCGTGGGTGCAGGTGGTTCACATAAGACACCAACTGCCTGTCTTTTATCAGCGTCACCTATAAACTGACGACCATCCACATTTAACCCCTGCACCGCCACGAAAAGGTCTCCCGGTTTTATTTTCCTGCTGTCACCGGTAATGCCTTGAACGAGAAGTTCAGGTAAATCTACTTCTTCTGGCAATAGTTCCCTTAGCATAACTTTCAACTAAGCAGCCTCATTAATATCGTTAGGCGGAACATTCATAATTCTTAATGCTTCCGCCATTACTCGTGAAAACACAGGTGCTGCAATCGAACCGCCCCCGTAAGCTGTTGTCTTTGGTTCGTTGATCAAAACCACGCCGATTATCCGTGGATTTTTTACTGGTGCCATTCCGGCAAAAAAAGCGATGTGCTTTGTATCTTTATACCCACCTTTTCCTATCTTACGGACTGTCCCTGTTTTACCGGCCACATCGTAAGAGTCAATTGCTGCCCTTGAACCTGTCCCCTCCGTCACGACTTGCGCCAACATTAACTTCAACTGTTGGGCAACCTCTTTCGAGTAAATCCTGGATTCAATCAAATTTCCGGAATTCAAGATGCTGATTTCACGTTTAATGCCACCGGAGGCAATCGTTAGATAGGATGCTGCAAGTTGCAGCGGTGTAACGGTTAAACCATAACCATAGGCGAAGGCCACTCGCTCAATATCCTTCCAACGGCGATGATTGGGAAGATAGCCATTGCTCTCTCCGGGAAATCCAACATCTGTACTTCTTCCAAAGCCGACTTTTTGGAACATCTCCCACACTTCATACTCATTCAATGTAAGTGCCAGTTTGCTAATGCCCACCTGGCTGGATTTTGCGATGATTTCACCGAGATCCAGCACACCGCGATTACTGGGGTCCCTGATTGTTTTTGAACCAACTTTTATATATCCCGGGCTGGTATCGATGACAGAATCAGGCGTGTATTGGCCAGATGCAAGCGCCACAGCAACGGTGAAAGGTTTCATTGTTGAACCAGGTTCAAATACATCTGTCACGGCACGATTGCGCACGGTATCAAGATCCAGGTGTAGCCGATTGTTCGGGTTATAGGCAGGCTGATTTACCATTGCCAACACCTTTCCAGTTTCAACATCCAGCACAATCACTGTTCCAGATTCGGCCTTGTAGTGAGTGACAGCAGATTTCAGTTCCCGGTATGCCAGGTATTGAAGCCTAAGATCAACACTGAGGATCAGGTTGTTTCCAGGCTTCGCATCACTAATGGGCAACACATCACGAATAATTTCACCATACAAATTTTTAAGCACCTTTTTCTTACCGGGCGTGCCAGCAAGCCAATTGTCGAAAGATAATTCCAACCCTTCCTGACCCTTATCATCTATATTCGTAAATCCAACGATATGGGAACCCACCTCGCTCGTCGGGTAGTAGCGATGATATTCACGTTCTCCATAGATTCCCGGGATTTTCAAATCAAGTATTTTTCTCGCATCTGCAGGTTTCAGATGGCGACGCAGGTAAACGAAGCTTTTCCCTCTGGACGCATCGATTTTTGAGATAAATTTAGCTGGAGTAATCGCCAGGATTCTGGCCACAGGTTCGATATCCAGCGGTGACGCTGGCAACTCTGCTGGATTCGCCCATAGCGAAATAACCGGGGAACTCACCGCCAACGGCTTACCAAGCCTATCCATTATCATACCCCGGTGGGCATTAATTCTCTCCATTCGGATCGTTCGCGCGTCACCCTGGTCTTGTAAAAAATCTCCATCTATCAGGTTCAGGTAAACGAGACGCGCCCCCATACCTGCCGCAAGGAAAACGAATAAGACAATAACAAAACTGATTCTGATGGTACTTGTCATTGTCTGACCTCGGCATTAAACGCCAGCGCATCTTTTACTACCACAAGGTTCTCACCCGATGGAGCAAGCATTTTTAGCTCTTCCCTGGCCAACCAATCGACTCGCGTGTAATCAGCCCATGCACTCTGTTCGAGGAGTAACTTTTCAAATTCGTTGTCGAGATCATCCTGCTCACTTTGCAGCGATTGCAAGTTGCCATACATCTGCCGGGTCATATGTGCCGAATAGATAACACCGATGGAAGACAACAGGAACAAGATAAAAACAAGGATTGCAAACAGTTGTTGTTTGTGACTCAACCAGGTTTGAATCTCTGTTAGTAAGAGTGGTCTGTACATTACAGTTTCTCCGCTACTCGCATAATTGAACTACGGGATCTACGATTTTCGCTAACCTCATCTCGTGAGGGTTTAACGGCTTTGCCAACAGATTTAACATAACGTTTGATTTCTGAGTCTCTAATGGGCAACCGATCCGGATAAACATCGCCCTTTTCCATGCGCCGGATAAACCGCTTCACGATTCGGTCTTCAAGGGAATGAAAGCTAATCACCACCAATCGACCGCCGGACACAGTTAAGTCGATCACATCCCGCAAACAATCTTCCAGATTCCTAAGCTCTTCATTGATGTGGATCCTGATTGCCTGAAAAGTACGCGTTGCCGGATGTTTATTCTTCTCTCTCCTTGGCACCGCAGCCTCGATGATTTCAACGAGCGCTGCAGTCGTCGCAATACGGCTTTCCGCCCTTTTCTCGACAATCTTTCTGGCGATCCTCCGGGCAAACTTTTCCTCACCAAACCGCCTTAGCACGTTCGTTATCTCATCTTCATCCGCTACAGCGATCCAATCCGCTGCTGTGGGTCCACGACTCTGATCCATTCGCATATCAAGTGGTCCGTCACTTGAAAAGCTGAAACCCCTGGCAGGCTCATCCAATTGCGGGGATGACACACCCAGATCCAGCAGAACCCCGTCAAGGGGCCTCATATCATGTTCCTCAACATAATCTGCCAGGTAAGAAAATGAACCATGGACCACCACTACCCGATTGTCATTTTTAAACCTTTGTCTTGCGTCTTCGATCGCAGAAATATCCCTGTCAATCACCATCAACCGGCCATTCTTACCAATACGATCAGCAATCTCCTGGCTGTGGCCCCCTCTTCCATAGGTGCAATCGACGTAACAGCCATCAAGATCTTGCACTAGCGCATCAACTGCTTCATTTAGCAGTACAGATTCATGGCCAGTCATAGCAGTACCTACAATGACAAAGTTTGTAATTCTTCTGGAATCGCCAAACCAGGCTTCTCTTCCAACCAACTGTTTCGCCGGTCTATCCAGATCTCTTCACTCCAGAGTTCCAGCCTGTTGCCTTGACCAAGCAACACCACCTTTTTCTCCAGAAGGGCATAATCACGAAGAGGTGAAGTCAGCAATATCCGGCCACTGCCATCCATCGGTATGTCGGTGGCATGGCCAATCAATAGCCGCTGAACACGCCTTGCAGCGGTATTGAAACTGGGAAGCGCCTCAACCCTGCGCTGAACATCCTCCCATTCCGGTCGTGGATATATCAGTAAACATTTTTCTTCGGTGTCTATGGTGACGACCATTTCCCCATTACAATGATTAACCAACAAATCACGATAGCGAGTGGGAATCCCTAGCCGACCCTTGGCATCAAGATTGATGTTGTTGGCTCCCCTGAACACGACTTTTTTCCTATCCTCCACAGATACCTGGTATGGGCATCAGAAATTTTGGGATCGACTATCGCTATTTGAAGCGATAGATCTTGAAGCACTACTTCAAGAGGTACTGCTTCAAGAGGCACTGCTTCAAGAGAAACGCCCCACAAAACTGCACAATTTCCCACAATAATCCTATGCACAATAGAAACGGTGGAATGCCTTGTCAAGGGGCGTCAAAAGGGAATTAGTCTTTAAAACACAATAACTTAGGTGCGTTAATGAAGACCTGGCCTGAGCTTTGGCAGGAATGGATGTATTACAGCAAGATAACTTCGATAGTTAATGTAGTTTCTCAACTGCGCGACTTATTAGACTTATTTGTTATATAAATCTTTTTTTATATAACAAATACAACAGTAATGGTGGCCTCGACCCGCAATGACTATTTTGAGAGAAAATTGAGAAGTGAGAGTCGACCGATAAGCCGGGTTCTGTCTTGGGTAATCATTCATCTGCAATACAGGTCACCCTGTACGTCAAGCGACCTACCCGAACCCAATTGCGGGCCGCAATATGCGGGTTCCTATTTGGTCTTGCTCCAGGTGGGGTTTTCACTGCCGCACTGTGTTGCCACAGGCGCGGTGCGCTCTTACCGCACCATTTCACCCTTACCGAACCACTCTACGTGGTCAGGCGGTATATTTTCTGCTGCACTTTCCGTAGGCTCACGCCCCCCAGGTGTTACCTGGCACCCTGCCCTGTGGAGCCCGGACTTTCCTCCACCACCTTCCTTTAAAGGAAACTGACAGCGATTACCTGGACGACTCTCAATCACCAGCCTAAACGTCTCGCGTAAGACTCGCAAGCCCTGGAACAATTGTTTAGATCACTGATGATTTTCCTTTATTGCCAATGCAATTTTGTAAAGGTCCTTCTTTCTTTTCCCTGTCAACCGGGACGCGATATCCGCCGCCTTGCTAATGGGCAGTTCCGCCAGGAGCGCCTCAAGCAACACAGTCTCATCCAACTTTGACTCGGTGTGCAGCCGACCCTGCAACAGCAATACAAACTCTCCCTTGACAACAATATCACCTGCCTCGATCTGCCGCCTGATCTCACCAATGGGTTTGTTTACGACCTGTTCGAATGTTTTGGTTAGCTCTCTGGCTACCACCATCAACCGGTCCTGGCCAAATACTCGTTCGAATGCATGGATGGTTTTCACCATCCGGTGAGGTGATTCATAGAAAACAAGGGTTCCTGTCTCATTGATGGTCCTGGTCAGAAAATCTTCCCGCGCCTTTGCCTTCGCAGGCAGGAAACCATAAAAAGTAAACCTGTCCGAAGGTAACCCGGCGATGCTTATCGCGGCGATAAGCGCGCTGGGCCCGGGTACAGGAATGACTTTTACCCCTTCTTCAATGGCGAGTTTAACTAACCTGTAGCCGGGATCTGCAATAAGAGGTGTTCCCGCATCAGACACCAGGGCAATGCTGGCTCCTTTCTTAATCCGGTCGAGCAACATCAAGCTTGCTGTGGATTCGTTGTGGTCATGGTAAGTCGTAATGGGTGTAGAGATATTTAAATGAGCCAACAGTTTCGACGTATGCCGGGCATCCTCAGCTGCAATCAGGTCAACTTCAGCTAATATTCGTATGGCCCTGGCCGTTATGTCTTCAAGGTTACCTATCGGGGTGGCGACGACATACAGAACACTCAAGAGATTTTCCTTGTTTGACATTTCTTACAACACCAGCGCATTTTCGCACAGACTTTGTTGTTATTAACCCACATTAATACTGGCGACAAACACCGCAGAATACACATCGACAGACTACCAATATAGAATAAATATGGAATAATAGAGAAATTACCACAGAAACACTGTTGCTCAATGACCAATTATTTAATACAGCTTTTACTGGTTCTATCTATTATCGGCTGTGCGACGATGTCGACTGAGCCCTCCGGAAAATCATCCCGAAACCTTGAGAGTAAACCCAGCGAGTCAAACCGCATCGAATCCCTTTTGATGGATGCAGAAAGATCTGGTGACAAAAAGGCATCTCGCCTTAAGATCCTTGCAGCGAGTATCGCCGTTGAGAACGGTGATACTGAACAGGCAACAAAGATCCTGGACGTTGTTTCTGATCCGTTTGTTGATGCCGATTCAAGCAGAATCTATCTGCTGACTCGTGCCAGAATATCGATTCTGGAGTGGTCGCCTGCTGAGGCGCTTGCCTTTCTAAATGATCAACATTTCCAATCCATCGCTCTGACGCAAGATCTTCAAATCGAGATAGGTCAGTTGAGATCAGATGCGTACCGCCTTGGTAGAAGTTATATCGCCAGCGCCAGGGAGAGAATATACATCGACAATCTCCTGGCTCCCGACGAGAAAGTGCAAAACCATGAGCTCATCTTTTCTGCATTGCTGGAAGTTCCGGCAGTTAGCCTGGGAAACCAGGCAGAAAATGCCATCACAAGCGAGCTGCGAGGATGGTTGTCACTTGCTGCCATGACCAAACAATATCAAAACGACCCTTTGAGACAGCTCCGGGAACTCAATAATTGGAAAAAGCTCTGGTCAAACCACACTGCCGCAACTCAATTGCCAGCCAGCCTGATGATGTTATCCCGTGTGGTAAGAGAGCAACCTTCCGCAATCGCCTTACTATTGCCTCTTCAGGGGAACCTGGGTCCGTTTGGGAGAGCTATCAGGGATGGTATCCTTGCCGCTCATTATGAACAAAGGAATAGCACCCGGCTACGAATATACGACACCACAAATTCAGATATCAGCGAGACCGTGGATCGCGCGGTTTCCGAGGGCGCGGAACTGATAATCGGCCCACTCTCCAGGGAAAATGTCACCGCTCTTGCCTCCCTTGATCTGGCGGTTCCGGTCGTTGCCCTTAATCGAACTATCGGTGCCATCGGAAACACGGACCTGTACCAGTTTGGACTCGCACCGGAAGATGAAATGATCCAGGTAGCTGAGCAGGTGAGCCGGGAAGGATTCTTGAAGGCGCTCACAATTGCACCACAAGGTGACTGGGGCGACCGAAATCTCGCGGTCTTCAAAAGTCACTGGGAAGCCCTGGGTGGCATCCTTGTTGAAGAAGCCAGGTTTTTCGATCAACGAGACTACTCAGACCTGGTCAAGTCACTGTTGAAGGTAGACCAAAGCCAGCAACGCTCTAAAGAACTAAGGCGAATTATCGGGCAGAGATTCGAATTCACACCAAGACGGCGCCGTGATATTGATTTTATCTTTCTCCTGGCGAATCCATCCCAGGCTCGCGGAATTAACCCCACGCTTGCATTTTTCTATGCGGACGATATTCCCGTGTACGCATCTTCCCACGTACACGAGTACAGTGAGTCAAGAATAGACAATATTGATCTCAATGGAATTCGATTTTGTGATATTCCGTGGAAACTTGCCAATACAGGCAGGTTGCAAAATGAGGTACACAATCTCTGGGAAACATCCAGATCAACTTATTCCCCCTACTTTGCACTGGGCATTGATGCCTATCGACTCTACCCTCGCTTACAACAACTCAAGGAAATCGCGGGCGAACGAATGTTTGGTGCAACAGGCGTACTCACTCTGAAAAACAATACCATCGTCCGCAGCTTGATGTGGGCGCAGTTCAGAAACGGAAAGGTTGTGTCCATACCACTGGTACTGGAGAACATATAACGGGTGGGCATCGAGGGAACGACGACCGCCCTGGGCAACGAGGCCGAACTGGCAGCCCTGAAATACCTGATATCGAATGGATGCAGGTTAATTGTAAGCAAGTACCGATCGAGAGTCGGGGAAATCGACCTGATCGTCGAAGACGAAGGAACACTGGTGTTTGTCGAGGTAAGATATCGACGCGATACCTCTCGAGGTACAGGTGCAGAGACCATAACGGCAACAAAACAACGCAGAATTATCAGCACCGCGGAGTATTTCCTGGTCAATCACAAACAGTACCGGGATAGTGCCTGTCGATTTGATGTTATCTCTATGGATGATTCAATCGACTGGCTTAAACGCGCATTTACGCTGGACGCTTGAATCTGTCGAATTAATCAGCAAGATAACAAGCTACAAGATTCGGAACCCCCACTCATGAAATTTCTATCGATTATATTGGCCCTCAGCCTTTCTCTATACGGGTGTTCTGCTTTTGGGCCAAAAACCGATGACTATGGCAAGCGGACCCTGGGCACCAAGTTAGATGACCAACGAATAGAATCACTGGCAAAGAGAAATATCCGGGCTGCGCATCCTGAATTAGACGAGGCACATTTTCACGTGACCAGTATTAACGGCACTGTGCTCATCACCGGACAGGTACCATCGGCTGAACTGGTGGAAATCGCTTCCAGAACCGTGGATGGAATGCGCAACATAAACCAGGTGCACAACGAACTGGAGGTTGCAGGACCCACTTCATTTCTCGCCAGGATAAATGACAATTGGCTATCCACCAAAATCAAAACATCAATGATTGCCTCTTCGAAAACTGATGCAAATCGAATCAAGGTGGTCACCGAAAAAGGCGTCGTTTACCTTCTAGGGCTACTCACAAGAGAAGAGGGAGAAGCAGCAGTTGAATTAACCCAGAATATCTACGGCGTCCAGAAAATCGTCAAGGTGTTTGAATACATCAATTAGCCTGCACAATTCATCAAGGAATTATGCAGGCTAACTACTTGATAACTTTCAGACTCGGGGGGCCTTTTTTGCGTGTACTGCTGGGCGGTTCCGGCTCAGTGGTTTCTTCATCCCTGGAGAACCACATACCCTCACCATTTTCCTTGGCAATAAGTCCAAGCACAGCAGAGATGGGCACATAAATTTCACGGGCAATACCACCGAATCTGCCATTGAACATCACATGCTCATTGGTCATGACAAGATCACGGATAGCAGAAGGACTGATATTCAAGACAATCTGTCCTTCCTTCACATATTCCAGCGGCACCGAAGTCGATTCCACGGTTGCATCAACGATAAGATAGGGTGTGTACTGATTATCCAGGATCCATTCGTTAATAGCCCGCATCAGATATGGTGCCGACGATGACATGGCCATCAAAAAATGCCGCGAATCTTCCTGGCTGCCTTTAGTCGCGCATATCCAGCTCAGCTTCTGACAGACTTGACTGAAAAGCATCTCTTTCGAATATTCGATCCATGTAGTCCAGGATGGGCCTACCATGTTTCGGCGGCATTTCGATTCCCAGGACATCCAGTCGCCAGAGAATTGGCGCCACACAGCAATCGACAAGCGTGAAATCATCACTCATGAAGAATGGCTTTTCATTAAAAATCGGCGCAATAGTCAGCAGGCTTTCCCGCAGTTCTTTACGCGCCCGATCGATGACCGTATCCTTGGATCGACCCGCCAGGATAGTATCGATATAACCACACCAGTCGCGCTGGATCCTGTAGATAAAGAGACGACTTTGCGCTCTCGCCACAGGGTAAACAGGCAGCAGTGGCGGGTGTGGAAATCGTTCATCAAGATATTCCATTATCACCATGGAATCGTACAAAACCAGGTCCCGATCAACCAGTGTCGGCAAGCTGTTATATGGATTCAGGGATGCAAGATCTTCCGGCATAATCCCGTGTTTTACATCGACGACTTCAACCGCGACGCCTTTCTCGGCCAGTACAAGCCGCACACGCTGGCAGTAATGGTCATTACCATCAGAATAAAAAATCATTGATGAGTGTTTGGCAACTTCCGCCATCGATACACCTCTTGTATTAGATAAAATTGTAGTAGAAAAGATCCTGGTTAGCGCCAAAACTGGAGCCGCGATACTCAGGTACAACTGTTTAGTGGAATTCTTTTGTGTATTCCCTGCCCAACAGATAGGCAAAAACAAAGAAGAAAGCCAGGAATAACAGTACGTAAACGCCGATACTTTCTCTTTCCAATCGAATTGGCTCTCCCATGTAGTACAGGAAATTACTTAGATCATAAACAACCTGGTCATATTCGTCCGCTGTAAGCGTACCCGTACCTGGCACCAACTCGAGAGGGCTATACCCCCTCTCGACCAATTCGTCTCCACACTTTTCCTCTGTTATATATTCGGACGTGAGCGGATCTCTCATCTCAACACCATTAGCGGCAAGTACTGGAATTTGTTTACACACCTTACGCTGTAGTCCCTGCAATTCCACTAACACATGGGGCATTCCAACATTTTCAAACAACAGGTTATTGACACCAAATGGCCGGCTCGTATCCTCATAGAAACCGCGGAGATAGGTATAGAGGTACGACGGGCCACCTTTCAGCGGTACATACAAAGTAAGGTCCGGGGGCGCTGCACCAAACCAGGTTTTGGCATTTTCAACAGTAATTGAATTTTCCATCAGGTCACCAATTCGCACATTTGGATCAAATATCAGATGTTCCAGCATCAAATCCTGCGGTATGCCCAGGTCTGTGGCCGTTCTAAGGTACCGCTGATATTGGAGCGAATGGCAGCCCATGCAGTAGTTTAAATAGGTTTTAGCCCCACGTTGTAAGGAATCCTGGTCATGCAAGTCCGGCTCCATCGCGTCCAGATGGATACCTGACTCTGATGCCCAGGCAATCAACGGGAAAAGTAGCAGCACCAATATTCGTTTGCTCATTGCTGTTGCTCTCATCAATCAGGCACCCTTTCCGGAACAGGCTTGGTCTTCTCTACTTTCGTGTACCAGGGCATCAATACAAAGTAACTGAAATAAATACCTGTACATACCTGGGCAATCAATGTCTTCATCGGTGTGGGATGAATCGTACCGAGATAGCCGAGAATAAAAAACGAGATGACAAAAAGCGTAAGGAATATTTTGCTACCCATTCCCTTGTACCTGATGGACTTCACTGGCGATTTATCCAGCCAGGGTAAGACAAATGGAATCGCAATAGCACCGGCCATAACGACCAGACCCCAGAACTTGGCATCCAGGCCAAACAGCGGAAATGTGGCTGCCCTCAGCATGGAATAAAATGGAGTGTAGTACCACACCGGCGCAATGAGCTCCGGCGTCTTTAGCGGATTAGCCGGTTCATAATTTGGATATTCGATGAGATAGCCGCCCCCGTCAGGGTAAAAAAACATCACCGCACAAAATATAAAGAGGAAAATCACAATAGCCGGCAAATCATGACCAATCGTATAATGAGGATGAAACGGAATACCGTCCAGTGGTTTGCCATCCTTATCGAGGTGTTTCTTGATGTCGATGCCATCCGGATTATTAGACCCTACCTCGTGTAAAGCCAGAACGTGCAGGATGACGAGAGCCAGCAATGCCAAGGGCACCAGCGCAACATGCAACGCAAAAAACCGGTTCAGGGTGACACCGGACATGTTGAAGTCACCGCGAACCCAGATTGCAAGATCCTCCCCCACGAAGGGTATCGCCCCGGCAAGAGAGACAATGACCTGGGCGCCCCAAAATGACATGTTACCCCAGGGCAATATGTAACCAAAAAAACCTTCCGCCATCATTGCAACATAGACCAGCATGCCAAAAATCCAGACCAATTCCCTGGGTTTCTGGTAGGAGCCATACATCAGACCTCGAAACATGTGCAGATAAATCACCACGAAGAATGCAGACGCCCCTGTTGAATGCATGTAGCGAAGCATCCACCCATACTCAACATCACGCATGATGTATTCGACTGAAGCAAAAGCACCTTCACCCGATGGGTTATAGCTCATGGTTAACCAGATTCCCGTCAATAACTGGTTAATGAGTACAACGAACGCAAACACACCGAAGTAGTACCAGAAATTGAAATTCTTGGGTGCATAGTATTTGGACATATGTTTTTCATATGTCTCTGTCACCGGGAGTCTTTCATCAACCCAGGTCATGATGTTTTTGAACGATTCTTGAATTGATGCCATCCTATGTAACTCCTTCATCTTCACCAATCACTATCACCGACTCTGATTCGTAATAGTGGGGTGGAACTTCAAGGTTAGATGGAGCCGGCACTCCGGCATAAACGCGACCCGCCATATCAAATTTGGAACCGTGACACGGACAATAAAAACCACCGATCCAATTGGCATCAAAGTCTTGCGGTTTTACCGCAGGACGGAATTTGGGTGAACAACTCAAGTGAGTGCAAATGCCAACGAGTACCAATATTTCCGGCCGAATCGACCGAGTATCATTCTTCGCATAATTTGGCTGTTGCTCCCTGTCTGAATCCGGGTCTGCTAATCGCCCGTTTTCTGAATTCAGCCTGGCTAGCACTTCTTCGGTTCGATTAATGACGAAAATAGGTTTATCGCGCCAGGCCTGAATTGGCCCCAACATTTCACCGGGATTTAGCTTGCTGATATCAATTTTTACGCGCGCACCTGCGGCAAGCGTTCTGGCACTAGGATTAAATGATCCCAGGAACGGGACAGCCACACCAACTATACCAGCGGAGCCAACTAAGGTTGTCGCTCCAATTAGAAAGTTACGGCGCCCAGGATTGACGCTGTCTTCACTCACAATGTATTTCCCCTTCTTTGAGTCGAAATGAATGCCGCAAAATTGGCTTCAGCAGATCAGGCTGGTACCCAGTTCACAAACCCGCGGATTCTATCACAACCGGCTCGATATATGTTGTTATCAAAAGAGGAAATAAACCCCGGTGTTCTCCAGATCTACAATAGAAAGTCTACAACAGAAATTTATCGTTTTGAGTACTGTGGACGCTTACGAGCTTTACGCAGCCCCACCTTCTTCCGCTCAACAACTCGCGCATCCCGGGTGACAAAACCCGCTTTTCTTAAAGCTGGACGCAGCGTTTCATCATACTCCATGAGGGCTCTGGTGATGCCATGACGGATAGCACCTGCCTGGCCGAATCCACCTCCACCGCGGACGGTAACCTTAATATCAAATTTATCAGTCAGCTCTACCAATTCCAGAGGCTGGCGTACAATCATGCGGGCAGTTTCCCTACCGAAGTACTCATCAAGAGGACGATTGTTCACGTTAATACCACCGTCACCCGGGGTGATGAAGACCCTGGCTTTTGCTGATTTTCGTCTACCTGTTCCGTAATACTGGGTCATTCAATTTTGCCTGTTGTCGTTCTGGGTGTTTGTGACTGTTGTTGGTGACTGCTGTTTGTAACTGTTTTTTGTAACTGTTTTTTGTAATTATAGTTCTAACGGTTGCGGCTGTTGTGCCGTATGGGGGTGATCATTACCCGCATAAACTTTCAACTTACTGAGCATGGCTCGACTCAGTTTATTTTTTGGCATCATGCCTTTCACTGCCATTTTAATTATTCGCTCGGGCTCTTTTTCAAGCAGCTTGTCAAAAGTAATCGACTTGATACCACCCGGAAAACCGGTGTGATGGTAGTAGGTCTTATCAGTTGTTTTATTGCCAGTGACTTTTACTTTCTCGGCATTCACGACAACAATATAGTCGCCTGTATCCACGTGGGGCGTGTATTCCGGCTTATGTTTGCCTCTGAGTCGAATCGCAATTTCCGTACTGATCCTGCCAAGTGTTTTATCCGTGGCGTCGACCAGATACCAACCGTGTTTTACGTCTTCTTTCCTGATACTAACTGTTTTCATCACTAATTTCGCTAAGTGGCATACCCGATTTAACCGGGGATTTTGGGAGCGCGAATCTTACCCAAGGGACTGGTAATGCGCAAGTGAAACCGGGAAGAAATCGGCAAGAAAGTACACGCTTTGGCGATTTTCAATAAATAGGCCTGAATCGGCTGTCATGCCTATGGTTTATGCTCCCTGGCCAGATACTCGTGGGATTGCATTTCCTGGAGGCGGCTTTGTGTTCTCCGAAACTCGAAGGCCAGCCGTTCCCCCTGATACAAGGCCGTAACAGGCACCGCCGCAGACAGGATCAACTTCACATTTCGATCATAAAATTCATCCACCAGGCTAATGAATCGGCGCGCCTGGTCTTCTTGCTTGCCATCAAACTGAGGGACATCGCTTATCAGCACGGTCTGAAAGATTCGCGCCAACTCAATATAGTCATTCTGGCTCCTGGGTCCGTCACAGAGGGTCTTAAAGTCAAACCAGGCAACACCATCTCCGCAATGTCTGGCTTTCAATATCCGACCTTCAATTTCAATCTCCGTCTGTTGAAGGGCGGAATGAACTGAACCTACCTGATTAAAGCCCGTGTTAGCTCGGCCCTCCTCATCAGGACAAATCGCCAGAAAGCAGTTTAGCAAACCCTGATCAGCAGCCTCATCCATAGGGAAATGGTATATCTCTGCTAACTCCAACACCCGCAGGCGATAATCTACACCGCCATCCACATTGACTACCCTGGTGTGTTTCTCTATCAACTCGATAGCGGGTAAAAACTTTTGTCTCTGTAATCCGTTTTCATACAAGCGACCAGGTTTAACATTCGAGGTCGCCACCAGCACAACACCTCGGAGGAACAATTCATCCAGTAAAGTTGCCAGAATCATGGCGTCGGCAATATCACTGACAAAAAACTCGTCAAAACACAATATTCTTGTCTGCCGGGCAAATTGAGCAGCCACTTTCTGCAGCGGGTTTATTTGGCCTTGTTGTTCTTTCAATTGATGATGGACCATTCTCATGAATCGATGGAAGTGCATTCGTGATTTTTCAGGAAAGGGAAGTGCGCTATAAAAGGTATCCATCAGGTAGGTCTTACCGCGACCCACTCCACCCCAGAAATACAGGCCCGTAATCGGCGGTTGTGCACTTTCTGCCGAGACAAACCGTTTGAACCAGCCGGTAAGCAGCCCCGGTTCAGGTGTCGGTTTCAACAATTGATCAAAAAGAACCTGCAGATGGCCGACAGCCTTAAATTGTGCTTGGTCATGCTGGATATCACCTGACGAAACGGCACATTTATATTCTTCCAGCGGTCCGGAAGAACTCATGGAGGACCAGGCCTGAACTTCATGGGAGGAAACGACTGATGCCAGGACTAACCCTGTACACGGTACTTGGCTGATTCAGCATGCGCATGCAACCCCTCTTCCTTTGCCAGAATAGCTGAGTTCCTGCTTAGTTTGACTGACCCGCGGGCACTACATTTAATGATGGAACTCCGGACCTGAAAATCGTATACCCCTAGCGGTGAGCCAAATCTTGCCGTTCCCCCGGTAGGCAATACATGACTCGGCCCAGCCATATAGTCACCCACGACTTCAGCGCTATGATTCCCGATAAATACCGCTCCGGCATGCTGCACTAAATCCAACAGTTGTTCAGGACGTACCAGGGCAATTTCGAGATGTTCGGGTGCAATCCGGTTAATAATTTCTGCTGCGCCTTCAAGATGATCGACCTTGATCAGCGCCCCCCTTCTTGCAAGGGATTGCTCAATAATATTTTTCCGCTCCATATTCTCTATCGTATCCCGCAGGCTGGCCTCAATCTCATCAAGTAGATCACCATCGGTAGAGATCAGGATTGCCTGTGCCATTTCGTCATGCTCGGCCTGGGCAAACATGTCCATGACGAGCCAGTCAATATTTGCACTGTCGTCAGCAACAATGGCGATTTCGGATGGCCCAGCCAGCATATCAATACCAACATCACCAAACACCATCGCCTTGGCGGTTGTTACATAAATGTTTCCCGGCCCAACAATTTTGTCCACGCGATGAATCGTGCCTGTGCCATACGCCAGCGCACCAATAGCCTGCGCCCCTCCGATGGTATAAACCCGATCGACACCTGCAAGATAAGCTGCAGCCAGCACCACCTCACTAACCTGCCCCCCTGGTGTTGAAACCATAAGTGTAATTTCCCCCACGCCCGCTACCCTCGCAGGTATCGCCGTCATGAGAACAGTCGATGGGTAGGCTGCCTTGCCGCCCGGTGTATAGATTCCTACACGTGACATTCCCCTGATCAATTGACCAAGCTCATTCCCGTCAGCATCTGTGTAGGTCCAGTTCTTGCCCCCGCCCAGGGCCTGTTTCTGTTTCTCATGATAAGAGCGAACACGTTCTGCGGAAGATTCAAGCGCCTCTTTGACGAGTGGGTCGAGATCAATGTAGGCCTGCTTAAGCCGGTGATCTGGCACTTCCAGCTCAGAGACGCTGGCTGGCGATAGGTCATCAAATTTGGCCGTGTACTCCAGTATCGCCGCGTCGCCTCGCTGTTGAATATCTGCCAATATGCTGGCAACAACCTTGCGAACTTGCAACTCCTCACTGTTGTCAATTGCAAGCAATTGATCGAGTTGCCTTTTGAAACCTTCATCATCGCTGTAAAGCCGCTTAATCACCTTGTTACCTCGGCCAGTGCTTCGATGAGAGGTTGGACGATAGAGTAACGAGTCTTAAAGGAGACCTTGTTTACGATCAACCGCGTACTGATATCAACGATTAACGCCATCGAAACAAGACCATTCGCCTTGAGCGTATCACCCGTTTCCACAATATCGACGATCCTGTTCGCAAGACCCGTTACCGGGGCTAACTCCATGGCACCATAGAGTTTGATGATATCCACCTGCACACCTTTCTCCGCGTAGTAGCGCCTGGCGATATTGATGAACTTGGTCGCGATCTTTAGCCTTGGGGGGAGTTCACCTTCATTTTTTAGCCCTGCGACCATTATTCTGCATTTGAGTATTCCCAGGTCAAGTGGCTCATAAAAACCGTCTCCTCCGTGTTCTAACAGAACATCCTTGCCTGTCATACCGAGGTCAGCAATGCCATGTTCAACATAGGTGGCAACATCCATACCCCGCAAAATCATCAACTTGAGGCCCGCCCGATTGGTATCAAAAACCAGTTTCCTGGATCTTGAAATATCTTCAACGGGATTAATGCCAATAGATGAAAGCAATTTAAGGGTTGGCGCCAATGCCCTGCTGCCCTTTGGCAGCGCGATGGTAATGTGAGATTTCATAAGTCTGCAAAGTTCATACAATGCTGGTTTTCATAAATTGTAGGCGCTCATAAGAAGCGTGCAATCATGGAACCCGAGCTAGGCCGAAGCTATTCGCTTGATATCAGCGCCGAGATTCTTGAGTTTTTCTTCCACCTGCTCGTAGCCTCGATCAATGTGGTAAATTCGATCCACGATCGTCTCCCCCTCTGCTACAAGGCCAGCGATAACCAGGCTAACAGAGGCGCGAAGATCATTCGCCATAACCGGGGCACCAGTCAATTTTTCAACTCCTTCCACTATCGCGACCGTGTTATTACCTTCCAGACGAATATTCGCACCCATTCGATTCATCTCATGAACATGCATGAACCGATTTTCAAAAATCGTCTCTTTAACGGTGGCTGTTCCTTCTGCAATAGAATTAAGCGCAATTATTTGTGCCTGCAAATCGGTTGGAAAAGCAGGATACGGTGCAGTAACGAGGCTCACCGCCCTGGGTCGGTTGCCTTTCATATCCAACTCTATCCAATCCTCACCAAAAGTTATTTCCGCACCGGCTTCTCTCAATTTCATGATTAAAACTTCCAGGTGCTCAGGATTGGCATCCCTCACTTTAACCCTTCCGCCCGTTGCCGCCGCCGCTATAAGGTAAGTTCCGGTTTCAACTCGATCGGCAATCACACGATGATGACATCCACCAAGCGATTCAACTCCATTAATCGTAATGGTGTCTGTACCTGCACCCTGAACATCAGCCCCCATCGCGTTCAGGCAATCTGCAAGGTCAACAATTTCAGGTTCCCGGGCACAATTCTCCAGGACCGTTTTACCTTCGGCTAATGTCGCCGTCATCATAATGTGTTCTGTTCCACCAACTGTGCAGATATCAAAGATGATGTGGGCTCCGTGCAACCTGCCTTTAACAGATGCTTTTACATAACCTTCTTCCATCTCTATTTTAGCGCCAAGCGCTTTTAAACCCTGCAGATGTTGATCGACGGGCCGCGGACCGATGGCACATCCACCCGGCAGCGATACTTCTGCCTGGCCATAATGCGCAAGCATCGGACCCAACACATTAAAGGAAGCCCTCATGGTTTTGACGAGGTCATATGGCGCTGTGAATCTCTGGATCGTGTTGGCATGAATCTCAACATTCATCTTTTCATCGATAACAACTTCGACCCCAAGGGACCCCAATAGCTCGATCATCGTGGTAATGTCCCGCAAATGAGGGACGTTTGAGATTGTGACCGGACCATCTGCCAGCAACGCCGCAGCCAGCATCTTCAATGCAGAATTTTTGGCACCAGATGCTCTCAATTCACCATCAAGTTTGTTCCCACCACGAATTAACAGTCTATCCATCAGTTTATTTTCCGTTGGTCATCATCAGGATCAGGCAGACTCATCTGGCGTTAACGTTGTCATGGTTACCGCATGAATCTCTCCGGAGGAGATTCTGTCGTTCAGCAGCGCATAAACCAGCTGTTGCCTCTTCACCTTGCTCAGTCCTTCAAACTTATCCGATACCAGGGACAGCAAAAGCTTGTTACCATCTGCCTGCATATCAAGCTGGCTTGCGCCCAATTCCGATTCCAAAATTTGCCTTATGCTTTCCAGATCCATCGTTCTTCCTGTGAAAATTGTTCTTCCCGTAAAAATCGTACTTGCTATGAAAACCGTTCATCCAAAAGTGGTTCCCGGTAAAAAAAGTGCGCAATCATATCACGGAGAAGGGGTAAAAATATCCAGTATTCCGGGGACAACTCAGGTCAATTCTAGGATTTCGCTAACACCACATGCAAGGGCTATTGCTAGTATGCTCTCGGGGCAATGTCGAAACACCACTTCTTTTTCCAGTTTCCGGGATTCACGTACCAGGGAAATAAGCAAGGTAAGAATCGCAGAACCTTTGATCTCAAGATTTTGCAGATCTATTCCCACCGAATCCGCTGAATTCGAGGCAATGATGTCAACGAGCGCATTCCGGTAGTCAACAACGGTCTCAAGGCTGACTAGGCCGGAAACCTGGAATGAATCCGGCGCCACCTGCTGGATATATTTAAACATCAACGTTCCAATTTTCGATCACTTTATCGATATCATTTTTGTACTGCTGCATGGATGCGGCAAATTGTGACCTGAACTGCAGTCCGATGTTAATACCGCTAATCACAATATTGCGGAGCATCCATTTGCCATCAATCCACACCAGGCTGTATTCAATAGGGTAAATGCTGCCATCCTTACGATGAACCTCAAGGCTTACCCTTGCTTTTCCGGGATCTTTTAACGGCCTGTTGTTCTGGACCACAATTATCTCCTGGTTATCAAATTCAGCCAGGGCCTTTGAATAAGTCCGAATCAACGAAATTCGGAACCTGACCGCGAATTGAGATTTCTGTTCACTACTTGCCCGGCGATAATATTTGGCCATGACACCCCGTGAAAAACCACCAAAGTCGATAAAGGGGGCCAGTGAAACATCTATTTCCTGAAAGAATTTTTCCTTGTCATTTTCATAAAGGGGCTGGACTTCAACTAGTTTCACCAGAAGTTCGTCGGTAACCGATTTTACTGTTTCATAGGCAGAATTTGTCGATGCCGAAGGTAATGCCAGAGCGGGTAAAATAGTGACCACCGTCAAGCCGAAAATCAAACTCAATGTAAACCGCATTACACTCACCCTATAGGATTATTTTTCTTCACCAGAAATTCACTAGAATTTTTTCAACAGGAATCTGCCAATAAGCTCCTCCAGCACGATAGCCGACTGTGTATCCGTGATTTCATCACCGTTAACCAGGAACGCTTCTTCGGCACCGATACTAATGCCGATATATTTACCGCCCAACAAGCCATCCGTTAAAATCGTTGCAGTACTGTCTGTACTTATGGTCTGCACATCCCTGTCAATTTCCATCCTGACCAGGGCAGTGTAGGTATCCTGGTCCAACCTGATCTCCGCCACGCGCCCAATCACCACACCTCCAATGCTGACCTTTGATCGTCTCACCAGGCCCCCTATATTGTCGAACCGCGCATACAAGCTATAAGTGTTCGTTTCAGCCCCTACATTGAAACCGCTGACCCGAATAGCAAGAACAGCCAGCGAAATTATACCGGCAAGCATGAAAGCGCCAACAATGATTTCTATCGATCGCATTTGCATGATATTCAATTCTCCACGGAAGAGGCTAAAAGTTAAACATGACCAGGGTCAGGAAAAAATCCAGAATCAATACAGAAACAGACGAATAAACGACCGTTTTTGTGGTAGCACTCGAAATTCCTTCCGACGTTGGCATGGCATCGTAACCCTGAAAGACAGCTATCCAGGTGATAACAAGACCAAAGGCAATGGTTTTCACAATGCCTTTGAGAACATGATTCTTAAAATCCACACCTTCTTGCATAATAGACCAAAATGCACCTTCATGGACGCCAAGCCAGTCTACACCGACCAGTGACGCACCCCAGATTCCAACGACACTGAACATCAGGCCCAGAATAGGCATAGAGATAAATCCTGCCCACAATCGGGGGGCAACAATCCTCTGCAATGGATCAACCCCGATCATTTCCATACTGCTTAATTGTTCCGTCGCTTTCATCAGGCCAATTTCGGCCGTGAGAGAGGAACCCGCCCTACCGGCAAACAACAAGGCGGACACAACTGGCCCTATCTCCATCACCAGCACCAATGCCACACCCAGGCCAAGCGAACTCTCTGATCCATATTTAACCAGCTGGTTGTATCCTTGCAGCGCGAGCACGGCACCGATGGCAAAACCGGACATGACGGTGATAACAACAGATAGAACGCCCAGCTGGTAGATCTGCCTTATCACCAGATGCGCATTCGCCAGTTTCGGTTTTCTCCAGATAGCCTGCCACCAGATATGACCCGCCCGACCCATTGTGGCCATCACCACCAGGTAGTATTGGCCTATTCGTCGAAGTCGGGACAACATACTAGAATGTAAACCAATGGTTAGGAGCCAGGCTCTGCATCAATTCATCTTCATAATCTGCTGCTGGATAGTGGAAGGCTACAGGGCCATCTGGCAATCCTTTGATGAATTGCTGAATTCTGGGTGAATCTTGCTTAAACAGTGCCCCCGGAGACCCGGAGCCTATGACCCGCCCATCAGATAAGAGATAAATATAGTCCGCTATACTCGCTGTTTCATTAATATCATGGGAAACAATAATAGAAGTCATGCCGTATATGGCGTTCAGGGATTTGATAAGTTCGACGATAACGCCCAGTGCGATCGGGTCCAAACCGGCAAAGGGTTCATCATACATAATTATTCCAGGGTCAAGTGCAATGGCTCGCGCCAGGGCAACCCTTCGGGCCATACCGCCCGACAATTCACTGGGATACAACTCACTGGCACCTCTGAGGCCAACGGATTGCAGCTTGATGAGCACCAGGTCACGAAGCATATCCTCTGGCAAATCACTGTGAATACGCAGCGGAAAGGCTACATTCTCAAAGACACTAAGGTCAGTAAACAGCGCACCCGTCTGGAATAACATGCCCATGGACTTCCTGACTTCGAATAGCTCGTTTCTCGATAAATCAGGAATCTCAAAACCGTTCACCTGGACACTTCCAGAGTCAGGTCGTAGCTGACCCGCTATAAGCCTGAGTAATGTTGTTTTACCAGTTCCACTGGGACCCATAATCGCCACTATCTTCCCTTTCGGAATAACGAGCGAAACCCCATTAAATATTCTGCGTTGTGAACGCCGGAAAACAACCTCTTCCAATATAATACTGTTTTCAGTCATTCGAAAAGGATATAGATAATAAATTCACCTTGCAAAGGCAGTAAATTCCCACTTAAATAGTGCGCCTCTTTGTTCCATCAAATTTGTTCCATCAATTTTTTCCATCAAATTTTATCAAGAGGGTTATGCTCTACTACAGCGCTGCACTACTGGCCGGTTTTCTCATTTTGTTTAAAAGCGCGGACGTTTTTGTAATCGGCTCTATTGCAACCGCAAAGAACTTCTCTGTTTCGCCAATGATCATTGGATTGACAGTCGTTGCGCTTGGTACTTCCGCGCCAGAAATTTTCGTCGCTGTAACATCTTCCCTACAGGGTGAACCCGAAATCGCCATCGGTAATGCGATAGGTTCAAATATTGCCAATATTGGTATGGTCCTTGGCATCACGGCAATGCTTGTCCCCCTCAAGTTCAGGGTGGACATCTTACGCAATGATCTACCCATCCTGATTTTCGTCACCCTGTGTGCCGGTGCCAGCCTCATTGATTACAAATTGAGAGTCTGGGACGGGGTTCTACTTCTGTCGGGCCTGGGCTTGTTTCTCTTCCGTCTGGCAATGGAACACAGAAAGTCTTCAAAAATGGAGCTGGCTGCCGAGATTTCCGAGCTGGGTGACATACCTGAAATGAGCACAGCCAGGGCCTCGACTTTGCTGTTTGTAAGCCTCGTGTTTTTACTCTTCAGTTCGGAACTGCTGGTCTGGGCCGTCATTAAGATCGCCGAGAATATGGGTGTCAGTGAGTTTGTTATCAGTCTCACTGTCATCGCGGTGGGTACGAGCATCCCAGAGTTGGTGGTGTCCGTAACCAGTGCCACCAAAGGCCAGACAGATCTCGCTATCGGCAATATCATCGGTTCAAATATATTCAATATTCTCGCTGTTTTAGCCATCCCGGCTATTTTAGCACCGTCAGACCTTATGCCTCTCACCTTGTGGAGAGACTATGCCCTGATGCTTGGCATGACCCTTACCCTTGTCGTTTTCGCTTACGGAATTCGTGGCGAATCGTCAATTTCGCGTTTTAAAGGTTTCCTTCTGTTCATGGCCTGGCTGAGTTACATTATCTATCTTTATCAAACTGCCCTGGTTGGCTAGAGAGGATGACGACATCACACCGGACAGTCAGATATCCAACCAGCCACTCATCATCTCAGCAGGGTTAAAATCTGCGAATACAGCTTTCATCTGAAATGAGCATCAAAGGAAAGCTCAAGTGAACAACCGTACGACCATACTTGTCAGTTCGATCCTGGTTTTTGCCATCGGCACTAATTTCATCATGGACCAGAATGATGAAAGTTTGACGACGGCGCCGCCCCTGAATAATGACCCCGACTTGTATATGTTAAATGCGACCATCAGGCAATTTGACGATATTGGCAAAATTCAGCACGAGATCAGCGCTGATCGCTTTACTCACTTCCCGTTAACAGATGTAACTTCACTGATCCTTCCAAGAATGCGGCTATTCCCGGGACCGGAAGATGCTCCATGGGATATCGTTGCCAGGAACGGCCGACTACTCTCACAATCAGACTACCGTGAGCAGGTTGTGGAATTGTGGGACGACGTACTGGCAATTCAACAGCATCCGGATGGCAAATTCATTCATATCCAAACCCAAAGCCTAACGATCTATCCTGGACGTAAGTATGCAGAAACCAATAAAAAAGTTTACATCGATGACAATACGGGCCGAACAACTGCTGCAGGAATGAAAGCCTACTTCGAATCTGGCAGGTTTATTTTTTATTCAACACCAACAGAACGAGTACATACGATATTCTTGCCGGAATTTAAAAATACGCCACAGGATGATTCTTAAACCTGAATTGCCTTCACGAATGGCTGCCAGTACCGACGTGTTTACCTTATAATCAAATGGCGAGGTATTTTTCGAGGAACCCAACTAATGAAGGCAAGGCCGCAAATTCCCATGGTTCTTATTATGCTCCTGGGTGCATTGGTTATTCGCCAGGAAGCAGTTGCCCTCACCGCTGACAGGCAACATCCTATCCACATACAAGCAGATACTGCCGTGATGGACGACACAAAAGGTACTTCAATTTACCGCGGTAATGTCATTATAGAACAAGGCACATTACTGATTAACGCAGATGAAATCGAAATCATCACCTCAAACCGGGAGGTCATCCAGATTATTGCAACCGCCGATAGTGATTCAAAAAAACTGGCTCATTACGAACAGCTACCCGACGATAGCGACGATCGTGTTATTGCTGATGCACGAAAAATAGTTTACCTGGTCCAGGAGGAAAGACTTCACCTTTCAGGTAATGGGACGCTCAAGCAGGCTAAAGATGTGCTAAAGGGGGAGTTAATCTACTACGATGTCCGCCAGGGAATAATGAGCCTGAAGAGTACGAGTAAAGACGGGCGAATCGATATGACCATCAACCCAAAGGGCAACTAGTTGTCGCATAACAATCATGTGCTGCGTGCCGAGAACCTGAAGAAAAGTTACCGTGGTCAACAGGTCGTACAGGACGTCACGCTTTCTGTGCACAGTGGCCAGGTAGTCGGTTTGCTAGGCCCCAATGGTGCCGGAAAAACGACCTGCTTCTACATGATCGTCGGTTCCGTTCCGGGTGATGAGGGTAAAATATTCTTCGACGATCAGGACATCACGTCAAAACCAGTGCATGAAAGAGCCCGGATCGGAATTGGCTATCTACCACAGGAGGCATCGGTATTTCGCAAACTGTCGGTCGAAGACAACATCATGGCAATACTCGAAACCCGCACCGACCTGACGGCCGATGAACGTCATGAAAAGCTCGAATCCCTCTTGCAAGAATTTCATATCAGTCATATCAGGAACAATATAGGAATATCCTTAAGCGGAGGAGAGCGCAGGCGAGTCGAGATAGCCAGAGCACTCGCTACAGAACCTGCCTTTGTCCTGCTTGATGAGCCTTTTGCCGGTGTCGACCCAATCTCGGTCCACGATATTAAAACCATCATTTCCCAGTTATCGAAGCGCGGAATAGGCGTTCTTATCACCGATCACAATGTACGAGAGACACTGGACATCTGCGAAAAGGCCTACATTGTAAGTGAAGGTTGTATTATTGCAGAGGGAACTACCGAGGCTATATTGGCTGACGACCAGGTTAAACGTGTCTACCTCGGAGAAGATTTCAGGATGTAGGCAACCGATTTCAGCCTGGTCAGGTTTTTTCATTCACACCCGCAACGTATTAGCAAGTTTCATTCCACCTCATCCATGAGTATCATTGACTAATGGCAATGAAACCAATGCTAACGCTAAAGCTAAAGCTAGGCCAGCAACTGAGGATGACACCGCAGTTACAACAAGCTATCCGGCTACTGCAACTCTCCACCTTTGATCTGCAGCAGGAAATCCAGGAAGCACTTGATTCCAATCTCATGCTGGAAGAAACCGCCCCTGAAGACCAGGATAGTGACGATGAGCCAAACTCCCTGGACCCACCAGAACCAGATCCGGATCCACCTGAAACCCAGAACGAAATAACCACCGATTCAGATATCGCCGATATTGACGATCAACCGCCTCCGCCAGACCCGGAAATTGATGGGGATGCCATTCCAGATACCAGTGATCAGCTCACTTCAGAAACCATCGCCGATGACCTGCCAGTTGATAGCGTCTGGGAAGACATCTATGAAGAATCGTTTTTACCCACCAGTTACTCTGGGCCAGACGAAAACGATGACAATTTCATCGAGACGCGAAATTCGGAAGGTGTTTCCATTCAGAGCCACCTGCTCGAACAGTTAAACTTGCTGCACCTCACTGATTCAGATGAGTTTATCGCCCTTTCGATCATTGACGGGCTTGACACTGAAGGTGTCTTAACGATTCCGCTAGAAGATGTTTTACAAGGCGCTCCCGTCGAATGGGAGATAGAAATGGACGAGGTGGAAGCTGTCTTACATCTCATTCAGCACCTGGATCCTGTTGGCATCGCAGCCAGGAACTTGCGCGAATGCCTGCTCATCCAGCTCCGGGCATTGCCGGATGACACCCCCTGGCGAAAACAAGCCATTGTCGTCGTTGATCAATTCATTACTTACCTGGCAAACAGAGATTACACTCATATTTCAAGAAAGACCCATTTAAAAGAATCAGAACTGAAAGATGTTCTCACACTGATTCAATCACTCAATCCCCGGCCTGGGAACGATATTGCCGCGAGTACAACAGAGTACGTGGTGCCGGATGTGATTGTCACAAAACAAAAAGGCAGATGGGTGGTTGAGCTAAACTCAATTTCCGCACCACGCATTCGGGTTAATTCCGAATACTCATCGATGATAAAAAGATCCGACAACAGCGCTGATAATAATTACCTGAAGAGCCAGTTACAGGAAGCCAGGTGGTTTATTAAAAGCCTGCAACAACGAAACGACACCCTGCTCCGAGTGTCCACAAAAATTGTCGAATACCAACGAGGATTTCTGGAGTATGGCGATCAAGCCATGAAACCGCTTGTGCTTCACGACATTGCAAAGGCTGTTGATCTGCACGAATCCACAATTTCAAGAGTCACAACACAAAAGTATATGCACACTCCGGCAGGCGTTTTTGAATTAAAGTACTTTTTCTCCAGCCACGTTGGTACAAACACGGGAGGAGAAGTGTCCTCAACTGCAATCCGTGCATTGATTAAAAAAATGGTGGCGGATGAAAACCCGAGAAAACCCTTGAGTGATAGCAAGATTGCTGCGCTACTGGCTAACCAGGAAATCAAGATTGCCCGCCGAACCATCGCCAAATATCGGGATTCTTTGATGATTCCTCCATCCAACGAGCGGAAACGGCTAGTCTAACCCGGATTATTCACGAATCACTCATGAATAATCCGGGCCAGGGGATCTTACATCGGACATTGTGTTACCAGCAGGAGCTTATAATCTCATCGAACCAATTGCTTTGATTCCAGTCAAATACATTGTGTGACGAATAGTATAAATTACGAATTTCGTTGTTGGTTAATACCGCACTCGATTAATATTAACAGCGTGCCAGCCATGTCGCGACAATCGGCAACATTCAAGGAGAAATCATATGCAAGTAAACGTTAGTGGTCATCATATTGAGGTTACCGATGCATTAAAGACCTACGTGGAATCGAAACTGGAACGCCTTGAGAGACATTTTGACCGAATTACTAACATCCACGTCATACTCAGCGTCGAAAAACAACGCCAGAAAGCTGAATCTACAATCAGGGTCAGTGGCGGTGAGATATATGCCGATGCTGAAGAAGATGATTTGTATGCTGCTATAGATTCGATGACCGATAAACTCGACCGACAGCTCATCAAGAAAAAAGAAAAGATCTCCGACAGAAATCATCGCACGGCCAGGGGTTAGCGATGCCGTTTTTTCGGCCATCCCGTTAACAATCGCAACGGCTGTTCGAACCAAGCTAGTTTATAAAATACCGCGGCTATCGGGAGAAAGTTACTTTTGTCCAATTTATTGGCTGAACTGTTGTTCGAGGGTACTCCATTGTTATAATAGACCAATCGGTTATTATCCATCTTGTTCAATGAACATCGAATCAATATTAACGGCGAGTCGCACTTTTTGTAACATCGAAGCCAGCAGCAAAAAAAGAGCCATAGAGAAAGCAGCACTATTGATTGCTGAATCTCTCCCTCTTCTTGATGCTGGTGAGATCTACAACAAGTTGATCACCAGGGAAAAACTCGGCCCAACGGCACTGGGAAATGGCATTGCACTCCCCCATTGTCGACTCGAAGGATGCGCCGAAATTGTTGGCGCACTATTCACGCTGGAAACACCCATTGATTTTAGTGCTATGGATGACCTGCCGGTAAACATCATGTTTGTCCTGGTGGTTCCGGAACAGGAAGTGGACCAGCACCTAAAAGCAATGGCAATGCTTGCCGGGCGATTTGAATCCCAGGAGTACAGGGAAGGTCTCCTCACAGCGCGCCATAATGAGGAACTATTTGGACGGGCACTTCTTTGAACACGTAATTCTTATAGCGAGCAGTTTTTTCACTGGATACTTCCCATAACGAGCAAAGCCAATATGATTTCCCTCATTATTATCAGCGGCAGATCTGGATCGGGAAAGAGCACGGCGCTTCATGTTCTTGAAGATATGGGGTACTACTGCATTGACAATCTTCCAGTCACACTTCTACAGCCTCTAATCGAACGCATTACGAACAACGATTCCATCCGCAGCGTCGCCGTTAGTATTGATGCAAGGAATATTGCGGAAGACCTGGTCGAATTCCCAAACGTGGTCCGAACATTTGACACTAACCTGGTGAGTACAAAAATCGTGTATTTGGATTCAGCAAGCCCATCGCTGGTCAAACGATTCAGTGAAACCAGACGCAAGCATCCGTTAAGTGACAATAACCGGGATCTCCGGGAAGCACTTGAGTACGAGAGAGAATTGTTAACACCCATCTCGGATATGGCTGATTTGTCCGTTGATACGACTAGCCTTACAATTCATGAGCTGCGGGACCTCATTAAATCCAGGGTTGCACTAGATAGCCTTGAATTTGCATTGTTATTCCAATCATTCGCATACAAAAATGGTGTACCAGTAGATGCTGATCTTGTGTTTGACGTCCGATGCCTGCCTAATCCGCACTGGAAGCCTAATTTGAGGAATCTAACCGGCCTGGATCAACCGGTGCAAAACTTTCTCGATGAACAACTCGAGTTTTGTGAAATGGTCACCGACCTCATTAGGTATCTGGAAACCTGGCTGCCAAAATTTGAAGCAAGCAACCGGAGCTATATGACAATCGCGCTCGGATGTACGGGCGGCCAACATCGATCCGTGTACATTTGTGAGAAACTGTACCAACAATTTGAGCCAGCCTGGGAGAATGTACAGATCAGGCATCGTGAATTGAGCAAAATTCAACTAAAAAACGGCGAGCCCGGATAGTCCAGGAAAAGGATTCCCGCGGCTTCTCAAAAGAGAAGTGATCCAGTTCAGTGATAAAAAGAACAGTTACAATAAAAAACAAACTAGGTCTGCATGCCAGGTCGGCGTCGGCATTCGTCCGGACAGTTTCCGCTTTTGCTTCAAACGTAACTGTTGTCAACGAACATGCAACCGCTAACGGCAAGAGCATCATGTCAATGATGCTCTTGCAGGCCAGCAAAGGGACAGAGATTGAACTGCTAGTGGAAGGTGAAGATGAAGAAGATGCCCTTGCTGCAATCGAATCCCTTATCAATGACAAGTTTGGCGAAGAAGAGTGACCCGAGCCTGAATGCCTGAAAGTAATGAAAAAAACACCCTCTCTGCTGTAGCACGACTTCATGAGCTGATTGAAGACGGCACTTACCTGCAGATTCAGAGCCTAATGAACATCCTAAAGCCAGTAGATGTTGCTCATTTGTTAGCGTCATCACCCTCTGTGCAGAGAACCATTATCTGGAATTTGTTTGACGAAGAATTGCAGAGTGAAATTATCTCGCACGTGGATGAAGAAATTATCAGCGACCTGTTGGGTGATAAATCGGCTGAGGAAATTGTTCATGTTCTGGAGAATGTGGAAGCCGACGATGACCTGACGGACATACTACAACATCTACCAGATGCATTGACTCAGCAGGTTTTGAGGTCCATGGATGACACGGATCGGACCAGGGTAGAAAACCTGCTTTCCTATCCTGAGGATACCGCCGGTGGGCTGATGGCAACGGATATTGTATCGGTTCGTGCCCGTGTGACCATCGACGTGGTCCTCCGATATCTGAGGAGGTATACAGAATTGCCACCGATCACCGATAATATCTTCGTGGTCAATGCCAAAGAGGAATTCATCGGGTTACTACCTGTAACAACATTGCTGGTCTCCGACCCCGCAATGACAGTCCGTGAAGCGATGACTGAAGATATCGAGCCTATCCCCGCACTGCTACCCGAAAATGAGGTCGCCGAATTATTCAAACGCTACGATCTTGTTTCTGCGCCGGTTACTGACACACAGGGAAAACTAATCGGGCGAATTACAATCGACGATGTTGTTGACGTCATCATCGATGAAGCCGATCATTCGATATTGGGGATGGCCGGGTTAACTGAAGATGATGATGCCTTCGCACCTATTTTTAAAACCGCACGGAATCGAGCATTCTGGTTGGGTACAAATCTTGTTACTGCCTTCATCGCCTCTGCCGTTATTAATATATTCCAGGACACCATTGCCAAAGTGGTCGCGCTGGCGGTGCTGATGCCAATCGTTGCCAGTATGGGGGGTGTCGCCGGTACTCAAACACTTATCCTGGTCATACGGAAAATGACACATGGAAACTTGTTAGAAAGAAACCAGCGATGGTTGTTAAACCGTGAATTGGCCGTGGGTGGGTTGAATAGTATCTTCTGGGCACTTGTCGTCGCGATCGTTGCTTCAGTGGTTTTCCAGGATTTTCTGCTCGGCGGTATCCTCGCGGTTGCACTCGCCATTAATCTTATCGTCGCGGCACTTGCTGGCGCCCTGTTACCAGGCATCCTGAAATCGCTCAATATAGATCCAGCCATTGCCGGTGCAGTCGTTCTAACGACCATTACAGACGTAGTGGGCTTTATGTCCTTCCTGGGACTGGCTTCCATGTTCTATGCGTAGCCGATATATTGACGAAACAAGGAATCCTTGACTAATATCCATGATTGATAATCCAGATCCAGAACAACCGAGTAAATCCCAACGTAAACGGGATATGCAGGCGCTAAGGGATCTTGGTGAAAAACTAGTGCAACTCACCGATGATCAACTCGCGCCCCTCATGCAACCAAAAATCCTTTCCGCCATTCAGGATTGCCGCAAGATTACAAAAGGTAATGCCAGAAAACGACAACTGCAATATATCGCGAAGCTGCTAAGGACAGCGGATATTCATGACGTGAAAAATCTTGTAGATCGATACGATGCCAGCAGCAGGTCACATTTGCGCCAGTTCCATCAACTCGAGAAGTGGCGAGAACACCTCCTTGCCGGAGACTATCAGGCGCTGGATGAAATTGGCACTGAATACCCGGTCCTGGACCGGCAATTCCTGAAACAGCTAACACGAAAGGCAATCAAGGAACGTGAACTTCAGGAAAAAGAACAGAACCCATCCGCCCCCATCCAGTTCCGAAAGATATTTCAGTACCTGAAGTCACTGGCCGATTCAAAAGTTACTATTGATGACGACCCGGTTGAGTGAGCATTTGTCAGCCCTAATCTTACATAAACCGGGGTCTCTCAATCTAGCAGGCTGCTATGCTGGAGCCAATAAACTCTACAACTCATCTATCCTAACTACGGGCTTGCGTCAGGATTGATTTATGTCAGATCAAGGCCATTTCCTGTCCGAACAGGAACAAATGAGTTACAACAACTTGCGTTGCTTGAGCACAGGCATGTCAGCACGAATCTGATCCAGTCGATCAAAATCAAGTTCGGCAACAATAACATCCTCGCCTCTACCCGCCTCAGCAATAATATCTCCCCAGGGTCCAACAACCATACTATGGCCATGAGTCCTTCTACCTGAATTGTGCACACCTCCCTGGCAAGCGGCGATGGCAAAACTGAAATTCTCTATCGCCCGGCTACGCATCAGGATTTCAAAATGAGCCTCACCGGTGGTCTCTGTAAAAGCCGAAGGAATTGCGAAGCTTTTTGCGCCCTGTACAAAGAGTTGCCTATAAAGCTCCGGGAACCGGATGTCGTAACAGACGCTCAAACCAATCATTCCCAGGGGGCTATCAACACATACCAGCTGTTCCCCGGGTTCAAAGATTGCCGACTCCAGATAATGTTTGTGATTGTCTGCCACCTCGACATCGAACATATGCATCTTGTCGTAACGTGCAACTTCAGACCCCGAATGGTCATAAACGAAGGACGCAGCCCTGACGCGGGGAAGATCTACGGACGTGCCATCTGGGCGTGAGATTGTTGGTAAGGTACCTGCGAATATCCAGCATCCCACACTTCGAGACAGCTCCGATAAATAGTGCCTTATTAAACCCGAGGAGGTTGCTTCATTGGTTCCGATTAATACGGGATCCGCGTTGGCGAGTGCAGCGAAGTTCTCCGGTAAGAAAATGGCTTCAACCTTACGTTCTACCGCCTTTTGCACCAGACGTGTCACGCTAGCAAGGTTTATGTCCACTTCCATGGTGCTAATCATCTGTATCACAGCAATGCGATGATTCATCCCCCTGCTTGTTCCCCCACCCCGTCTTCAGCGACCTCACCAACAGCTTCTTCAGTTTGACTTGCTTCACGGACAGTATCATCGAACAGCGCATTGAATTTAATAACAGGAGTATCAATTGAACCCGTGATCTCGTATTTAGCACTACTCATTTGATTGATTTGATCCTCGAAAACCTTCTGTACAAGGAACACGCCTGCACCGACCAGGGGGCCTGTCGCAATTGCACTGTAAGCTGCATACCAGGGTAAACTTTTACCCACAGGTAAAGTGACAATCACGTCACCGCTCAATTCACTCGTTAACAGGTTAACGGTGCCACCTACCTTAAAGTTACTACCCGGTCCTTCGATGATGATGGGCTCTGCCACCTGAACGATCCCGGTATCAAAAGTCACCACCCCCCTGATTTTATCGAAGGCGTAACCTTCATCTATCACGTCAGAAAAATCCAGCATGAATCTCCTGGCCAACTGGCTAAAATCAAATATCCCCAACAACTTTAGCGCTGCAGTGCTTGAATCGGCCTGAACAAATTTACCTTTTCCGCCCCTGATCTGCAGCGTTCCTTCAACAATTTCCATCTCAACCATCGCCGGGGATCCTGGCCAGCCAAAATCGGATGTGAATTTGAAGTCCGTCCCTTCGACGCTTGATGCATACCCCCATTCTTCCAGCGCATAGCCAAGATCCGCGGTACTGACTACTCCCTCGTATCCCGACGAGTGGACGCCATCGGTATAGGTCCAAAAGGCACGAGAAGGATCCAGGATAGACATACCTTTGACTTCAGCGGTTAGATTATCCAGCGTTGCGCCGGTGTCATTGGGACGAAAATCGAACTTCCAGCTTCCATAGTCTTCCCCATAGATGGTCAGCTCATCTGTTGCAAAATCGACCGCCGGCATTTCCTGGGGAATGACATCTACAAAAGGATCTTCATCAGCGGAGCTCTCGTAATCCTCTTCGAAAAACCTGAGATAACTAAACTGTAAATCGACAGGTAAACCGTCCTCATCCGGCACGATCACGGTTCCGCTAAGATTTTTGTTCTCAAGGCCTATCTTCCAGGACGATTCCCCACGCGTAATTCTCACTTTAGTTTGAGGAAGTTCAAAGGAGTAGATGTCGAGTAACCCTACATCAATGATGATATCGTCCAGCGATCGGGCCATTTCAGATTCCAGGGCCACGTCAGAAAACCTGTCCAAAGTCTCCAGAAACCGGTCCCACTCTTCATAATAAACCTGGCCTATTTCACCAGTCACCTTTAATGTGTCATAGCTCACCGCTCCCAGTGACCCCTTACCGAAATGCACTTGTCCGCCGGAAACTATCCCATCCTTGATCTGGACGGCACCATCAACATTGCCAGAGAGATTGAAGTTAACGCGGAATCCAGAATCCAAAAATATCTGGCGGTAACTCAACTCCAGTTCACTGTCCGCTGATTCTTTCTTCATCGGCGCTGGCATTTCAATCGTCACACCCTTTAGATCAGATTTCAATTCAACATAACTTCGATCATTTTTACCACCAAATGGCACGTGAATTTCAGCGGCGTAGCCCAACGTTCCTGAGGTCGCAGTAAGCAGGACCTGATCAGACCAGTCGTAAAGATCCCGCATATCTACTCTGCCACTCGCTTTAACGATAATTTCACCGGACTGATCAACTATGTCACTCTTGATACTGCCGACAATTGGTTCATTAAATAACACAGCGCTGAATCCACTCGATGACAAACCGGATGAATTTTCGTAGTCAATATCACCTTTGATCGAAAATAGAGTCAGGTCAAAATCTGGCATGGTCAAATCGTTGTTATCCAGGGTAACTGTAATGTCTATAAAAGGTTCTTCTCCACTTCGCGGACCCAGGGGAATATTGATGATCGCATCCACACTCATCTGCCCGGTACCACTCCACTTCTCGGCGATATGATTAGTTGTCTCGGCAAGGGGTGTATCGTTAAGCACGGAAATCCCATCGGACAGTGGACCTGTAAGCCTGGCTTCAATATGCACATTATCAATTCGCTCATTCAGGGGTATTGGGACATCAATAATCGATTGTGTGATACGGCTATTCATGACTTTTCCCAATGCGTTATCTGAAAAGACACCGCCGTTGTCAACATAAATGGTGGCTTCAAGTTCTGTGATTTTTGGCCAATTGTTATCATAATCGAGTGTCGCATCTTCTACTTTGATATAGAGCCCAAATACCTTCCTGATCTTCGGTGCATCACGGAATAGCGAGCCATGGAATATCACTGCTGTTTCAGATCCATGACCTTTGAGTACTGACTTGTTTATCCATGCAAGAAAATCACCTGATAAGGTGTTAGGCAAATACCTGCTTGCATCTAACAGCTCTGCTTCGTTTATGCCAACGATTAGCCCCCAGGTTTGATCCTCGCGATTTGGAGGGAGGTTAACCTGCACTTTTCCATATGCTGACAACTCCCCCTTGGTCAGTTCAAGTAATCCGCTACTAAACCGGATTACGCCATCTCTTGATTGATAATTAATACGACCCCGTGCAGATTCCAGGGGCCACGGTTTTGCAAACATAGATGCAAAGTGCATGCTGTAAGCACTATTGTTGATATCAATATATCCACGATCAGGCCGGAGAGAGACAAACCCATCGAGAGAACTGATTGCGGGCGCTCCCAGGTAGGCCTCGATAGATACGCCGCGAATATCACTTGTTATTTTTATATCAGGCGTATCCCTGGAGAGGTCAACGAAGAACGTGGTATTTTCGATTGATCCGCGAGGATTCATGGTGGAGAAGGCTGCCAGCCCTCGCGCTGGCATCAGGTTCACTCGCTCGTTCAGCGTTAAAACTGCATCCTTGATTTTGCCAAGGTCCATGAGTGGAATGTTTCCGCCAACGATGTAATTGCCGTCAGACTCTTCAACCACAAGATTCACATCCGCCAGGGTGATCGACTCTCCTGCGATGTCAATATTGATCTCCGGAAGAAAGACCTGGAAGCTTCCCTCACTGATCGAACCCACTAATTTGAATTTTGTGTTGATATTGTCAAGGAAAGTGAATTGATCATGACCATCCGTCAATTTCACCATGTGGGCATTGGCCTTCCCCACCAGGCTAAGCTCTTCATGGCTGTAATCCAGCCAGAATTCCGCATCTGCCTGGGCTGATACCAATTCAAAATCCAGGAACCCTACGCCGGGCAGGAAATCTGCCAGCTGAACCTGGGGTAGCTTAAAGTAGAAGTTTGCAGATACGGATTTCATATTTCTCAGGCTTCCATCATATTTACCCGACAGGTGAACCATGGTGCCTTCAGCTTCGCCGCCTTCCGAAAGTTTCTCTATTACAAGAGGAAAGGACAAAGTCCTGACACCAGCCTGCCTTAGTATTTGCATTGGAATACCTTCTACGCTGCTGATCCGCACTGTGGATTGCTGACCTGCAAGCACAAGCTGCAACCCCCGGAGCGTTACTTCTTCAAGATGATTAGCAGAATCCAGAATGCGCTGGAATTTAATTACCTGATCGCTCGTTGGTAACCCGCGGACTAACCACGAGCCGTCATTGCGCTCCTCAACGGTCAATCTGAGCCCATCGACATCAATGTCCGTGGGCACGAATGTTCCCTCGAGCAAACTAAATAGTGAACTAATGCTTAAGGAGATCCTGTCTATTACAACCGCAGGTTCGGCAGCTGGACCAATCACCAGGTTTTCTATCGTAATGCCTGGATCCAGATAGCTCCAACTGCCTTCAATTTTGTCCATCGAGACTTCGATTCGCAAAGAAGACTCTAAAAAGTCAGTTAACTCTGTCTTGTAGTGTTCAACAGCATTTACAACAATTCGACCAATACTCACGTACAGAGCAGTCAGGATCAACGCACCGTACAACACGATCCTCAAGCTGTAAATTGTGACGCGCTGTGTAAACCTCACCATCATGCAGCGAGCCTCCCGGGAGGTTGACCGGGAATATAAAGCTTAATGGTATAACGCTGAATTGAACCAGAACTTGTCATAATTTGAGGAGAATATTGGCCATATTTGACGAAAGTTCAGATAAATTGGCAGTGACGCCATGTCTAAATCAACTTTCCAACAGCAGGTTTTCTATTCCCGGTCAGCCTCCTTTGCCTTTCGCATCAGATGTCATCACCACGTCAAATTGCTCCTGACTGTAGCTTGTTTCAACCTGGAACCTTATCGTCGCACCCAGGGCACTTGATAATTCAGCAATACAGACGGCATCCTCATCCAACAGCCTGTCTACGACACCCTGGGAAGCCAGAATCAGACACCCTGCTTTGAAATCACGGGCATTCCGTTGAATTTCCCTGAATATTTCGAGGCATACACTTTCTGCCGTTTTGATAAAACCACGGCCATGACATACCCCACAGGGTTCACAAATCATTTTCAGCAGGCTTTCGTGAGTGCGTTTCCTCGTCATTTCAACTAAACCGAGATCAGATATTTCCGCAATATTCCACTTCACCCGATCCAATTGTTGTCCTTTTTCCAGGGTTCTCAGTACCTGTCTCTTATGTTCCTCATCAATCATGTCAATGAAGTCAATTATCACGATACCACCAATATTCCTGAGCCGCAGTTGACGCGGAATGGCAGCTGCTGCTTCCAGATTAGTGCGATAAATGGTTTCTTCAAGATCTCTGCGACCAACAAAAGCGCCGGTGTTAACATCAACCGTCGTCATCGCCTCGGTTTGATCGACAACTAAATATCCTCCGGACTTTAGCGGAACATTCTTATCCAGCGCCGTCTCAATTTGATCTTCCAGATTGTGCGCATCAAATAGCGGGACTTCATCCGAAACCAGTTCCAGACAAGCTGCTTTATCGGGAATAAAATCCTGCAGAAACTTCTCCAATACGGAAGCTGTACCAGGATCATCGACCAGAATTCGGTGTGTTCGCTGGTTGATTATGTCCCTCATCACCCTGAGGGGCAGCGGTAGATCTTCGTATATAAGCGATTCCGCCCGGGCTTCACGCCCATCTTCAACAATAATCGCCCATCGCCCCCTGAGAAGCGCCGCATCCTTTTTTATCTCTTCTTCAGACACACCTTCACTGGCCGTTCGGACAATGAAACCATCACCGCCACTTTGACCCTGAATACTTTTAAGTATGTTCCGTAAACGGTCACGTTCTTCGTCCCCAGTTATTCGCTGGGAAATACCCACATAACGGGTATCCGGCAGATAAACGAGGTATCTGGATGCCAGGGAAATCCTGGTGGTGATTCGGGCACCTTTGGTTCCAATCGGTTCCTTCGTGACCTGCACATCAATTTCCTGACCATCGTGGAGCAACTCCGCGATGGGTGGATATTCGAAATTCGAATCCCGCTCCTCCCTGACGGCATTATGCGAATCAACAAGGTCCGTAATATGCATAAAGGCGGCTCTTTCCTGTCCAATCGCAACAAATGCACTCTGTAACCCGGGCAACACCCGGACCACTTTACCTTTATATATATTGCCCACCGTTCCACGTGAATGAAATCGCTCGATAAAAATCTCTTGCAGTAAGCCTTGTTCTACAACTGCTACTCGTGATTCATGAGGCGAAACGCTAACGATTATTTCTTCAGCCATGCTGAACTACATCCTGATCCAATATCAATTCTTCTTTGTGCTTCGGCGGCAGACACTGCACGCCGAATTTCAACAGCAGGGAGGCTGTTTCCGCCAACGGTAAACCGACTACATTACTGTAACTACCTTCAATATTCTCGACGAATATCGCGCCTAATCCCTGTATTCCATAAGCACCAGCCTTATCTTTAGGCTCACCGGATAACCAGTATCTATCACACTCATCAAGCGTTAGAGCCCTGAATCGAACGATGGTTTCAACCAATTGGGTCTCAATCCTACTTTTTTGCCGTACGGTGACCGACGTCATCACCTGATGCGATTTGCCGGAGAGTCGTTGCAACATACCAATTGCATCATCCTTGTCCCGTGGTTTCCCCAGAATATCACCCTCAATCACAACAATCGTGTCAGCCCCCACTATCACATCACCCGCTGCCGCCAACCCGGCAATGATGCCTGCTTTTTCCCTGGCCATTCTCGACACGAATTCACGGGCAGATTCTGCTTTGTGAACCGACTCATCCAGGTTCGGTACAATGACGACATAATCAAGACCTAGCTGGGAAAGCAATTCTGCCCTCCGGGGTGAAGCGGACGCGAGCACTATGCGTGACACGATAGAATCCTCATGAATGGAGAAGAATGATGCCCTGAACCGTGTGTGGCACAACCCGGGTAGGCGATCCAGGCTGTCAGTTTTGGCAGAATCTGATGCAAGGTACCTCATTATCTGCATTGTCTCTACCTCTGCTGTCTCTCTCTGCCGTCTCTAGCTTTACCATCTAAACCCGGTCTACTTCCACCGGCATCAAAGTTTGCCGGGATCAAGTCACATTAAATTGACGACGTAGATATCGAAGCAGTAAGAATGCCGACGGCCAGAGCAACGCGCTCACGACAGATGCCAATAGGTACCACATATTCCAATCGCCAAATCCTGCAATACTTTCAATCCAGAAATTGATCAGTTGATTCACGCCGACCAGAGCGAATACAACCATGCTTTGTTGCCACAGAGAAAACATTCTTAGCCGCTGATACAAACTCGATGCAATGTAGGCAACAACGATAAATGCCAGGGCATGTTGTCCCAGGAGGCTACCTAACAAGACATCAACAATGACACCAACCATCCAGGCTATTACAATCCCTATTCTGGTCGGCAAGGCGATGACCCAATAAATAAGTACCAGCACTACCCACTCGGGCCGTAAATAACCTAATTCGACCGGAACCGCATCCGGCAGGGGTATGATGGCTAGAATCATCGCCAACACAAAGGTCAATGCGATTATCCACAATCCGCCCATTTTGTTGTCAATCACCGTTTCCATTCCGCATCATCCCGGGTGTCCTGGGCAGTTCATCTTCAGTGAACACCAACAACACATGCCTGCTTCTATCTAGCAATGCACTTGGCAATGCCGTCACCACCGCAAAGGGCCGGCCGGGATCATGCTGAACCTTATTAACAATACCAACAGGATAGCCAACCGGAAATCTATTCCCTAGTCCCGAGCTTACTAACAGATCACCGATCCTGATATCCGCCGTATTCTGCACATGCATCAATTCCAGTTCATTACTCGTACCTGTTCCCTGGGCAATTAACCTCAGATTAGTACGCGACACCTGTACCGGAACTGAATGGGATAGGTCACTGATGAGAAGCACCCGACTGGACAAGTAACTCAATGAGATGACCTGCCCCATCAGCCCCTGCGCATCCAGCAAAGGCTGGCCCACAAAGACACCGTCTCGACTACCCTTGTCAATTGTAACCTCATGTTTCCCGGGGTCTGGATCAACCCCAATGAGTTCCGCAACGAGCACGTTGTCTTGAAGTTTTGCGGCTGAACCAAGAAGATCTCTCAAACGATCATTTTCCGAAGTGAGCGCCGCCATCTTTGCTGTCTTGATCTTTAGGAGTAAAAGTTCCTGTTCAAGAATATTAATGTATTCTTGCATTTCATCACGGGAACTAACGATTTCTTCCAGTTCTCTTGCTTCCCTCCCCGGGATATCGGACGCGATCAGAATAGGTGTTACTAACAGTGTAAGTCCGGCACGAACATCGTCTAAATATCCTGAAAAGTGATCAACTGCTATCAGGACAGCCGACAAGATGCAAAAACCGAGCATCTTGTAACCTACAGTTGATTCTTCAAGAAATAGAGATTTGATTTTGCCTGTCCTGGTTCAAAAACCAAGTTCGTTGAGTTTTTTAGAGCCTTCAGCGTGTGGATGGCCTTCAGCGTGTGGATGGCCTTCAGCGTGTGGATGGCCTTCAGCGTGTGGATGGCCAGCGTACGGATGGCCTTCAGCGTACGGATGGCCTTCAGCGTGCGGATGGCCTTCAGCGTGCCCCTGATCACGCCTCAGTCGCTCAAGGAACAGGGGGTAGTCGATCAATATTGCCCGATCTTCTTCCATGAGATCTTCCTGCGACCAATTTTTGCGATCCAACCAGCAACACGGAATGACTTTCATGCTAGTGAATTGAAAGCAGGTCGCTATCTCCTCTATCATCCATGATCTCTAAAGCACGACCTCCACCTCTTGCCACGCAAGTCAACGGGTCCTCCGCCAGGATGACTGGCAACCCGGTTTCATGGGACAGTAACCGATCGAGTTCTCTCAGCATCGCACCACCGCCGGTGAGTACCAGCCCACTTTCAGCAATATCTGACGCGAGTTCCGGTGGTGTTTGTTCCAGGGCGCCTTTAACTGCTTGTACAATAACTGACAGGGGTTCTTGTAATGCCTCAAGAATTTCATTGCTGTTAAGGGTAAAGCTCCTGGGGACGCCCTCGGCCAGGTTTCGACCGCGAACATCAATTTCACGTACCTCGTTACACGGGAAGGCCATCCCTATTTCTTGTTTGATTCTCTCGGCCGTTGCATCACCAATCAAACTACCCTGTGTTCGCCTCACATATGCTGTAATTGACTCATCAAACCTGTCGCCGCCTACCCTTACCGACTGGGAATAAACAACGCCGTTCAGTGAAATAACGGCAATCTCAGTTGTGCCACCTCCTATATCAACAACCATCGTTCCCACGGCCTCATGAACGGGTAATCCCGCACCGATCGCCGCAGCCATTGGCTCTTCGATCAACCTGACATCCCGGGCGCCAGCACTAATCACTGATTCCCTGATGGCACGTTGTTCGACTTCTGTTGACTGACATGGTACACAAACGAGCACTCTTGGACTTGGGCGTATGAAGCTGTTTTCATGCACTTTTTTGATAAAATGCTGCAGCATTTTTTCAGTGACCTGGAAATCAGCAATCACACCATCCTTGAGTGGCCTGATCGCTGTGATATTACCCGGAGTTCGACCGAGCATTCGCTTCGCATCAACCCCCACAGCAGCGACAGTCTTTTGATTATTATTGTTGCGAATGGCAACAACTGATGGCTCATTAAGGACAATTCCCTTATCACGGACATAAATCAGCGTATTAGCGGTACCCAGATCAATAGAAAGATCATTGGAGAACAGGCCGCGCAATCTTTTAAACATAGGGTAACGCCTCCATCATATTTTGGATTTTATTCCAGAACAGATTATTCATAATGTGTGGATAACGATATTATTTGGTTTCAAAAACATCTGTAACTCTATCATTTACTAGGAATTTTATACAACTAATTAGCCTATTAGCCCATAGACCGATGTAATGGTCACAATAACAACTTTATAGATAGAGATATGGGGCCGAAATGTTGATTTTAAACCAGAGAGCAAGAATAGACTGTGACGCAGTTATCCTTTGAGACCAGGAATCTGCATCAATTATGCTTATCCGAACCATTTTTATTGCAGAACCAATCAAACCTTATTAGCATTCGTCGCCTTCATTTAATCGAATCGGGGCCAATATATTGAAAGTCACCAAAGATATGGTGGGCAAAATCGCCGAACTCGCTCAATTACAGATCAGAGAGAGTGAAATCGATAAGGTAATTGAAAAAATGAACCAGGTTCTGGACCTTGTTGAAGAAATGCAAGCCGTTGACACTAGCGGAATAGAGCCAATGGCACACCCCCTTGACGCCACACAGGTATTAAGGGCAGATGAGATAACAGAGTCAAATCAACGTGCCCAATTTCAGGAAATCGCTCCAGAAACCCAGGATGGCCTGTATCTGGTGCCACGGGTTGTTGAGTAATGCCCCACAAACGAACAATCTCCCAACTGAGAACGGCCCTCGATACAGGCGAATTTTCAGCTGAAGAACTCACCCGGCACTATCTTGACCGCATTGCCAGTCCTTCAAACCAGTATAATGCGTACATTACGGTCACCGCGGATGCCGCAATCGAAGCGGCACGCCGATCTGATCAGGAGAGAGCGAAAGGGCCGGTGGGGTCCCTGAGCGGCATTCCCATCGCTCACAAGGATATATTCTGCACTGAGGGGATCAAAACTTCCGCCGGTTCCTTGATGCTCGATAATTTTATCGCTCCTTATAATGCAACCGTTGTTGAGAAGTTATCTGATGCCGGTGCAGTGATGCTCGGTAAAACAAATATGGATGAATTCGCAATGGGCTCGTCCAATGAAAATAGTTATTACGGGCATGTCACGAATCCATGGGACACGAGTCGGGTGCCGGGGGGGTCTTCCGGTGGCTCAGCCACAGCGGTGGCCGCGAGGCTTTGCGCAGGGGCAACCGGTACGGATACGGGTGGTTCAATTCGGCAGCCAGCTGCTTTCTGCGGAGTAACCGGCATCAAGCCAACCTACGGTCGAATCTCCAGATGGGGAATGATCGCCTTTGCTTCCAGTCTCGACCAGGCTGGACCCCTGACCCAAAGTGCGGAAGATGCGGCATTGATGTTAGAGGTAATGGCCGGTTACGATGCCCGTGATTCCACCTGTATTGACACGAAGGTGCCCGATTACAGCCACTCACTCGGGAATTCAATAAAAGGACTTCGCATCGGCTTGTGTCGAGAACACTTCGAAGAAGGAATGGATAGTGCCACGGAGCAAACGACACTGGATGCCATCTCGGAGTTCGAAAAACTCGGTGCTATCATTTCTGATGTGAGCCTGCCTAACAGTAAGCACGCTGTTAGCGCTTACTATGTTATTGCACCGGCCGAATGTTCAGCTAATCTGTCCCGCTACGATGGAGTGAGGTTTGGGTATCGCTGTGACGCCCCTGCTAACCTGCAAGACTTGTACAAGCGATCGAGAAGCGAAGCGCTGGGAGAGGAAGTCAAACACCGAATTCTGGTGGGCGCCTTTGTCTTGTCTGCGGGTTATTACGAGGCTTATTACCGAAAGGCACAGCAAATTCGACGCCTGATTAAAAATGATTTCCTGGAAGCATTCAAATCGGTCGATATATTGCTCGGTCCAACAACACCCGGGCCCGCTTTCAAAATTGGAGAAAAAACCGATGACCAGATTTCCATGTACCTACAGGACATTTACACTATCGCTTCAAACCTCGCGGGCCTACCTGCTATGTCTATCCCGGCTGGTATGACCTCCGGTCTACCGACGGGAGTTCAGCTTATTGGTAACTACCTGGAGGAAGCCAGGCTCTTGAACGCTGCACACCAATTCCAGCAGCAGACCAACTGGCATAAAATGTCCCCACCGGAAGGAGATATTTGAGATGAATGCTAATTGGGAAGTCACCATCGGTCTTGAAATCCATGTGCAACTCAAGACCAAGACCAAAATTTTCTCCGGCGCCAGCACCAGTTTTGGTGCAGAACCCAATACACAGGCGTGCGCGATTGATCTTGCTATGCCAGGTGTCTTACCTGCGGTGAACGCTGAAGTCTATCCGAAGGCCGTCGCATTCGCTCTTGGCGTTGGCGCAAAGATTGGAATGACTTCCGTATTTGACCGGAAGAACTACTTCTACCCCGACCTGCCGAAAGGCTACCAGATTACCCAGATGGATCACCCGATTGTGCAGGGCGGCCATGTCGATATCATGCTGGATTCAGGAGAAACAAAAACAATTCACATCACCCGCGCTCATCTCGAAGAGGATGCAGGAAAATCCCTCCACGAAGATTTTCACGGGATGACTGGAATCGACCTGAATCGAGCCGGAACACCACTACTGGAAATTGTCTCAGAACCGGAAATGTGCTCAGCGGCAGAAGCGGTGGCATATGCAAAACACATTCACCAACTCGTGACATACCTTGGTGTTTCTGATGGAAACATGTCGGAAGGTTCACTTCGTTGTGACGCCAACGTTTCAATTAAGCGCCCTGGGGTGAGTGAATTAGGCACAAGGACCGAAACCAAGAACGTCAACTCTTTTCGTTTTCTTGAACGTGCCATTCTCTACGAAATTGGTCGCCAGATTAGTGTGCTTGAAAGTGGCGGTCGCGTTATCCAGGAAACGCGACTTTACGATGCTGATAAAGATGAAACCCGCCCAATGAGAAGCAAAGAAACGGCTACAGACTACCGTTACTTTCCGGAACCGGATCTTCTTCCTGTCATCATCGACGAGGCGTTTATCCAGGCGATACGGGAGAGTATGCCGGAGTTACCAAATGAAAAGAAAACCCGATTCCAGCACCAATACGGTCTGTCGAATGATGATGCCATAACGCTCACAACCAGCGCTGAACTCGGTGACTACTTCGAGCAGGTCGCAAAAAAGAGTGGTAATCCACGCCTGGCTGCAAACTGGGTTAGAGTTGAACTACTCGCAAAGTTAAACGGCGAAGGCATAGAACTAGATAAGGCTCCCGTCAGCGCGCTGCAGCTCGGGTTCATCGTCACAAGAATCAACGACAACACCATATCCGGTAAAATTGCAAAAAGAGTGTTTGAAGCACTCTGGTCGGGTGAGGCCGCGTCTACCGACGAATTTATTGCAGCCCAAGGTCTACAACAAGTATCGGACACGAGCGAACTGGAACCAATTGTCGATTCCATCATCGGTAAAAATCAAAAACAAGTCGAACAATATCGCTCTGGGAAAACGAAACTCCTTGGGTTCTTCGTCGGACAGGTGATGAAGGAAACCGGCGGTAAGGCTAACCCCCGGCAGGTAAATCAACTGGTCAAGGAAAAACTCGATGAGTGAATCAGTTCGCCGGTAAAAAGCCGCCTGACGGAAATGACTAAAAGTTAGCCAGGAATTCCTCAATCCGTGCAGCGTTCGCGCCAATATCGCTCTGGCCGACTCTTGACACTGACCGGATATCTATTCGTGAACCGGTTGGGGTTGCTACCACCCGCACGACAACGTCATCCTTAAAACCAAACCAGAATGTCGTTGCAGTTGCCTCTACTAATCCGGCTTCCAACTCTGTTGAAACAATTTTCAAACCTTGACTTTCCAGCACAGATTCTGAACGAGCAACTGCTTCAGCCACCGGGAGTTCCGTGTCAAGCGGTTTTACATTGGGATATGCTTTTAACTGTAGTGCCGCCAGTTCTTCTGCAGGCAATTCCTCAGACCCATAAGCAAGATCGTTACTAGCATGAACGCGACGTTTCACAATCGCGCGGAATTCAGGCGGGTTACCCGTGTCAGTCGTAATATCATGAATTGCCGGAACAGACCTGGCCTTCATAATCTGTGGACCCATAACAATCATCGGCACCAGGCTCAAACCCATCGCCAGTAACAGCATGTTGCGATTCTTCGGCAGCCCATTTCTGGCGGCGATGATCACAAATATCACGGCAACCAGCAACACGAGTGCAGAACCGATAAGCGCCACCATTAAACTCGCCAGAGAAGGCATAAGAGGTACAAACCCGAATCTATATCCGAGCGGACCGGTTAACAAAATGACCAGCATAATAACGGCGCAAAGCACCATCATCCGAGTAGATGACTTAAGTTCTTCCATTGCATTGACCCCCAGGGTTAGTATCTGATTCTACATCTTATCGTTAAAGACTAAAAATCACCGCTGACATTTTCTCGAATTCCAGTTAACCATGCACGCAGCTGGAAATTCAAGAACCCATCAGCATTGGTCCAAAACAAGCCGAACGGATCATTAAATATCGAGAGATGGTCTCGTCAATGATGATGGCTACGACCTGTCAAATGCAGCGGGATCAGGACTGAAACAAGTCAGCGGTCCAGCCAAACTTGTCGAATGGTCCGCTGCAGAAAACGCTGCCCACCCGGTATTTGATAACCTGCTTGATATCCACCAGTTCAGTATTGCTGATTCTCCATGGTCAAAGCGTAACCAGTTTCGACATTAACTCAACCGCAACTTTCATGTACAACACATCTCTGTTGCTGATTGTGATTGGCTGCGTTTCTGTAATAGCCGAACAACGATTCGCTTTTCTTGTGCTGCTCATGTTGACGAAACCAGATTCAGCTTGATGGATTGAGGAGATTTTCGCAATGTGGGCTAGTGCACTTCTGGCGAGTGTGCACAGGGACAGGGTTTTTCGGGATTTCCGCATACCGATTCCTCAGATAAATCAGCGACTCGAGATCACTTCCAGGTTGAGCCTCCACAAAAACTTTTTTGAGGACTACCTATCAGAAAGGCCTTATTAGATAGACCCTATTAGACAGACCCTATTAGACAGATCCTATTAGACAGACCCTATTAGACAGATCCTATTAGACAGACCAAATTAGAAAAACTTAAC
>Ga0114950_10000028_pt1 | contig 66997 bp, 67 predicted proteins | sample N075metaG_FD_83503 | JGI IMG/M metagenome (GOLD analysis project Ga0114950, IMG submission 83503) | Deep subsurface microbial communities from Kermadec Trench to uncover new lineages of life (NeLLi) - N075 metaG | ecosystem: Environmental > Aquatic > Marine > Ocean trench > Sediment | place...
CGTGTCATGCTCGCCGCTGACACACTCGGCGCGGCGCAGAACATGCTCGATCAGGCCGTGGAGTACGCAAAGCAGCGCGAACAGTTTGATCGACCGATAGGGTCCTTCCAGGCCGTTAAACACATGTGTGCGGAGATGGCGGCTGGGCTCGAACCGTGTCGGGCAATGATCTGGTACGCGGCTCACGCGCTGGACAACCTTCCCGACGAAGCAAGGTTGACAGCCTGCCATGCCAAGGCGCACGTCTCCGAAGTCGGCAAGTTCGTCGCAAAAACCGCAACCGAAGTTCACGGCGGCATGGGATTCACTGACCTCCTGGGCCTGCATTATTGGTTCAAGCGGATCGGTTACAATCGTCAGATGCTCGGTGCGCCGGAACTCATACGCGAACAAGCGGCTCGAGTTCAGGGCTTGGGCACCTAAACGAGGTAACTATGCCATTCCTCCCGGTTTTACCCCTAAAAGACACCGTCCTGTATCCACAGATCGTCAGCCCCCTGGGCGTCGGCAGGCGCAAATCACTGGCCGCGATCAATGCGGCCACCGATGCTGGTCGGGAATTGCTCACGGTGACGCAGAAGGATCCCGAGCAGGAAGACCCGGGCATAGAAGACCTCTATCAGATCGGCACCGTATCCACCATCAACCGGATTGAAAAACGCGAGGGCGGCGCCCAGATGATCGTGCAGGGGTCACGCCGGGTGAAGCTGCTCGCGATCGTCGATGAACCCGAATTCATGTCCATCGAATACGAAGAGCTGCCCGTACTCGGCATGGACGACCTGGAAGACGACGGCCCTTCCGTGGATGCCACGCTGCGGGAGAATTTGCAGCTAGCCCAACAGATTGCCGAAATCATGGATCGGGAAAACGGCGTTCAGATCTATCAGCAGATGATCGGTTCGATCTCCGATCCCATCACCCAGATGTACCGCATCGCCTCCCTGGCCCCCGGCCTGACACTGCCACAGAAACAAGCCGTTCTCGAGGCAGCGTCCACGCTCGCGCTCATGGAGACCATCCACGACCTGCTGGGCCACGAGCTTCAGGTCACCGAACTCAGGCGGCAGATTGCCGAGCAAGCCCGAGGCGATATGGATCAGCAGCAGCGCGAGCACGTTCTGCGCCAGCAGAAGCATGCCATCGAGCAGGCCCTGGGAGAAGCCGGTGACGATGAGGATATCGCCGAACTAAAAGGCCAGCTCGACGAAGCCGAGCTACCCGAAGCGATCCAGACCGAGGTGGATCGCGAGTTGAAGCGCCTCGCCAGGATGTCGGCAAACGCCGCCGACTATCAAGTCGCGCGTGCCTACCTCGAGCTCATCGCCGAGTTGCCCTGGAACAAGCACACCGACGATCAATTGGATCTCGCCCATGCCGGCGATGTGCTTGATGAGGATCACTACGGGCTCGAGGACGTAAAGGAACGCATCCTGGAATCCCTCGCCGTGATGCAGCTAAACCCCCAGGCGAAGGCCCCCATCCTGTGTTTCGTTGGGCCGCCGGGGGTTGGCAAGACGTCTCTCGGACAATCCATCGCCCGCGCGATGGGGCGCAAGTTCGAGCGCTTGAGCCTCGGCGGCCTGCACGATGAAGCAGAGCTCAGGGGCCATCGCCGAACCTACATCGGCGCCATGCCGGGTCGCATTCTGCAAGGCGTGCGACGCGCCAAGGTTGTGAACCCCATTCTGATGCTCGATGAGATCGACAAGCTCGGACGCGACTTCCGCGGCGACCCGGCCGCTGCATTGATGGAAATTCTGGATCCCGCCCAGAACAAAGAATTTCGCGACAACTACCTCAACCTGCCCTATGACCTGTCCAAGGTTCTGTTCATTACCACCGCCAATACGCTCGAAGGCATACCTCGGGCGCTTCTGGATCGCATGGAAGTGCTGGAGCTGTCCGGCTACAGCGATATGGAAAAGCAGGCCATTGCGCGCCAGTACCTGGTGCCCCGGCAGCAGCGCGAGGCAGGCCTGGCCGATGTGCAGCTGAACATAACCGACGCCGCACTCATGACGATGATCCAGCGCTACACTCGCGAAGCCGGAGTGCGCGGGCTGGAAAGGGTCATCGGGCGACTCGCCCGCAAGCGGGCACGTCAGGTCGTCGAGCAGCAAAGCGTTGCGCATCCCATCGACCGGGAACAGCTCACGGAGCTCCTCGGGCCCGAGAAATACCAATCCCACAAGGGTCGCGCAGAGCTCACCCCCGGGGTGGCCGCGGGGCTCGCCTGGACCGAGGCGGGGGGTGATGTGTTGTACGTCGAAGCAACCCTCACGCAAAAGGACGAGAAAGTGACCCTCACCGGACACCTCGGCCAGGTCATGCAGGAATCCGCCCGGGCGGCGCGCAGCTATCTGTGGTCAGCCGCAGACGCTCTGAAATTAGACAAGTCCGCGATCGAGGCAACCGGCGTGCACATCCACGTGCCCGCTGGCGCAGTGCCCAAGGACGGCCCGTCGGCCGGCGTCACCATGGCGAGCGCGTTGTACTCGGCGTACACGCAGCTATCGCTGCGAAATGATCTCGCCATGACAGGCGAACTCACGCTCTCCGGGCTGGTGCTGCCGGTGGGAGGCATCAAGGAAAAGCTACTGGCCGCACACCGCGCAGGCTTTCGCCATGTGATCCTGCCAAAAGACAACGAATCCGATCTAGTCAAGCTGCCACAAACCGTGCGCGACGATTTAACGATCTCGCTTGCAAAACATCTCGACGATGTACTCGCCGTCGCGTTCGAATCGTAGCTACAACCCCAGCTCGCCTAACAATTTTTCAAACGCATCCACCTTGCTCTCGAGCGAGGTGATTGTGCTCTGCCAGAAATCCGAACTGGCCAGGTCCACGTTGAGATGCTTCGCAGCGAGATCCTCGGCGGACATTCGCCCGGTATCACGCAGCAACGCTTCATAACGCGGGTAGAAATCTTCTCCCGCGTGTGCCCGCCCCGCATAGACACCGAGGCTGAACAGGTACCCGAACAGATAAGGAAAGTTGTAGAAGCTCAACCCGGAAATGTAGAAGTGCAGCTTATTCGCCCAGAACAAAGGATCGGGTTCGCTGAGCGCATCCCCGTACCAGGTGGCCCATGCCTCGCTCATCATCTGCTTGAGTTCACGAGGAAGCAGCGGACGCTCTGCGCGTGCTTCATACAAACGTTGCTCGAACTCGAAGCGGGTCGGGATGTTGAGAATGAACGCAACCAACGCCGACATCTCCTCCCAGGCCATGTTCAGACGATCCTGGCCGGACGTGGCGCTTACCAGCAGCGCGTCACGCACAAGTGTCTCGCCAAACGTACTCGCCGTTTCAGCGAGCGACATGCCGTAGCTGCGCTGGCTCTCGGGAAGATCGCGCATCACCCAGCTGTGAAATGCATGGCCAAGCTCATGGGCAAGCGTGATGATGTCGCTGGAACCGCCACTGTAGGTCATGTATACGCGCGGCGTTCGAGATTTTGCGAACCCGGTGCAGTACGCGCCGGGGCGCTTGCTGTCGCCCTGGGTGCCTTCAACCCAGCGGTTTGCCACCATCATGCGCACGAAATCACCCATGCGCGGGTCAACCTGTGCGTAAGCATTCGCAATCGTCTCGACCGCGGCCGCAAATGGCGTTCCCAAAGGCTCTTCTTCACCCAGGTCCGGCGCCGGAGCGCGTTGATCCCAGGGACCGATCGTCTTCAATCCGTAGGCGCGTGCCTGCAACCGCGCAGCCCTCTGGCCCAGTGGCCGAGCGGTCTTCGCCACCGCCATCAGGGTATCCAGGGTGTTGCGGGAGATACGATTCATATGCACGGGCGCATCGAGAAAATGCACGTGCTGTTTGGCGCTGCGCTTCGTCACAAGCTCCAGGCGCCACCCTGCGATGGCGTTGATCGAAGCTGCACAGGTTTCTTCATGGGCGGCCCAGGCCGTGTTGATTGCCTGCCAGGCATTTCTGCGTGTTTCGACATCGGGCTTCTGCATGAGGCCCGCGGCTTGCGCGATGCCCATGGTCTGCACCTCGTTGCCAACGAGCACATCGCAACTCAACGTGCCCGACAACTGGTCATACAGGTTTCCCCAGGCGTGAATGCCATCCCGGGACAGACCATTGATGAGGCTCTCCTCTTGCAGGCTCAAAAGCTCATGGCGGCGCTGGCGCGAGTGCCGAATTAGAAACTCTGCGGGCGCAACTATCGGGTCCGCCAGATAGCGGTCGATCACCGCATCCTCGGCCAGGTCGGCAAACTGCGACAGCGGCTCCAGCAGCTCTGCAAACCGCTTCTGGTAAGCCTGCATGCGTCCCTGCAACACCTGCGCGGCATCATCCCTGCTGTTCACCGACAGCAGGCAGGTGGCAAACGTCAACGGATTGCCCAGCAGGATTCGAGCCTGTTCGGACAGCTTGTAAAGCTGCTGTGCGGCGGCCACCGGATCATCGCCGTCCAGCCCCGGGTTCAACTCTGCCATTTCATCGAGCAGTGCGCTGAGCGCGTCGATGTCCGCCTGGATTGCCGCCGAATCCGGCGCTGGATATTCCTCTGACAGATCCCAGGCCGGACCTTCGAGTGTGGTCTGAATCATGCCAGCTACCTAGCGCTTGCTAGCGCTTGAGAATCTTGCGAGATTGGTCAGCTTGCGCCTGAAGGCCGGCTTCGTCGTCGTCGCTGGGCAACTCCAGTTTGTTCGGCACCTCGATCCCGCGCTGGCAAGCCGGCCGTGCCTCCATCGCTGCGGTCCATCGCTGCATGGCATCCAGACCATCGAGCGGCACACCGGACCAGAAGTTGATGCGCGTCCAGCACCAGTTGGCGATATCCGCGATGGAGTAGTCGTCCGCAAGCCATTCGCTGTCTTGCAGACGGGTATCGAGCACCTCGAACAGGCGCCGACACTCGTTCTGGTAACGGTCGATTGCGGGCTGAATCTTCACCTCGAACGCGCGGAAAAATACGTTGGCCTGACCCATCATGGGTCCAATGCCACCCATCTGAAACATCAACCACTGGATGACTCTTGAACGACCATGAGCATCCGTGGGCAGCAAACGCCCGGTCTTCTCGGCAAGATGGATCATGATCGCACCGGATTCGAAGATCGCAAACCCGTCATCGACCAGTGTCGGTATTCGCCCGTTGGGATTGATCTGCAGATACTTCGAGTCTTTCTGCTCATCCTCCATGAGGTTCACGGCGTGCAGCTCATAGGCCAGCTCAAGCTCCTCCAACGTCACCGATGCTTTCCAGCCATTGGGCGTGGAAGCGGTGTACAGCTCAATCAATGAATGTCTCCGCGCAGATCAGCTTTTACACGGGCAGTATTCGAGGATGCGTCGCGGGCTGTCAACCTGTGCTCGGCTTGCCGGCGAGCCGATAACGCAGGGAGTTGCCCCGCTTGCCGCAGATCGTTATCTCACCCGCCTCACGCAGGCAGTAGGCGAGCTTCTGGGCCAGTCGACGCGGTTCATGCATCGCTTCGGCCAGTTCCTGTGTCGTGAACTCCTCGGGCAGCGCGCCTGGCGCCATCCGCAACAGATCCCGCGCGCAACTGAAGCGCTCGGTGCCAAGTACTTCCTGCAGGCGCCGCTGCACGACGCGCCAACCGTTTCGGCCGCGCACTTTGTCCGGATCGAACACGCGCAATTCTTCAACTTCGATGAGTACCACCTCGAGCTCGAAATTCGGGTGGTTGAGCAGCGCCGGAATGCTTACGAGCTCATCGAGCACGTGAGCCACCGCACCGCGCTTCGGCGAGCGCCGCCTTGTGGCCGGCCGATCAGGGTCGGGGGAGAGCTTGACGATATAGCGCACGACCGCGATGGGATGGACGAGTACAACCCGATGCTCGACTACGAGCGTGGCAAGCTTCGCCTTGAGGCCGCTGAAGCCCGTGGTCTGAATCTCGTAGATGACGTCATCGGCCGCGCGGACATCGGCAACGTAGTCGCCGACGGCGACCTCCTCACGGGCGCCATCGCCGCAATACAGAGATTTGATTGCCTGATGCAGGGGCCCTTCGTTGAGAGTGCCAATGCTCACGGGCGGGCATTTAACCCTAAACACAACGCCTTCGGTAGGCGTGTCCTACCCATCTACCGACCGGTAAAAGGCTGTGCCATACTCCCGGAGCCTTGAGGAATGCAACTAAAACGGAGACATCCACATGAGCGCAGACGGCACTTGGAACACGGTAATGAACACTCCCATGGGCGCCCAGAACGGCACCCTCGAACTCACCACCGACGGAAGTACGCTCACGGGCAAGTTGCGCGGCCCCCAGGGTGATGTCGAGCTCACCGACGGCACGGCAGACGGGGATTCGCTGACCTGGAAGGCCGACATCACCTCACCCATGGCGATGACGCTGGAGTTCACCGCCACGGTGAACGGCGATGAGATAAGTGGCAACGTCAAGCTCGGATCATTCGGCAACGCAACCTTCGCGGGTACCCGCGCCTGATCAACCGCGCGTGCATCTCTGCCAATTCCTTTTCTAGAGAATGAGCTGGGAACATGAGCTGCGCGAGCTGCGCCGACGTGAGCGGCTCGCCTTTCAGATGGGTGGCCCGGACAAGGTCGCCCGCCAGCATGAGTTCAACAAGCTCACCATCCGCGAGCGCATCAGCGCAATCAGCGATCCCGAATCCTTTCACGAGATCGGCACGATCGCCGGCGTTGCCAAGTACGACGCGGACGGGGAGCTGGTTTCTTTTACGCCCTCCAATTTCGTATTTGGCACCGCCGAAATCGACAACCGTCCGGTCATTCTGTCCGGTGATGACTTCACCGTGCGAGGTGGATCTGCCGATGCATCGATACCCGGCAAGCGTCTGCGTGCTGAGGGGCTGGCGCTGGAACTGAGGCTGCCACACGTCCGCCTGGTAGACGGAATGGGCGGCGGCGGCTCGGTAAAGACGATCGAAACCGCCGGACGCACGTACATTCCGGAGGTGCGCGGCTGGGAAACGGTGGTTCGGCACCTGGCGGTGGCCCCGTCCGTATCGTTGGCATTGGGCTCCGTGGCCGGCATCGGTGCCGCCCGCGTCGCCACCAGCCATTATTCGATCATCGTCAAAGACAGCGCGCAGATGATGATCGCAGGCCCCGCTCTGGTTAATTGGGCCAACCTCGGCGACGTGAGCAAGGAAGATCTGGGCGCATCGAAAATCCACACCCGCAATGGCGCCATCGACGATGAGGCGACGTCGGAGCAGGAGGCGTTCGCCATGGCGAAACGGTTCCTCTCCTTTCTACCCTCCAACGTCGACGAACTGCCACCGGTCACCGACTGCGAAGACGACCCCAACCGCGCGGAGGAAAGCCTTCTGTCGGTGGTCCCGAAAGATCCGCGCAAGGTCTACAAGATGCACGGCGTCATTGAAGCCGTGTTGGACGCAGGGTCTTTTTTTGAGATCGGTCGCCGCTGGGGGCGCTCGATCATCACCGGCCTCGGCCGTCTGAACGGCGTGCCCCTAGCCCTGTTCGCGGAAAATCCCATGATCTACGGCGGCGCCTGGACGGCGGATGCGAGCCGCAAGCTCATTCGCTTCATGGATCTGGCCAGCACCTTTCATCTGCCGCTGGTGCACCTCGAAGACTGTCCCGGCTTTTTGATCGGCAAGCAATCTGAAGAGGCTGCAACGATCCGCTTCGGATCCCAGGCCCTGGCTGCGCTCGGCCAGGCCAACGTTCCCTTCTGCTGCGTGGTGGTGCGCAAGGCTTTCGGCGTAGCGGGCGCTGCCAACCACAAACCCGGCAGCCATCACATCCGGGTTGCGTGGCCGTCCGGCGATTGGGGCTCGCTACCCATCGAAGGCGGTATCGAGGTGGCCTACAAAGCAGAGCTTGCCGAAGTCGACGACTACGATGCGCACCTGGAGAAGATCAAGGCACGGCTGAACAAATTGCGCTCACCCTTACGATCCGCTGAATATTTCGAAATCGAGGAGATCATCGATCCGCGCCAGACGCGCAGCGTGCTCTGTCGCTGGATGAAGCTCGCGCGCAAGGCGCTGCGAACTGATCCCCCCAATTTCTGGTTCCGACCCTGAAACAGGAGAATCCCTTGATCCACAACTCTACCCGTACATCATCGGTCAGCCTGACCATCGCCCTCGCCGCACTGATCAGCGCTGCGGCCTGGGGCAAATCCACCGAATGCACGAACGCTGGCCTCACGCGCAGCATCGAAGTTGTGTATTCCGATCCAGGACACGCGATACCCTGCGAGGTGATCTACGATAAGTCGGCCGAAGGTGCCGGCCAGCACTCGCTTTGGCGCGCAGACAACCAAGCCGGCTACTGCGAAGACCAGGCGGCGGCATTCGTCGACAAACTCAGGGGCCTGGGCTGGACGTGCGGCGTGTCGGCAATGGCCGCGCCTGCGGCGATTGAGGAACCAGCAACGGTGGATGAGCCGGCGACGATGCCCGCGGTGAACGAAGGAGAGGCGCCGATAGACGCGCCCGCGGCGAACGAAGGAGAGGCTGCGGGCGAGCTCCTGGGTGAAAGCCCAGCCGAGGGTTCTGGCACCTTCTAGCGCCGAGGGCGCCGGTCAACGGCTCCTCGTTCAATCCGCTTTGCAGCGACGAATCATCCGGCGCTCGACCTGGCGGGGATCGTTGATCACGGCATAGAAGCCATCCAGATACTTCAACGTGGACCTGAGGCGCTGGGGTCTCACCCCTGGCTGGTTTGCATACCGCCGCAGCCGAACATTGTGGCTACCACTTTTGGCGATAGCGTAGGGCGTGTTGACGATTCCAGCAAAGTCGAAGTCGTACGGCAGCGGAACCACCGTGCCATCGGGCGCAATGTCACTTCATGTCCATCGCGATCAAGGTAGCTGAGCTCCGCGGCGTTGTACGTGCTCCTGCCATGCCGATCTTTGATCAGATGCCTGAAGGGTGCTCTCAGTTTGAGCACCATCAACTCGGAGTGATCGAACAACGGCTGCCCGTGCGTGGGCCTGGACGTGTCGGCAAAGCCGAACGTAGCACACAACGTCATGCACAACGCCGCCCCCGCCACCTTCGCAGTACCCAACTCAACTGCCCTGTGGATTCGACTCGTCACTGAGTAGAGCCAGTATCTCGCCAAGCGTGGCAGTTTTGCTGTTCCGCAACGTCGCCATGCGGCGGTAGATTTCCGCCGCGCCGTCGTGAAACTCGCCTGGCAAGCCGGCGCTGCGGAAGCTGTGGGCAATTTCCTGCATCTCCGCGACAAATCGCCACGCCTTGGGTACCGAGCGCAGCGCGACGGATTCCGAGCGTTGGCCCAGGCCGTGTTGTGAAATCTCCCACTCGCCAAGCAGCGCCTCGGTCACGCCTTCGGCTTCTGCCAATGCGCGGATTGCCAGCAACAACGCACCCGACCCCTTAGTGTAAGCGGCATAACACATCTTCAATGCAGAGGCGGCACCGGGACCGCCAGCAATAGTGCTCGCGCCAAGCAAGCCTTCGCCAAACCATTGCAGCACGTCGCGGGCGGCATTTCCAGAAACATACAGACGTGTGCTGCCTTGTTTTCGCGCCGGCGGACCTATGATGCCGCCGTCCACGAAACCCACGCCGACAACGGATTCAATTTCACGGGCCGTATCCGGTGACACGGCGTTGGCGTCTACATAGGTGCCCGTGAATCCGGCGGCGATGATGCATCGCGCAAGCTCTACGGCGCCGTGAGGGGGACACACCGAAACAATCCCCTGCACCATCCGGACAAGTTCCCGCAACGATGCACAAGGCTGAAAGCCAGCGCTTTGGGCACGCTCAACAGTCTGCACGCTGCGACCTTCGGGCAACCAGTAGACCTCATGCCCGCTCGCGCTCATCGCAGCGCCCACGGTGACTCCCATGTCGCCTGGATGCAGAATTGCGAGCTTCACAATCGATAGTCCAGTGGCGGATCACGATCGCCGAGCAGTGCCGAGTATTCGAAGTTCTCACCCTGGCGCCGGATGAGTTCTTCCCTGGCAGCCCGGATCAGGTGCGGATCTTGGTAGAGGTCGCTGGCAGTCAGCGCCAGAAGTTTCACGGCCAGCAGCATGCCCTTATGGCCAATGCTCATTCCGCCAGCCGCCACGGCTTGCCAGCTGTGGGCCGAGGTCCCCGGCACCCAGGTGGCGGTCGAAAAACCGACGGTAGGCACGTTCCAGCTCACGTCCCCCACATCGGTGGAGCCCATGTTCTGACGGAACTCGAAAGGCTGCACCTGACCTGCTGATTCCAGCGGCGGCAGCGCGCCGAGCAGCGACGCACGAATGGTCCGAGCAAACTGTTCCTCATCGTCGGTGTAGCTGATCCCACCCAGTGAAACGAGGTTAGCGTGCACTTTTCGCGCAAGCGTTTCGTTGGGCAGCAGCGGATAGTTGGCATGCATGACCTCGTAGTCCATCTCGGTGCCGGTACCGAGCGCTGCTGCCCTGGCTGTGGCAACGACCCGCTCAAAGAGCGCTAAAGCCATGTCGGCTGAGGGATGGCGAACGTAGTAATACACCTGTGCGGTCTCCGGAACGATGTTAGGCGCCGCGCCCCCATCGGTGATGATGTAGTGAATGCGGCTGTCCGATGGCACGTGCTCGCGCATCAGGTTGACCATGAAATTCATCGCCTCGACCCCGTCCAGGGCAGAGCGGCCTCTGTCGGGTGCAGCCGCTGCATGGGCCGCGATGCCGTGAAACGTAAAGCGAGCGGATTTGTTGGCGGTGCTGCTGGAGGGCGACGCATCGTTGCGGCTGCCCGGATGCCAGTGCAGCACCACGTCCACATCATCAAAGACTCCGGCCCGGGTGAGATACACCTTGCCCGACCCGCCTTCTTCGGCCGGCGTGCCATAAACACGCACGGTGCCCGAGCGACCGGTTGCTTCGAGCCAGCTCGCAATCGCAGCCCCCGCCGACGCCGAAGCTGCGCCGAAAAGATGATGACCGCAGGCATGCCCGGGCGCGCCATCGACAATCGGATTCCGCGTCGGGGTCGCCGACTGAGAAAGGCCCGGCAACGCATCGAACTCGGCAAGGATGGCGATCACGGGCTTACCCGATCCAGAGCTGGCCACAAAGGCCGTAGGCATGTCGGCGAGGTTGACCTCGACACGAAAGCCGCGCTTCTTGAGGAACTGCTGCAAGCGCCGAGTACTGCGTTTTTCCAGATACCCGAGCTCTGCGAATTCCCAGATGTCCTGAGCCAGTGATATGGCCGCTTTTTGCTGCGCTTGCGCATGACCCAGAACCGCCTCCTGGGCCCCAGCACTCGCCCCACCCAAAGCAAGCAACCAGCACCAAGACCGACGTCGCCATGCCAGGCTATGCATGTTCCCCCCGTTCAGAGACCCTATTTCCAGCTACTTTGCGCAAACGGCGCAGGATTGCCAACCTCTTTCCGGTCTGCGTGCCCAGCCCGTTTGTCGGACAAGTTCAGCGATCGTTCAGGTTGGCTGAACTAGCCTCGATTCCAGCACCGCTGAAGGAGACATCGCCATGTCCATAATCAGATATTGCATCGGCGCCTGTGCGTTGTTGTGCGCGCTGCCGGCGCTAAGCCTTCCCCCCACTCACGAGCACGCGCAGGCCCTGCCTCAACGCCTGTTGGAGCCGGTGCGGAGCATTGAATCCGCACATAAAATCAACGACTGGGAACATCTGGACGATCAGCACGTGGTGCTGCGCTTAAGCTCACAGGATCAGTACCTGATCACCCTGAAAAGCCGATGCCTGGGCTTGAACTGGGCGCGCAACGTCGGCGTGACCATGTCCAACAACACCATATGGGCAGGGTTTGACGTCATCACGGTAGATGGCGATCAATGCGAAATCGAGATGATCAACCCGCTGGGATCACCCTAGCCATTACGTCGGCAGGAAGTGTACCGGGTAGCTGATCGTGGTTGTGCCAACTTCACGCGCGCCAAAATCGAACATGCGTATGCGATTGACGATCTTGGCGACGAGCGTATCGTCAGACAGCTCGGAGGCAACCACGCGAATATCTACTACCGTGCCGTTCGGATCGATCACCAGCTCCAGCAAGACCTTACCCTGCAGGGTGGGATCGTACCGCAGCGCACGGTTGTAAATGGCAAAGATGGCGCCTTTGTTGGCGTCGAACACCCGCCGGATCTCCTCGATGCTGCGCGATCGTTCGTCGATCGCCCGACGATCCCGGGCCGAGCCCGCGCCGGAACTCTGTTGGGCGACTTCCACCTTGGTGGTCTCACGACCCGACAGTGCTACGCCACCCGTATCCCGGGACAAAGCCGTAACGTTCACGCCGGCACTGCGGGTACCGTACTTGGAAGTCAAAAGCGCGCGATCGATGGTGGCCGCATCGCCCTCGCCCCGCTGAATCACACCGGTATCTTCCAGCTTGGAAACGTCCACCGCATCGCGCATGTCGGCAAACACATCCTGAAATGCCAGCAGACCAGACAGCGCAGCCTTTTCCTTGGCATCGTGAACCGTGGGCTCCGGCTCGGGCTCTGCTTCCGGCTCTGGTTCGTCCGCTTCCGGCTCTGGTTCGTCCCCTTCGGGTTCCGGCTCCGCCGGCGGTGGCGGCGCCGGCTCCGGTTTGTCCATCATGATCCTGGCCAGTTGCGGCGGCAGTTCTTCGAGCTCTTCACGTTCGACCTGAGGGGCCGGCAGCAACGGTATTGCCACCCCGCCGAGGGCGACGACCAGCAAACAGGCCAGCAGCCAGACGCGAAAGCGTTTGACGTCCGGGCGGTTGACGTCCCAAGGCAGTGAGTAATCGTATCGGTAGGCGACGATACTCATGAGGCGCCGCCACTCTCAACGCCCAAGGCAGGGGACCCGGTCTCCGCTATGGTCGTCTCGATCTTGTTTACCGCCAGGGAGATCTGAGCGAAGTTGGACCTCTGGCAGGTGTACATGATCTTCTTCAACAACCAGTAGGGCAGCTCCCGGTCACCCATGATGGTGATTTCAAAGCCAAGTTCGGGTATCTCGCCCTTGCGTGCAGCCTGGTACTCGAGTTCGGTCTTCAAGCCTTCAATCACTCGCACCTTGGGGTTCATGATCTCGGCGACCCTTGCCACAGGGCGGCCCTGAAGAACCAGGTCATTATCGTCCACGGATATGACCAACCGGTTCTTCGGCGGCTGCTCGGACGTGGAATCAGGCAGCTTGATCTTGGAATTGCTCTGCAGCACCTCAACTTCTGAGGAGTTCACCATCAGGAAAAATACCAGAATGGTGAAAATATCCATGAGCGACACAAGGTTGAGGCTCGCCGACTTGGCGTATTTTTTCTGAGCTCCGCGGCGTTGCTGGTGGCGGAGTTTGCTCATGACCGCCCTGCCTTTTTACCAGCAAAAGAGCGAGAGGCAGCCGCGCTTGTGACCTTGGCCGCAACAGGCTTGGGCGAATCACCCAGCGAAATCACCGGAAACAACTCCGCCTGAACCACTTCCAGATACTGCACCGTGGGATAGGAACGGACCTTGTCCATTACGCTGATGAGGGTCTGATAGCTGGTGTCTTCGAGCAGCAGCACACTGATATCGCGCTTCCCGGGCATGCGCCTTTTGACTTCCTGCATCACCAGCGAAAGCTTGGCAAAGTCATATTCATCATCGACCTTGGGGATGGATTTGATCGTTCCACCGCGACCATCGGCAACATCAAATCCATCGAGCCTGACCACCACTTCGAGATGCATAAGCTCCGGATCGAACGCTGACTCCGCACCTTCGCCCGAAGGAAAATTCAATTCGATGACCGTGGTATGCGTGAACACCATCGATAACAGCAGCACCGGCACCAGCACGATCATGAGATTCATGAACGGCGTGACGTCGAGGTCCGCGCCTTCGGGATGCTTATGCTTGCGATGCCTGATTCGATCCATGCTCATCCACTCCTGAATCGGTAACCTCGATTACGATTTGGAAGCGGCTTTTTGCGGGGCGGGAGCAGCCTGAGTCCGTTCATCGCCTTCCATGAGGTTAAGGAACTTCACCACGGCAATCTCCAGGCTCTCGACGATGGCGCTGGTTTTGCTCTGCAGCAAGGAGTGAACGAGCAGCAAGGGAATGGCCACCATCAAACCGAACGCCGTCGTGTTCATTGCAAGCGAAATACTCTGCGACAGCAACGTTGCCTTCTCCGCAGGATCAGCATTGGCCACCGCGGTGAACGCAGCGATCAGGCCGATGATCGTACCGAGCAGACCCAGCAGCGTCGCGATGTTGGCAAAGGTCGCAAGATAGGGCGTGCGTCGCTCGATGTTCGGCAAAATCTCCAGAAGGCCCTCTTCCATGGCGTACTCGATATCCGAACGACGCCGGGACGCCGTGCGGCGGTTCAAGCCGTCAGCGATGATCCGCGCCATTGCCGACTTGGATTTTTTTGTGACGTCAGCCAGCTCCCGCTGCCGCTTCTGCTTCAATAACGGCAGAATGCGATCATAATCGCGGCGATTTTCGCGGGTCTGGCTGGATAGATAGAAAAAGCGCTCCAGCGCGATAGCAACTCCAATGCCCATTACTATCGCGATGGGGTACATGAAGGGACCACCATCCTGGAAGAAACCTATTGTGGTCGTGTACATGTCCATGTTTGCTACTCCTGAGTGTTTCCATCTAGGGTTTCAAAATACGAAAGTTCCCGCCGGTATGCAGGAGGATACAGACGCCGAAATACTTCCATTTCGGTGAATTCGGTCTTGACCTCGATATCCGGCAAGCCATTGGGTGGCCGCCAGGGCAAGATATACAGAACTTTAGGCAGCTCTTGGTTGCCAGAGATCACGGTTTCGTCAAGTTGTATGACCCCCGCGGGCAAACGGGCCTCCTCGGCGTGCCCAAAGAACGCCGCGCAAAGCAAAGCCGCTGTCGGTAGCAGGACTTTCCATGCCTCAATGGGTTCGCGGACGGAGGCTTCACCGACGCGGGGTTCGAGCACGGAGCGGTGCCCCGCTCGGGCCGCTCCAACGTTGGCGGGGGATTGCCTGGTCAAACGCCGAGTCTCCGTTCGAGGTCCATGACCCAGCCCTGCACCTTGCGATCCGGCTCGGCGGCGAGAAGCTGATAGCGCCGATACGCTTCGAGCGCCTCGGGTAGCTTGCCTAGATACAGCTCATAAAGAATGCCCAGGTTCAGATAAGCATATTTGAAATTCGGAACCTGCTCGAGACATCTGCGGTAGTGCTCCTCTGCGCCTCGGAAATCGCCGAACTGGCGGGACAGCACGCCGAGCTGATTGTAAGCAGCACAACTGCGGGGGTTCGCCGCAATCGCGTTCTCGAACGCCATACGCGCATCTTCGAACTTTTCAAGCATGGCATAGACCCGACCCAGGTTGACCCACGGACCCGCCAGCTCGGGCTGGTCTACGGTGATCTCCAACAGAAGCACTTCGGCGTCTTGCAGACGACCTGAGCGCAGCGCTGCCACTGCCTGGTCAAACGCTGCTGCATTACCTCGATGTACCTTTGGATTCGGTACTTTCTGCGCCACGTTCACCGCATCGGGCCGCCATTCGGGCAGGCTTTCCATCTTCGCGCCGGGATCAGATGAAGGCGCCTTCGCGGTCGCGCCCCCGCCACCTGCGGATGTCACGCTGACCGTCGCGCAACCTTGGGCGACCAGCAACAACGCTGTTGACAAAACAACGAACGCCGATTTAGTGAATGGTGTCAACATAAGCGATCTCTATTTCCGGTTTGTCGAATCGAGCCGGCATGAGCTTCCCGAGCTCGACGAAGCTCTTTTTCACCCAATCGTCGTAGATGCCTTCCCAGCTCCGCCGCATATTGATTTCGTGTATGCCGATTGCCTGTTCCTCAAACGGAAAAGCTTGCTCTTCCAGAAGGATCTCGTACTGTTCGAGTTCAAGCTCGCTGAGACCCTTGGGCCGATCGGAATTTATGATTTCCTTGGATAGCGATGTGTATACATCGGCTATGTGGAACGTCGATGCCGTCGAAAACTCTGCGACGTGGTAGTGGGCTACTCGTTCAAACGCCCTTATCGTGCGCTTCAACACGATCTGTTTGCGCTTTAAGGCTTTCCGCAAAGGGTGACTCAAGTGCACCGCGTCGAAACGCAACCGCTCATCTTCAGCAAAAACGAATTCCGCCTCCGCCGCGAGGTAGGTCGCCCGGGCAGTCGGGTTGCCACCCATGGCCTGGTATAGCTCGATCTTTTTCCGCAACCAGAAACGCCGTTTGTCGGGCTCGCCGCTGCGCTGATAAATTTCATCGAGGTGCTGCATGGCTTCTAGTCGAAGATCCATGGGCTGCAGGTAGGTGTGGGCGTAGTCGCGGAACTGCTCCAACGCATTGGTTACATCATCAAGCTTCAGGTACAACTCTGCTGCGCGATATACAGACTGTCGCCGCACATCGCTGTTTTCAGCGCTGCGCGACAACCGCACATACTCGGCCGCGGCCTTAGACCAGTCGTCGGTTCGCTCATACATGTCTGCCAGCCGTTTGGAGGTATCGCGACCGAGTTCGTGACCCGGGTAACGATGGCGGAAGTCGGCCAGCAGCTCGGCAGCCTGCCCCGTACGCCCCTGAGATTCTATGACGGCGATAGCGTCAAAATGCCCCTGGATTGCGAGTTCGGCATCGTGGTCCAACTCGCCGAGCCGCAGGTAGTGATAGATCGCGTCATCCGACGCACCAGCCACTTCGCTGGCTTCGCCCTGCTTGAATACCGAAGCAAGCAGCCGCTCCTCGATCTTACTGTGCTGATCATCTTCGAGCTCAATCTCAAGCAACCTCTGATAGGCGCTCTCCGCCGTGACGAAATCGTTCAGCTCGAACCAGCCGTGGCCGAGGATGAGTAAGGCCGTTTTCCTGTGCTCAGCATGTAGGTCAGGCCACATGATCAGGAGATTCTGGGCAAGATCCACGGCTTGTTGATACTGCCCGAGCCCGAACAGGCTATCGGCGGCCGCAGTCTGCACAGCAGGCGCGCGCTCATCAGCCGGGAACAACAACGCAAACTCGATCTGCGCATCGATCTTCAGCCGCTTCCATAGCTCCAGCTCCTCGGGCGGTGAGGTGCTAACCAGCTCGTTGTAACCCAGAATGGCCGCATAGCCGGCTTCGTGAGCCAATTCAAAATCTGAAAACTCGCGTACGACGCGCTGATAGGCGGCAACGGCTTTGCCGTGCTCTGAGGCTTCGGTGTAAACCTCGCCCAGCAGAAAGACATACTCGGGCTTCGCCTGGTGGTCGGGAAACGTGGTTAGAAGTTCCTCGTACCAGCGGGCAGCGGCGAGGTAGTCGGCCCGCTCGCCGCTTTCCTGGGCTTGCCCATGAGCAACCTTGGCAAGCTCACCAAGATATTCCTTCAGCGTTTCCTGATAAGAGTCACGTACGCCCTGTCCGTGCACAACCCAGAACTCGCTGAAGATGCCATAACGTTCGACAAACTCTCGTTTCTTCGGACGAATCTCTGTCGGAAAGTCGGCGCGAGTCAGAGTCTCGATCATGCCGATATGGGCACTGGGCGCGCGCGCATCGAGACTGTTTTCTTCAATGAACTTCTGCCAGGTCGCAACGCTGTCCAGATATCGCTCATCATCGAGGTAATCGTTGGCCAGGGTTTCGAAGGCCAGATACTGCCAGTGGGGCTTGTCCAGCGCCGCCATCTGTTCGGCTAGGGTTTCGGGGCCATCCAGATAGCCTAACGCCAGGTTAACCACCCTGAAGCTGTCGTTGAGTAGCTCGCGGTCTGTCGCCGGCAGCGATTCCGCCCCGCCTTCGAACAACAGTATGTCGATCACGGAAAAGAAGCTGGCAAGACCATTGTCAAACTCGGAGAGTTTGAACTGCGACCAACCCTGCATGTAACTGGCGTTCAAGAAGTAGGGTGTCTGGTCACCCAAGATCGCGACGAATCCGTAGTCACGGTTCGCGTCGCGATACGACTCGTGGGAAAACGCTATTTCCGCGCGGCGAAATCGCGCCTCTACGATGTATTTGCTCTCGGGATACTCAGCGATAATCCGATTAAGGTAAGCCACAGCCTGGTCGGTCTGGCCAACCACGTCGTGGGCCCGGGCAAGCTGGTAGATGATCTCATCCTTAGCCTCGACTTCGCTGTTGAGAAGCAGCGATTCGTACAGTTCCACGGCCGAGGAGTAAGGATTCTCCGCACCGGCAACGTCCAGGTCCTCACCCACCGTCATCTTCAGATCCGCCAGGCGCTTTCCCACCGAATGGTTGTCTTTTACGTTCGGTATCAACCCATACACCCGCTCGTATGCCCGCATGACCTCTGCCTGGGTGGGTCTGGCGGCAACCACCGCGGGCATTTCCACCTCGGGCAGATTGGCAATCAACGAAGCGATGTCATCGCGTCCGGTGTCGTTGATGCGTTCATCGTCATTCTTGCCCATGAATGGAACCCAGCTGCAGCCCGACAGCAGAACAATGAGCGGCAGCACTCGCACAAACCGCTTCACTAGCCGCCTCCTCGCACACCAGAGGTGTCAGACGGGTCGCCGCTGTGGGCCAACAGGTCGGTGGCCCGCGCGATCGCAATGCGGGCCACCAGCAGATACTCGCGAACCTCGCGCATCTCGTGCTGGATGCCGCGGCGGATCTCTGCCGCCAACGACTCTTCTCTGCCGCGTAGGGCATCGTCGACTCGTACGGCAACGACATCCGCGCGTTCGGCAAAGGCAAGAAAATCCGTCTGAACTCCCGCCATGTACCGTCGTTCGGCGCTCTGCACGCGGGCAATTCGATCGTTGACGTCAGCCAACATGGCCTGGTTTTCGCCAAACGTTTTCTCGAGCAGCCGCGTGCGAATGCTGCTCTGATCCACGAGCTGCCAGAACAGCACGCCTTGCAAACGTTCGACACGTTTGAGCCACTCGTCGCGTTCACTCTCGGTCATGTGCGTGCGCGTCATCTGTCGCATAACTGCAAACTTGTCGATGAGCTCTCGCTCTTCCACGTTGGCGAGTACGTACATCCACGTAGTGTCGGGCGTAGGGACAGTACTTTTCAGCACTTCTATCCGCTGAGCGAACTCAGCGATGTTGTGGGTGAGAAGGTCACGATTCTCGAGCAGCCGCCGATCGTATAGCAGCTCCCGGGCCGCCACATCCCGGCGCACCTGCTCCCTGGATAACTGGTCGTACGCCTCGAGCCGCACCGGCAACTCATCCAGCCAGCCCCTCATTCCGAGCAACTCGCGCCACTGCACCAGCACCTCGTGCACGTCTTCGGTCGCCAGCCATTCCAACCAGTCGGTGTGGCCAAGCTGGTCCTGCCAGCTCTGCATGAGATCACTCATCTGATCCGAATTCTGCTCGGGTGCAGAAAAAGCCAGTAGCAGACCCCGCACCCACTCGGGATCCTGAGCGCTTTCATTGAGCGTGGTGAGCGTGGTCAAACGATTTTCAAAGCTCCGCTCGGCCACTCGATATTGCATGAGCGCCATTTCCCGTGAAGCGAGCTTTTCCAGGCTGACCGGAAACCCGAGCCGGGCCTGGGCGGTGCTGGTAGTCCAATACTGTTGGTTCTGCAGGGTCAGCCAGATGCGCGCGGCCAGCTCGTAGTCTCCGTTGTCCATGGCAAGCCCGCCATAGGACGCAAGCGCGATGTCGCGATACCGGCCCGAGCCTGGCAACGCGCCAAGTACGGCTTCAGCATCGGCTACGTGATTCTGTTCGCGCGCGATAAAGGCAAGCGCCAGCTTCGCCCGTTGTATGAGGTCGGCCACCTCGTCACTTTCGCTTTTCATCCGGGTGAGCCGTGAAAAAGCTGCCTTCGCAGCATCGAGGTTGTGCTCGGACCGGTAGGCGACACCCAGGTTGAACAATCCATAGGCTCGCAGAGGATCTTCCGTGTCCATCTGCTCGAGCGCGACCTCAGCCGCCGCGAGGTCTTGAGCGTGGATCGCCACTTCCGCACGCATGAACTCCACCTCCGGGTGGAACTTCCTGCGGCCGAATAAGCTTTTGCCGAGATCAATCTTGTCGAGGTTGGCTGCAAGTTGATCGAAGTCGCCGCGACGGTGGTATTCGCGAGCCAGGTGGAACGCCAGCCGCATCTCGTCGATCGTCGTCAATTCCGAAGCTTGTACGCGGGCGAAGGTCTCGCGAGCGTATGCGTACATGCCATAGCTGAACGCAAAGCTACCCTTGGCAAGCTCGAAACGTACGGTGTTCTCACCCTGGCGTCCCTGCTGCTCGGCCACCAGCGTATTGAGAAGCGCCTGCTGATAATCCTGCTGATAGTAGGCGTAAAGAACTGTTCCGTAGGTCAGTTCATCCACGGGCTTAGCCCCGGGAGCGGCAAGCATGCAGCTGAGTATTAGCTCACAGAAAAACGCTTTCATGGCTAGCTGGCCGACCGATCAGTCGGAGACCGCTGCGCTGAACGCGGGTTGGTACTTGGCAGTGGAATCGGAGATCGCAAGCTCGACGAACGCCGGCTCGAATGATTTGTCGAACTCCACCGTGGTCGCTCGACGATAGTCGCGGCCGCTCGGACCACGACCGGTGAAAAACGCCGTAATGCGATTCTTCCCCTGCTTGACGTTGCCCACATAAAGCTTCTGCACTCCGCCGCGGTACAACGCATCGACCTGCTTGTCAGTGTAGAGGTGATGCGTGACCTCGCGTCCGTTGATCTTCAACGTTACCGAGTCGAGCTGAAAAAACTCACCCACGTCCATGGAAAGAAAAACGGCAACCTGAGTGCTGGCAGGAAAGAGTAGATCCTCCTCGAGAATGATCAGGTCACGCTTGAGATCGAGAAGCGCCCTCTTGACGTCTTCCATCTCGTTGTCGAGCGGCTCTGCGCTCAATGGCGGCGCCATCCCTGCGATCAGCGCGGCGAACATGATGATCAGGGCTGTCCTTTGCATGATTGCGCCTGCCTACTCGCGTATGAGTAGTTTGACGATGTCGACGTACTTGGCTTCATCGCCGGGCTTGTAGCCCAGATGGATGTAGCGGACGACGCCGTCACGATCTACCACCACGGTGCTGGGCATTGCCTCGAGGTCGTACAGTTCGCTGACCTTCTGACCCTCGTCGATGAGAATCGGGAAGGTGACTTTGGTTTTGTCGACGAGCTCCTGAGCAGGCTTGACCTCGCCCTCAACGTTCACGCCGAGCACGGCAAAGCCGGTATCTTCATAACGCCGGTGCAGCCGGTCCAGCAGAGGCATTTCCTGACGACACGGGCCACACCAGCTCGCCCAGAAATTGATGAGCACAACCCGACCGCGATACTCCTCTAGGCGCAGGTTGTTGCCTTCGAGGCTTTTCAGGGTGAAATCAGGTGCCTCTTCCTGAAGCGTGACGGCGTATGCGTGCACGCTCTGCAAGCCCATGAGCGCAACGAGAACCAAACGATAGAGCTGTTTCACGTAGTTCCTCCACCTATCGAGGTAACAGTGTGCCGTCGAAAGATCTGGCAGATCCTGCTGCACACCTGCGCCGCAATGAGCGGGGCAAATGCCGTCTACCATGCCGACGTCCTGTCGGATCCGAGTTCCTTTCAGAAAAATCTTTCGAACTACCGGCAACCACCGTTTACGCAGTCCATGCTGTACGAGCCGACACCATCCTGGTGAGCGGCCTGGCGACGAGCCATCCGTTGCCCCGTCGTCATTCAGGGGATACGCAGAAGAAACCGGAACCCGCCGACTGCTCGGCCCCCAGGGTTGCCCCTGAAAAGTCGACAGCGAATTCCGGTAAAACGGTAAACCTGGTAATGGATTAAGCTGTCCTGTCTGCGTAAACATCTCGCGGCGCTTTGTGCGACCGGCCCAATACGCACGTTAGTTGAGGGCGAAGTTTTAGAACGTGGCCTGGGTCACACTTCCGGAGAGGGTCGCTTTCGGCAGTGAGAGAATTGAGAACCTAATCAAAAGGTGCGAGTTCAGCGAGCTGCGCCGAGTAGCGCAATTGTCCCTGGGCGTCGACTATGATGGCGTCGATGCCCGGCAGGCGATTGACAAGCTCAAGGCCTTTGTCGGGCCCGAGTACGAACACGCTGGTGGACAACGCATCAGTGAAAGCAGTCTCGGCTCCAAGAATGGTCACGCTCCAGCTGTCCCGGGCAGGCTTGCCGGTGCTCGGATCCAGAATGTGGTGGTAGCGAACACCGTCCTCGTCAAAAAACCGCTCATAATCGCCCGACGTGGAGACCGCCGTATCGGTCAGCGGAAGGATGGCGACCATCACGCCTTCGCGACGCGGATCCCGGACCCCCACCGTCCAGGGTTTGCCCCGTCGATCGCCCAGAATGCGGCTATCGCCCCCGGCAGACACCGATCCCTGCTCGATCCCGGCATCCAGCATGATTTCAATGCAGCGATCCACGGCATAGCCTTTCGCAATGCCGCCGAGGTCTACATACACTTCGGGCTGCGCGAAACGCACCGAACGGGTGTTGGCATCGAGCTCCACATAACGATAATTGATTGCCTTGATCGCTGCAGCCACAAGCTCGTCATCCGGCCGGGTGCCCTTGCGATAGTCGTAGTAGCGCCCCACCGAGGCGTAGGTGATGTCGAAGGCACCGCCCGTGATCTGCGAGGCGTAGCGACTTTTTTCGAGCAATTCGAACAGCTCGGCGGATACGTCGACCCATCCCGATCCTGCCCGCTCATTCAGGCGGCTGAGTTCGCTTTCGGCAAGATAGGGGCTGTAGGCGTCTTCAACCCGTTGCATCTCGGCCATGATCGAGGCGAGCACGCCTTCGGCCACGGCCTCATCCTCCGACCACAGCTCCGCGTGGATCCGCGTGCCCATGATGGACTGGGAATCCTCGTACCAGGCAGCATTGGCGAAAGCGCCCCACAACACCCAGCTGACGATGAGCGAGCTCGAGAAAAACCGCATCATGGCATCAGGCTAGCGATCGATATCCATTTCGCCAGTGCACGGACCACAAATCCGCCTCAATCTTTCAGGCACAGCGCGGCAAGGCTTGATACAGCAACGCCACGCCGACCCTGCCGGATGGCGTGGCGGTCATGACCGCTGGTGCAGTAACCCAGCGACAGTCCCGTCGCCGGGTCGACCCAGGCCAGCTGACCGCCGGCACCGTTGTGGCCGAACGTCTCGGCAGAGTTCGTGCGACCGAAGCCACGGTAGTTCATGTCCTCATCACCCGCGATCACGATGCCGAGGCCACGGTTCACCAGCTTTCCGAAAAGTGCGTCGCGCATGTCGCCGGTGCGCACTCTGCGAGCCCGCCTCAGGGTATGCGCGCTCCAGATTTCCTCGCCCATCACCCCGCCCTTTTCGGCGCGAGGGCCGCCATGCAGCAACCCCTGATAAAACAGCGCCAGCTCCGCAGCACCCATGATTCCACCGCCACCGGGAACGCCCACCGCGCGAACGTCGGGATCGTTGAAGCTGGAGATCGCCTCTTCGGTGACCTCCGTCAGCGGAGGTTCGGGCAACCCGAGCCGGACGTAATCTGCCGAGGTGAGCGCCTCGCCGACATGCACATTGGGCAGGACACGGTCGTTCTCGGACGCCGGCAGACCCACGTACAAATCCAGCAGACCCAGGGGCTGCGCAATACGTTCGCGCACGAATTGCTGATAACTCAAACCCGAACGCCGCTCGATGATCTCGGCGATCACCCACATCGATGAGGTCGGGTGATACTCGTAGCGTGAACCGGGCGGCCAGTTCAACTGCCATTGGGCAAATCTTTCCACCCGCGTTCGGGGATTGTTCCAATCCATGGGTTTGAACGGCGCACTGGGAAATCCCGCGGTGTGCAGGAACAGCTGTTCAATCGTGATTTCGTGCTTGTCGTTGGCGGCGAACTCGGGGATGACGTCGGCGACGATTTCGGTCTCGTCCAGCTTGCCTTCCTGCATGAGGATCCACGCGGCCGCCGAGGTAATTGCCTTGGTGGCCGAGAAAACGCAGAACAGAGACTCATCGGTGGCCTCGCCGAACGACTCGAACACCGCCAGCATGCCATTTCTAGCCACCGCCACCTGGGTCGCAGGCAGCAGGCCCTCGTCCACCTCGCGCCGCACGCGCGCCAGAAGCGCGGCAATTTTGACTCGATCCAGCCCCAGTTCTTCGGGTTCAGCGCGCAGTTCTTCACTTACCATTGCGTCGTTTCATAACTCTCACATCTATCAATATGACGGATGATTACCCATCACAACTTCCGCATGCAATCCGTTCATGGCTAAAATCACCCATGGATATCAAAGATGGCTTCGCCGGCAGCATCGGCAACACCCCGCTAATCCGCATGAACCGGCTGAGCGAGCTGACCGGATGCGAGATTCTGGGCAAAGCGGAATTTCTCAACCCCGGCGGCTCCATCAAGGATCGGGCGGCGTTGTGGATTGTACGCGAGCATGAGAAATCCGGCGCGTTAAAACCGGGTGGCATCGTGGTGGAAGGCACCGCCGGCAATACTGGCATCGGCCTGATGCACGTCTGCAACGCACGGGGCTACAGCTGCGTGATCTATATGCCGGACACCCAGTCGCCGGAGAAGGTCGAACTCCTCAAAACACTGGGCGCGGAGGTGCGTGAGGTGCCGGCGGTCCCTTACAAAGACGAGATGAATTACCAGAAGCAGGCCGGGCGCTTTGCGCAGACACTGGCAAACGGCGTCTGGGCCAACCAGTTTGACAACCCCGCCAATCGCCTCGCCCACTACGAATCCACGGGCCCGGAGATCTGGCGGCAGACGGCTGGGATCATCGACGCATTCACATGCGCCACGGGCACCGGCGGCACGCTTGCCGGGGTAAGCCGCTACCTGAAGGAGCAGCGCCAAGACATACAGATCATCCTGGCCGATCCCATGGGCAGCGCCCTGTACAGCTGGGTGAAAAGCGGTGAACCCGTGATGAGCAAAGGTCCCTCTATCACCGAAGGCATCGGCAACAGCCGCGTCACCGCCAATCTGGCCGGCACCGCCATCGATGATGCCGTGCAGGTCACCGACCAGGATGCGGTCAACATGGTGTACCGGGAGTTGCACGACGAAGGCTGGTTTTTCGGCGCGAGTACCGGCATCAACCTGTGTGCCGCGGTGCAGGTCGCTGAAAAGATGGGACCGGGCCATACGATCGTAACGGCCCTGTGCGACACCGGATCGAGGTACCAGTCGCGCTTGTTCAATCCTGAGTTTCTGACCGAGAAGGGGTTAACGCCGTATTAGCCGCTCGGGCAACGCCGGTGCGACCGATACATATTCCTCACGAGTGCGATACACACGCTCGCCCGACAAGCATATATGGTGAGCCCTAGCTCAACTTATCAAGGTGTATTCATGCTGGGACACTTCAAGCATGAGGGAATAGGTCTACGCTGGAGCATGCAGGCCGAGGCCGACGAGTGGGTGGTCAAAACCTACATCGGCGTCTACCACGTCGTCGAACGGTGCCCAACCAAGCCCAATCTGACAAGGGCTGTGGAAATCGCCAAGGGTCTTGCGCCCGTGTTGCTGGACATGGTGCGCGGCGAAGCAGCCTGACCAAAATACCTAAGCGCGAACTCCGTCGGAAAAAAATTTGGCTACCTTCCCTTGAACTCTACCTCGGTCTTCTCTACGAATGCCTTTGCCGCTGCCCGGTGGTCTTCGGTCAGACCCGTATGCACATGGTGGGTCGCTTCAAGATCCAGACACTCGATGACACCTGCGCCCATAGCGGCGCGGTTGAAGTTCTCCTTCATATACCGATAAGCTACCGTTGGACCAGAAGCAAGGCGCCGGGCGAGCGCCATGGTCTCGGCTTCCAGATCATCCGCGGGGACTACCTTGTTAGCGATACCGAGACGAGCACACTCCTCAGCACCCACACGATCAGAAAGGAAATAAAGCTCTTTTGCTTTTCCGCTGCCAACGAGATGTGACAAAAAGAAACTGCCGCCGTAATCACCGCTGAAGCCAACCTTGGAAAAAGCGGTGACGATGAAAGCGCTATCGGCCATTATTCGCAGGTCTGCCGATAGTGCCAGTGACAAGCCGGCACCAGCTGCTGCGCCCGGAAGGCTGGCAATAACCGGTTTTGGCATCAGGTACATCCGCCCCGCCGTCTCGCGCTGGTTCAGTCGCTGCAGATGGATGCGCTCATCCAGGCTCGGTCCCGGCTCACCACCGCTGCTGCGCGCCGCCATGCCTTTGACATCACCGCCGGCACAGAACGCGCCACCTGCTCCGGTAATGACCACGCAGCGAATCTGTGGTGAGCGCTCGGCGTAGTCCAGGGCTTTGGCCAGAGCCGCATTCATCTCTGCGGACATAGCGTTGCGAGCCTGCGGGCGATTCAGAGTCAGCACGGCCACGCCGTCTTCCTCGTAGGCCAGGAGGTCTTCAGTGCCGGTATCTATCGTATCTCTTGCCACATTTCGTACTCCTATCTTCGCAAAGGGTTAACTGATCTTCACCCGGGCCGGGGTCTGAGGCAGGCCCGCTATATCGGTGCGAACCTTGAACACGGCGCCGGCGCGATCCGAATCGGTGCCACCCGATCCAGACACGATGTACAGATCCTTCAGATCACCACCGCCAAAGCACACGCTGGTGCACATGGGGAGCGGAATCTCGATGTGCTCACGTAGTTCCCCCGATGGCTCATACACGCCCACGCCCTGACCACCGCCAGCAAGTGCCACCCACACCGCACCGTCCTGGGACACCACCAGGCCATCCGGTACGCCTTTGTCGGTTTGCACGAACTCACGTTTCTCACCCAGGGTGCCGTCGCTGTTGACGCTGTAGCAGAAAACCGTGCGGCGACCGCTGTCGCAGTGGTACAAGGTCGCGCCGCCCGGTGCAAAGCCGAGGCCGTTGGTCAGTTGCACGTCTTCGGCGACGATTCGGGCGCTGCCGTCGAGATCGATCATGTACAGGTCCCCGGCCCGGGGCTCTCGACCGTCGTCAAAAACCGGGCTCGCGCCCAGGCCGCCTGCGTAGATACGTCCGCTCGCGTCGGTGGTCAGGTCGTTGAAGCCAACCAGGCCGTTGTCTTCGTCGCGTTCAAGAATGGTGACCGTCGCGCCACCCTCGAACGGTTTGTACGAGAGATTCCGGCCGCTCACCACAAGCCCGCCGGCCGCATGCAACGCCATGCCGCCGATCCCCCGGCGATGCTCGAAGACGCTGGCGACAGCGCCATCCAACTCCAGGCAGAACACACCGCCGAACAGCACGTCACTGAACAGCAACCCGCGCTCGGAATCCCACACCGGTCCCTCGATCAGACCGTAACCTTCTGCGCATTTTTCCATTATGGTATTCCCCCTCGCCCAAACCTTGTCACAGGGCTGACGAAGAGGCAACACTGACACCCCAGATGCCACAGGCACGCTAAGAATGCTCATCCATCACGACATCCTCACCCGGTTCATCACCGAGATTTTCGTTCGACTGCACGCTGACCCGGTTGACGCCGGTCACGTGGCCAGCCACCTGGTAACGGCGAATCTGAAGGGGCACGATTCCCATGGAGTGGGCATGGTTCCCACCTATGTCCGCAACATCCGCTCGGGTGCACTAGCGATCGCCGCCCATGCCAAGGTGGTGCACGACAAAGGCGCGGTGTTGCTGATCGACGGGCAGATGGGGTTCGGCCAGGTGGTCGGCAGCGAGGCCGTGGAGATAGCCCTGGACCGGGTGAAGGACACCGGCATCGTCTGCGCGGGCGTACGCAACTGTCACCACCTCGGCCGCATCGGCAGTTACGGCGAGCAGTGTGGCCATGCGGGCTACGTGTCCATTCACTTCGTCAACGTAGTGGGTCACCAAGCGTTGGTGTCTCCGTTCGGCGGCCGCGAACGACGCATGAGCACGAATCCATTCTGCTGTGTGGTGCCACGACCCAACGCGCCGCCGGTGGTGCTGGACATGGCCACCAGCGCGATTGCCCAGGGCAAGGTCCGGGTGGCGTACATGCAGGGTGTACCGGTGCCCGAGGGCGCCCTGGTGGATCACGAGGGATTGCCGACCAACGATCCTGCGGTCATGTTCGAAGAACCCCTCGGCGCACTCGGCCCCTTCGGCAAACACAAAGGCTACGGGCTTGCCCTGATGTGCGAACTGCTCGGCGGCGGGCTTGCCGGTGAGTGGACGGCCCAGGCGCCAACGCCGGAACGATTCAGCATCATCAACCACATGCTCATGCTAGTGCTGGATCCGGACCTTTTCGGTGGGGCTGACAAATTCCACAACGAGGTCACCGAAATGGTGGCGTACCTGCATTCCACCACTCCAGCAACGGGTTTCGATCGCGTACGCGTGCCGGGCGAGCCCGAAATCGAATCGGTGCAAGAACGTACCGCCAACGGCATTCGGATCGACGACAACAGCTGGGCCGAAATTCTGAAGTCCGCCGATGTGGCGGGAATGAGTCCAGCAGAGATCGCCGGAGTCACCGGTGCCGCTTGAATTATAGATTCCGTTGGAAGAGCGCGAACAACCGCTCCCAATGCCGTTCGGCCGCAGCTTTGTGGTACACCGGGCGCTGTGGAAACACGAATCCATGAGCGGTATCGGGATACCACTCGATCCGGTAGTTGGCCCCCGTCTCACCCAGGTGGGCATCGAGTGCGGCGATCATTTCCGGTGGCGCCCACTCATCGGTTTGCGCGCATCCGAAATAAAGCTCGCCCGGAATCTTATCGGCGCCCAGATGCGGCGAATCCAGCGCATCGGTGCACAGCCGAATACCGTGCAGCGACGCGGCCGCCTTTATGCGATCAGGGAACGCGGCGGCTACGGCAAACGCAAACGGACCGCTCATGCAGTAGCCGACACAACCAACGCCGGCATCGCTCGCGGCGCCATCGCCCGTTGCGAACTCCAGCATTGCCGAGGTGTCCTCGCACACCATCTGATTGGACAGCGCGTTCATGTGCGCCATCATCTCCGCGCGTGAGTCTGTCGTCATGACAAACTCACGAACGCGCCGATAGTAAAGATTGGGGAGCATCACATAGTAGCCAACCGTCGCTAGGCGCCGGGCCATATCGTGAAGCTCCTCGCGCTTGCCCGGCGCATCCATGTAGAACAGCACGACTGGATGGGGACCGCCCTCCTCGGGATGGGTAATGAACGTGTTCATGGAGCCGTCGGCCGTATCGATATCGATCTCACGTTCATTCATGGCTGCACTCTGCTAGGTTTTGTCTGGATCCGTAAAACGATATTCCTGCGCCAGATCAGCCACCATGAAGACCCCGCCGGACTTCTCCATCAGATCCGGGTCCATTGCCAGGGCCGCCACGCAGCGGCCGCTGAAGCGGGGCGATTGCGCGGTATCGAGGTCGATGTCTAGCGCGCCGCTGGCGACCGAATCCAGGATGAATTCAGTTTTAACCGACGATGGGCGCAGCGACAAGGCCACCACGTCGTAGTCCTTGAGTTCCAACGCCATGTCCTGAGCCATGCGGTCGACGCCGGATTTGCAGACCCCGTAGGAGGTGCTGAAGGCGTAGCGATCTCCGCCCCGTGAAGAGATGTTCACGATGAGGCCACGGCGCTGGGAGACCATCAGCGGCGCGGCATATACCGACGCTACGTAGTAGCCCCGCAAGCCCACCCCGCACTGATCGTCCCATACCGACAAAGGATGCTCCCAGAATCCACCTTCCCAGGCTGGCGGATCAGGGATCTTGTAGACGTTGTTCACCAGAATATCGAGCCGCCCCTGCTCAGCGCCAACCCGCTCGAACAGGGCCCGGACCTCGTCGTCGTTGTTGTGGTCCACGCGCACCGCGATGCCCTTGCCGCCAAGCTCATCTACCCGGGCCGCGGTGGCTTGAATGGTGCGTTGCATCGGAGGCTCGGCGTCGCTCTCGCTGCGCCCGGTGATGTATACCGTCGCCCCGGCTTCCGCGAGGCCTTCTGCCACCCCTTTGCCTACGCCGCGGCTGCCACCGGTTACCACCGCCACCTTGCCCTTGAGATCCGCCACGCTGCTCGGCCTTTTTCGTTGAATCGTGGAATTGTAACTCAGCCCGCGTTACCTCAGATGCGCCGCTGGACGCTCCGGCTTGCATGGGCTAGTGTCGCGAACTGCCAGTAGGGGAATCTGATTGCCCGGATCCAATATCAAACGCGCAGGCTTGAAGGTCACTCTGCCACGTCTCAAGGTGCTCGAGGTGCTGGAGAACGCAGAGCCCCACCACCTCAGTGCCGAAGACGTCTACAGGAAGCTCATTGCCTCCGGTGATTCCGTGGGCCTGGCCACCGTGTACCGAGTGCTCACCCAATTCGAAGCGGCGGGCATCGTCGCGCGCCACAACTTCGACGACGGACACTCGGTATACGAGCTAGCCGGCGAGGGTCATCACGACCACATGGTCGACGTCGACACCGGCCAAATCGTCGAGTTCGTAAACGAAGGTATCGAGAGTCTCCAGCGCGAAATCGCCGCGGATCATGGTTATGTGCTGGTGGACCACGAGCTGGTGCTTTACGTGCGCAAGACCAACGCGAGCAAATAGACAGGTCCTCCTGCACCCACCGCCACTACCTTCTCATTGCTTCCAACGAAGAGGGCGATTACGAATTAGTAATTGCAAATGAGAACGATTTCCATTTAAATGGCCTGTCACCTCAGACGAGCAGAACATCCCGGCTTACTCATATGACCGTCTTACTCAGCGACCTTGAGCCCGGTGACACTGCCCGGGTTGCCGGCTACAGCGCCGACTCCCGATATGCCACACAGCTGATGCGGCTGGGCTTGATCCCAGGAACAGAAATCACGGTTCAGCGCACCGCACCGCTGGGAGATCCCATGGAGATTCGCTTTCGCGGCTTCTCCCTGGCGCTGCGACCTTCTGAAGCAGCCAGCCTTATACTGGATCCAACATGACCACCGTCGCGCTGGTGGGTAATCCCAATTCCGGCAAGACCACGCTTTTCAACGCGTTGACGGGTACCCGTCAGCGGGTTGGCAACTGGCCCGGGGTAACCGTCGAGCGCAAAAGCGGCAGCTATGGCCACAACGGAGGTCACATCGAAGTAGTGGACCTTCCCGGAACCTACGGCATCGAACCGGTGAGCGATGCCCTGGACGAACGGATAGCGTGCAACTACATCACCGGCGCGGACGCCGAAACGGAAACCGGCTCGGGGCCCGACCTGCTGATCAACGTCATCGACGCCAGCAGCCTCGCCCGGGGTCTGTACCTGACTACCGAACTGCTCGAGCTCGAGCGCCCGGTGGTCGTCGCGCTAAACATGATCGACGTCGCCGACCGACACGGTCTGCACATCGACGCCGACCGCCTGGGCATGCAGCTGGGTTGTCTAGTCATTCCCCTGACCGCGAGCAGAGAAGAAGGGGTCGAGGTCCTCAAGGACGCTATACAAAGTACGCTCAGGCGCGAGCCTGCTCCCCGCCCCGCCACCGCGGTGCCGGCGGGTGGCGATGCCGATGCGCGCTATGGCCGGGTGGATGCATTGCTTGCAGACTGCGTGCAGACCACGCCTACCGGGCGCTCTTTTACCGACCGGGTGGACGCCGTGGTGCTCAATCGATTCCTGGCATTTCCGATATTCATCGGCGTCATGTATTTGATGTTCCTGTTCGCCATCAATGTCGGCTCGGCCTTCATCGACTTTTTCGACGGCGTAGGCAGCGTACTGTTCGTGGAAGCCCCACGACAGCTGTTTCAGTGGCTGAGTTTCCCCGAGTGGCTCACGGTGTTTCTCGCCGACGGCGTGGGCGGCGGCGTGCAGTTGGTGGGAACGTTCATCCCGGTGATCGGTTGCCTGTTTCTGGCGTTGTCGTTTCTGGAAGACTCCGGATACATGGGGCGCGTCGCGTTCATTGTGGACCGGTTGATGCGGCGCCTGGGATTACCCGGAAAATCGTTTGTTCCGCTCATCGTGGGGTTCGGTTGCAACGTGCCGGCAGTCATGGCGACTCGAACGCTGGACAACGAACCCGACCGTATTCTCACGACCATCATGGCCCCTTACATGTCCTGCGGTGCCCGGCTCACGGTTTATGCGCTGTTCGCGGTCGCCTTCTTTCCGGACAACGGTCAAAACGTGGTATTCGGCCTGTACCTGATCGGAATTCTCGTGGCCGTGCTGTCGGCCATGGTGGTGCGCCGTCACCTCATCGGCAACACCGAAAGCCACTTCCTGCTCGAACTGCCCACCTATCATCTGCCTAGAGCGAAGGGTCTGCTGCTGCAAACCTGGCAGCGGCTGAAGGGATTCGTGCTCAGGGCAGGTAAGGCTATTGTGGCGGTCGTGATCATCCTCAACGTCGTCAGCTCGGTGGGTACCGATGGCAGCTTCGGCAACCAGGACAGCGAGAAGTCGGCACTGTCGGCACTCGGGCGCAGTATCACCCCACTGTTTCACCCAATGGGCATAGAGGACGACAACTGGCCGGCGACCGTGGGTATCTTCACCGGGATCTTCGCCAAGGAGGTGGTGGTCGGAACCCTGAATGCGCTCTACGCCCCACACGTCAACGGCACGAAGGTCGATCTCGGCGCGAGCTTAGCGACCGCGCTGCACAGTATCCCGGACAATCTGGCTAAGCTGGGTGACAAGCTGCTCGATCCGCTCGGCATCGGGCTGGGTGAACTGGACGACGTGGCTGTAGCTGCAACGGAACAGGGGGTGGAGATCACAACCATCCGGGCCATGCAGACGCTCTTCAACGGCAAGCTCGGAGCATTCAGCTATCTGCTGTTCATCCTGCTGTACATGCCCTGTGTGGCAACCATCGGCGTCATCTTCAAGGAGATCGGCGCATTCTGGGCGATATTCAGTACCAGCTGGTCCGTTGTGGTGGCCTACTCCGCCGCTGTGCTGTGTTATCAGCTCGGGACCGTCATGGAGACTCCCGCCACCTCCCTGATGTGGGTGGCCGGGGTGGGGGTGGCCTCCCTGGCCGCCTTTACCGGTCTCATCCGATTCGGCCAGCACCACCAGCAAAAACTCATACCCTTGGTGTCCCTGGAATAATTAGTGTCCCCCTAACTATCCTGGAATAGGTTTGAGAATCTAAATAAGAATTAATGTTGTTTAGATTTATTTCGCATAGACTTGCCTCTCCGACCTCATTGCCCAGTGCTTGTGGAGAGCAACAGTATGCACGCCATCCAGCTGTCCCTCATCGCCCTCGGGGTGCTCACCAGTAATCCGAGCAGCGCCGCGCAGGTGACCCTGCAGGAAGTCTGGGCCATGCTGCAGCAGCAGCAGGCCCAGATCGCCGCACTCTCCGAGAAACTGGAGGCGACCGAGGCAAAGCTCAATCGGACCGAGACCCAGGTGAAGATCACTGAGGAGCAACTCGGGCTCACCGTCGACTATCTGGCAGACGCACAGGCGTCCAACAGTGTCGGCCGAACCAGCGTCGGCGGCTATGGAGAGCTGCACTACAACGCCGTCGACGGCGAAGGTGACAGCGGCGACTTCAAGGAATTCGACTTCCACCGCTTCGTGCTGTCATTCGGCCACGAATTTACGGACCGCATCCGCTTTATCTCCGAGTTCGAGCTCGAGCACGCCCTGGTTCAAGACACCGACGATGGCAGCAACAGCGGCGAGGTGGAACTCGAGCAGGCCTATATCGAGATGGACCTCGACGAAAATCACTGGTCCAGAGCAGGCGTGTTCCTCGTCCCGGTGGGCATCCTCAACGAAACTCACGAGCCGCCAGCGTTCTACGGGGTCGAACGCAACGACGTCGAGAACATCATCATCCCCTCCACGTGGTGGGAAGCCGGGATCTCTGGCGGCGGCCACTACGCCAGTGGTCTGTCGTGGGATTTCGGCGTACACAGCGGGCTGCAGATGCCCACCAGCGGCGTCAACGCGTATCGGGTACGCAGCGGGCGGCAGAAGGTATCAGCCGCAAACGCTGAGAAGCTGGCGTATACGTTGCGCCTGAAATACACCGGTTTACCCGGCCTGGAACTTGCCGCGAGCTACCATCATCAAAGCGACGCAAGCCAGTTGCGCGGCGATGGCCTCGGTAGCGGCGGCCTCGTGAGCTTTCACGGTATCTGGAATCAGGGCCCATTCAGCCTGCGAGTGCTGTGGGCACAGTGGAACCTCAACGGCGATGCGGTGAAGCTGGCCGATGTCGATGAACAAACCGGCTGGTACATAGAGCCCAGCATCCGTCTCGACCTCGGCGGCAGCGACTGGGGTTTTTACACCCGTTATGAGGATCTCGAGGGCGCGCGCAGCAGGGATCGTTTCGAGCAATGGGAAGTGGGCTTCAACTTCTGGCCTGCGGACAACATCGTCCTCAAGTTCGATTACCGCGACCGCCAACACGACCTCCAAGGCAGCGCGGGCTTTGATTTTCAAGCCATCGACCTCGGGGTCGGTTACCAGTTCTAGGCGCTCGCATAGCGAGAGCTGGCCGTTTGCTTTTTCGCAAGATCCCGGCAAACTCGTGTACATGGAAATAAGAATGATTATCGGTTGTGTTCTCACTCTCGTCGGCGCCCCGGCGTACGCCGGGCCCGAGGTATACCAAACGCCCAACGAGTTCATCGCCCAAGCCTTCGGCGGCCATGCGCCCGATGCACAAGCGCTGTGGATCAAGCCTGGGCTCAGAGGCGAGTTGACCGAGGTGCTCGGCCACAATCCCGGATTGCGCGTGCGCTACTGGGGTCGCGGCACGCGCACGGTCTGGGTGCTCGATGAGATCGGTAAGGATTTCCCCATCACCGCCGGCATCGTAGTCAACGATGGGGCGATTGAAGATATCCGCGTGCTGGTCTTCCGCGAAAGCCGGGGCTGGGAAATCAAGTATCGGTTCTTCACCCGCCAGTTTCTAAATGCGCGTCTCGACCATCGACACCTGACCCGCAAGATCGACGGCATCACCGGCGCCACCCTCTCTGTCCGCGCCATGAAGCGCATGGCCCGAGCCGCACTGCTACTCCATGAGCACAGCGTCGCCTCCAGCAACACCCTCGCCCAGGCGCGATAAACCGGCCAATCGCTGGCACCGCAACGCAGGCGTTGCGGCAGCCGGGGTGCTCGTTTATCTGCTTGTTACTGGCATTGGGTTGCAGTTCTCCTCCGAGCTCGGGCTCGGGCAACGCTATGTGAGCGCCGCTTGGGTGCTCGACTGGTATGGGCTGGAAGCGCCCGAGCTGGTGGTGCGCAGTGCTGATGTGATCCAGGTAGGCGAATGGCTGTTCCTCAACGAACAACCCATTGCCACCATGAGGCATCTGGCAGGAGCGGTCCAACTCCCGGATTTCACCGTCATCGCGGGTAGAGATGAGGTGTTGGTGCTTCACGGCATCGCTGCTCGGTCGCTGGAGAAAACCCACGTGACCGACGCCATCAACCGGATCGGCACCTGGCGCGGCACCCCCTATCTCGATACCGATCAAGGGCTGCTTGCTGCTGATGACCTGCTGATCAATTGGCGGAGCGTTGTTGCCCCGCCCGGCGAGATTGATTGGGCTGTCAAAGTAGAGCTCACGGGTGCCACGGCGACTACCTACCGCAATGTTTTCCGAGTTCGAATGCTGACTACCGAGCGCTGGTTACAGGACCTGCATAGCGGCCGCTTCTTCGGCCTGGTTGGTGTCCTGATCATCGACCTCGCCACGACGCTGCTGTTGATCCTCGCCGGAACCGGCCTTGTATTGTGGTGGCGTTTTCGCAGCGCCTGACGATGCGTGAAACGGCGGCGGCTTACTCGACGTCGAGAAGCTGTCGATATTGACGCATGTGCCGCAACGCCGAGAGTTCGTCACCCTGACTCTCGTAGATCCGCGACAGGTTGTAGTGCGCATCTGGCACCCTCGGCGCACGAAGATAGAACTCGGCGGCCTTTTCCACGTCATCGAGCTCATCGTAGATCGTGCCAACGTTGTAGTAGGCAAGCTGATGATCGGAAACGGCTTGAAGCGCCATCTCGTAGTGGCGTTTAGCCCGCTTCAGATTACCCTTCAACTGCAATAGCCGACCCAGGTTGACGTGGGCGTCAGCGTTGTTCGGGTCGAGTTCGATCGCCTTTACGTACGCGTCTGGGGCTTTGTCAGCGTCTACCTCTTCTAGGTCGAGCCCGAGGTTGTACCAATCATCGCTATCGAGGCGGTCGCTTTCCTTAGCGATGATCAGATTACGATTAGTGATGTTCGCCACGTTGTCTGCGAGCGCGTGCACCGCAAAATCAAGATGGCCCTGGCCAGTTTCTACATCCCACATCTGGCTGTCTTTGCGTACCACCACGTTATTGCCATCAGCGAATATGCGCACCGCGGCTAGAGATTTAAACTGCTTGAGTTCGGTCTGCAGCTTCAGCAACACCTTAGTGGCTTTGCGCGCAGAGACGTTGGCGTCGAGCAGCCCTTTGGCACTGCGCAACAGGACGACGTCTTGGAAGGTGAACCGATACTCACCATGGTCGCCCCGCGGCGGCGCCAACAGCTTGCGCCGCACATAGTGACGAATCCGATCAGGCTTGAGCCCGATGAGTTCTGATACTTCTTGAGTCGTGTACCCGCCCATGCGATTGCGAGCTGCAGATTCCTCTTCGTCAGCTACGTTGGCCGTTGCTGAGCTTGGGTGATTTTGCCCTCAGGCGAGGCAGGACTATAGCGCAGGGGTTGTATGCCCTCAAGACGAGTCGCTCGTGTGTGGTTCTTACCCGCCTGATATCATGGCCACGGATTGGCGGCGCCATTACAGTGGTGAGCATCAATCCAATCCAGCCGAGACTCCAAGCAAGGACCAGGACATGTCAGATCTAAAGCTCGGCCTGCAGTTGGGTTACTGGGGCTCCAAACCCCCAAGCAACTTCGTCGCCATGGCCCGGGAGGCGGAGAAGCTCGGTTTCGATTCTGTGTGGACCGCCGAAGCTTACGGTTCCGATGCGCTAACGCCGCTGGCGTGGATTGGCGCACAGACCGAGAAAATTCGCCTGGGCACAGGAGTCTGCCAGCTCTCAGCGCGCACCCCGACCGCCACGGCGATGGCTGCCTTGACCTTGGATCACATGTCCGAGGGGCGCGTAATTCTCGGCTTGGGAGTGTCCGGGCCGCAGGTGGTGGAGGGCTGGTATGGCGCACCGTTTTCCAAGCCGTTGGCACGTACGCGAGAATACATCTCCATCATCCGCCAGGTGCTGGCCCGGGAACGGCCCGTCAGCAACGATGGCCCGCACTACCCGCTACCCTACGTGGGCGAAGGCGCGTGGGGACTCGGCAAGCCGTTGAAGTCCATCGTGCATCCGCTGCGGGCCGACCTGCCAATGTGTCTCGGGGCTGAGGGGCCAAAGGACGTCGCGCTCGCCGCCGAGATCGCCGATGGCTGGCTGCCCCTGTACTACTCTCCCTATCGTCAGGACGTGTATGCCCCATCGCTGTCCAACGCCAAACCCGGGTTCGAAATCACTCAGGGCATCGTGGTCAACATCACCGACGATGTCGCCCAAGGATTGATGCCGGTGAAACAGATGCTGGGTCTGTACGTCGGCGGCATGGGTGCAAAGCAACGCAACTTCCACAAAGAACTAGTCGCCCGCATGGGGTTCGAAGCTGAAGCCAACAAGGTACAGGATCTGTTTCTAGCCGGGAGAAAAGCCGAGGCCGTTGCCGCCGTACCCGACCAGCTTGCCGATGAGATCTCTCTGGTTGGGCCGTTGGACCGCATCAAAGATCGGCTGCAAGCCTGGCGCGAGACACCGGTTACCTCCCTGCTGGTCTCGGCTCGTAGCGCCGCTGATCTGCAACAACTGGCCGAACTCGTGCTCGGCTGAAGGTTCTGCCTGGCGGTGGCACTCAGATTCAACGTCCTGCACAACTTGGCGCAACACGGTGCCGGGCGAAGAACTGCGCCAGATGCTCCTCAGCTTCTGACAAATCGTTCAACGTAGTCGATCGACAGCCTTGATGGCGGCCCTGGCAATGCGTGGCATGTTGCTGTTACCCATCGGTGTACCCGCGCCGCTGTTCAAGATCAGCGCAACGGCCAGCTCGCGGCTCGGATCGCAGAACGCCCCGCTACCGCCGTAGCCGTAATGGCCAAAAGCGTTCGGCGCCTTCACGCCCAAGGTGAACGCGCGGTGATAGCCCATGCGCCAATGCATGGGAATAAAGAGAACCCGGTCCCGGGTGCGGCCGTGCACCCGCGTGATTTCCCGCACCCGTTCCTCAGACAGCAGGCGCACGCCGTCGAGCTCTCCACCCTGGGCCAGCATCGCGTACATGCGCGCCAGGGATCGGGCCGTGAACTGACCGTTGGCAGCGGGAATCACCGCCTGCACGATCTCTTCGGCATTCCAGTCGAAAGCCTCGGTGAACGGGTTCATCGCCGAATTAAACTCGGCAAGCTCAAAGCCGAACTGGCCAAGGCCGGCTTCCACCCACTCCATGAGGGTCTGCTGCCAGGCTTCCTTCGCTTCGCTGGGCCTGGACTTCCCGTGAGTGAGCTCCGCTCGGCGATACAGCTCATTGTGGGGCATGCCGATGAACAGGCCATCGAGCTTGAGTGGATCCACCAACTCTTCGGCGAGCACCGCCTGCAGCGACTTGCCCGAGATGGCTTCAATGATGCCGCCAATGAGCCAGCCATAGGTGAGCGCGTGATAGCCCTGAGCATCACCCGGTTCGTGAGCAGGCTCGGCGTCTGCGATGAGCTGCTTCATGTGCTCCCAATCGAGCATCTCGCTGGGTTTGCTGATCATCTCCGTCACGCGGTACAGGCCCGCTTCGTGACAAAGCGCCTGCCTGATCGTGATCGCCTGCTTGCCTCTGCAACTGAATTCGGGCCATTGACTGGCAATGGGGTCGTCGTAACGGGCCTTGCCCTGATCCACCAGGATGTGGATCAGCGTGGACATCACCCCCTTGGTCGTGGAGAACGAAGGGGCGGTGGTATCCGCCACCCAGGGGCGGCCCGCGGAGTCCTTGATGCCTCCCCACACATCCACCACGCACCGCCCATGATGATAGACACACACGGCCGAGCCAGCGTTCTGGTCGGCGGGTATCTGACGAATCAGCGACGCGGCGACGTCTGCATAATCCGGCTGTACGGTGCCCTCGAGCATACGACCTCTTAACGCGGAACGACTGGTGGAATTTGCCATTCTAGCAGGGCCCCTTGCCCCTTAGAATGCAGCGCTGGGGAGCAGGACATCAGGGCACGTCTACCACGGGCAGAGGGCGCAGTTTGCGCGACAGTTTGCGTGCGTTGCCTCGCAACGAACGCGCGCTGCGCGCGTCGAACCGGCATGATCAAGCTACCCGGCACAGGAGGCAACAACGACCAGGCTGGTTAAGCGTCGTTGAAGCGGGCGCACAACCGCGCCAGCACACCCTGCGCATCGGCCTCGATGATGTCTCCGTGGCTGACGATAATGCGGTCAAAGTCCCAGGCCTGGATCGCCTTGATGGAAGCGACGAACGCCGGGCGGTCTTTGATCATGAATTTCAAGCGCAGCGGTGGGGCCAGGCAGATGTCCTTGAAGCCAAGGGGTGCCAGAACGAGCTTGGCCACCAACTTAGCCAACCCGGTATGCTCCTGGCCAAGATGGTTTTGCACCAGGTCGGTCACAATTAGCGACCTGCTTGCGCGATGAAGGAACACCCGCTCACCCAAAAACGGTACTCCGTTCATAGCTTCGAGCTGCAGATCCTCCGACCACAGCGCCTGCGCTTGCTCGTCGATGAGCCGATAGTCGGTCAATGTCGGTAGCTTCTTTGGAATGCCGGGCGCTACGTAGATGGTCGCACGCGGATAAGCGCTATCCCATTCCTGGAGCCAGAGGTTGTGAGCGTTGCTTGGCGCCAGGACGGCGGTCACCGTGCCGAGCCCGTCCACCGAGTCTCGCAACTCCGCAGACAACGCGGTGGGCGAGTGAATCCACAGATCTCCGCTATTCAGCCGTACGATGGTCATGCGCAGCGGCAGGTTCACCGGGCCGAGTTTCATGCTGTCTTCGTGAACCCAGAGTGTGTCATGAATCTGACGCATGAGGAGTTGCCCGCTGATCTGAGGTGTTTGAGGCTAGCGCGTGCGCCTCGGAGACGAAACCCTCAAGCTGACCGACCATCCTCCACTGGCCATTGGCTAAGCGCCGGCGGCGTCAGCCTCGCCACCCAAAAATAGCTCGCACACGAAACCAGCATGGCCGGGAACACTTCATGGCTGAATTCACGACCCCCCGCCAGGAGCCAGCCAACCAATACGAGTACGCCACAGACGATGGAGGCCACCACCGCCTGTGCCGAGCCGCCGCGCCAATGCAAGCCGAACAGGATCGCTGGAAAAAAGCAGACGGCATACAGACTGCCGGAAAATATCGTGATCTCGACGATGTCGCCCGGCGGATTCAACGCAACGAGCGCCGCGAGCAGCGCAAAACCGATCACGCCGACCCGCGTCCAGGTCACGGGATGAGCGGCGGGGTGCACTGTCTCGATAATGTCCTTGTACAACACTGAAGCCGCCACGAGCAGCACGCTGTCCATGGAGGACATGGCAGCCGCAAGTATCGCGATAACGACAAAATCCGCTACCCATGCCGGGAACACGTCTCCATCGCTCACCAGGGTCGGGATGATGAGATCGGTGTCCTGCACCTCGTCGAGCAGAAAGTGCGCGTACAGACCGATGGGGAACAGGCTGAACATGATGATGGTGATACCGATCAGAGATACCCAGAATCCAACCCTGACCGCGCGCTCATCTTTGAGCGCAAAGAACCGCGACAGCTGCCGCGGGTCGACCAGCAACTTCAGAGACCCCGACAACGAAATGCCCAACAGAACCGCAAACGGCATTGCCGAATTCCAGGAAAACACATGGGCGCTCTGTGGTCTTTGTGCCAGTTGCGGCAGCACGCCCACGCCGCCGGCCGCTTCGGTAACGAAATAGAATATGGTCACCGAGCCAACGACCATGAGCACACCTTGAACCACATCGGTGCGCACCACCGAAACGAAACCGCCGATGGAGGTATAGAGCATGACGATCACCAGCGTGAGCGCCACCGCTGCGTAGTAAGGAATGTCCAGAAACAGCTGCAGGAGGTTGCCGCCGCCTTTGAAGATCGCAACCAGATAAAGCAGGCTCGAGAACACAATCACCGTGGCTGCCACCAGCCGCAGCGCCGGATTGTGGCTGCCGAAGCGTTCCTGCAGGTAATCCGGCAGCGTCAAGGCGTCCCAGTGGCTCGCAAAACGTCTGAGGCGCGGTGCGACGGCGGTCCAAGACACAACCGTGAACACGACAATCAACACGGCCATGGTCAGCCAGGGCAGCCCGTACTCGTAGCCTTTGCCAGCATGGCCAATGTAGCTGTTGGTGCTTGCGAACGTCGCAAAGAACGAGATCCCCACAACTGCACCACCCATGGTGCGACCGCCGAGGTAGTATTCGGTGAGATCGTGACTGGATCTTCGACCCACGTTGGCGTTGTAAAACAGGACCGCCGTGTAGGCTACCAACCCAACGGCGGCCACCCAGTGGTCGGCGATCCAGGTCATGCAAGGATCCAGATTGTGTTTGCCGTTGGCGCAAAGACTACCATTGATCGTTGACACGACGTCTGGGTATGCTCCCGGGGCAAACCCACAACCCGTTCCGCAAAACATCCCCCATGCGCTACCCGATTCAACTGCTCATTGCCGCACTCATCTTCATCGGTTTGGTTTACCTGGTGATGCGCAAACGCCAGGGCCGATTCGAGAAACCTCAGAGCGCGGCCGAAGCCAACAGCGATGGCGACAGGAGCATCTTCGTGCTGATACTGGTGATCGGCGCGATGGTGGCGGTCGGCGTGGTGTTTGCATTGCAGAGCTTTTGGGAAACCGACCCATGACCTTCACGGTAACCCCACAGCACAATGGCTTCGGCGCGGCGATCACAGGTTTTGCGCTGAACACCTCGCTCGACGCTGACGTCGTTTCGCGGATACGTGCCGCGTGGCTCACGCACCAGGTGCTGAGCTTTCCGGATCAGCCGATGAAACATACCGATCTGGAACGGTTCACCCTGGCATTTGGCAGCTTCGGCGACGATCCCTACGTGCAGTCAATCGAAGGGTACGAGCACATACTGGAGGTACGGCGTGAACCGGCAGAAAAGATCTCGCCGTTCGGCGCGGCCTGGCATTCAGACTGGTCGTTTCAATCATCACCACCCTCAGCGACCATTTTGCATTCCAAGATCGTTCCGCCGTTGGGCGGCGACACGTGGTATGCCAACGGCTATGCCGCCTACGATGCGCTGGACGCCGGGCTTCGAGACGAGATTGATGATCTCGTGGCCATCCACAGCGCGCGCCGCCCCTACAGCCCGCAGGGTTTTCTCGCCGGAGGCGGCAAGGCTCGCAGCATGACCATTGTGCCCAGCCACGAAGCGTTGCAGACCCAGGAACACCCGCTGGTGCGCACCCACCCGGAAACGGGCCGCAAAGCGCTGTGGATCAACAGCGTCTACAGCATCGGGGTGAAAGGGCTGAGCCAGGCCGATGGCAAGTCATTGCTGGAAAAACTGTTCGCTCACGCAACCCGCGACGAATTTGTGTATCGGCACCGCTGGGCGGCCAACATGCTCACAATGTGGGACAACCGGTGCGTGCAACATTGCGCCCGGGGCGGCTACGACGGCCACCGGCGGGTGATGCACCGGACCACGGTGGCCGGAGACGCTCCGTTCTAGGCGCTTCTCACAACGTTACTTTTTGTTCTTCGTAGGGAACGGTTTCATCCTTCTAAGCAGCCGATCGACGTCGGCGTTCTCGCTTATCTTCATCGCGTGGTTCACCATCTCCTCGTTCCTGGGGTCGAGCCTGGCGGTCCTGCTGGCCTCGGAGGCGTGACAGGCCACCCGTGAGATGATCCGGTGAGTTTCTTCGCTGTTGCAGTGCTCACAGCGGACCCGTTCGGGAGCATCGTATAGTGGGGCAAACTCATCCGTTACCAGCCCGCACTTGCGGCAGCGGAATGCATAAACAGGCATGATCGTTGGGGCTCTCAGATGCGCGGGTCAAGCAGCCCGTGCGCCAGCGTCGAAAAATGCCTGTAGCGACACGTGATAGCGATAAAAGTCGAGCTTCTTGCGCGGCTCGGCCTTGACGATGTCCTCTAGGGTGTCCAACTCAGCCAGAGTGGGGCCATCTCCTTTGCGGCGGCCGGCCAAGAACTTGCCCCAGGCGGGCTGGCTCATCTCCACCACAAAGTCAGCTTCGCGCAGGTCTTGGATAGTTACCTTGCGCACACCGTGGCAGCTGAACCCCGCGAACTCGATGAGAAAGGCGGACCTGCCGACCTTCAGCGCCATGTTGGTATCTACGTTGCCGTGTTTTCTGAACGACGGATCTTGGTTGACGCTGCTCTGCGCTCGTTTAAGCCACCTGGCCGTTAGGGTTTCGCTCATGACTGGCCTCTAATCAAATGAGGTTTCAACACGTGCGGATGCGTCGAAAAAATCCTGAAAATTCTGGTTGTAGCGGTAGAACAGGTCCTGCCGATACTGATCATCCGCCGGCGAGTGGGCGATGCTCTCTTCCTGCTGGAGGTCGATGCTGTTCAACGTGTGATCAAGATCGGCTTTGCCATGTTCCTGAACGTTGGCGACCATCTCTTTCCAGAGATCTTCAGACATCTCGATGATGAAGTCGGTGGCGTTCATCTCGGCCTCATCTGCGCTATGGATGTCTGCGCATTCCAAGCCCTCAAAAACGATCACGTAGCACTCACTGCCCACCTTGAAACCGGCGATGGTGTTGCAGGCACCGCCGCCGCCGCTGTGCAAACTGCTGTCGGAGTTGTAAACCTCACGTACCGATTGAAACCAATCATCGGAAGGAAACCTCGGCATTCTCAGTACTCCAGATACTGCTTCAGCGAGGCGTGCAACCGATCGGCTCTGGGTACGCCCAACCAATCGCAGAGCGCCAGGTAATCGCGCACGAAACCACCCACCAGGTGCAGATACGACTGCATACCCACGGTCCTGCCCGCATCCACACCACCGCCCTGAATAATGGCCATCGCCGAGCGCAGCACGGCGTCGTTCAGTTCCGATCCCATCATCGCCTCACCGATGCTGAGCAGCGTTCGCATAACGGCCGCCGCCCCATCATGGTGGGTCACCGCATATTTAAGATGATCGTAACCGTAGGTGAGATGGCGCGCGTGATCCTGGATCATGTGCCCCCAGATATAGCTTTCTGCATCGTTATGGGCGCTGGTGAGCATGTGGCGCAGCAACTGCATGGCGAAGGTGCCTCGCAGCAGATACAGGTACACGACCGATTCGGTCCAGCCGCCCCTGCTCTCGAGGATCATGCGGTTGACGATGCCTTTGCTTTCCAGCCCCAGACCACCACCGTTGGCGAGAGCGCGTTTGCGCAGAGCCTCAATGTGACGCGCGCAATCGAAGGTTGCCGTGGCCAGGAACTGCTTGACCTCGTAGTACCCGTACGACATCTGGTCCTGCCAGTAAGTGATGATCTCGATTTCGGTGTTGGCGTATTGCATGAGTTCCGTGCAGACCTGGCACACGGATCGTTCGATCGCGTCAGGAAGCGGCTCGAGGGTGCTCCAGGGTACGTCGGTGGCAGGAATCCAGCGCCGCTGTATGCCCTCCTCGTAGAGATCGGCCGCACAATCCGCCCACAATTGGTGTTTGGCACGCAGGTTGTATGGCAACGGTGGTGTGCCGGGCCTTGGCAGGGCGCCCCGCGGGCGGCGGGTCTGATCGTCCCAGTATTCAGGCACCTCGCCGTAGATCCCGACGTTCAGAGCACTCAGCCGCAGGCCATGCTCATCAGGTTTTACCCGCACGCCCCACTGATTGGAAAGTCCCATCCATTCATACGAGGGTTCGGGTACCGCCTGAACCGCTTCTTCTGCACCGGCCGCCTCGACCCCGGCAACGGCCGCGGGCACAACGGCCCCGCTTGGTTCCTTGTCAGCCATCGTTCGTTCCTCGATCGAGTGACGCGACTAGTGAGCCGCCGCGTACTGTGCGGGGATGTTGGAGCGTCCGTCCTCAAACCGGTCTCCAAATCCCGTCGACTTGACGCGCTGCATGTACTCCTTGAGCTGCCGACGCCGAATTACCAGGAGCTTTTTATGTCCCTCGTCGTAACCTTGTTTGCCACCACCCAGAAGAATGGCGAGCGCTTCACTTGTTTCGGCCTGAGTGCCGGCGGGATTCTGCTGACCCGCCATGATCTGAGCTTCGGCCTCATCCAGATACGCGTGAATCTCCTCGCGGCGTTCCGGCCAGGCGGCATTCAGGTAACGCAGGTGCAGGACCCCAAAAGCCACATGGCGAGCTTCATCCTGGGCGCAAAGCCGATACATGCGTTTTTCGGCTTCGTTCTGCGCAAACAGCTCGCCCATACGGAACATGCTGAGCACGGCACCCTCGCCAGAAATGTGCAGACGTGTAGACATCTCTGTGAAGTCGCGGGCAAGGTCAATGCTGCCCACGAATCCCGAGGTGGCCCCAGACATGCGCATGAGGCCGCCGCCGTTGACAAGTGCGCGCTTACGGAATACGTCCATGTGGCGGGCCTCGTCCATCACCTGGACCAGCAGAACATGGCGCGCTTCCAGGAAATCCGGCGTGGTTTGCGCGATCCAACGTGCGGGCACATCACCCGCCACGAACTCAACCTCGTTGAAGAAAGTGCATAGCAGGCACTCCGCCTCTTCCATGTCATCAGGCAGCGGCGCCACCGTTTCCCAGGGAATGTCCGTGGCCGAACTCCATTGGCGCTGGAGGGCTTCTTCATACAGGAACGTGGCCGTTGTCGAGCCAGATTTCCGCGAGGGTGCGCACGCCGTAACCACCCACTCGATAGGCATCGGGCCGCTCGCCGGCGCCGCGCGGGCGGCCGCTCATGTTGTCACTCACCTCAGGCAATTCGCCGTAGCTGCCAATCTTGATCTCTTCGAGCGTCAAGCCGCGTTTGCCCGGCTCCGCACGCATGCCCCATTCGCCCATCTGATCCATCCAGCTCGTGTCGAGCTCGAAATCCTGCTGGATAACTGCTGCCTCGCTCATCTGTTGCCTGCCTTGCCCGCATATTCGACCTCCCCGTATACCACTGACCGCTCCGAATTCGAATAAGCTTATTCATACATTTCAAATGCACTGCAGAAGCATTCCAACAAGGCCAGAGGGTTGACTGGATTTGCAGCTCATTTCGGGATGAGGAACACTGTATCGGTAAAGGACTAAAAACAGGGAATCAGGAAGTTTGCTGACGAAGCCTCTCGCCTTCGCATGTCTGCTGATGCTGGCCATCGATGGTTGGTCCCAGGATCTGACCGACTACCTCACGCCTGCGCTGCGCGCCCGGGTGGAGAAGCTCAAGCTCGACGCGGCCGCGCTCGCAAGCAACCCAACCAATCTAGAAGAACGCACCCGCGTGCTCTGGAACTGGGCAAACGCCTACGCCTTGAGCGGTGGCGTGCTGCCGGTCAATGTGACTCAGGCGGTGGCAGTGGTCTTCGCCGACCCGGGGTTTCACAACGGCCAGGAGGGCATCATCGATGGTTTCATCGAAGAAATGACGCTTCTGGATGAAGACCCGGACTCCCTGGGAACTCTCAGCTCCGACAGCGGGCCTTTTGAAGCTCGAAGCTTTGCCACGGTTCGGCAAACCTATACCGTCGGTTCCAGATCCGTTGAGGTCGGCGGCGGGATCCTCGTCGCACGACACTTCCACGCCAACCACGCTTTTTGGCAGACGAAAGACCCCAAAGCCGACAACTACATCTCGGTTGAGAGCACGGCCCGCGGTGTGAGCTTTGCCAGCGACAAGGTACCCATGCGCGGCATGCACGGCGGATTTCGATCGCCCATGGAGACCCTGGTGTTCCGGGTAGCGTCCGGTACGTTACTATCGGGTGATCAAGTCACTATTACCTACGGTGACCGCAGCCACGGCAGCCGTGGTTTTCGCATGCCGGATGCTTCGACCGATCTCATGCCGCTGCCGCTGTACATCGCATTTACCCGCCAAGGGCGCTTTTTTTCCCTGCCCATACAACCCCTGGTGGTGACCGGTACGAAGGTCGCTGGTGTGCACGGCTTTGCACCTTCCATCGTAGCCTCTGGCGAACCATTCACCTTGACCGTTCGTTCCCAGGACGCCTACTACAACCGTTCGGTTGGTAAGCAGCCACGGTGGAAGGTCTTCATGAACGGCGAACCGTTCGCGGAAATACCCGCCAGCGACAAACCGCTAGCGCTGCTGCATGACATCCAGCTCGACGAACCAGGCGTCTACCGGTTCACGATCCAGAGCCACGACGGACGTATTCGTGGCGTCGCGAATCCGCTGCTGGTCCAAACCAAGGTGGACCAACGGATATTCTGGGGCGATACCCACGGCCATTCCGGATTCGCCGAAGGCATTGGCACGCCCGCGCGTTTCATGAACTGGGCCCGGGATGATGCCCGCCTGGATTTCGTCACGCATTCCGAGCACGACCGGTGGCTGGACGACTCCGAATGGGAAGTGCTGCGCACCAACGTCGAAACCTATACCCGACAAGGCGAGTTCATCGCCTTTCTGGGCTACGAGTGGACAGTCCAGAACGTTCGAGGGGGCCATCACAATGTGCTGTTTCGGACTCCGGAACACCGCAATCGCATACCGGCCCAGTTTTTTCCCACGCTCTCCAAACTCTATGCGGGCCTTCGCGCCAGCGCCGATCCGACAGACGTGTTGATCATTCCCCACGCCCACCAGGCCGGCGACTATCGGCAGAGCGATCCGGAGCTGGAGCACCTGGTTGAGATCATGTCCCAGCACGGCAACTTCGAGTGGTTCGGGCGCGCATACCTGCAGCATGGCCATCAGGTCGGCTTTACCGCGGCTTCCGACAATCACCTGAGCCAACCCGGTTACACGGCGCCCAACAGCCGCTCACTGGCACAACGTGGTGGGCTGGGGGCCGTGCTCGCCACGGAGAAAACTACCGATGCTTTGTTTGACGCCATGAAGTCTCGGCGCACCTACGCAACATCGGGAGAACGCATCATTCTCGATTTCAGCGTGAACGACGTCGGCATGGGTCAGCGCGCGCCGTTCGCCAACAAGAGAATCATCCGCGGATGGGTGGTGGGGACGGCGCCCATCGACACGATCACCCTGGTGAAGAACGGCGAGGAGATCTGGAGTAAGGATCTGCTGACGCAAGAAGCAGACAAGGTGAACCCGCAAGATACTTTTTTGCTGAGCTTCGCCTCCGACTCGCATCCCCGTCATCCCGGCGATAATCCGCGTGGCTGGCGGACCTGGCGCGGCAGCATAGAGATCCTGGGCGCTGAACTCGTCGCCGCGAGGGGCCAGGACATTCACCAGCCGGTGCTGCAATCGCTCGCCGCAGATAGAGAAAATCCCAACCTGTTGCACTTCGCCACCATCACGCGAGGCAATAGCAGCTCAATTCTGTTGAAGCTGGACAAGGTCAAGCGCACCACGCAGGTTAAGATTGTCCTGGAACCCACCCGGGAAACCGGCGCCGGACCCCCCATTTATCGACCACACCAGTTGCTGGACGGGGTCACGGCCAGCCTGTCGATCCGCGATCTCCGGCGCGGCACGGTTTCGGTCAACCTTCCTGCTGATTCTTACGCCGACAGGATCGCCTTGCGCCGCATCATTACCAATGGTGAAATGGAGGCGTCGTTCGAATTCGAGGACACGGGCGAGCGACAGGGCGATTACTACTATATACGGATCCGGCAGGCCAACGACGGGCTTGCGTGGTCGAGTCCTGTCTGGGTAGGGGGACACCCGAAGCGGTAGCATGGAAAAGCAAGCAACCCGCAAGAAAAAGCGACCGGCCACGTCAGCAATGCCGAAGCGATTGACCGTGGGCAAACTCATGGAGCAGGTCGATTCGCTGCTACGCTACGAAGAACTCAGCCTTGATCAACAACATCAGCTGCTCACCGTGAAGCGCTACCTCATTTTCAAGCCCAACGGCAGCACGAACGAAGGCCAGGCGGCCCTTGCCTGCGCCCACATCGTCATCGACAGCGCGCGGCTATCGGTGTATCAGCGTCGCTACGGGCTGACGCCTCACTGATTCAACTCCGCGCCGCGGCGCGGGTTACATTCGCTCGAGGATCGTCGCCGTACCCATGCCGCCCCCGGTGCACATCGCGATCAGCGCGGTTTCCTTGTCTTCGCGTTCCAGTTGATCCACGGCGGTACCAATGAGCATGCCGCCCGTCGCACCGATCGGATGTCCTAGCGCTATCGCGCCGCCGTCGATGTTCACCACGTCGTGCCCGACATCCATTTCGTTCATGAACTTGAGGACCACCGCGGCAAACGCCTCGTTGATTTCCCACAGATCAATATCGCTACGAGTCATGCCTGCCTTTTCCAGGCAGCGCTTAGCTGCCGGCGCCGGCGCAGTCAGCATGATCAGGGGCTCGGTACCTGCCGTCGCCGTCATGCGAATGCGAGCCCGTGGCTTCAAGCCATGGGCTTTGGCGTAGTCGGGGCTAACCACGAGCACGGCACTTGCCCCATCGACGACTCCTGACGAGTTACCGGCGTGGTGCACGTGATTGATGGAATCGACCTCGGGGTACTTGTCCCTTGCCATTTCATTGAATGACTTGGGAAATCCTTCCACCTGTTGCTTACCCATGGCCGCAAACGAGGGATTCAGACCAGCCAGGCTCTCCAGCGTCGTTCCGGGACGTGGGTGTTCGTCACGTCCAAGAGCCAGTGACCCATCCTCGTGGTAGATCGGAATCAGGGCGTTGTCGAAGCGACCCTCTTCGATCGAACGTGCCGCACGCGTCTGACTTTCCACGGCATAGCCGTCTACGTCTTCGCGGCTGAATCCTTCCAGGGTAGCGATGAGATCTGCCGAGATGCCCTGAGCCACCTGGGGATGAAGCTGTGCCAGGTGTTCGTTGTTCGCATGAAATCCCGCCGCATGGATGGGCGAATAGCGAGACATGAACTCCACACCGCCGCCGATTACGGCCTCTTGGTGACCAGACATCACACCCATCGCCGCGAAGGTTACCGCCTGTTGCCCGCTCCCGCAAAAGCGGTGCAGCGTGACGCCCGTGGTGGTGATCGGCCAACCCGCATCGAGCACCGACATACGGGCGATGTCGTGGGCATGATCGCCACTGCCAGTGCCACAGCCGGCAATCACATCCTCGATGTCAGCCGGGTCGAAACCGACCTTGTCCTTCAGGCCATTCAAGACCTGGGCCAGGCAGCGCTGAGGGTGAGTATTGCTGAGACTGCCCACACCCGGCTTGCCACGGCCTCTTGGCGAGCGAACGGCGTCTATGATCCAGGCTTCGGGCATGCTGCTTCCCCTTTATTCTAGCGGCGAAAATTCTAACGGCTAACAAGGAAAGATTTTACACGGCTGCGCTCAGTGGTCTACCAGCACCATGCACGAACAATGCAGTCAACACATCCACGCCAATCGGAGAATCGGTTTCACCGCGCTTACGAACGTTCTTGAAATACGTGAGCACACCGTCGCGAACCGTAGCCACCTCAGGCCGTGATGGGGGAACGGCTATCGCCCTGGTTTTCGAACGCCAGCTGAGGCCAACCACGCGCAGCTGCGACTTGTGACAGAGCCGCCTTGGCGTTCGCAGTCACCGGCCGACCAACCGCTTCGAGCAACGGCAGATCATCGGCTGAATCGGTGTAGAAATACGCGTCGCTCAAATTTGCCTTGCGCCTTGCGCCCAGGCGTATGGCCGCGGTTCGCTTGCCGGGACCATGGCAGGGATTCACCTTGCCTGTGACCATCCCGTTTCGAATTTCGAGCTCCGTACAGCACAACTCATCGACCCCGAGATCCCTGGCAATGGGCTCCGCCTGATAGCGGGTAGCGGAGGTGACCATCACCACGTCGTGGCCCCGATCTTTGTGGGTGTCGATAAGCTGCCGCGCTTCTTCGTAAATCAATCCCTGCAAGCGCCGGCGATAGGCACGTTCGCCCAGATCGATAAGCTCCTGTTCCGGAAAGCCGACGAGATCAGCAACTGTCGCACGCAACAGATCATCATAGCCGGCACGACCGAGCCCGTAGTCGATATACAGGCTCACCTGAGACAGGAGGTGCCGCAGCGACATGGCCCCGCTGCGGATCTGCTCAATGGTCAACGCCGTGATCGAGTAGCCTGCGATGATCGTACGATCGAGGTCGAAGAATGCGACGACGTCTTCACGTTGCTCAGAGGCGGCCAGTTCGTCGAGATACTGTTGAAAATCAACCTTCGCGCCAGGATTCGCCTTACGCTTCATCCGGCGCGCAATCATGCGCTTCATGGGTTACGTACTCGTAACGTCACTTGGGTCATCGATCCCAAGGTCTTGTTCGAACCAGTTGAGGCTACATAAAACCACTGATTTGTGACCCAGTTCAACTTATCGCACCTTCGCCTTTGAGGGTACCCGCCAGATGCGAGACCCTTGTCCGCACCGCAGTCTATCTGCATTGCCTCACCCAATCGAATGCCCGTAGCGCAGCAGAAGAGGGGCTTCCTGCCATGTTCCAGGTAACCATCTGGTCTGTGCCGCCCCTACTTACGATGCTGGTCGGCTTGGGCGCCTATCTGCGAATTCGCGACAAGAAGCGAGTACCCGGCATGCACGCACTGCTGGCATTGCTGGCCGCTGTGCTGTTCTGGGCCGCCGCTCAATTCCTCGGCTCTTTGTTCACCCTGCTGAACCTGAAGATTCTCGCGTGGAAGTTTGCATACTTCGGAATCGTGCTCGCCCCGGTCGGCTGGTTCATATTTGCGATCAGCTACACTCGACGACAGATGCGGATGTCACGACTTGCGCTGAACAGCATTCTGGTCATTCCCCTGATCACCCTGACGCTGGTCATGACCAACGAGTGGCATCAACTGATGTGGTCGAAGGTAAGCCTGACCGAGTCCTACGGCTATGTGGGCATGGTGGTGGAGCACGGCGCGTGGTTCTACGTGCATCTTCTGTACTCCTACGGCATTCTGGTGATCGCCACCAGCATACTGGCGTATGCGATCGGTCAGGCGACCGGCCAGCTGAAGCCCGTGCTATCGGTCATCTTCGCGCCGCTGATCGTAGTTCTTACCAACGCGTTCTACCTGTCGCCTTGGAATCCGTCGCCGTGGTTCGACCTGACCACGATCGGCTTCGCAGCCGCCGCAATGATCCTCGATCACGGCGTTCTGCGTTACGGGTTGCTCGATTCGATTCCCGTCGTGCGCGACCGTGTGGTGGAGAAACTGCGCGATGGCGTCGCCGTGGTCAACCACCGCGGCACCATCATCGACATCAACAGCTCGGCACTGGTCCTGTTTCACGCTCGCCGCGAACAGATCTTCGATACCAACATCTGCGATTTCGTGACCACCGTGCAGCTGGCCGACCTGATCGGCCGCCAGGACAAAAGCCTGGAAGTGACTCTCAGAAACCGTGCTTACGACGTTAGCTCATCCATGCTTGATCACACCGATCCAGAATCCGATGTCGTGCTGGTGTTCCGCGATATCACTCGCCGCCGGGAAACCGAACGTGATCTGCGTGACGTTCAGCAAGAACTGCTCCGCCTGGCGCATACCGATTCCCTCACCGGTCTGCACAACCGGCATTTTTTCATGCAACGGATGGAGGAGGAGATCGAGCGGGTGCGCCGCCACGGCAGCAGCCTGTCGGTATTGCTCTTCGACCTGGATCACTTCAAGAAGGTGAACGACACCTATGGTCACGACATGGGCGATCGGGTCTTAAAGTCTGTCTCGGATGCCTCCATGGAGGTGAAGAGGATCACCGACGTGGCCGCACGCATCGGCGGCGAGGAATTCGCACTGCTGCTGCCCGAGACCGAGCAGAGCGGCGCCATGAAGATGGCGCATCGTCTGCGCGCGGCCATTGAAGCGGCGAGCACACCGCATACCGATAGGATATCGGTGAGAGTCACGGCCAGCGTCGGCGTGGCCACCGTAGGTCAGACCAGCAAGGACGTGGACAACGTGCTGCGAAACGCCGACGAGGCATTGTATGAGGCGAAGCATCTGGGTCGGAACAAGGTGTGTTACGCGGGCGGCTAGGGCGCTTACCTGGGCAACTTTCACGCGCCCGCGTGATGCAGCGTGCCCGGTTACTCAGACAACGCATCCGATGTGCGCGGCCAACCCACTGCCTAAAACACAAACGTCCCAGAATCCATTCCTAGCAGCACTCTGCCCACGGCTTCGGTGTACTGGGGAGAGACCATGATGTGCTGCCGCACGACCAGAACATCACGCATGCTGCGCTCCAATGGACAGGATTCGAAGTTCGCGCTGGCGCCAGCCGCTGCGTACAAAGTCTCCACCGCCTTGACTGCCTCGGTGGCGGCGCCCGAGCAACTCAGTTGCAATATTGCTTTTTGTCTGTCCGTTGGTTTCTCGCCAAGTTCCACCGTCTGCCAGAGATCTGTTACGGACTCGAAAACATAGCTTCTAGCGCTGCCGATGAGTCTCTGCGCTTCGGCGACCGCTCGTTGCGCGTCGATCCGGTTACGCAACAGATTGCCGGAACCGCGTGGTTTTTTCTCACAAGCAAGCTGAACAAACTGATTGATCGCGGCTCTGGCAATCCCGGTTGCAACACCCACCTTGTTGTATGCCAACCGGCTATATATTGGTAGTCGATAAAGTGTGCCCGGTTCTACCGGAATCTGCCGCTGAACATGACTGATGTACTCATTGGGCACAAACACGTCTTGAAGTCTGACGTCATGGCTACCGGAGCCTTTCAAGCCCGATACATGCCAGGTGTCCAGGATTTCAAGTTGTTCCGCCGGCACCATGTGTTCACAAAATACCAACCCCGCATCATCGTGAAGCGGTTCGCCTCCCTTGTGGACAACGCTCTGACTCCAGAAATAATGGGCGTTGTGTATCCCGCTCGCAAACGGCCACTGCCCGGTTACTCTGTAACCTCCAGCTTCACGGACAGCCTTGCCCAGCGGATTCAAGGCCCCGGATATGATCAGTTCAGGATCCGCATAGAGCTTGTCGGTCACAGCTCTGTCGTAGACGGCTCCAAGCATTCCCATGACCTCGATGCCGATCATCAGGTTCCAACCGGTGGAACCATGAATCTCTGAGATCGCTTCGATGGTTTTGATCTGAACAATCGGATGCGCTTCAGCCCCATTCAGGCGCCTGGGTGTAGCAACCCGGTACAACCCTGCCGCAGCCAGGGCTCGCGCCACGACATCGCTGAGGTGGCGTTGCTCTTCGGCAGCATCCACATTCGCTTCGATGATCGGTTTTAACGCATCGATCTGCCGTTGTATTTCTTCGAATTCTTCCGCAGCGGTATTCACGACCGGAACCTGATCAACGCTGTACCGATTGTACAGGGGATCTTTGCGCAGAACCTAAGAGCCCTCATCGTTTGGGGCTAGCCAGCGGGCGCTGGCTCCTCGGGTTCGATGGAAACGCGCAGGTCCTGCTCACTGACCAAGACCTGCTCGGCAATGTATGCAGCCAGCGAAAAGCGACCGGCCATCCGGTCGGATTCGATTGCGTAGCTGTCCTCCTCTTCGTCGTGATAGATCCGCAGCTGGTGGCTACCCGCGTCGTCGGTAACGGTGAAGGTGACCTTTTCCGACATGTTGGCATCTTCAGGAGCGAAACCGGTAACCCGCAGATCGGAGAGGCGTTTGACAAGGCTCTGCGCGGCATCGGGCTCTGCGGCATTTCGCCGGGGCGCATCCCGCTGGGCATCATTCTGCCCGGGTGCGGCAGAAACCAGCAGCCAGCCCTCAGCATCTTTGCTGAGCGTCCAGGCACCCTCACGTATCACTTCGGTCACGCCACCTACAGCTTGCAACAGGTCTTTGTCGAGCCAATCGTCCGCCACAACCGGCACCTCGAAGTTGGCAAAATCAATGCTGTACACCGCCTCCGAGTCAACCGCCCGGGCGTGCACACGCCGATAGCCCGGCGACGTACCCAGATACAGTTCTACCACTGCCGCGCCATCGGCAAACATCTGAATACGTCGTTGGTTGGAACCCGCGGTGACCTCAAAGCGCTCGCGTGAGCTTTCGCTCGTAGCGACCGGCCAGCGCGCGTCCAGACCCCCAAGCTTCTCCAACACACCGCGAATCTTGTCGCCATCGGCGGGCGTTCCGCCAGACAGGTGCCATCCATCTTCGTCCTTATCCATCTCGACTTCATCGCCATCTCCGCTGATGACAAGCCGATCCACCTCGTCGACGACATACACGAGAAAACTCGGTGCGGCCTCGGAAGACCCCGCGAGATCCAGGTACACGAGCACGGCAATCACGAGCAACTGCAGACCCATCAACGTGGCAAGCAACTTAATGCGTCCGCTCACGATGCACCTCCTTGGAGCCAGCCGGCGTAGGTACGTCGGGCTTTCGCCATGCGCCGCCGGTAGACGAGAAACACCACGCCTATGCCGAGAAAGGCCAGGCCGTAGTTCAGGTACTCCCACAGTGCCTGCTCGGCGCTTTCCATTGGCGGGAGCGTGCGGTTGAAGTGGCCGCGGGAACGAATATCCAGCAGGCTCTGGTCTTCCAAAGACCAGTCGACCACGTTGGCCATCATCTGCACGGTATTGGAGTAGATCGTACCTTCGGCGGAGCCCACCATCCGCAAGAACTGGTCGGCGAGAAATCCGTTGGAAGCAAACACGAACAACCGTGCAGAATCCGTGGACCGGGCGATAACGCTCGTGACCACGCCCAACGCCTCCTGTGCACTCTCGCCATCTTCGCTGGCCTCCGATTCCGTATCTGAAACGGCGTCCTCGGGCTCGAGGAGCGGTGAGGGCTGACCGGCGAAAAACGAATCGAAGCGCCCTTCCACCAGCACTGCAAGCGTTCGGCTGGCGAGAGCGCCCTCCGGCGCAAAGCCGGACAGGCCCAACTCATTGACCCTCGGCATTACATCGGTGTCCTCGGAGAGCCAGCTTTCTGGTGAACTCCTCAACAACTCCGTCGTCGTTCGACCAGCTTGCTTTTCGGCATCGAACTCGATGGCCGACGCCCAGCTCATCGTCACCTGGGGCAGGCCCGAGGTAATCGCAGAGTCCTCGTTGAGACCTGCGCCGCGCACGTCGACAAAGTACGGGTAGTCGAGCATCACCAACTCCTGGAAGCTGAACCCGCCGACCTGGCGGATCACCGGCGCCGGGAACGACGCGTTTTGCGGGTCCATAACCAGTTGTGGAGCAATATTGATTCCGTGATGGGTGAGCCAGTCTTCCAGACCCGTGGTGCGGCGCGTGGCAAACAGGCTCTGCTGTGAAACGGTGGTGCTGAACGGCGCCGCCGCCACGACCACCGTGCCGCCTTTCATCAGAAATTGATCGATGGCGAACACCTGTCGAGCATTTAGATTCTCCGGGTCGATCACCATCAGCAGATCGGCACTCTCGGCTACCACCCCATCGCTCAATGTTGTCGCCTCCACGTTGAAATCCTTCTGCAGAAAATTCTTGAGCTGCTCGAACTGATTGCCCGTGGGCGGCCGACCCATCCCCATATATGACGGCGGCGCCTCAGGCGTCATCAGGGCGACGGTCTTGAGCAACCCTGAGGCAAACCGTTTGAGACCTTCTTCTATCCCACGCTTAGTGGCATCCACCGAAAGCGCCTCGGGCAACGGCACCTGAATGAGCGTCTGGGCGTCACGCAGCGTGAGGTAGAAATAAAATACGTTGGCATCGAACAGGCTCGCCGCCATGGGTTGGAAACCGTATTGCTCGGCAATTTCCAGCGCCATGCTGCCGTCACCCGCATCGGGATCGAAGATCTCAACGGAGAACTTGCCAGCGGACTCCGAGCGCAAAGATTCCAACGTTTCATTGAGAACGCTGCGGTAGTCCTTCAGCGCGGGCGGCAGCTTGTCGTCGGCAGAGATGTAGCCGATGAATTGCACCGGATCGGAAATATTGGAAAAAATGCTGCCGCCACCCTGAAAGCTGAACAAGATCTTCTTGATGGTGCGTGCAAGATCGTATTCGGGGTTTCTGAGCTTAATGTCGAGCTCAGCCTCGCCGACCACTTTGACCTCGATGAGATCCCGGAAGCCCAGCACCTCGTACTCGTCGCCGTAGCTCAACAGCACGTCGAAATAGGAATTCACCAGGCTTACCTGGTAACGGTCGGCGACCTGAAACGGCACCGGGCGAATGCCGTATTTGCTGTTGGCTTCATCCTCCGCAGCGTGATCATCCGCCGGATCGATGATTTCCACACGGACCCGGCCGGCCCCAGCAACCCCGAATTCCCTGAGCAGATCACGCATCTGTGGGACCAGGGGCGCGAGCAGAGGATGAGTTTTGTTGCTGAAGTACCCGCGAATGAGCAGCGGTTCCTTGAGCTGCGCCAAGTAACCACGGGTGGCGGCTGAAATGGAGTATATGCGGCCTTCGGTGACATCTACCCGCAGCCCCGTGAACTCAACGAGCCACAGGTTCGCCAGCAAAAGGTTGCCCACCACGAGACCGGTACCAAGGAACCAGTTGCGGTGGCGCGCGCTGTCACCATCTTTTGCCCAGCGCTGCACCTCCAGCGCATAGACGTTCAACGCAAGGAATGCTGTGAGCAGCGATGCATAAAAATACAGGTCTCGCAGATCGAGAACACCGCGGGTAATTGATTCGAACCGCGAACCGCTGCCGAGACCGCGCAGCAGATCCGCCCAGGCGCCCCCGACCAGATCCGTTAGCACCGGATTGCCCAGCAGGTAAAACACACCACACGCAAAGCACGCGATGATCAGGCTCACGATCTGGCTGTCCGTCCGAGCACTAACGAACAAGCCAATGGCCAGATACGCGCCGCCCAGCAACAGCGCCGCCACATACCCAGCCCACACCGGACCCCAATCGAGATCGGCGATCAGCGAAACGGTGAACGGCAGCGGCAGCGTCAACAACAAGGCGATAGCGAGCAATACCCAGCAGGCGATGAATTTACCAAGCACGAAATCCCAACCGCTGACCGGGACCGTGACGACGAACTCCAGGGTGCCGGTACGCCGTTCTTCGCTCCACATGCGCATCGTCAACGCGGCACACAGGAACACCAGCAGCACCGGCATCCATTCGAACATGGGCCGAACGTCGGCAACGTTGCGTGCGAAGAACGCTTCGCCCCAGAAGAACACGAACAGCGTGACCGCTAGAAAGCTGAGCAGAAAGAGATAACCGATGGGTGACCAGAAGAACAGCGTCAGCTCTTTGCGCGCGATTCTCCCGATGATTTCAAGCCGCATCTTTCGCCTCCTCGTTCACCTCGCGAAACACGGCCTCCAGGTCCCTGGTAAGAACGCTGAGCTCGTGCAACGGCAAGCCGGCGCCGAGCACCGCTTTCGCGACCCGTTCGGCCGCGGCGTCGAGCTCACCGTGCACCCCCAGCCGCCAACTACCATCATCCGCCTGATCTGCCTCGATCAGCCCCGGCACAGCCTTAAGCAGCTCGGCGAGACCCGCGTCCGAGCCACAGCGCAGCCGCAGATGATTGCTCTTTTTCAGGTCCTGCAACCGCTCATCGAGCACCAGCTCGCCATTGCGCAAAATCAGCGCTCGATCACAAATGGCGTCCACCTCCTGCATGATGTGAGTGGACAGAATCACCGTCGCGTTTTCCGAAAGGCGCTGGATCAGATCGCGCATATGCTGGGTCTGGTTCGGGTCGAGACCGCTGGTGGGTTCGTCGAGAATCAGGAACCGAGGCTCGTGCAGAATGGCTTGGGCAACCCCTACGCGCTGTCTGAATCCGCGCGACAGCGTGCTGATCGGCTCCAGCGCCTTCTCCTGGAGATCTGTGGCCGCGATGGATCGCGGCACAGCCATTTTTGGCTCGACGCCTCTAAGCTCGGCGGTGAACGCCAGATAGTCGCTCACCGTCATTTCCGGATACAGCGGCAGGTTCTCCGGCAGATAACCAAGTTGGGATTGCACGGTCAACGGATCTTGCTCCACGTCCACGCCATCGACCCTCACCGCACCGGAACTCGGTTCCAGGTAGCCGGTGAGCATCTTCATGATGGTGGTCTTGCCGGCGCCGTTGTGCCCCAACAGGCCAACGATCTCGCCCGGCTGGATGGCGAAAGAGACGTTCGCCACAGCAAGGAAATCGCCATAGCGGCGCGTGAGCTGGTCTGCTTCGATCATGCCAATTGTAAACTCCAATATTGATGGATCATGAATGCAAAACCGGGTCCGTGACCCGGTCCTGCCGCCACTCGAACGAGGGTCGGGCGAGTCGGGAGTCCGCAAAATAGGCTTTTCGCGGGAAATTTCAAGAGTCTCGCGCGTCTGCCCGGGACCTGCTAGCCTCGCCGGCTGTCTCTCCTGAGTGACAGCTCATGCGGATGGACGTTCCCGGCCCCATGGGGCCCCTGCAAGCCCAGCTCAGCGAATCGACACCGATCAGCGGCCACTATGCCGTGCTGTGTCATCCGGACCCTCAGTTCGGTGGCAACATGCGCGATGACGTTCTGGAAATTCTCGCCAGGGCGCTCGAACGCATCGGCGTGGCTTGCCTGCGTTTCAACTTTCGCGGCGTCGGCGCAAGTGCAGGCTGCCACGACGGTCACGGCGGCGAGGTGGACGACCTGCTGGCCGCCGTCGCCTGGCTCCAAGCCGAGCACTCACCTCGGGCGCTCACCGTGGGCGGCTACTCGTTCGGCGCCAGCATCATCTGGCAGGCGCTGGACAATCTAGACACCCCTGAACGAGTTCTGTTGATCGCCCCGCCGGTGGCTGTCGTACACTTCAAAGAGCGCGAGCTAGACTGCCCCGTGGACATATTTGTTGGTGATAGCGATCAGTATGTAGAATACCACGCGCTCGATGCATGGCAAGGTGTGTGCGCGCATGTGATTGGTGGGGCCGATCATTTCTTTTTGGGCAGGCGGGACACACTGCAGGCAGAGATCGAGACGGTATTGGGCTGACATGTTTCGGTAGTAGCGCCAGGATCAGATGAGGATTGTCGGGGCGTATTGAGCAGCGCAGCGCCCGCTACATCAACCGGACCCCAGCAACCCATTCGTGAGCCCAGAAGACGATCGCATAGCCAACCAGCCCGACAACGACGGGCGCAACTAGCTCCTTGGCAACCAGCCGGTTGCGCCCCGTCACAATGGCCCCAAATGGCACGTTAGACGTTGCGGCAGCAAAGGGCTCCCATGCCGCGCCGATGGTGGCGGCCTTCTTTCTGTCCAGCAGCACCCCGCCCGCCAGGCCCAGCACCGCGAAGCTTGCAAAGAAGACCACCGAAACTGTGTCGCCGTTTGCAACGATGTGCGAGCCGGCCCACAGCACTATGCTCCATTGGAAAGGGTGGCGGGTGATGCGCAGCAGTCCGCTGATGTTCCTGCGTTGCTCAGGATCCGACAACACGCCTTCCATGCCCACAGCCGTAGGGTTTTTGACCATGAATCCACCGAGCAGGAAAATGAACGCGATGGGCATGAGAATCTTTGGAACCCAGTACAGGCGCGGATCCGGCAGCCACCAGTAGTCGTATCGCGGCACTTCGCCGTATAGCCAGACCAGGTAACTGATCGTGGCGAGCGCCAGCAGCGAGTATATCCCCAGGTAGCCACGCGCGCCGACCGCGCTTACGAGATTTGCCCGCAGCGGCGTGCTGCTCAGGCCGAGGTGGGCGCCGACAAACAGGAAGCCTGCAAAAAGTATCTGCCACATTGAGAACCGCCTCAGGCTGCATCCGGTCGGCCATACTAGCGCAATCGTAGGATTGCGCGAGGTGGTCATCATCCGCCACACTCCCGCACCTGGGACTCGTACGGGATGCGCTATGCAGGACGTAACTGGCAAGGTTGCTTTCATCACCGGAGGCGCGAGCGGCATGGGGCTTGCCATGGCGCGCTCGTTCACCGCAGCCGGCATGAAGGTCGTGATCGCCGACATCGAGGACGCCGCGCTCGCTGCAGTGGCGCAGGAATTCGCGGCGACCAACGCAGACGTGCTCACGCTGAAGGTAGATGTCACCGACCGAGCTGCCATGGAGGAGGCAGCGCAAGCCACGCAAGAAGCGTTCGCCAAAGTGCATGTCGTGTGCAACAACGCAGGCGTCGCCGTGGGCGGCAGCGTCGTCGACATGACCTATGAGGACTGGGACTGGGTAATGAAGGTCAACCTCGACGGGGTGATCAACGGCATTCAGACCTTCGTCAAGCGCATCATCGCGCACGGTGAAGGCGGCCATATCATCAACACCGCTTCCATGGCGGGGCATATGGCGATACCGGCGTTGTCCGTGTACAACACCACCAAGTTCGCGGTGGTCGGCTTGTCCGAAGCGATAAGGCTCGATCTGGCAGCGCATGACATCGGCGTTTCGGTCCTCTGTCCTGGCGTGGTGAAAACGAACATTTTCGAGTCCGGTCGCAACCGGCCAGAGGCACTCACCGGCGAACGCGACACCTCGGCGATGGTTTTGACCGCTCAAGGAACCGATGAGGAACGCCAAGCCCAGCTCGCAGCGCTACTCGATGACGCCCTGGAACCTGCGATTGTCGGCGACATGGTCCTGGACGCCATCCTGCACAACGATGAGTACATATTCACCCACCCGAAGTTTCTGGACGCCACCGACGGTAGAAATAGCCAGATACAATCATCGTTCGAACGCTGGGCGAAGTACCGCGAAGCGCACGGCGCCTGATGGGGGCTCAGCAATGAAACGACTGCAAGGCCGGACCGCACTCATTACCGGCGCGGCACAGGGCCTGGGCGCACAAATCGCGCGCAGGTTCGTAGACGAGGGCGCGACCGTCATTATCAACGATCTCAATCTGGCGGCTGCCCAGGCAACCGCGGACGAGTTGGGCGGGCATGCACTAGCGTGTGACGTCAGCGATTCCGCTGCTGTGCGTGCCATGTTCGAACAGGTAGGTGAACTCACCGAGAGGTTGGATATTCTGGTCAACAACGCCGGCATCAGCGGTATAGAAGGAGACAATGCGGCGCAGGATCGAATCCGCCGCAGCGTCGAACGGGCTCAGGCGCTGGCTCGAGGTGAACCGACCGAGCCCGAACCGCTGGACGGCGGCATTCTCGACGTTACCGACGAACGATGGCTGAAGATGATCGCGGTACACATGAACGGGACCTTCTTCTGCGCCCGAGAAGCGGTACGCCTGATGAGCGCCGCAGGCACCCGGGCAGTGGATGCGAGCATCATCAACATGGGCAGCATAATGGGCACCTTCGGCCGCGGTGGCGGTACGGCATACTGCGCGGCCAAAGCCGGGATCCTGGGGTTTACCCGTGCGCTTGCCCACGAACTCGCTGGCCATGACATACGCGTGAATGCGATCGCCCCGGGATGGATTCACACCGACATGACCGATCCACTGGAGCTCATGCACCCCCTGCTGGAAGCGCAGACACCCATGGGCAGGATGGGCGAACCGGATGATATCGCCTGGGCCGCCGTTTACCTGGCAAGCGCAGAAGCGAAGTTCGTAACCGGTCAGACCCTGTCGCCGAACGGGGGCTGGTATATGAGTCAGTAGCCGCGGCGCGAGTCGAGCCTTACGAAACGATGTCGTGCAACGCGTCCAACACCTCGTTGGGACACTCCGACAACATCGAGTGCGCACGCTCGAGGCAATTGCTCCTGCCGCGAATTGCCTGGGCACGCCGCCGTGCTTAAACTCCCGACCATGTACGATGACAGCCCATTGTTGCGCGACGCCCTGAAAGCAGCTCACGCCACGAGCTGGGCAGAGCTGGCTCGGCCCGGCGCATTTCTGACCGGCGCCCAGCGGCTCGCGGCGGTGAGCGCAACTCGCGCGGCTGCGGACTGCGCGCTTTGCGCCAGGCAAAGGGGAGCGTTGTCACCTTTTACCGTCACCGGCACTCACGATTCCAGCGTCGAGGACACGACCGGCCCGACGTTGGGTGCGAGCCTGGTGGACATGATCCACCGCCTCAGCACCGATCCGGGCCGACTCACCCGGGCCTGGTTCGATGAGGCCATCGCCGCGGGCATCAGCGTGGAAACCTATGTGGAGTTGGTGAGCCTGGTGACGACCTCGGTGATCGTGGATACCCTGCACCGCTCGCTCGGTCTTGCATTGCCGGACCTGCCTGAACCCATCGCCGGCAATCCGACGGGGGAGAAAAACCCAGACCCCGTGGACAACGGCGCGTGGCTCCCGGTCCTGGCCGCAGCCCAGGATCTAGCAGAAAGCGGCCTGCCCACGGTACCTAATATAGTCCGGGCCATGGGCCTGGTGCCGAGCGCGGTTACGCTGTTCTTTCGCACCTTCCGACCCCACTACCAGCTCAAAGACATCAAGCTCGCGATCTCCCAGGCCCAGGCTGAGTTCATTGCCGCGCGGGTCTCATCGCTGAACGAGTGTTTCTACTGAACCACCTCGCACAGCATGCTGCTCCGGGCGAGCGGCCAGCAAGACGAACGGGATTACGATTTGAACACGGTCACCCGCGGCGAAGGCGACTCGGGGGTGCCTCACAGCGATCTGCTGCGCAGCCTCACGGAGCAAACGATTCGCGCCGAGTGGTCGCTGCTGGCCGATACCCGGGCACGCGCGGGCACGATCATGGGAGAGCAGCAAATGGTGGACGCGTTGACGGTCGCAGCGGCATTCAACGGAATCACGCGGGTGGCAGATGCAACCGGGATCCCGCTGGACGACAACACCCAGGCGGTAACCGTCGCGATGCGCGCCAGCATGGGTATTGACGAGTACGCCTATGCTGTGAAGAGCGCGCGCTTTTCCTGACTCATCGTCCTTCAAGAAGTGCCTATTCCAAGAAGTGCTCGCGCAACTGATCGCGCTGCCGGGACTGCAATCCGATGGCCTGCTCCAAATATGCCTCGAGGGATCCACATGCGCGCTCCATCTCGTCTAACGCGGCGTTCAGATACTCCGGGCGTACGCCCGCCAACACCCTAGCGGATTCCACATCGATGCTGTCATGACCGAGATTCGCGCGCAGGCGCGGCAGTAGAAATCCTTCGAAGTCGATGACCTCGTTGGTGAGTAGGTAGTCCTCCATGACCGCCTCTCGCGGCGCGCCCAGCGCAAGCTGTATCAGCGCCACCCCGACCCCGGTGCGATCCTTGCCCGCCGTGCAGTGGACCAGGAATCCACCCGGCGCATGATCCTGCAGAGCCTGAAACATGCGCGCATAGCCCTGGGCATGGTCGCGCGCGAGTCCAACCGTGATGGCACGCATGAACGCTACCCGCTGGTCAACGTCGAGCGCGCTATCGGCCATGGAGTCACGCAGCATTGCAGCGCTGGCCGGGTCGATGGGGATCTCTACCCGACGCGACACGTGATCGGGAACCGGGGTGGGATCAGCCTGGCGTTCGTCCGGACGCCGCAGATCGCAGATCACCCGAATATTCAGCTTGGCAAACTGCAATTGCGCCGCGTCGGTCAGATTGGCCATCTGCCCGCACCGAAACAACCGACCGCGGCGAATACGTGCGCCATCGGTCGTGGCATAACCGCCAAAGTCTCGAAAGTTCACTGACCCTGCCAGATCTACGACACGATCCATCGACAATTATCCATCTGGTGTTCGCGAAGGTCGGCAGCTATCAAGGGTGGCGAGCGGTGAGTTGCGCAATGCTCCCGACAATCTCGGGCCACAGCGCCTCGGGCAGGTCATGGCCCATGCCGTCGATCACACGCAGCTCCGATCCATGCAGCGCGGCGTGGGTGTCGAGCCCGGCCTCAACCGGTACCAGGGGATCATCCTTGCCATGGATGACCAAGGCGGGTACCGCCAGCGCTTCCAGCGCCGTTTTGCGATTGCCGTGGGCGGCGATCGCCGCCATCTGCCGGGTGACGCCCTCCGGATAGAAACTGCGATCGAACGCTTCGGCAGCGCGTGCTTTGATGTCTTCTTCGGCCGCGAGGAAACCCGGACTGCCGATGACGCGGCCGACCTCGTAGCTGCGCTCGATGGATTCTGCGCGATTGGTTGCCGCCGGGCTCAGCATCGCAGCCATCGCGTCTTCACGGCTGGCCGGCAGCTCCGGATTGCCGGTACTGGACATGATGGAAGTCAGGGTCTTAACGCGTCCGGGTGCATTGATGGCCATGGCCTGCACCACCATGCCCCCCATGGATGCGCCGCAAATGTGCGCCTCGGCGATTTCCAATCCGTCTAACACGCCAAAAGCGTCGGCGGCCATGTCATCGATCGAATAGGGAGCATCCACCGGCTCGCCGCGCTGCTCGCGCATCATCACCTCCATAATGTTCGGAACGCCCAGATGACCAAATTTCTCCGACAACCCGGCGTCTCGATTGTCGAAGCGCACGACATAGTGACCGGCTTCGGCGAGTTGCTCACAAAATTCCTCCCGCCAGTGAATCAGCTGCGCGCCCAGACCCATGACCATAAGCAGCGGTCGCGCTCCCCGATCACCAAAGGTGTCGTACTCAATGTTGATGTTGTTCGCGACCAGCCGGGACATGTAGATACCTCTCGTTACGGGTTGACGGTGCCCGACAATGTTAGAGTAGGGTCCTCGAATAGTCTCGCCTACGACGAAGGAAGATGCGTTGCTGGCCCAGTTTCCCCAGCCGACCCGTATTCAAACCAACGGCGTGGAACTCGAAGTGTTCACCCAGGGCGCCGGCCGCCCAGTGGTGCTGTGTCACGGCTGGCCCGAGCACGCATTTTCGTGGCGGCATCAGATTGAGCCGCTCGCCAGCGCCGGTTATCACGTCATCGCCCCGAACCAGCGCGGCTACGGGCACTCCGAGCGACCCACCGATGTAAACAGCTACGATATTCACCACCTGACCGCCGACCTCACCGGGCTGCTGGATCACTACGGCTATGAAGATGCGGTGTTCGTCGGCCACGATTGGGGCGCCATCGTGGTGTGGAACCTGGCGATGCTGCATCCCCAGCGCGTCTGCGGTGTGATCAACCTCAGCGTACCTTTCATGGATCGCGGTAAATCGGAGTGGGTCGGCACCTGGGAGAAGATTCTGGGCGGTGATTTTTACATCGTGCACTTCAACCGCCGCCCCGGCGTTGCAGACGCAGCGTTCGCCGCAAACCCGCGCAAGTTCCTGGGCAACTTGTACCGTACCCGGCAATGGCTGGAACCCACACCGGATCCCAAGCCCGGCATGGCATTGATCAACTTGGCTGCTGCCGACGAACGCCGGGGCGAGCCTTTGATGAGCGATGAAGAGCTGGAGGTGTTCGTGATGGCGTACGAGCACTCCGGTTTCACTGGTGGCATCAATTGGTACCGGAATTTCACCCGCAACTGGCAAACCACCGAACACGTCGAACAAATTGTCAGACAACCAGCATTGATGATTCACGGCCAGTACGACATCGTTCCTCAATCCGAGCATATGCGCCAAGCCGTGCCCAACGTCGAAATGCACACTCTGGATTGCGGACACTGGATTCAGCAGGAACGTCCGGAAGCAACAAACGGCTTGATGCTGGACTGGCTCGCCAAAAACTACCCAGCCTGAAGACCGCCCTTAGCATCGCTAGAAGAGGAGAGAGGCAACAGATGATCAAGATCAAAGGTCTGCACCACGCCGCATATCGATGCAGAAACTCAGAGGAAACTCGCAAGTTCTACGAAGACTTTCTTGGCCTGCCCCTGGTGGATGCGTTTCAGATCGGCGCCACTGCCACCGGCCGTTCGGCAAACGTTCTGCACACGTTTTTTGCCATGGAAGACGGATCCTGTATTGCGTTCTTCGAGGAGCCAGACGAGTCGTTCGATTTTAAAACCCAGCGCGATTTCGACTTACACCTGGCGTTGACGGTAGACGCCCACACCCTGCACGAGATGTTGGAACGCGGCAAGGCTCAAGGCATCGACACCCGAGGCGTTACCGATCACGGCTTTGTTCACTCCATCTATTTTCGCGACCCCAACGGCTATGTCGTAGAGCTGGCGGCTCCGGTGACCCGAGATTCCACCGAGGACGCCTCCAACAAATCACGAGGTGACACAGCCCGAACGATCCTCGCTGAGTGGGAGTCCAGCAAAACCTAGACTAGCGCGAGCAG
>Ga0114950_10000031_pt1 | contig 63982 bp, 56 predicted proteins | sample N075metaG_FD_83503 | JGI IMG/M metagenome (GOLD analysis project Ga0114950, IMG submission 83503) | Deep subsurface microbial communities from Kermadec Trench to uncover new lineages of life (NeLLi) - N075 metaG | ecosystem: Environmental > Aquatic > Marine > Ocean trench > Sediment | place...
CCGACTCGGGGGTCCCGAACCTCCCGCTGGATGAGATCGGCGAGCTCGACCCGAAGCTGGTCACCCAAACGCTCGCGGCGGAATTGAGCCATCACGTGATCCTCTTCAGCAGCCTTCAGCAGCCTGTTAGAAAACGCTCATGTCGCGGGCCACAGCCCGCCGCGTTGCTCACAAGAACTCGATGTCGACCGAAATGAGCTGTGCCTCGCCTTGATGCTCCGCCTCACGAAGAACCTTCTGGAACATCTTATCGATCGGCGCACGCTCGACGGCGAGCGAGACAACTCCGATCGTAGACCGCTGCCATAGATCGTGGTGGTCGATCTCCGACACGGCGACGTTGAACTTATTCGAAATCCGGGTGCGGAACGAGGTGAGGAACCTACGCTTTTCCTTGAGGCTCCGACAGGCCGGCAGGTGAAACTCGAGCGTGCAGACGCCGATGATCATGAATGGTTCAGGGGATCAGGATCCCGCCGACAGGCCACGGCGTGTTAGCAAGCCTCGGCCTGCTACAGCTTGACTTCGAGCTCTTCCACCTCGAAGGCCTCGATCACGTCGCCGATCTTGACGTCGCTGAAATTGGCGATCGCGATACCGCACTCGAATCCCTGCTGCACTTCTGAAACGTCGTCCTTGAAGCGGCGCAGCGAGCCGATCTTGCCCTCGAAGATGATGACGGAGTCACGAACCAGGCGGACCTGCGCATCCCGGGTCATCTTTCCATCTGTGATGTAGCAGCCGGCGATCGACCCGACCTTCGGGATCCGGAAGGTGTCGCGTACCTCCGCGGCCCCCAGCGTCGTTTCGCGAAACTCGGGTTTCAGCCTGCCGAGCATCGCCTGCTTAAAGTCGTCGAGAAGCTGGTAGATGATGGTGTACAGCCGCAGATCGACGCCCTCGCGCGTCGCGATGTCGGCGACCCCGCGCTCGGGACGGACGTTGAAGCCGACCACGATGGCGTTCGAGGCCGAGGCCAGCAGAACATCCGATTCCGTGACGCCGCCCGGCGCGGCGTGGATGATCTTGACGTTGACCTTGTCGCCCGAGAGCTTGGCAAGCGAGTCTTTGAGCACTTCGACCGAGCCCTGCACGTCGGCCTTGATCAGAACTGAAATATCGACGCGATCGGCAGTCCGCAGCTGCGCGTGCAGGTCGTCGAGCGTCAGCCGGCTGCCCGCCGCCAGCGACTCCTGCCGCTGCCGCTCCTGGCGGATCTCGGAAATTTTGCGCGCCAGCGCCGTCGCCTCGACGACCTGGAAGTTGTCACCGGCCTGCGGCACACCACCCAAGCCGAGCACCTCGATCGCCGTCGACGGTCCCGCCTCCTCGAGCCGCGTGCCACGGTCATCGATCATGGCGCGAACTTTGCCGCTTACCATGCCGGCAACCAGGTTTTCGCCGATCTTCAGCGTGCCTTCCTGGACGATCATCGTCGCCACCGGACCGCGCTGACGATCGAGCTTGGCCTCGAGCACCGTGCCGCGCGCCGGAACCGTCGGGCTGGCGGTGAGCTCCTGCATCTCGGCGGTCAGCGACATCATCTCGAGCAACTCCGAGAGGTTCTGCTTCATCTTGGCCGACACTTCGACGGTCACCGTGTCGCCGCCCCAGCTCTCCGGCGCCAGTTGATGTTCCCCGAGTTGTTGCTTGACCCGCTCTACGTTGGCGTTGGGCAAGTCGATCTTGTTGATCGCCACGATGATCGGCACGCCGGCGGCGCGGGCGTGGCCGATCGCCTCGACCGTCTGCGGCATGACGCCGTCGTCGGCGGCGACGACAAGAACAACGATGTCGGTAATCTGGGCGCCGCGCAGCCGCATGCGAGTGAACGCCTCATGGCCCGGCGTATCGATGAACGTGATGCGGCTGCCGGCGTGCTCGACCATCGACGCGCCAATGTGTTGTGTGATGCCGCCGGCCTCTCGGTCGGCGACATTCGTAGAGCGAATCGCATCGAGCAACAGCGTCTTGCCGTGATCTACGTGGCCCATGATGGTGATGACGGGCGGGCGCTTTTCGAGATCTTCGGCAGCCACCTGCGGCGCATCACCCAACAACACCTCATCGGCGCGCAGCCGGCGCGCCTCGGCGCCGAAATGCGCGGCGATCGACAGTGCCGCCTCGGCGTCGAGCGCCTGGTTGATGTCCCCCATCACACCGCGCGACATGAGCTCGCGCATCACGTCGGTCGGAGACATACCGAGCTTCTCCGCCAAGCGCTTCACCGTGATTCCTTCTTCGATGGTGATGGGGCCCTCAACGGTCGCCATCGGGGCAGGCGGTTCGGGCTCGGGCTGCGGTTTCGGTACGGGCGCAGGCTCCGGTTTCGGCTCGGGTGCCGGTTCGGGCGCGGCAGCCGCGGGCGCCGGGGCGTCGTCCGGCTCCGGTGTCGCAGGAGGAGTCTTTTCGGCGGGCGGTTCGGGAGCGACTGCAACAGGCTTTTTCTTCGCGACCTTCTTCGCGACCTTCTTCGTGGCAGCCTTCTTGGTCGCTTTCTTCTTCGCCGTCGGCTCCTTCTTGGCGGCTTTCTTGGTCGCTTTCTTGGCGGTTTTCTTCGTCGCCTTCGTGGCAGTTTTTTTGGCCACCGCGCCCGAGCCGAGGCTCTGTTCGACGCGCGCGGCGTTCTCTTCGCTCACCGCGGAGTGAACGCTCGTTACCTCCACCCCGAGGCCGTTCAGCGCGGCGAGGGCTTCCTTGCTCTCGATGCCGAGCTTCTTGGCCAGCTCATGAACGCGCATTCGGTCGCTTACTCCTCAGGTAGGGGTAGGGGTAGGGGTAGGGGTAGGGGTCAGGCAGGGGCTTCGACGGCGTCTTCGTCGTCGGTGGCGACCGGAGCCGATGTCTCGTCCTCGTCATCGTCATCCGCCGGGGCGACCGCTTCGGCCTCAGCGACGACGAGTTCCTCTACTGCGGCTTCGTCAGCCTCGTCAGCCTCGTCAGCCTCGTCCGACGCGACGTCGGCGGTCAGGCTCGCCAGCACGGCGGCGGGATCCGACTCCGGCGGCGGGCCGGCCGGCGCAACTTCGGGAACCTCGGGCTCGTCGGGCACCGCGGCGGCGAGCAGCGCTGCCGCCGCCGCGAGTATCTTCTCGGCGCCCTTCGGGCCGATGCCGGCGACCGCAGTCAGCCCCTCAACGCCGGCGTCGATCGCGGCGCCGACCGTCTTGAGACCGGCGGCCACCAGAGCTTCGGCGGTCTTCGGACCGACACCGGCCAGGCTCGCGACGGCTTCCTCCCGCGACGCCATCTGCAGGAGCGCTATCTCGACGTCTCGCTTCTTGTCTTCCTCGCTCTTGATGTCGATCTTGGCATTCAGCAGCTTGCCCGCGAGCCGCACGTTTTGCCCGCGCTTGCCGATGGCCAGCGATAGCTGATCCTCATCGACAACCACCTCGAGATGCCGCTCCTCACTGTCGAGCACGGTCACGCGGTTGACGCGCGCCGGCTTGAGGGAATTGATCGCGTACTGCTGCAGGTCGGCGGCCCACTGCACGATGTCGATCTTCTCGCCGCGCAATTCGCGGATAATCGACTGCACGCGAGCGCCACGCATACCGACGCAAGCACCGACCGGATCGACATCAGGCTCGACCGAGTGCACCGCAACCTTGGCGCGGTCACCACCCTCACGAACTGCCCCTTTGATCGTCACGGTCTGGTCGTAGATCTCGGGCACCTCCATTTCGAAGAGCCTGCGGAGCAACTCGGGCGACACACGGGAGACGACGACCTGGGGGCCTCGCGCCACCTTGAGCACGTCGACGATCACGACGCGGATACGGTCACCGATGTTGTAGTGCTCGGCGCGCGACTGCTCGCGGCGCGGCAGGAGGCCCTCGGTCCGACCGAGGTCGACGATCATGTCGCCGCGCTCAAAGCGCTTGACCAGGCCGGTAATCAGTTCGCCGGTGCGTTCCACGAACTCGTCGTAGATGTTCTCGCGCTCGGCGTCGCGGACCTTCTGGAAGATAACCTGCTTGGCGGCCTGCGCCGCGATGCGCCCGAGACCCTCCGTGTCGCGTGGCAAATAGACGTAGTCGCCGACCTTGGCCTCGGCGTCAAACTCGAGCGCCTCGGTGGCGCTGATCTCGAGGTCGACGTCGTCGACCTTCTCAACGACGATCTTGACGGCAAACACCTCAACTTCGCCGGTTTCCCGGTTCAGCGTCGCCTTGATCTCTTCCTCGGTCTTGTAGAACTTCTTGGAAGCGACCGCCATCGCCTCCTCGACGGCATCAATGATGACCTCGGAGGGGATGTTCTTCTCGCGCCCCATCTGCTCGATTGTCTGCAGCAACAGTTGCGTCATTGTCGTTACAATCTAGTCGTTACTATCTCGTGCACAGTGTCGTGAAAAACTATGGTTGCGGGTCGAGGCGGGCGCTACGCACCTTGTCCAGGGGAATCTCGAAGACCTGCCCCTCGCTGTCCGTAAGCGTCACGACTTCGTCCTCGAACTTGTCCAGAGTTCCTCGAAAACGACGTCGCCCCAGTATCGGCGCCACCGTACGGATCCTGACCACCTCGCCACGGAAGCGCTGGTAATCGTTGGCGGTGTGCAGCGGCCGATCAAGGCCCGGCGACGACACCTCGAGGCTGTAGGCATGCGGGATGAAGTCCTCGACGTCGAGCAGCGCCGACATCTGCCGGCTCACCGACGTGCAATCAGCAATCGTGACGCCGCCCTCGCGGTCGATGTACAGCCGCAGGAACCAGCGCCCACCATCGTTGACGTACTCACAGTGCGCGAGCTCACAATGCTCGCGCGCCGCGACCCGCGCCGCCAGCGGAGCGACGCGCTCCTCGACTGTTTGCGTTTCAACCACGTCGCCTCTCCCCGGCAGCGCCGTTCAAATGTTGTAGGCAAAGAAAAAAGTGGGCCGCGGCCCACTTCCGTGCGCACACCTAATCGGTTACGTGGAGAAGGTAACAAAAGGTCGCGGTTCTTTCAACGCGACGACCGCTGCAGAAGGCCCCCAAGACGTCGATTTTCGCCCACCCTGCGGGCCGGGTAACATGGGCGGCGTCAGCGTCCTCGCGATACCGCTGCCGACCACGAAGCCGCGTCCCGACCGCACCACGAACAGGGCGACCATGCTCGAATCCACGCTCACCGAACTATACTGTCCACGTACCGGAGCGACGTACGAAGCGGACAAGATCCAGACCCTTTCGGACGTCGGCGGGCCTCTGTACGCACGCTACGATCTCGAAGCAGCGGCGGCGAACTGGCGCCAGGGCGCGGGCCTTGCCGGGCGCCCCGCCGGGCTGTGGCGCTACGCCGACATTCTCCCGGTCCGCGACCCCCGGTTCCGTCTCACCCTCGGCGAGGGGGGACCCCCCCTGCTGAACGCACCGCGCGCCGGCAAGCGCGTCGGCGTCGCCAATCTGCTGCTCAAGGACGAGGGCCTCAACCCGACCGGTTCGTTCAAGGCCCGTGGCCTGTGCGTAGCGGTCAGCCGCGCGGTCGAGCTCGGCATCGACTCGCTGGCGATTCCGACTGCGGGCAACGCCGGCGGCGCGATGGCGGCGTACGCGGCGCGCGCCGGCGTAAAGGCGACCGTGTACATGCCGGACGACGCCCCGGGCGAGTTCGTCGACGAGTGTGAGGCGCTCGGCGCGGAGGTCATCGGAGTCGCCGGCTTGATCACCGACGCCGGGGCACGGCTCGCCGCCGACATGGAGGCGGAGGGATTCTTCAGCGTCGCGACGCTCAAGGAGCCATACCGAGTGGAAGGCAAGAAGACGCTGGGCATCGAGCTCGCCGAGCAGATGGGCTGGAAGCTACCCGACGCCATTCTCTACCCGACTGGCGGCGGCACCGGCCTGGTCGGCATGTGGAAGGCGTTCGACGAGCTCGAGGCGATGGGTTGCATCGGTGCCGAGAGGCCGCGGATGATCGCGGTGCAATCAACCGGCTGCGCCCCGGTCATCCGCGCGTTCGAGGCCGGTGACGAGTCGGTGACACCCTGGGAAGGCGCCCGCACGGTCGCCGACGGCTTGCGCGTGCCGATGATGGTCGGCGACCAGGAAATCCTGCGGGCCCTCCGCGCGTCGGGCGGCACGGCGATCGCGGTGCCGGATGAGGAGATCATGGAGTTCGTTCGCCACCTGGGAGCCGACGAGGGAATCTACGGCGCCCCGGAGGACGGCGCCACGTTGGCCGCCATCCCCCACCTGTTAGCGCGCGGCGACGTGGACAAGGACGAGACGGTGGTCGCGTTCTTGACCGGCAGCGGCTACAAATACCGTAGCGGCATGAAGCGCTTCGCCGCCGCAAACGCGACCGCGCCGGATACGGCCGGGGGCGCCGCCGGATGAGCGCTGGCGGCGGCGAGCTGCCGACGATCCTGGCGGTGTTCACCGGCGGAACCATCTCCTGCACCCTCGATCCCGAGCGCGGCGTCCCGGTCCCGACCCTGGCCGGCGAGGCTATCCTCGAGCGCACCCCGGGCCTCGGCGACGTCGCCCACGTCGTCATCGACAATTTCGGCCGCTACCCGGGCCCGCACATGCATCCGGAACGCATGCTGCACCTCGCCGATCGGATCCGCTCCGCAACTACCGACAGCGCAATCGACGGCGTCATCGTCACCCACGGAACGGACTCTATCGAGGAAACCGCGTTCGTCCTCGATCGCGTCCTTGACGCGCAGATTCCGGTCGTCATGTTCGGCGCCATGAAGCTGGTGTCCGACCCGACCTGGGACGGACCGGCAAACGTTCTTGCCGCTGCCCAGGTGGCCGTGTCGGCGGCGGCGCGCGGCCGCGGCGTCATGGTCGTGATGGCCGATTCGATCCACACCGCCGCCGGCGTCGTCAAGGTTCACGCCGAGTCGTACGATTCCTTTGCCAGCCCGCAGAGCGGCCCGATCGGCATCGTCGACCGCGGCAACGTGATCTTCTTCACCGACCCGACTCGCCCTTCCCTGCCCTCCTTCAAGGGCGACGCCATCGAACCCGAGGTCGACCTCATCAAGACGGTGGCCGGCGCCGACGGCCGCTACGTCGAGGCCAGCCTCGCCGCCGGCGCCAAAGGCCTGGTCATCGAGGGTATGGGGCGTGGCAACGTCACCCCGGGAATGGCCGTCGCGATCACCGCCAACGCCGGCGACCTGCCGATCATCATGACCACCCGCTGCGCCCGCGGCCGCGCCACCCCGATGTACGGCTACGACGGCGGCGCGGCAACGTTGCAGGAGAGTGGGGTGATGTTTGCCGATCAGTTGCCGGGGCCGAAGGCGCGGTTGTTGCTCATGCTGCTGCTGGGGGCAGGGGCCGGACGAGCCGAGATCAAGGCGGCGTTTGAACAGGACCGCTACTGATTTCAGTTTTCCTGATTTCCCGCCACCCACCGCCGACACTAGTGCTTCGTCGCAGAAATCCGCGTTGTAGCTTGGCAAGTCATCCGCGTTCCTGGCTAGGCGCGCTGAACGAGGAATACCGGGAGCATTTCGAGGAAGCGCAACAACGCCAGGGACGTGGAGGGCCGCCTCTTTTTTCTTCAAGTCCTCACACCTCTTAACTCCTCACGAGCGTCACAGCGTTGCCGACTCGGGTGCCGCACGCGTATGATGGCAGTGGCACCGCATGTGGCGGTCGCTTCGCACCCACGGAGGCCCGATGTTCGGCTCGATTGGTGGTACCGAGCTCCTCGTCATCATGGTCATCGCCCTGCTCATTTTCGGGCCGCGCAAGCTACCCGAGCTGGGCAAGTCGCTCGGCAAGGGTCTGTCGGAGTTCAAACGCGCCTCCAACGACCTGAGACGCTCGCTCGAGGAAGAGCTGTCGCTCGAGGAGCGCAACGACCACAGCAACAAGATCGACGGCCCGGACTCCGGCCCCTAGCAGGCCGTGCTGAACGGCTCCCACGGGTGCCGTCTTGAGCCGGCGTTCTTTCTGACGGGCACACCATGAGCACTGTCGATACGCCGATCGACGACCACGACGCTTCCGACATCGGCCGCGAGTCCCTGTCGGAGATGTCGCTTCTCGACCACCTCACCGAGTTGCGGCGCCGGCTGTTCGTCACGGTCGGCGCCATGCTGGTCGGCACGATCATCTGTTGGTTCGTCTCCCAGCAAATCTACGACCTCCTCTCCCGACCCGTGACACTGGTTCTCAAAGCCCACCCGGAAACGGTACTGGACCCGCGCCTCGTCATCCTGTCGTTGACCGAGGGCTTCATCGTGTATCTGAAAGTCGCGGCGATGGCCGGGCTCTTTCTCGCCTCGCCGATCCTCATCACCCAGATGTGGCTGTTCATCGCCCCGGGGCTGTACCGCAAGGAACGTTTGTATGCTGTGCCGGTCATCTTCGCGTCGGTGGTGTTCTTCCTGTCCGGCGCGGCCTTCGGCTACTTCGTTCTTTTCCCGGTGATGGCCACGTTCTTCATCACGCTCGGCTCGAGTTTCGTTCCGATGTTGTCGGCCAACGCGCTGTTCGGCTTCTTGCTGCGCACGCTGCTCGGCTGCGCCATCGTCTTCGAATGGCCGATCGTGGTGTTCTTCCTCGCCCGCATGGGGATCCTCACCGCGGGTATGATGCTGCGCCACTTCCGCTACGCGATCCTCGGCATCTTCGTGATCGCCGCAGTGGTCACGCCGACGCCCGACATGGCGACCCAGACCATCCTGGCGACCCCGATGCTCGGCCTCTACGCGCTCGGGATCCTGATCGCCTGGGCGGTGCAGCCGCGCAAGAAGTAGAAGGCTTGCGGAGCGGTCGCCAGCCGGGCGTGTTGGAATATCCGCCACCTTCCCCAGCTACGCTTCACGCGGGCAACGCAGGCGCCGCAGGCGTCGAGTGAAGGCGGCGGGCGGCGGGAAATCAAGAAAAAGGGGAGCCAGCCCGAAGACCGGCTCCCCATGTTTATCCTGTTGTCGATAGACGTCTAGAAGCCGCCCATTCCTCCCATACCACCCATGCCGCCCATTCCGTCCATGCCCATGTCGCCACCGGGCATCGGAGCCGCCGGCTTCTTCTCCGGGATCTCGGAGACGAGCGCCTCGGTGGTCAGCAACAGCCCGGCGACCGACGCGGCGTTCTGCAGCGCCGCGCGAGTGACCTTGGCGGGGTCGATGACGCCCGCCTTGACGAGGTCTTCGTACTCGCCGGTCTCGACGTTGAGCCCGAACGCGCCCTTGCCGCCGAGCACCTTGGCGAGGACGATCGAGCCCTCGAGGCCAGCGTTCTCCGCCAGCGTGCGCAACGGGCCCTCCAACGCGCGGCGTACGATGTTGACACCGACCATCGCGTCCTCATCGTCGAGCTTGATGCTGTCAACCGCCTTCAAGCAGCGCAACAGGGCGACGCCGCCGCCCGGGACCACGCCTTCCTCGACCGCCGCTCGGGTGGAGTGCATGGCGTCCTCGACGCGAGCCTTTTTTTCCTTCATCTCGGTCTCAGTCGCCGCTCCCACGCTGATCACCGCCACGCCGCCGGCCAACTTGGCGAGACGCTCTTCGAGCTTTTCGCGGTCGTAGTCGGAGCTCGTGTTTTCGACCTGGGCGCGGATCTGGTCGATGCGACCCTTGATATCCTTGGTGCTCCCGCCACCCTCGACGATCACGGTCTCGTCTTTGGAGATCGTGACCTTCTTGGCCGTGCCAAGATCCTCGAGCTTGACGTTCTCGAGCTTGATGCCGAGATCCTCGGTGATGCAGTTGCCACCGGTGAGCACGGCGATATCCTGCAGCATCGCCTTACGGCGATCGCCATAGCCGGGGGCCTTGACCGCCGCCCCCTGGAGGGTGCCGCGCATCTTGTTGACCACCATCGTCGCGAGGGCCTCGCCCTCGACGTCCTCGGCGAGAATCAACAACGGCTTGCCGGCACCCGCCACCTGCTCGAGCAGCGGCAACAGGTCCTGCAACGCCGAGATCTTCTTCTCGTGGATCAGGATGAGCGGATCTTCGAGCTCGACCTCCATGTTCTCGGGATCGGTGACGAAGTACGGCGACAGGTAGCCGCGGTCGAACTGCATGCCCTCGACGACCTCGAGCGACGAGTCGGTGGATTTCGCCTCCTCGACGGTGATGACGCCATCGCGACCGACGATTTCCATCGCCTCCGCGATCATGCTGCCGATCTCGGCGTCGCCGTTGGCGGAGATCGCCGCGACCTGCTGGATTTCTTCCTTGCCCTTCACCGGCTTGGAAAGCTTGGCGATGCCATCGACCACCGCGACGACCGCCGCCTCGATGCCGCGCTTGAGCGCCATCGGGTTGGCGCCGGCGACAACGTTTTTGACACCCTCGCGGTAAATTGACTCGGCGAGGATCGTCGCGGTCGTGGTGCCGTCTCCGGCGACATCGGACGTCTTACTGGCCACCTCGCGCACCATGCGCGCGCCCATGTCCTCGTTCCTGTCGGGAAGCTCTACTTCCTTGGCGACCGTCACCCCGTCCTTGGTGATGACCGGGCTGCCCCACTTCTTGCCGAGCACGACGTTACGGCCGCGCGGGCCGAGCGTCACCTTGACCACCTTGGCGAGCTGCGTGACGCCCTTGAGCACAGCCTGCCGGGCGTCTTCACTGTACAGAATCTGTTTTGCCATCGTTAACCCTCCACAATCGCGAGGACGTCGTCCTCGCGCAAGATCAGATGCTCGACACCGTCGAGCTTGACTTCCGTACCGCCGTACTTGGAGATCAGAATACGATCCCCGACGTTCAGCTCCATCGCCTGACGCTCACCGTCATCGTCGAGCTTGCCGGCGCCGACAGCCACGACCTCGGCCTCGAGAGGCTTCTCCTTGGCCGTGTCAGGGATGATGATGCCGCCGCTTTTCTGCTCTTCGGGCTCCGACCGGCGGGCCAGAATACGGTCTCCCAGGGGTGTGACGTTTGCCATCGCGCACGTGCCTCCGTCAAATTCTCAGTTGAAATCAGTCGTTGTGGAACCGCCAGAACAGCGGCTCCTCGGCCACGAAACGGCCACGCGCCCCGCGCGGACGTACAGCCGACCGGATCGCCAGGACCTATGGTAAGAAGCGCCCCGGCGGCCGTCAAGCAGGCCCCCGCGGATCGTCTGTCACCTATTCGACGCCGCGCCGGCGACGCTCACTTCGACGAGCTCGAGTTGGGGTTCAGAGCGGCCGGCCCAACGGTTGACCGTCAGCTTGGCGACGGCGTCGAACCGGTCGCCTTTGGAAAAAACGGCGGCGAGCTCCGGGCGGCGCCAGGCGATCGCGTCGACGCGCCGCGACCCGCACGCGACTCGCAGCTTGAGGTGCTGCTCCTTGAGAGTCCGCGGTTCTTCTTCGATCTTCAGATCGCGGCACAGCAGCCGCGGCGTCCGGTTGCCGACGCCGAACGGGGCGAGCCTCTCCAGCTCCCTGGCCAGACCCAAGGCCGAGTCATCGAGCTCGAGCTCGGCGTCGCACACGATCCCGGCGGAGCGCTGCATGGCGAGCTCGAGCTCGACACCGCCCGTGGCCGCCAGCGCCTCGCGCAACGGCTCGACGTTGGCCGCGCGCAGTTGCAGCCCGGCCGCCTGGTGGTGCCCGCCGAATTCGTCGAGCAATTCGGAAACGCTGCCGAGCGCCTCCACGATATTGAATCCGGGTATGGACCGCGCCGAGCCGAACGCACCGGCCTCATCGATCGCGATCACCACCACCGGCCTGCCCCACTCCTCCACCAGCCGCGCCGCGACGATGCCGATCACGCCGCGGTGCCATCCCTCGCCGGCGGCGACGACGACCGACGCCGCATCAGCAGGCTTCTGGTCGAGCGCCTGCTCGAGCACCTCGGCCCCGATCTCGCGCCGGCGGGCGTTGGTTTCATGCAGCTTCTTGGCGAGGCGGCGCGCCTCGCCGGGATCGGTGGCGAGAAACATCTCGACGGCGTCCTTCGGATGACCCAGGCGGCCGATGGCGTTGATGCGCGGTGCGATCTTGAAACCGATATCGGTGGCGGTGATCGGGGAACGTACCCCGGCAAGGTCCATCAACGCCCGCAGCCCCGGGTTGACCGCCTCTCCCAGCGTCGCCAGCCCGTAGTGCGCAATGACGCGATTTTCGCCCCGCAGGGGCACCATGTCGGCGACCGTGCCAAGGGCCACGAGCTTCAGGAGCGCGGTGCCGCGAAACCCCTTCGGGTGGCGCTCCAACACACCACGCGCCAGCTTGAACGCGACACCGACCGCAGCCAGATCGTCCTCCGGGTACCCGGAGTCCGGCAGGCGAGGGTTCAGGATGGCGACGGCCACCGGGATCTCGTCTCCGGGCTCGTGGTGGTCGACAATGATCAAGTCGATGCCGAGCTCCCGCGCACGCTCGGCGGCGGCATAAGCGGTGATGCCGCAATCCACCGCTATGAGAACCTTGGCATGTTTTGCGTGGGCGCGGTCGACGCCGCGCGGCTTGAGCCCGTACCCGTCATCGACGCGGTGAGGAACGAGATAATCGATGTCGGCCCCGATGGCGCGCAACGCCACCAGCAGCACCACCGTGCCCGTGATGCCGTCGACGTCGTAGTCGCCATGAACGACGATCCGTTCACCACGCTCGATCGCGGCCAGGAGGCGTTGTACCGCCGCCTCCATCTGCACGAAGGCGAACGGCGAGTGCAGCTCGTCGAGGCTGGGTTGCAGGAACGATTGCGCCGCCGCAACGGTATCGATGCCGCGACCGGCGAGAATCCGCGCCGTTACCGGAAACAGGCCGAGCTCGTTCTGCAGGGTGATCGCGGCAGCGGGATCGTGCTCGCGCAGACGCCAGACCGGAGTCGCCAGCGCCCGCTACTCCTCGACGCCGGCCAGGGCGCCGATACCGCGGAACTTGCTGTAGCGCTTTTCCAGAATCATCTCGATGTCGACGTCACGCAACTCGTCGAGCTGGCGCTCGAGCGTTGCGCCGAGCGTCGACGCCATGGCCTCGGGATCGTTGTGGGCACCCCCCGCCGGCTCGGGGATGATCTCGTCGACAAGGCCCATCTCGCGGAGGTCCGCAGAGGTCAGCTTGAGCGCCTCGGCTGCCGCTTCCGTATGATCCAGATCGCGCCACAGGATCGACGAGCACGACTCCGGCGAAATCACCGAGTAGGTCGCGTACTGCAAGATGTTGACGCGGTCGCCGATGCCGATACCCAGCGCCCCGCCGCTACCGCCCTCACCAATGACGGTGACGATGATCGGCACGCGTAGCGTCGACATCTCGCGCAGATTCACGGCGATCGCCTGGGCGACCCCACGCGCCTCCGCACCGGCGCCCGGATAGGCACCAGGTGTGTCGATGAACGTGAAGACCGGGCGCCCGAACTTTTCCGCCATCTTCATGATCCGCCGCGCCTTGCGATACCCCTCCGGGTGCGGCATCCCGAAGTTGCGGTGCAGCTTCGACTTCGTGGTCCTCCCTTTCTGCTGGCCGATAACGCAGATCGGGTGGCCATTGAACTCGGCGAAGCCCGCAACGATGGCAGCATCGTCGCCGAACTGACGGTCGCCGTGCAGCTCGAGAAAACCGTTGAACAAGCGCTCGACGTAATCGAGCGTATAGGGCCGCTTCGGGTGGCGGGCTACCAACGTCACCTGCCAACGCGACAGATTGCTGTAGATCTCACGCCGGGTCTCGTCGAGATGGTCCTCCAGCTCGGCGAGCTGCGCGTCGCGCTCCGGAGAGGCCGGAAACAGGCCAAGCTCGTGGATCTCCTTTTGGAGCGCCGCAATCGGTTTTTCGAAGTCTTCCGCTTTGCGATACATGGATTCGGAAGGAGTCGAAGCTGTGCGCCGGAAGGCACACCAGCGAGCTAATGAAATCTCTCCGCTTCGGAGCCAAGAGGGTAGCATGGAGCGTTATGAATTGGCTGCACCCCGGCTCGATCGTGAACATCATGCGTTTGATCGCGAAAACACTGGTTGTCGTGACGCTGACGGCTGCCGTCGCAGCGTCGGCTGCGCTCGGCGCACCAGCGGCGGCGCTCACAATCGATGGGATCGCCTCCGGAGCCCTCGGAGAGAACCCCTCCGGCCATCGCCCCCAGGGTGCCGTCATCACGCCGCAGCGCATCGACCTCCGCGTCGAGGTACGCCCCGAGCTGCCGACGGCGCTCATCGAAGCCGATCTCACCTTCAGGGTCGAGCGCACCACCGAGATCGTCCGCGTGTTTCTGCGGCCCGACATGACCCTCGACCTCATCGAGGACGCCGACGGCGTCCCGCTCACCTACAGGCGAGGACGAAGCCGCATCCGAATTTCGACGCCCACGCTCGCCGCCGGGGTGGTCACGACCTGGCGCTTTCGCTACCGGGCGACGTTCGACACGTCGCTCGAAGAAAGCGGGCAAATGCTGCTCACCACCCCGTGGTACCCGCACCTCCGCCGCGCCGCGGGCCCCGAGGAGTTCCTGCGCTACGTGCCGATGCCGATGAGCCTGACCGCGACGCTACCCGACCCTTGGATGCTGGTCTCGTCGGGAACGAACGCGACAACCAGCGACAACGGCGCAACGAGGTACGTGTGGCGGGATTCAGTTCCCAGCCAGACGATCCCGTTGGTGATCGGTCGTTTCGTCGAGGACGACAAGCTCGATACCGTCGGCACTGTGCGCGCCTTCCTTGACCGCCGCAACGGTTCCTTGGCCAAGTCATACGTCGAGTACATCGTCCGCGCGGCAAAATTTTTCAGCGCCCGAATCGGCCTCCTCGACCGGCGTAGCTGGAACCTCGTGGCCATTGATCTGCCGGAAACAATGAGCGGCCTTACGCTGCCCGGGATGACGCTGCTCGACATCGACGCCGTGCGCCGCGACGTGGAATTCCCGTACCGCATTCTGGCGCACGAGATCGCCCACCAATGGTGGAATTTCTACGTCGAGATCCCGCGCGGCCGTGACGCTTGGTTACGCGAAGGCTTACCGACCTACAGCTCGTTGATGTTCCTGGAAAGCGAGTACGGCACCCGCATGATGCGCCAGGAGCTCGATCGCTCGCAGCGCCTGGCGCTCAGCATCGCCTCCCCGGAGCCTCTCGAAATCGGCTTCGACATGTCGTCGCAGGAAGCCATCTACGCGCTCAACTACCACAAGGCTGCCGCTGTGCTGCACATGCTCCGCAAGATCATGGGTCTCGACAAATTCGTCGACCTGATCCGCGCCCTGCACAATCACGGAGAGGACGTCACGACACCGGTCTTCATACGCCTCGCCGAGGAGATGTACGCCGACGATCTGTCATGGTTCTTCGACCCGTGGCTGCGCAGCGCCGACGTCCCCAGCTTTCGCGTACGCTACGGCTACGAGCGTGTAGAGGCGAGTTCGCCGCGCTACGAGCTGCGCGGCGTGATCGAACAGCACGGCGCGGCGATTCGATATCCGGTACGCATGCGGGTGTCGCTCGAAGCCGCTCCACCCCTGGAGACGACGGTTTGGATCGAGCCCGGCAGCGTCGACTTCATCATTTCGCTGCCGTCACCTCCCACCGGACTTCAATTCGACCCCGACGGGGATCTCCTCTACCGAGAGGTCAGCATGGAGGTCGTCGAGCTGCTGGAAGCTCCTGGAGAAAATGGGGCGACCACGCTTTCATCGCGACCTGCCCGGAAAGAAGAACCCCCCGACACCCCGGCCTACGGCGCGTAGCGGCGCCGCGAGCCGCGTCAGGAGCGACGGGCCCACCGAACGCCTCGGTCCCTCCCGCACGTAGGCGACCGCCTGAGCGCAGTAGCGCGTCGACAGGTCGTCGAACGCCGACGTGAATCGCTCCCGCGGCCCCATGGAGCCGCCGTCGCCGTTCTCGAGCCGCTGGTAGTCCTCGGTCGCGTACACCTGCCCGCGCCAGGTGCGCCAGAAGCCCTCCACCCATTCTGCCCGCTCCTCGCGGGCGACGAACTCGATCGCGTCGCCACCGAGCAGCGATAGCCACACGCCGATGACCTCACGGGCTTCGGTCGCATAGTTGCCGGCGAGCGCGTACGCACGCTCCTCGTCGCTGTCGAGGAGTATGCCGACGGCGGGGAAATTCTGGCGCCAGGATCGATGCCGCTCGACGACCCGCGCCCGGCCGCGATCAAACTCGGCCACGCCATCGTCGTCGAGCAAAGGTGCCCCGAGAAACCGCTCGATGTCTCCCATGTCGGGCATCGTACCCCTATCTCGACGTCCTTCGTGGCCAGGGTGTCGAGATATGCGGGATATAATCTCGCCCATGAGAGCGACGGTTTTGAGACGCGTGGCTCTGCTCGCGGGTGGCGCAGTCGCTCTTGCCTACCTCGTGCAGCACGCCGGCGTCGGGACGATCGGCGAGTACCTCGAGAACCTTGGCGCCGGGATCACGATCCCGATCTTTCTCGTCGGCGTCCAGCACTGCCTCCGGGCCTTCGCCTGGCGCTTCCCGGTTCGCGCCATGGACTTGCCGGCGAAGTATTTCGACCTGCTGCGCGCCCGGCTCGGCGCCGAGGCCCTCGGGTACCTGTCGCTCACCGGCGCAATCGGGGCGCAAACCAGCAAGGTGTTGCTGCTGCGCAAGGGAATCTCGGCGCGCGCCGGCGCCGCGACCGTGGCGGTCGATGCCGCCGCCTCCGGCATCGCCGGCGTGCTGTTCATCGGCGCGGCGCTGCTCGTCTGCCAGCCGGCTCTCGGGCTGCCGGCGTGGTTTTCTGCAATCGGCGGCATCTTTTTCGGGGCCGGAGCCGGGGCCTGGATGCTGGCCGGAATCTGGGCGAGCCAACGCCGCCATCACGCCGAGTTGCCGGACATGGACGACCAACCGACCTCCAAGATGGAGGCGATGCGCGACTCGATGCGATTGATCCGGGTCGGGCTGGTGCGCCTGCACGGCATCCCCTTTGCCTTGATGATCGGCATCCACATCGCCGCCCACGTGGCGTTGACCGGCGCCACCTGGTCGATTCTGTCGATGCTAGGCATCAACGACAACCCCGTCGTCGGCCTCTGGTTCGAGGTCGGCGCCAAGCTCGGCAATACGCTCGGCGTCCTCGTGCCGGCACGGCTCGGTGTCTTCGAAGCAAGCGTCGCGTGGTCGGCTGACGCTCTCGGTCTCGATCCCGCCGCCGGCATCGCGGTCGGGTTGGTGCGACGTCTGATCGATATGGTGTGGGTGGGCGTCGGGCTGGCGTTGACGACGTTGTGGCCGATCAAGCTGCCTGGGCGTGCCGAGCGGCAGCCGACGGGGCGGCGGTCCGGCTGACGCCCCTGCGACGAATAGCGCCGGTGCGAGCGGGCGCCGCCCTTACCCGTCGCGCAGCCGGTAGCGCTGCACCTTGCCGGTCGCGGTCCTCGGCAGCTCGTCGATAAATTCAACCCTCGCCGGCACCAAATACGGCGACAGACGCTTGGCTGCGTGCTCCAACAAAGCCGCCGCGAGCGTTTGATCCGCCGAACCGACCGCAACCACGAACGCCAGGCCACAAGACAACCCCTCGCCATCGGCCGCCGCCACCACCGCAACCTCGCGAACGCCGTCGTGCTCGAGAAACACACTCTCCACCTGCGGCGGGCTCACCCATTGGCCGTGCACCTTGAACATGTCGTCGGCGCGGCCGGCGTACCAGTAGTAGCCGTCGTCGTCGACTCGGTACTTGTCGCCGGTCACGAACCATTCGCCCCGCAAGGCTTGCTTGGTAGCGGTGTGGCGGTTCCAGTAACCGTCGCAGGCGGAGTCTCCGCGGATCCACAGGTCGCCGACGGCATCGGCCGCGACATCGTTGCCGTCTTCGTCGACGACGCGCGCGTCATAACCGCGGATCGGCCTCCCAGACGAACCTGGTCGCACGTCGTCGGCACGGTTGGCGATGAAAATATGCAGCAGCTCCGTCGACCCGATGCCATCGAGCAACACCACGCCGGTGGTCTCCATCCAGCGCTCGCACAATGACGCCGGAAGGGCTTCGCCGGCCGATACGCAGACCTCAAGGCTGGCAAGCGAGCCCTCGGCGATGGCGGCGGAGAAGCCCGCGTCGGCCATCATGGCGTTGTAGAACGACGGCACGGCGTAGAAGTGGGTCACTCGATGGGCGGCAATCGCGTCGAGCATGTTGGCCGCCGTCGGCTTTTCCGGAGCCAGCACTGCGCTGCCGCCACTCCACATGGGGCAATGGAGACTGTTTCCCAGGCCGTACGCGAAGTAGAGCTTCGAGGCGGAGAGGTGGACGTGGTCGGGTCCCATGCCCATGCTGCGTTGCGCCCAGCAATCGGCCGCTACCCAGATATCGTGGTGCAGGTGGATGGCGCCCTTGGGTGGTCCGGTGCTACCCGAGGTGTACAGCCAAAACGCCGGCTCGTCGCAGTGCGTCGGCGCCGGCGGCGGCGCCATCGCGCCGGCCAGCAGATCGTCGCCGTCATGCACACGAGGCACCCCTGCCCCGGTGTCGAGCGTTCTCCAGTCGCCGTCGTCGGTCCCACCCTCGGGCGTCCCGGGCGAGGCAAACACCACGATGTGCCGGAGCGCCGGCAGTGCCGCCGACGCCTCGATGACGGTCCGCACGAGCCACGGGGCGATGATCGCGACGACGGCACGACTGTCGCGAAGAAAGAACTCATAGCGATCCTGCGGCATGAACGGATTGACCGGGACGGCCACCGAACCCCGCCAGATCGACCCCAGGAAGGACGTGGCGAAACTAGGAGCGTCCGGCAGGGCGATCAGAACACGCTGCTCGGCAGCGATGTCGAGGCCGGCCAGAACGCCGGCCAGGCGCGCTGTGTCTTCGCGAATCCGCGCAAAAGACACCGCAGCGCCGCGGTAGTGAAAAGCTGCCCGCGCACCCCACCCGGCCTGCAGCGCACCGTCAGCCAGACGCGCCGCGATGTTGAGCTCCTGAGGATACGAGCTTCGATACCCGCCGCCGTCGTCGGCCGACGAACTCATCGACGCAGACGCACCGAACCGTCCCCGAGCAGCTCCTCGATCTCGGCGACCAGCTCGGCGCTCGGCGTCACCCACAAGAAGCGGTTCGGCGCAACGATTGCGCGGAATCCACGCGGGTTGGGCCGTTGCAGCCGTATCGAGACCGGCACTTCGCCACGATGGCGTTCGAGAACACTGCACAGCCGGTCGGGAATTTCCTCGGCAAGTCCGGTAAGGGTCACCGAGATCCGCACCTCGCGGGCCTGTTCGTTGGCCTTCTGCTCGAAGAACGATGTTAACGATTGAATATCCCCGGCGATCATCCGCGCCGCATCGTCGTCGGTCTCGGGTCGACCACTGATCAGCACGGCTTCGTCCTCCCGTAGCAGGGCGAAGCAGGCTCGGTAGGCGTCGGGAAATACGACCACCTCGGCGAGTCCTTCCAGGTCCTCGACCTGCAAGACGGCCATCCGTTCACCCTTGCGCGTCTTCAGGTCGCGAATCCCGGTGATGATCGCGCCGAGAGTGACCTCCTTGCTGCCGCTCATGAGCGGCAGCGTCGCCGTGGTCGCGTTGGCGAACTGCTCGAGCTGCTCGCGGTAACGTTCGAGTGGGTGCCCGGTGATGTAGAAGCCGAGCGACTCCTTCTCGGCGGTCAGTATCTCCCGTTCCGTCCAGCGCGTGTACCCCGATGCGGGCAAGCTCGGCGGCGGACGCTGGGCGCCATCGCCGTTGCCGTCGAGATCTATGAACAAGTTGGTCTGGCCCATCTGGCGATCTCGTCGCCGCCGCTGCCCGCTGTCGAGCGCGATGCCTAGCGCCCCCATCAGGCGGGCCCGAATGTCGCCCGGGTCGGCTTCGTTGCCCTCTTCCACGACCGTCGCGTCAAAGGCTCCGGACTTGATCAGGCTCTCCACCGTGCGCCGGTTGATCCCCTTGCCGAGATCGACCTCCTCGCAAAACTGGAAGAGGCCGGAGAAAGCACCGATACGATCGCGGGCGTCAAGAATGGCGATCACCGCACCTTCGCCCACCCCTTTGATGGCGGCGAGTCCGAAGCGAATCGACTCGCCGGTCGCCGTGAAGCTGACGTTGCTTTCGTTGACGTCCGGGGGCAACACCGGGATACCCATTTCGCGGCACTCGGAGATGTAACGCACCACCTTGTCGGTATTGTCGCGATCCGAGCTCAACAGCGCCGCCATGAAGTGCACCGGGTGGTTGGCCTTCAGGAAGGCGGTCTGGTAGGCGAGCACGGCGTAGGCAGCCGAGTGCGCCTTGTTAAACCCGTAACCGGCGAACTCGACCACCTGGTCCCAGATCTCCTTCGCCAGGTTGGGCGGCACGTCGCGAACCTTGCAACCTTCGATGAACTGCTCCTCCATCGAGGCCATGACCTCGGGCTTCTTCTTACCCATCGCTTTGCGCAGAACGTCTGCTTCACCGAGAGAAAACCCCGCGAGCTCGGCGGCGATCTGCATGACCTGTTCCTGATAGACGATGACGCCGTAGGTTTCCTTCTGGATCTCTTCGAGCTGCGGCAGCAGGTACTTGACCTTGCTGGGATCGTGCTTGCGACGGATGTACTCGTCGATCATCCCCGAACCGATCGGCCCCGGCCGGTACAGCGCGTTCATCGCGATCAGGTCCTCGATACGACTCGGCCCCAGCTTGCGCAACGCGTCCCGCATTCCGGTTGATTCGAACTGAAAGATGCCCGAGGTGGAACCGGCGGCGAAGAGCTCGAACGTCGCTGCGTCGTCGATCGGAATGTCGGCGGTGGTGAGCTTCGCGCCGGACTCCTCGGAGATCGATTCCAGCGCGTCGTGCACCACGGTCAGCGTCCGCAGGCCGAGGAAGTCCATCTTGAGGAGGCCTATCGCCTCGACGTCGTCCATCGGGAACTGGGTCGCGACGGCGTGCTCCTGGTTGCCGGCGGAGCCGGACGGCGGCTTGTACAGCGGCACGTAATTGGTCAGGGGCTGGTCGGCGATGACGACGCCGGCGGCATGCGTCGAGGCGTGCCGCACCTGCCCTTCGAGCTGCCGCGCCAGGTCGACGAGCTCGGCCACCTTCGGGTCTTTGTTGATGGCCTCCCGTAAGGCCGGGACCGACGACACCGCACCGTCGATGGTGGCGTCGAGCTCGTTGGGGATCAACTTGGCGATCCGATCGACCTCGCCGTAGGCCATCTCCATGACCCTGCCGACGTCGCGGATCGCTCCCTTCGCCGCCATCGTTCCGAACGTGATGATATGGGCCACCTTGTCGCGGCCGTACTTGTTCGCAACGTAGTCGATGACCTCACCGCGCCGGCGCATGCAGAAGTCGATGTCGATGTCGGGGAGGCTGATGCGCTCGGGGTTCAGAAAGCGCTCGAAAAACAACCCGTACTCCAGTGGATCAATGTCGGTAATACCGAGCGAGTAGGCAACCAGGCTGCCGGCGGCGCTACCGCGGCCCGGCCCCACCGGAATTCCCGCTTCCTTGGCGTAGCGGATAAAATCCCAGACGATCAGGAAGTAGCCCGCGAAAGCCATCGAGACGATGATCGACAACTCGTGCTCGAGCCGCTCGCGGTACGCCTCGACCGCATGCTTGGCGGCCCACACCGAGGCCCCGTTCGCTTTCTCCCGGGGGGCCTCGCGGAGCGCCTCGAGGCGGCGCTCGAAACCCTCGTGGACAACGCGCTCGAAGTAGCCGTTGAGCGTCTGACCCTCGGGAACCGGGAACTTCGGGAGGTGGTTTTCGTCGAAGTTCAACACCACGTTGCAGCGTTCGGCGACCTTCTCGGTATTGCGGAGCGCCTCGGGCACCTCGGCGAAGACCTCCCACATCTCCGCCGCCGTCTTGACGTAGAACTGATCGTTCGGGAACTTCATCCGCGCCGGGTCCGACAGCCCCTTGCCGGTCTGAATGCACAGCAGGGCGTCGTGAGCGTGGGCGTCTTCCTTCACCAGGTAGTGGCAATCGTTGGTGGCGATCAGCGGCAGGTCGAGCTCACCCGCGAGCCGAATCAAATCGGGGTTGATCTGGCGCTGCTCGGGAAGACCCTGGTCCTGGAGCTCGACGTACACATTGTCGTGCCCGACGATGTCCGCCAGCTCGCCCAACGCCTGGCGGGCGCCGGCGTAGTCGCCGCGGAGAAGATATTGCGGGACCTCGCCGGAAAGACACGAGCTCGTCGCGATGAGACCCTCGGCATATTCGGCGAGGATCTCCTTGTCGATCCGCGGCTTGTAATAGAAGCCCTCGAGGTAACCGACCGAGGCGAGCTTCATCAGGTTGCGGTAACCGGTCTGGTCCTTGGCCAACAGCAACTGGTGAAAGCGCTCCCGCCCGGAATGCGTCCCGCCGCGGTCGTGCAGCGAACCGGCCGCCAGGTAGGCCTCCATGCCGAGCAGCGGCTTGAGCCCCGAATCCCGCGCCTGGCGGTAGAACTGCACCGTCCCGAACATGTTGCCGTGATCGGTGATGGCAACGGCCCGCATCCCGTGTTCGCAGCAGTGAGAAACGAGCCGGTCGATGCGCGTCGCGCCGTCGAGCAACGAAAAATTCGTGTGGTTATGCAGGTGGACGAAGTTGCGACGCTCGCTGTGGCTCATCGTTTCCGACTATAGCGAATTTTGCCGGATGCGCCATTCGCTTCGATTTTTCGACCGGGTGAACCCGGCGCCCATGTCGCGACCGGCGAATCGGTTACTCTGCAGCCATGCTCCCGCGCCACCCTACCCTGCCGAGGTTCGGCCTTGCCGTCGCGGTGACGCTGCTGATCTGCGGCTGCGTCTCACCGCCCCGGGCCGTCGGGCCGACGACCTTGTCCGGCCCGCTGCCGCCGCCGCAAGAAGGGGCGGCGGGCACCGCGACTCGGGCACCCGGAGCGACCGACGGACCCTTGCGAATCCTGGAACCGCGGTTCTCATGGACGCACGCCACCGCGACCGAGGCAACGTATGCGTGGGGCTGTACGATTGAAAACCCGGCCGACGAGGGCTTCCGGGTCACCATCGTCGTGCACCTTCTCGACGAGAACGGCCGCGAGCTGACGTCAGCGAACCAGGCGTTTCAGATCCGCGGCAAGGCGACGATGCCGGTCAACGGCGAAGGGATCATCGAAGGCGAGCAGAGCGTCGAAGTGGCGAGCTGGAGGATCGAGTATTGGGTGCAGACGTATCCTCGCCCCATTCGGTAACTTAGGGGTTCGCAGAGGCGCGCGCCTCTGCGAACCCTGGAAGGTTCGGCGTCTCTTGTTCTTTTGAAATCCCGCCACCCACCCCCGGCCTCTCGGCGCCTGCGGCGCCTTCGCTGCCCGCTTGGCGCACAGGTGGGGGGTGGCAGCTGTTTGGGATAGGCGTCATCGGAACCGACGACGCCCGCTCGAACCAGCGCCCACCCGTCACAGGGGCGCCCGCCGGACCGCCGCCCATCCTGCCCCTGTGCGCATAGCGGGCCGGGACCTGCCGCAGGCAGCGACAGGTCAGGGGTGGGTGGCGGGAATCAAAAAAGAATGAACCCGGCTTCGTCCAGCTCCCGGCGTATCGTTGGACGGTCCGAACGGATCGGCGTCATCGGCCACCCGGGCACCCAACGATTTCGCCCTACATCAAATTCAGGGGATCGACATCGATCCTGAGGTCGCGCGGCAGGCGGCGCCGCTCTCGCAAATCCTCGATGGTGGCCGCCAGCAGCGCCCGCATCTCAGCCCGGTCACGACCACGGAGCAGAACCTGTACACGGTGCTTGCCACGCAGTTTGCTTAACGGCGGCGACGCCGGGCCCATCACTTGCACGCCCTCCGGGGCGGCGTCCCGCAGCGCTCCCGCAAATCGATCGGCTTCTTCCTTGACGACGACCGCGTTGGTGCCACGACACAAACAGGCGATCAGCGCTCTGAAGGGCGGGTACATGAGGCGGCGACGGAACACGATCTCGCGCTCGTAGAAGGCATCGTAGTCGTGCTCGACGGCGGCGCGAATAGCGTAGTGGTCGGGTTGGTAGGCCTGGAAGACGACCACCCCCGGGGTTTCCCCGCGGCCGGCGCGGCCTGCCATCTGCGTGAGCAACTGGAATGTCCGCTCGGCGGCACGAAAATCCGGCAGCCCGAGGGCGTCATCAGCGCCCACCGCACCAACCAGAGTGACGCCGGGGAAATCGTGTCCTTTGGCCAGCATCTGGGTACCGACCAACATGTCGAGCTCGCCACGGCCGAAGGCCGACAGGATCTGGGCGTGTGCTCCCTTGCGACGCGTTTCGTCGGCATCAAAACGACGTACCCGGGCGGCGGGGAACCGCTCACGGACGACCTGCTCGAGCTGTTGCGTGCCGTGGCCGACCTCGAAGAGCTGCGGGGAGCCACACATTGGGCAGGTCGTGGGAACCGCGGCCCGATGGTCGCAATAGTGGCAGCAAAGCACCCTCTCCGGGCGGTGCAGCGTCAAGCTGACGGAGCAGTCCGGGCATGGGATGCGCTCACCGCAAGAACGGCAACGGAGTGATGCGGCAAAGCCGCGCCGGTTGAGAAGCAGCAGGGCCTGATCGCCGCGCCCGAGGCATTCATCGAGAGCGTTTTCGAGCCGCTCCGACAACAAGGCTCGCCCGGACCGCTTCCACTCCGCCCGCATGTCGACCACCTCGACCGTCGGTAGCGGCCGGTCGGCAACGCGCTCCGGCATCAGCAGTACCTCGTGGACACCGCGCGATGCGGCGAAGAACGTCTCGACGGCAGGCGTCGCCGAGCCCATGAGCAACGCCGCGCCCTCGATCCGTGCGCGCCACAGGGCGACGTCGCGGCCGTGGTAACGCGGTGTTTCGTCCTGTTTGTAGGCGCCGTCCTGCTCCTCGTCAACGACGATGAGGCCGACATCCTCGAGGGGCGCGAACACCGCCGAGCGCGGCCCGATCACCGTACGAATGCGGCCGCTGCGCGCGCCCCACCAACTCGACAAGCGTTCACCTTCCGACATGCCGGAGTGCATCACACCCACGGCGTCACCGAGGACCGCGTGGGCGCGGTGCGCCAGCAATGGTGTCAGACCGATCTCCGGAACCAGCAACAGCGCCGTACGACCGCGTTCGATCGTCCGCTTGGCGGCGCGCAGGTAGACCTCCGTCTTGCCGCTGCCGGTAACGCCGTGTAATAGCAGGCTGTGGAACCCGGCGCCAAGCTCCTGAATTCGATCAAGCGCTTGCCGCTGGCTGTCCATCAGACGAAAGCGGCCGGCGCCGTCGTCGTCGCCCGACCATCTCGTGCGCCCGTCGTCAGCCAACGCCTCACGCCGCGTCTCGACGAGACCCTTGACGACGAGGGCCTTGACCACGCTCAGCCCGCAGCCGGCGGACTCGCATAAGGTCTCTACCGTGATTCCCTCCGGGCGCCCCCAGAGCAGGTCGACAACCCGACGCTGGGCCGGCGCTCTGCCGGTCCGCTCGAGCGCCACGTCTCGAGTAATGTGACGCGCGGCGACGGCGACGTTACGCCAGCGGCCACCCACCCCCGACGACCACTCGTCCTCGACGACGACCAGGCCCCGGCGGGCCATATCGTAGAGCCGCGCACAGGTGGCGGAATCGCCGTTGAGACGAGCCAGCGCGCCGATTGTCCGGGCGCCGCTCCTGGCCCCCGACAACGCTACCAGGAGACGTCGCGATGCCGCCGACAGCTCCTCGGCGGCCGGCGACCCCCCTACCCCCTCCGCGACGCGCCTCCCCGCGGCGGTCAGCACCACCCGACGTCGTGCCACGCGGTGAAGACCGGCGGGCAACGCGGTGCGCAGCGCCTCACCCCAGCTCGACATGGTCTTGCCGGCGACCCAGCGGGCGAGCACCAGCAGGACGGGCGGCAACAGCGGTAGCGGATCGAGGCAATCTTCGAGCGGCTGGATCTTACCGGGAGCCAGGCCTGCGGGGGGACGCGAACGCGTCGCAACCACGATTCCCGTCAGCCGACGCCCGGAAAACTTCACCCGGACGCGCGAGCCCGGCATCACCAGGGCGGTCGCGTACGGTGGAATGCGATACGTGAAGGCCCCTGCCGCCGGCGACGGCACGGCGACCTCGGCGTACGCGTCCTGCCGCGTGCCTTCGAACAAGTCTCCGGTCTGCAACGTCAGCGATCGGAGGTCGCCGCGAGCCTGTCGCGTACGAGCTGCATGTCCTCCCACACCAGGCCCTTGGCGCTCGGGCTCCGCAGCAAGTACGCCGGATGGTACGTACACATCACCTCGGTGCCGTGCCATTCGCGAAACGTGCCGCGTAGTCGAGACAGCGGGGCGCTGAGCCCCAGCACCGCGCCGACCGCCGAGCGACCGAGCAGCACGATGACCTCAGGCTGGACGAGCTCGACCTGGCGCACCAGGAAGTGGCGGCACGCCGCGACCTCATCCGCCTGCGGGTCGCGGTTCTGCGGCGGGCGACATTTGACCGCGTTGGCGATGTAGACATCCTCGCGCTCGTAGCCCATGGCCTTGATGATTTTGGTCAGCAGCTGTCCGGCACGGCCGACGAACGGCTCTCCCTGGAGGTCTTCATCGCGCCCCGGGCCTTCGCCGATGAACATCAGCCGGGCGTCGGGATCGCCGACGCCGAACACGACCTTCGTCCGCGTCTCGTGGAGCCGGCACGCGACGCACTGCAACGCTTCGGCCTCAACCGGTCGCAACGACGACTCGGCCTCGACCGGCCCCGGCGACTCGACCTCAACGGGCCCTGGCGACTCGGCCTTGACCGACCGCACCGCCTCGGCTGCCGATACTTCCGGAATCGAAAGGCCCCAGACGCCTTCGCGGCGCAGGCGTTCGAGGTGCCCACCGAGTTGGGCGCGCAAACGACCGCGGTCGGTGCCGTCGCTCACCCGGCTTTCTCAGGGCTAGCGACGCCGAGGCGCCGGCGAAACCCGAGGATGGCATCGATGATCGCCGTAGCGATGTCGCTCTTCGGCGCCGGGCCCGCAGTCGCCCGGCCACCGAGACGGTCGAGAATGATGACCTCGTTGGTGTCGACCTCGAAGCCCGTCGCGCCGGCCCCCACGAGGTTGGCAACCATCAGGTCGCACCCTTTTCGATCGAGCTTGGCTCGCGCCCGCGGTTCAAGATCCGAGGTCTCAGCGGCGAAACCGACGAGCGTGTAACGGCCACCGAGGCGCCCCAGCTCCGCGAGAATATCGGGTGTGCGCTCCACCTCCCACGACATGGCACCGGCGGCCGCCTTTTCGAGCTTTTCCGACGTCGAGGCAACGGGTCGAAAATCGCTGACCGCCGCCGCCATGATGACGACATCGGCCGCTGCGGCGTGGCCCACCATCTCGTGTCTCATCTGCTCGGCGTCGACCACCCGGACGATTTCGATTCCCGCGGGCGCAGCAATCTGGGTGGGGCCGCTGACCAGGACAACCTCGGCGCCGAGCCGAGCGGCCGCTCGCGCGACCGCGTATCCCATCTTGCCCGTCGAGGGGTTGGTCAACACGCGAACCGGGTCAAAATGCTCGCGCGTCGGCCCGGCCGAAACGACGATTCGCATGCCGGCGAGCGGACGTTCAGAGGGCTCGGTCACGAGCACCTCCATGATCGCGTCGACGACGTCCGGCGGCTCCGCCAGGCGACCCGGCCCGTGACGGCCGGAGGCCAACGGGCCCGTCGCCGGTGGCACGATCACGACGCCGCGTTCGCCCAGCTTGTCGACGTTCTCTCGGACGGCGGCGTGCCGCCACATCTGATCTTCCATCGCCGGCGCCACCAGCACCGGGCCGGCGAAGGCCAAGTGCAGCGTCGACGGAAAATCGTCGGCGATACCAAGCGCCATCTTGGCGATGAAATCGGCGCTCGCGGGAACGACGCACAAAGCGTCGCTCTCCTCAGCCCATCGAATGTGCGGAATACGCTCGGGACGCTCGTCGTCAAACGAGCTGACCAGGACACGATGGCCGGAAAGCGCCGCGAAAGTCAGTGGGGTGACGAACTCGGCCGCGTTTCGGGTCATCGCGACACGCACCTCGACGCCGCGGTCCTGGAGCCTGCGAACAACCTCGCACGCCTTGTACGCGGCGATGCTTCCCGTAACGACGAGGAGCACCCGGGGACCGGGCACGAGCCTACTTCGCTTCTTCTTTCGTCACTGGGGCCGCGGTTGCTCCAGCTAGTGTCAGATCAGCGGGCGCCGGCTCCTGCGCCGCAGCCTGCTGCTTGGCGACCTCAGCGGCGATTTCCTCGTCGGTCACCGTGCGCCAGGGAATGAGATTCTCTTTTACTTCGGCGCAGGCGATCGTCGTGTACTTGTGGGCACGCAGGTCGAGCTTCGGCTTGGCGCCGCGCATCAGCTGCGCACACCGTTGCGCCGCCACTTCGACAAACAGGTAGTACGAATTGTTGAGCATCTCGTCCTCTTGTGATTAGCGAAACGATTCGAGAATCTCGCTGGCCTCGTGCGTCCGTTGACACCGTTTGCACTGCTCGGAGATCAGAATCGCCTCTAGCTCGCGAACCGCTCGATCGAAGTCGTCATTGATGACCAGGTAATCGTACCGCACGAACTGGGCGATCTCCTCCGCGGCCACGCCGAGACGGCTGTGAATGATGTCCTCGTTGGCAGGATCGGCGCCATCGCGCCCTCCTAGACGGGCCTCCAGCACCTCCCTGGACGGCGGCAGGACAAAAATCGTCACCGCGTCGGGGAGCCGCCTGCGAACCGTTTCGGCCCCCTGAACGTCGATCACCATCAGCGCGCCATGGCCGTCGGCATGGATGCGCTCGATTTCGCTCGCCGGCGTCCCATAGCTGTTTCCGTGGACGACCGCGCTCTCGAGGAAGCCACCGGCCGCCTGGTGCTCGTCGAAGGTTTCCTGGGTAACGAACGTGTAGTCCGCGCCGTCCTCTTCCCCCGGCCGTGGCGCCCTCGTGGTCCAGGAAACCGTTCGGGCGATCTCCGGAAGCCTCGGCAACACCGCGTGCGCCAGGGTCGTCTTGCCGGCCCCGGAAGGCGCCGAAAGAACGAAGAAGACCGACGACGATGTCGCCTCACTCAACGTTCTGAACCTGCTCGCGGACACGTTCCAGCTCGCTCTTGATGTCGACGACGATGTCCCCGATCTCCACGACTTTGGCCTTGGCGCCGATCGTGTTGATCTCGCGATGCATCTCCTGGAGGAGGAATTCCAGGGAGCGCCCCACCGACCCCCCGTTGTCGAGCTGCCCACCAGCCTTTTCGATGTGGCTCCGGAGACGCACCAATTCCTCGGTAATGTCGGAACGGTCGGCGTAGTGGGCCACCTCCTGCGCCAAGCGCGCCTGGTCGAGCTCACCGGCGGTGTCCTCGATCAACCTCTCGATACGGGCGGTGAGGAGATCCCGATAGCGCTGCGGCAAATCCGTGGTGAGCTCCTCGATACGTCCGACGCTGGCGGCGACGATCTCGAAGCGTTCTTTCATGTCGGCGGCGAGGTGCGCACCCTCGGCGGTACGCATAGCCTCGAACTCGTCGAGAGCGCCGGCCAGCGCTGCGCTCGCCAGCGTCGCATCGCGTTGCGGATCGAGCTGCCCCGCGCTCTGCCCCATGACGACGCCCGGCAAACCGGTCAGCAACGCCAGGTCGATGTTCGGCTCGATGCCCAAGCCCCCGGCCAGCGCCGTCAACGATTCGGCGTAGCTCGCCGCCAGCTCCGTGTTGATCTGCACTTCGGGGAGGCCGCGCGGGCCTCGAATCGTCCCCGTCAAATCGACTTTGCCGCGCTCGACGCGGTCGGCGATCAATCGCCGGGCCGTGGTTTCGAAAAACGCCAGCTCGGCGGGAAAGTGTAGCCCGACGCGGCAGAATCGGTGGTTCACCGAGCGCAACTCGAACGAAATTTGGAGCCCTTCGCCCTCGGCGACACCCCGCCCGTAGCCGCTCATGCTTCGAATCATCGCGCTATGTTAGCAGCCGTCGTCTTGCCTGGTCGGTAACCCGGTTGATACGACCTTCGAGTTCCACCCTCGCCCGGGCAACGGCATTTTCGCCGGCGTCGCGCGCCACCCAGAGCACCTCGCCGTACTCGAAAACCCCGCGGGAAAACGGAATCGGGACGATCATCCGGTCCCAGGACCCGACGCGGAAGGCGGGCCGGGAGGCGAAGGCGACCGGGAGCAGCGGACGCCCCGACATGCGCGCCAGCCAGATCGCCCCCGGCTGAACCTTCTCGGCCGGACCCTTGGGCCCGTCCGGAGTGATCGCCAGGTCCTTGCCCTCACGTGCGGCGCGAACCAGCCCGCGCAACGCCGCCGCGCCGCCGCGGCTCGTCGAACCGCGTACGGTCTCGGCGTTCAATCGCGAGAACAACCGCGCCGTCCATTCGCCGTCCCTCGACTGCGAGATCGGCACGACACTCGGCGGACGCAGTTGCATCCACGGCATCATGGCGAGCTGGGCGTGCCAGAAAACGTAGATCACCGGGCCGCCGTCTTCGGGCAGCGCCGTGTCGCGACCATGGAATCGTAGCCGCATGGTCGCCCGTGTCGCCCGCAACCAGGCAGCGCCGAGAGCGGGGGCGACCGCGCGGACCAACCGCCCAGCCGGCATATCTCAACGCCCTCCTGGCGCCGGCGCGGAGGGCGTTTCGATGTCCGGGCTAGGCAAACGCTGGGGCCCTCACGAGCCCGGCGTCGGCCCGACAACATCGGCGAACTGCAGCGAGTAGAGGTCCTTGTAGGGCCCCGGCCGCGCTACCAGCTCGTGGTGGGTTCCCGACTCGAGGATACGACCCTGGTCGAGCACGATAATCAGGTCGGCTCGCCGCACCGTGCTCAGCCGGTGCGCGATAATCAGCGTCGTGCGCCCCTCCATCAGGTTCGCGAGCGCCTCCTGCACCAGGCGCTCAGAACGCTCGTCGAGGTTCGAGGTCGCCTCGTCAAGAATCAAGATGGGGGCGTTCTTGAGCAGCGCTCGCGCGATGGCGATCCGCTGCCGCTGCCCGCCGGACAGCCTCAGGCCGCGCTCCCCGAGCACGGTCGCGTACCCTTGCGGGAGCTCCTCGATGAACGAATCCGCCAGGGCGGTGCGCGCCGCCTGCCTGACCGCTTCCATCGGCACCGCCGGGCGACCGTAGGCGATGTTGTTGCGCACGGTGTCGTTGAACAGGATGGTCTCCTGCGTAACGATGCCGATCTGGCCCCGCAGATCGCCGATTCGAAGGTCTCGCAGATCCGTACCGTCGATCTCCACGGCACCGGCGGTGGGATCGTAAAAGCGTGGAATCAGGTTCGCGATCGTGCTCTTACCGGCCCCCGAGCTACCAACCAAGGCTACCGCCCTGCCCGCCGGGATCTCGAAGCTCACACCGTGGAGCACGTCGCGGAGCTCTCCCTCAGCATCGCAATAGGCGAACCGCACGTCGATGAAACGGAACCCATGGACAATCGCCGGCATCGGTAGCGAGCCGCGCGCCCGGCTGGCGTCACCGGGTTCGGCCGTCACCGGCGGCGGGCCAGCAGCGCCGTACTCGGCGCCGGCGTAGCCCACCTCGACGGGGGCATCAAGGATCTCGAAGATGCGATCCGACGCGGCGGCCGCCGCCTGCACGCGGGCGTTGGCGGCGCCGAGGCGGCGGATCGGCGAGTAGGTCGTAAACGCCGCCGCGAGGAAGGTGAAAAGCTGCCCCGGGGTGAGAGCGCCACGCTGGATCTGGAAAGCGCCGTAGAGGAGAACGGCGGCGCCACCCACAGCGGCGATCAGCTCCATCAGCGGCGAGCTGATGCTGGCCAGCCGCAGGGCGCGGGTCGAATGGCGGTAGAGGCGCTCGGCGGCGCGGCGAAACTTCTCAGCCTCGAACTCTTCCATGCTGAAGGCCTTGACGATGCGGATCCCGGTGAGCGTCTCCTGCAACAACGTCGCGGCATCACCCAAGCCTTGCTGGGTGTCTCGACTAGCCCGCCGCAACCGCCTGCCGAACCGGGTGATAACGCTGACCAGCGCCGGCGCCCCGACGAGTACGGCGAGAGCCAATCGCCAGTCGAGCCAGAACATGAGGCCGAGTAACCCGATCACGGTCAGTCCGTCGCGCAAGATGTCGCCAATGACCCGCGCCAGGACTTCCTGCACGACCAACACGTCGGCGGTGACGCGGGACATCAACCCACCGGTCGAGTGTCGCGTGTGGAAGTCGAGCGGCAGCAACTCCAGGTGCCGGAACAGATCGCAGCGCAGGTCGCGTACGATCGAGAAGCCGACGGCGCCCAGCAGATAGGTCGACAAAAACCGTGAGATTCCCAGCAACACGTAAAGAATCACCAGGCCACCCGCCAGCCGCAGCAGCTCCTCCGTGGTCGCACTCATCTGGAGCGCATCATCGACGGCGAGACCGTCCATGATGCGGCGGGGCTGCAATGCCTCGTCGAGGATGGGCTCGAGTAGGCTGATGATCGCCACCGTCGCGAGGGATACGCCGCACATCGCCGCGACCGCCGCGATCATCCGCGAACCGTACGGTCGCACGTAGCGACTCAAGCGATAGAGATTCTTCATCGGATCCGCTCGCCGTGCGAGGGGTCGCCGGGCTCGATGCATCCCGCAACTTGCAACACACGGCGGGCGGCACGGTCGCTCGCACCGGGCTCACCGAGACGCTGACGAACCTCGGCGAGAGCTCTGAGCATGACACTGCGGCGCGTTCGTTCGTTGAGCAATGTCCTGAGCTCGTCGGCAATGCGGGGGCCGGTGACCTCCCCCTGGAGCAGTTCCGGGACAACACGCCGACCGGCAATCAGGTTGACGAGCGCAAAATCGCGCACGTGAACCAACGATTTCGCCAGAGTATAGGTAAGCCACGAGGTCCTGTAAACGACCACCATCGGCGTATCGGCGAGCGCCGCCTCGAGCGTTGCGGTTCCTGAACATACAGCGGCGACGGTGCAGTGCTCCAGGGTCGGATAGTAGTCGTCCTCGATCAAATAGGTACGCTGCCGCAGGTTGGGAAAGCCGGCCAGTATCGATTCGTATATCTCGGCTCCGAGTGCCGGCGATACCGGAACCAGGAAGCACGGCCGGCCGATGCGGAACAACAGCGAGCTCGCTGCTTCGAGCATGGGCGGCAGAAGGCGGGCCACCTCGATGCGGCGGCTTCCCGGCAGCAGGCCGATCCACGTGTCCTGGGGCGGCGGACCGTGCCGTTCGCTGTACGCGGCTCGATCATCACCGTGGCGCGCCACGTCGAGGAGCGGGTGGCCGACAAAGTCCACCGCCAAGCCGGTGGATTCGTACAGCTCCTTCTCGAACGGCAGGATCACCAGCATCCGGTCGACGAGCCGGGCGATCTTGTTCACCCGGCCGGCGCGCCAAGCCCAGACTTGTGGGCTGATGTAGTACACGATCGGCACGTCGGGAATGCGCTTTCGCAGCCGGCGCGCCAGCGTCAGGTTGAAATCCGGATAGTCGATCAACACGACGGCATCTATATGCCGTTCCAGCACCGCGTCGGTAAGCGTTGCGAGGGCAGTCCACACGTCGCCGAGGTGCCGCACAACCTCGGTAATGCCCACAACCGCGAGCTTGCCCATGTGATGAATGAGCTCGACGCCGGCGTTCTCCATGTCGTCACCGCCGAGCCCGAAGAGCTCCACGGCGGGCGCCATCCGGCGGATGGAGCGGCACAGGCTGCCGCCGTGCAGGTCTCCCGAGGCCTCGCCGGCAACGATCATGATGCGGCCGCCAGACGGGATCGCCAGGTTATTCGCCGAAGGTTGGGCAAGCACGGACATGGCGGCGATTCTACCCTGCGCCCCCCCTCCCGGCGGTAGCTAACAGGACGCTGAAGAACTCCCGCGGGTGCCGCCCCGATCCGCCCACGCAGTGGCTGTAACGGCGCCTCCACGAGTCTTCCAGCACCCTATCGAAGGGTGAAGGATGTGCTCGACAGATGGTATGATCGCGCCGTCCCTCCCGAGTGCTAGCCTGCATATCTCAACGCCCTCCGTCGCGAGGACGTTGAGTAGTGTCCCGTTCCGAGCCCGTAAGGGCCTTTTAGCAAGGGACTTTTCGGCTCTCCCGTCCGATGCACATCGTTCTCGATTTCCGACCGGCTCTTCGACAACGCACGGGGGTCGGAACCTATGTACACCAACTGACCTCGGCGCTCATCGAATCGTTTCCCGAGGATTCCTACACGGTCTTTTCGGCCTCGTGGCGTGACCGGATGAACGGTTCTTTGCCCCCGGACGGGGTCACGGTGGCTGATTGGAAGATTCCGGTCAGGGCGCTCGACTGGGCCTGGCACCGGTGGCGGTGGCCGCCCGTCGAACGCTTCGTAGGCCCGGTCGACATCGCCCACTCCCCGTCACCGATGCTGCTGCCGGCGCAACGGGCGCGAACGATCGTCACGGTCCACGATTGTTACTTCATGCGTCATCCCGAAGACGTCTTCGGCCCCGTAAAGCGTGACTACGTGCCGTTGGCGCGCCGCGCCGCCAAGACCGCCGATGCGGTTGCCGTGGTCTCCGAGACCACGGCGGCAGAGGCGGAGGACCTCCTCGGTATCAGCCGCGACAAGATCTGTGTCACCCCGCTGGGCGTGCGCCCCGAGTTCTTTGACGCTGCCGCGACAAGCAAAGTGCTTCTCGCCCGGCACGGCATCGACCGGCCGTTCCTTCTCTTCGTCGGCCGGCGCGAAAAGCGCAAAGACCTCGGCACATTGCTCGACGCCTTCGATGAGCTGAGCGCGGAGAACGACGGGCTGCAGCTCGTCCTGGTAGGGCCCGACGCCCCCGGCTGGGACGAAACCTGGGCCGGCACCTCCGATCGCGTCCGCGGCCGGACCAGCCTCGTGCCGTACCAGGACGCCGCATCGCTCCCGGGGCTCTACGCCGCGGCCGCGGCGCTCGTGATGCCATCTCGGTGGGAGGGCTTCGGTCTGACCGGACTGGAAGCGATGGCGGGCGGCACGCCGGTGGTCGCCAGCGAGGTCGGCGCGTTGCCGGAGATCCTGGGCTCGGCGGCCTTGTTCGTCCCGCCGGGAGACTCGCCGGCGATGGCGCAGGGCTGCCGGCGGGTTCTCGACGACAGCGTGTTGGCGGCGCGGCTGAGCAACGACGGCCGCGAACACGACGCTTCGTTCCGTTGGAGTCGTACCGCGGAGCGAACCCACCGGCTGTACCGCCGCCTGGGGGGCTGATGCGCATCGGGATCGACGCCCGTGAGCTCACCGGCCAACCAACCGGCGTCGGCCGCGTCCTGGCCGGCCTTCTGGACGCCTGGCCCGAGGACGATGAGATCATCCTCTATGCGCGCCAGCCCGTGCCTTGGCGCTTTCTCGGCGGCAGGCGGCGGAGCCGGATCATTGGGGGGAGGCGCATTCCGGGAGCGATATGGGAGCAAACCACGTTGCCGCGCCAGCTACGTCGAGACCACGCCGAGGCGCTGTTTTCGCCGGCCTATAGCATGCCCCTCGCGGCGCCCTGCGGCGTCGTGGTCGGAATGCACGACTGCGCCTGCGCGGCGACGCCTTGGGAGTTCGGCTGGCGCGAACGCAAGCGCCGACAGTGGACCGCGCGCATGGCGGCACGACGCGCCAGGTACCTGCTCGCCGGCTCCCACTTCTCGGCCCGCGAGATTCGTCGTTGGTACGGCGTCCCCCGGGAGCGCATCATCGCCGCCAAGTACGGCATCGGCAAGAACTTCGGCGCCGTCGATGCAAACGCCGTGGCTCGTGCCCGCCGACGTTATCGCCTCGAGGGCCGCAGCGTTCTGTTTGTCGGCACCCCGCTCGTCAGGCGCGACCTCGCCGCCCTTGCCGGCGCGATCGATCACATTCGCGCCACTCGCCCCGACGTCCGACTCTACGGCGTGGGCCCGGCAGGGACGACGGCAGGCGCCGCGACTAACTTGCGCTGGCTCGGGTACGTTCCCGAGGAAGATCTTGCGGCGGTGTACGCCGCGGCGACGGTGGTCGCATATCCATCGACTTATGAGGGCTTCGGGTTTCCCGTTCTCGAAGCACTCGCTTGCGGCACGCCGGTCGTCGCCTCCGCCGCCGGCTCGCTGCCGGAGATCTTCGCCGGCAAGGCATGGCTGGTCGGTGATCGTCGCGAAGAATGGGTCGAGGCGCTGGAGACGCTCCTCGACGACGACATCGAGCGCGATCGGCGGCTGTCGGAAGCCCAAGCCTGGGCTCTCGGCCGGCGCTGGGACGCGACCGCCCGACTCGTTCGCCGCCTCCTGCAGGATGCCGCGCGGAACAACGGGACCAGCCGACGATGAACGCCGCCGCGGATAACGCCGAGCCGCCAGACGGAGTCCTCGTCGACGTAATCGTGGTGAGCTACAACCAACGAGAGCGACTGCTTGCATGTCTCGCGGCGGCCGCAACAGCGAAGCCCGCGGTCCGACTGATCGTCGTCGACAACGCGTCGAGTGACGGCAGCGCCGAGGCCGCAGCCGTCGCCCACCCGGCCGCCGATGTGATCGCGCTGCCGGAAAACATCGGCTTCGCTGCCGCGGCCAACCACGGCGCCGCGATCGGCGCGGCACCCTGCATCCTGCTGCTCAACAACGACGCCCGTCTCGGTCCGGGGGCGCTCGAAAAGATGCGGCGAGCCCTCGACAACGCGGGCGTTGCCGCCGTCGGCCCCCGGCTTCTCGGGCCAGACGGCGAGATCGAGCTGTCGCTGGACCGAACCCTGAGCCCGTGGAACGAAGCTCGCTTTCGGGTCCTCGGCGCGCTTTGCCGCTCCGGCGGCGGACCCATTGCGGCTCGCGTTCGGCGCCGCTACGGACGCTCGCGCGATGTCATCTCCTTGTCGGGGGCGTGCATCCTGCTGAAACGCCAGGCTCTCGACGAGGTCGGCGGATTCGACGAGCGCTTCTTTCTCTACGCCGAGGACGTCGATTTGTGCCTGCGTTTGCGCCAGGCTGGATGGAGGTTGCGCTACGAGGCAGACGCCGTCGTCGAGCACGATCGCGGCGCCAGCAGCGCCACCGCACCGGCCGCCACGGCGCTCCACTATCGCCGCAGCCAGATCGCCTTTTATCGCAAACACCGCGGCGCGCTTGCGACTCAGGGCCTTCGCCTTTATCTTGCCTTTCGCTTCGCAGTCGAGCGTCTGTTCGCCCGTGGCGAGGACCAGCGACGGCTCGCCGCTGACTTGTTGCGTTGCACGCTGCACGAATCGGACGAGTAATGCGGATCATCGTGGATGCTCGGAAAGCCGCCGACTACGGCATCGGTACGTACATCCGACGCCTCGGAGAGGCCTGTGCGCGTCTCTCCCCCGCGGATGAATTCGTCTTCCTCGGCAAGGTGGGCCAAGCCGACCGCAACCCTGGCCCGGAGGATGTCTCCCGGATCAGCGGCGAGCTGACGCCACCGCCCGGCAGCAACGTCACCTGGAAAGCGAACACCTCCGCCAACTACGGGTTGCGGGAGCTGGTCAGCGTCTCGTGGCAGGTGCGTGAGCTCGGGGGCGACGTATTCCACGCGCCGCACTACGTCTTTCCGCTCATGCTGCCTTGCCCGAGCGTGGTGACTATCCACGATTGCATTCACCTGCGCTTCCCCACGCAACTCCCCAATCCCGCAGCCAGAGTGTACGCCCGCATAATGATCCGCCGCGCCGTCACCAAGGCCGACCGAGTGCTGACGGTCTCGGAGGCGACCCGCGCCGATCTCGTCGAGCTCGTCGGCGCCGACCCCTCACGAATCGACGTCATCCCGGACGGCTGTGATCCTTATTTCCTCGAGCCCGTCGATAACCTCGAGCTCCAGGAGGTGGCTGAAAAACACGGTCTCGAGCGTCCCTTCCTGTTGAACGTCAACAACATCAAGCCCCACAAGAACCTCAAGAGGCTGCTCGGGGCGTTCGGGCAGCTACGCGGAGACTATGACGATCTCGAGCTGGTGATCGCCGGCGGCACACTCGATCAGCATCCCGAGCTGGTGGCGGCGTGCAGCAGCTACGGGATCGCGGATCGGGTTCGATCGGTAGGGTTCCTGCCGAAACAGGAGCTTCGTGCCCTGTACCACCTAGCGCGTATCTTCGTCTTTCCGTCGCTGTACGAAGGGTTCGGCCTACCGCCACTCGAGGCAATGGCCTGCGGCACCGCGGTGGTGGCGTCGCGCAGTTCCGGGATCCCCGAGGTGGTCGGGCGCAGCGGTCTGCTCTTCAACCCCTACCGCATCGATTCCATCGCCGAGGCGATCCGCACCCTGCTGGAAAACTCGAGCTTCCGCAACGCCCTCGGCGCCCAGGGCAGGCTCCGGGCGCTTGAGTTCGACTGGGACGACAGCGCTCGCCGCGTCCTCGAGGTGTACCACGACGTAGCCGCCTCGTGAGGGTCGCCCTGGTGCACGACTGGCTGACCGGGATGCGTGGTGGCGAGCGCGTTCTCGAACGCATGATCGAGCTCTATCCCGACGCCGAGATCCACACCCTCCTGCACGTCCCGGGATCGGTCAGCGGCACTATCGAAGCGCGCCCCATCCACACGACGTTCGTCCAGCGGCTGCCGGGCGCCGCGACCAGATATCGCTGGTACCTCCCTGTCTTTCCGTGGGCCATCGAGCAACTTTCCTTGAGCGGCTACGACCTGGTGATTTCGAGCAGCCACTGCGCCGCCAAATCGGTACTCACCGAAGCCACCACACCCCATCTGTGCTATTGCCACACGCCGATGCGGTACGCCTGGGATCAGTTCGACGCCTACTTCAACCGTGAGCGCAACGGCGTCCTCCGCTACGGGGCGATTCGCGCCACGATCGGTTGGCTCCGGCGCTGGGATGCGGCAACAGCACATCGCGTCGACGCCTTCGCTGCCAACTCGGCCTGGGTCGCCGGGCGCATATCCCGATACTATGGCCGCAGCGCGACCGTCGTTCCGCCGCCGGTGGAGACCGAATTCTTCGTCCCCGCGGAGAATACCGAGCCCGACGACTACTACTTGGTGGTCTCGGCGTTATCTCCCTACAAGCGCAACGAAGTCGTCGTTGAGGCGTTCAACCGCATGCAGCGCCGCCTGATCGTGGTCGGGACGGGCCCCGACGAGGCGCGGCTCGAGGCCCTCGCCGGCCCCACGATCGAGATGCGTGGTCGAGTCGATGCCGAGGAGCTCAGGGATCTCTTCCAGCGCTGCCGCGGCGTTGTCCTCGCCGCCGTCGAAGACGCCGGCATCGTCCCCATCGAGGCGATGGCGTGCGGCCGGCCGCCGATCGTACTGGCCCGCGGCGGAGCGTCGGAGGCGATACGAGACAACGTCACCGGTACGCTGATCCGAGAACAGACGCCCGCCGCCGTGATCGAGGCCGTTGACAGGGCGGAAACGACCCCATTCAATACCCAGGAGATTCGAGCCTCGGCCCTGCGATACGCTCCGGATCGCTTCTTGGCCCGCTTTTCAGCGTTCATCGGCGCCTCGTTGGAGAACCTACATTGATCCTGCGGATGCGCTTGTACCAGACGGTCGCCGTGGTCTTCGCCGACCTGCTCCTCACGGCGGCAGCCCTGTTGGCTGCGTACTGGTTGCGCTTCATCTATCAGGTGCGTCCGTTCGCGCCCGGAGACATCCTTGTCTTCGGCGACTATGTACGGCTCCTACCGGCGATCCTGCCCTTGTGGGCGCTGGTCTTCACCGCCTTCGGCCTGTATCGACTGCGCCGTACAACCGCTCGAGCCGAGGAGTACGTCCAGGTGACGATCGCGATCACGCTGGCGATGGCGCTGTTCGCGGCCGGCGCCTTCCTTACCCGGCCGACCGACTTTTCGCGCTTGATGTTCGCGATGTTTTACCTGATCGACGTGGTGCTGATCGTTACCGGCCGTGTCTTGATCCACGGCGTCATCGACCGTATACGGCGCTCCGGGCGCAATCTCAAACGCATCCTGATCGCCGGCACCGGCGAGCTGGCGCACGTGATCATCGACAAGATGCGAATGCACCAGGAATTCGGCTACCGCATTACCGGGATGCTGGGGCAAGACACCGATGCGTCCTACCGAGGCATCCCGGTGGTCGGCGCTCTCGATGACGCCCGTGAGTTCATCCGTCGGTTCAGCGTCGACCAGCTCTACATCGCCCTGCCACTGTCGTCATACGAAGACATCCGCGGCCTACTCGATGCGGTCAGCAACGAGATCGTCGAGGTCAAAGTCGTGCCTGATCTGCTCCAGCACATCACCCTACGCGCCGCGGTCGAAGACCTCGATGGCGTGCCGATCGTCAACCTTTCAGCAACGCCGCTCCGCGGCCTCGCCGGGTCGCTGAAGCGCGGCCTGGATATCGCCGCGGCGCTGTCGTGCATCCTCTTGTTCGCGCCCCTGTTGCCGCTCATCGCGCTCGCCATCCGGCTGACGTCGCGTGGGCCGATTCTCTACCGGCAGGAGCGCATGGGGCTCGACGGCCGGAGCTTCGAATTGCTGAAGTTTCGCTCGATGGTCGTCGACGCAGAGCGCGCGACGGGACCGGTTTGGACGGAGGAGAGAGACCCGCGGATCACTCCGGTGGGCCGCGTCATGCGCAAATTCAGCCTCGACGAGCTGCCGCAGTTTTTCAACGTGCTGCGTGGCGACATGAGCATGGTCGGGCCGCGTCCGGAGCGCCCCTTCTTCGTCCAGGAATTTCGCGATCGCATCCCGCGCTACATGCTTCGTCACCGCGTACGAGCCGGCATGACCGGTTGGGCCCAAGTCAACGGCTGGCGCGGCAGCACGTCGTTGGAACGCCGCATCCAGTACGATCTCTACTATATTGAGAACTGGTCGTTGACCCTTGATTTCAAGATCCTCTGGCTCACGATCACCAACGGCCTCGGCCACGAGCACGCCTACTAGCAATGAGCGACAAGCGCACGATCCTGATCACCGGAGGAGCGGGATTTCTAGGCTCGCACCTCGTGGCCCATCTGCTCGGCGCCGGCGATCGTGTGGTCGTGATGGACAACCTGCTGACCGGCGACATCCGCAACGTCAGCGGCTACGTCGGCGACGACTTCTTGTTCGTCAAACACGACGTTACCCAGTACATCGTCGTCGACGAGCACATCGACTGCGTCCTGCACTTCGCTTCGCCGGCGTCGCCGGACGACTACATGCGATACCCGATCCACACGCTCAAGGTCGGCGCGCTCGGCACCCACAAGGCGCTCGGCCTCGCCAAACATCACGGCGCCCGGTTTCTCCTCGCCTCGACGTCGGAGGTCTACGGCGACCCGCAGGTCACTCCGCAGGTTGAGAGCTACTGGGGCCACGTCAACCCGATCGGCCCGCGCGGCGTCTACGACGAGGCCAAGCGCTTCGCCGAAGCCATAACGATGGCCTACCACCGCTCGCACGGGCTGCCGACCCGCATCGTGCGGATCTTCAACACCTACGGCCCCCGCATGCGTTTGCGCGACGGCCGCGCGATTCCGAACTTCATCACCCAGGCGCTGCGCGGCGAACCGATCACCATTTACGGTGACGGCTCGCAAACCCGCTCATTCACCTACGTCGACGACCTCGTACGAGGCATTACGGCGTTGCTGGATTCCGATGAGAGCGACCCGGTCAACCTCGGCAACCCCGAAGAGGTCACCATCCGAACATTGGCCGAAATGGTGCTCGAGCTTACCGGCAGCAACAGCGAGCTCGTCGAGGAGGCGCTGCCTGTCGACGATCCAAAGGTCCGTTGCCCGGACATCGGTCGCGCCCGAGAAATTCTCTCCTGGGACCCCACGGTGTCGCTACGTGAGGGGCTCGTCCCGACGATCGACTGGTTCCGCGCGGAGCTCGAACGCAGCGCCTCGACCGGCTAGCCCGGATATCTCAACGCCCTCGCGCCCGTGACCCGTGGAGATTATCCAGGTCAGGGCCGCAGGGCCGCGACCAGTTCCTCCGCCTCCACCGGGATACTGTAGTCGCCCTCCTGCACACCCATCGTCCCGAGCCTGTTCGGTAGCGCGCAACGGATTTCGCCGCGCCGTACCTTCTTGTCGTGGAACGCCGCCTTCACGATGTCGTCAACGGGGCACCCACGCGGCAACTCGGCCGGTAATCCGGCGCGCCCGCACAGCCTCGCGATACGATCCGCCATGTCGGCCGGAGCACCCATCTTTCGGCTCGCCAGCCGCGCTTCGATCACCATCCCGATCGCCACCGCCTCGCCGTGACGCAAACCGTAACCCTGCACGGTCTCGATAGCGTGGCCGACCGTGTGACCGAAATTGAGGATCTGCCGGTAGCCCTCCTCGGTCTCGTCGGCGGCTACCACCGTAGCTTTCAGATCGCAGCAGCGGGCGACGATACCCGACAGCGCCGCTTCAGAACCCGCCAGCAGCGCCTCGAGAAGATCCCCCTCCATCGATTCGAAGAGATCCTCATCGAGAATGACACCGTACTTGATGACCTCGGCCAGGCCGGCGGCGACCTCCTCTCGAGGCAGCGATGAGAGCGCTCCGACGTCGACCAACACGCGGCGCGGCTGCAAAAACGCACCGACAAGATTCTTGCCTGCGGGCGTATCGACGCCGGTCTTGCCGCCCACGCTACTGTCAACCATGGCGAGCAGCGTGGTCGGGACCTGGACGTACGGGATGCCACGAAACAGCGTCGCGGCGACAAACCCGGCGACGTCGCCGACGACGCCGCCACCCACCGCGATCACCCAGGAGTCGCGGCCGTGTCCAGCGTCGATCAGCCGGTCCTGGAGATCCGCGACCGTGTCGCGCGTCTTGGCGCCCTCGCCCGCCGCAAACGCCAAACACTCAGCTTCGGCGCCAAGCCCCCGTAGAGCCTCGGCGAGCGGCTCTCCGTAGAGCGGCCCGACGTTGGTGTCGGTGATCACCGCCCAGCGTGGCGCCTCCTGCCAGCGGACGAGATCATCGGCAACAGCAGCCGGAAGTCCGATACCGATGACTACCTCGTACTCTCGCGGCGGCCCGCTCGGGACTGAAATGTCAACAAACTGCATGCGGGATTTCCTCGAAGCTCAGCCGCCCGATCGACAACCCCAGCGTCGTGTCGACCAGCGTCTGGTTGCCATCGATGGCGACCAACGGCGTGTCTTCGGCAACCAAGGCCAGCGGGATCTCCGTGCATCCCATGATGACGCAGTCAGCGCCTCGATCGCGCAGGTGTTCGACCGCAGCTACGAAACGCGGATCGGAGACCTCTCCCGAGCCGCCCGCTTTCACGTCCTTGATCGCGGCCATCACCTCGTCCTGCACGGCGGCGTCAGGGTAGCAGGGCTCGAGCCCATGTTCCGTGAGCGGCTCGTCGTACAGTCCGACCTTGACCGATCCGCTCGCCGCCAGCACGCCGATGCGCCGTGCGTGGGGCACGACCCTGGCGACCGCCGCCACGGCCAGCGCGATCATGTCCAGAATCGGGATCGCTACGGCCGCGCGCATCGGCGCCAGGAACGCGTGTGCCGAGTTGCACGGGATGGCGATGAAATCGGCGCCGGCCGACTCGACCAGGCGCGCCGCGGCGACGAGCTCCGGGGTCGGATCAGCGCCGCCCTCGAGCAAGAAAGCGGTGCGGTCAGGGACCTGTGTAGCGCTGTAGATGATGCACGCCGGATGGTCCTGGTCGCGCAACGCGCCGTGCGCAGCGACGACGCGGGCGTAGAAATCGGCCGTAGCTGCCGGACCCATGCCACCGATAACTCCGATCGTCCTCATCGGGCGACTCTAGCAGGCCGTCGTGAACGTGTGAGGGGCCTGGCTGCGGCCGCTGGCTACGCCCCGGGCCTCCTCGACGATGATGCGTCCCGCATCGGAGTCGTCGGCCCGCCTTGCCCTCGCCCGCAAGACCCACGGGCGAACCCCCGACGAGCTCAGCAGCACCGGGTCAGTCAGCGCTCGACTCCGGAACCCAGCGCAGGATCGGCTTGCGTGCCGCCCGGGCCTCGTCGAGCCGGGCGACGAACGTGCTGTGGGGCGCCCCGCGTACCTTCTCGGGATCGGACTTCGCTTCCTCGGCAATCGCGATCATCGCGGTGATAAACGCGTCGAGATCTTCGCGGCTCACCGACTCGGTGGGCTCGATCATCAGCGCTCCGGACACGACCAACGGGAAATAGACGGTCGGCGGGTGATAGCCGTAGTCCATCAGGCGCTTGCATACGTCCATGGCGGTGACGTCGTGCTCCTTCTGGCGCTTGTCCGAGAAGATGACTTCGTGCATGCACAGGCGATCCTGCGGAAGATGGTAGTGCTCCTTCAGGTGCGCCTGGATGTAGTTGGCGTTGAGCACCGCGTCCTCGGCTACCTGGCGCAGTCCAACGGCACCAAGAGCTCGAATATACGTGTAGGCGCGCACCATGATGCCGAAGTTGCCGTAAAAGCCCTGCACCTTGCCGATGCTGTCCGGTCGATCCCAATCCAGGTACGCGGCGCCCGTCTCGGCGTCGGTCTCGACCGTCGGCCGCGGCAGGAACCGCACCAGATGCTCCCGCACGCCGACCGGACCCCCGCCCGGGCCACCGCCGCCGTGCGGGGTCGTGAACGTCTTGTGCAGGTTGATGTGGAAGACGTCGATGCCGATGTCGCCGGGCCGCGCCTTGCCGAGGATGGCGTTGAGATTGGCGCCATCGCAATAGATCTGTGCTCCGCAGCCGTGGATGATCTCGGCGATCGTTTCCATCTGGTCCTCGAACAGGCCGAGGGTGTTGGGGTTCGTGAGCATCAGCGCTGCGGTGGTCTCGTCGGCCTCGGCGCGCAACGCCTCGATGTCGATCGTGCCGCGGCTGTTGGACGGAATCTCCACCGGGTCGAAGCCGCAGAATGCGGCGGTCGCCGGGTTCGTCCCGTGCGCCGAGTCCGGAATCAATACCTTGCGGCGTTGGGCGTCGCCGCGCGCGCCGTGGTATGCGGCGATCATCATCACGCCGGCGAGCTCTCCCTGGGCGCCGGCGGCCGGCTGCAGCGTAACCCGGTCCATCCCGGTCACCGCGGCGAGCGCCGATTCGAGCCGTCGCATCAAGCCGAGGGCGCCCTGCACGATGCTGGCCGGCATGTACGGATGGGCACCGGCAAAGCCGGGCGATCGCACCACCCGCTCGTGTACCTTCGGGTTGTACTTCATCGTGCAGGAGCCGAGCGGGAACAACCCCGATTCAATGCCGAAATTGTGCTGCGAGATGCGCGTGAAGTGGCGCACAACGTCAACTTCCGAGACCTCGGGGAAGCCGACGATCTCATCGCGCACCGCCTCGGCGCCCCAAGCCGCAGCAGGATCGACTTCCGGCACGTCGAGCCGCGGGAAGGTACACCCTACCCGCCCGGAGCCACCGCGCTCGAAGATCAGCATCTCCTGCTTGAGCTGTCCCTGGTCGTCGCGCATCTTCGGCCGGCTCATGTGCAGGCCTCCGCCAGCCCCTCGACCAGCCGGCCGATGTCGTCCCGGCTGTGAGTTTCCGTGACGCAGACGAGCAGCTCGTGTTCACGCGCCGCATCGAACCGCCCCAGAGCGACACCCGGGACCACCCCGTTGGTCACACATTGATCGACGGCATCGCCCGCTTCGATCGGCAGGCGCACCACGAACTCGTTGAAGTGCGGGCCGTCAAACGGAAACTCGATCCCGTCAACTTCGGCGAGTCGTTCGCGCGCGTACGTCGCTTTGGCAAGGTTTTGCAAGGCGAGCTCGCGGATTCCGGTGCGGCCGAGACTGCTCATGTGAATGCACGTCGCCAGGGCGCACAGCGCCGTGTTCGTGCAGATGTTCGACGTTGCCTTGGCCCGGCGAATGTGCTGTTCCCGTGTCGCCAGCGTCAGAACGAAGCCGCGCCGCCCCTCGGCGTCGACCGTCTGGCCGGCGAGTCGCCCGGGTAGATTGCGAACGTACTCCATGCGGGTGGCCATGAACCCCACCAGCGGGCCGCCGTAGTTCTGCCCGTTACCGAAACTCTGCAGCTCGCCGGCGACGATGTCCGCGCCGACCTCGCCGGCGGGCACCGTCAGTGCCCAGGCAACCGGCTCGGTGACGGCAACGATGAACTTGGCGGGGGCCTCGGTAACGGCAGCCCCGACGGCACGGAGATCCTCGATGACGCCGAAGAAGTTGGGCTGCTGGACGATCACCGCGATGACGTCGTCGTCGAGTACCGGGATCATGGTGCGGCCGGAGGCATCGACGGGCAACAACTCGAACTCGACGTCAAGATACCTGGCGTAGGTCTCGGCGACCTCTCGATACGCCGGGTGCAGCCCTTCTGACCACAGCACACGGCCGCCGCGACGCATCAGGCGGCGCGCCATGAGGACGGCTTCGGCGACGGCGCTGGCACCGTCATACATCGACGCGTTGCACACTTCCATCCCGGTGAGCATCGTTACCAGCGTTTGGAACTCGAAGATCGCCTGCAATGTTCCCTGACTGATCTCCGCCTGGTACGGCGTGTAGGCCGTCATGAACTCCTGGCGCTGGATCAGGGCGTCGACGTGCGTCGGCACGAAATGAGGAAAGCAGCCCGCTCCCAGGAAGCTCAGCATTCCGGATGCCGGGCCGTTACGCGCTGCCAACTCGTCAAGATGGCGAATCAACTCGGGTTCCGAGAGTGCTTCTTCGACCGGTAGCTCGCCGCTGTAGCGAAGCCCCTCCGGGATCGCCGAGAACAGATCGTCGAAGCTTTCGACGCCGATCACGTCCAGCATCTCGCGGCGGTCGTCGGGGCCGAGCGGCTGGTAGCTGCCGGGGCCGTGAGAATCGTTCGTGGTGCTCATTCGGTCTCGCTGCGTGGGAGTCTGCCGGTGCCGACTACGGCACCGGGATCAGTGGTCGCCTTCGGCGGATTCAAGAAATCGAACGTAGTCGCCGGCCGACATCAGGGCCTCGACCTCGGCGCTATCGGCCATGCTCACCCGAACCATCCAGGCCGCGCCGTGCGGGTCTTCATTGAACAACTCGGGTTGATCTACGAGCTCTTCGTGGATCGCGGTGACCTCGCCGGAAATCGGTGCGTAGAGCTCGGATACGGCCTTGACCGATTCGATGGTGCCGAACGGCTGCCCGGCCTGTAGATGGTCGCCGACCGCCGGAAGCTCGACGTAGACCACATCGCCGAGCTCGGCCTGGGCGTGATCGGTAATCCCGATCGTACCCTCGCCGCCGTCGACCGAGATCCACTCATGCTCCTTGGTGTACTTGTAGCCCTCCGGATACTCCGCCATCGACTGCTCCTCGGTCTTGCCGCTGCGTCTAGCTGGCTTTCGGACGCCTGTAGAAAGGCGTCTTGACGATCCGTGCTTCCAGTTTGCGCCCCCGAACGTCGACGGTCAGAAGCCCGTCGACCTCGGTGTGCTCCGCCGCTACGTACCCCAGCCCGATGCCCTTCTTCAGCGTCGGGCTGAAGGTGCCGCTGCTGACCTCCCCGATGGCCTGCTCGTCGGCCCCGCAAAGCTCGTATCCGTGGCGCGGCACACCACGCTCCACGAGCTCGAAGCCGACCAGGCGTTCGGCGGTACCAGCCTCAATCTGCGCGACGATCGCGTCCCTGCCGATGAACTCGCCTTTGTCGGGCTTGATGAGCCACCGCAAGTTGGCCTCCACCGGGCTGCGCGACTCGTCCATGTCGCTGCCGTACAACAGCATACCGGCTTCGAGGCGAAGCGTGTCTCGCGCCCCGAGCCCGACCGGGACCACGCCTTCGTTCGCGCCGGCATCCAGAATCGTGTCGGCGAGGGCCGGCGCCTTCGACGGCGGCAGATAGACCTCAAAACCATCCTCGCCGGTGTATCCGGTCCGCGACACCAGCGCCTGAACGCCGTCAAGGTCGGTAAACGCGGCCCGGTAGTAGCCGATCGAGGCGAGATCGAGCGCCACGATGCGCGACAAGATGGTCTCGGCGTCGGGGCCTTGGAGAGCCAACTGCGCCCACTCGTCGCTCTCATCCCGCACCTCGAACACCCCTTCGAAGTCCTTGGCCTGCGCTTCAATCCAGGCAACGTCCTTGGGCGTCGTGCCGGCGTTGATCACGAGCAGATAGTCGGTGTCCGCGAGGCGGTACACGAGGAGGTCGTCGATCACGCCGCCATCGTGGTTTGCCATCACGGTGTACTGAGCCTGTCCGAGTCCGAGTTCGCTGGCATCGCTGGTGATCAGGTGCTGGATGAACGCCAGAGCGTCGTCACCCTGGATTCGGACCTCGCCCATATGGCTGACATCGAACAGCCCAGCACGGGTGCGGACAGCCTCGTGCTCGGCGAGGATGCCGTCAAACTGGAGCGGCATGTCCCAGCCCCCGAAATCGACCATCTTCGCCCCATGATCGCGATGCCACTGGTTCAGCGGTGTGCGCTTGAGGTCGTCCGACATCGCGTTCTCGGGGGTCCTGAAGGGTGGCGGCAGCGCCGGAATCCGGGGAAAGAACTCCACCAAAAGCTACCATAGCGGCCGGGTGATTCAACCCGCCCGCAGGGGCGTCCCCGAACCTGAATCGGCGCGATGCTGCGACACTCCCGCGGCTGCCGGGGCCCGGAACGGGATGGTCAGCGCAACTCGTCCCAGCCCGCCACGGAGCCGTTCCACCACCACAGTGTGATACGCCCGGTGGGTCCGTAGATCCGTAGCGCCGCTGCGTCGCCGCCGCGTGAACGCAGGTACAACGTACCGGAACGCGCCCCGCCGGCCGGTGAACAACTAACAATCTCAGAGCGTCCGAACGCCAGGCCGCCGCGATCCGCCGCACCGCCGAGCACGGTAGGAACCGCCGGCGGGCGGCCACCTTCAACGCCGGGAAAGAGCATGGCCAACGAACTCCACGCCTCCAACGGCACGTCTACGTGCGCCGCGAGGTCGGCTCTCGTGACCCCATCGCCGTCGCCGTCGACGACGGCGACCCAATGTAGGTCCGCACCATCGGCGTCGAACTGCACCGCGTGGGTGCGGCCAGAGGCAACGGCTGCGACGCAGACGCGGGTGAACAGGAGCTCCAGGTGCCGCACCGCTCCCTCGACCTGTTGTTGCTGGCGCCAGCGCACGAAGCTCGGGGCGCTGGCGAGCGCCAGGATGGCCAGGATCGCGAGCGTCGTCAATGCCTCGACGAGAGACGCGCCGCGGCACTCCCAGGCGCTCGCCGGTGCCCGGCTGCGGCGCGGGAGACGCCGCGCGCGACAACGATCGCGCCACGTCCCCCGTGTACCGCTCATGGGTCAGCCGATTTTCTTGATGGACAGGAACGGCCGCAGCTTATCGAGCGACGCTACCCCGATGCCGCGTACGTTGAGCAGGTCGTCGACCTTCTCGAAGGGCCCGTGTTCCTCACGAAACTCGACGATACGCCGGGCAAGGGTCGTACCGATTCCCGGCACCGACTGCAGCTCTTCCGCCGTAGCGGTGTTGACGTCGATACGCTTCGGCTCGCTCTCGTTTTGTTCCTGCACGGCGCCGGGCCACTCGGCGCCCCCGACCACCGGCGATAACGGGGACGCCAGGACGACGGCGACCGCCAACACTGCACTGATGATTGACAGCATGGATCTCCTCCGTGAATCGGCGCCCCCCCGAGGGGGCACCGCTGTGGATGTTGCAACGCGGAGTGCCATCGTCCGCGGCGCGAACCATCTGGCACTTCACGTATGTAGGAGACGGCCACGTACCGCAACTTTCAGTAACGGTGCCGAATTGACCCTTCTTGGCGCTCCGTGCTAGCGTCCGGCTCTGGTAGCCGGCGCTCGGCAGGGTTCGATCGACCCGACGACGAGCGCCTTTATTGTTGCCCCCGGCCCGTGGGGCGCCGAGAGACTCCCGCGGGCGCCAACAGTTCAAGCGAATGGCTGACGACATCGAACAGTCCGACGACGAGCAAGCCGGCGGTGAAGTCGGCGAAATCACGCCCAAATCCGAGAATTTCTCACGCTGGTACACCGACGTCGTACGCCGCGCCGAGCTCGCCGACTACACCCCCGTGAAGGGCTGCATGGTCATCCGTCCGTACGGCTACGCGATCTGGGAAAACACCCGCGACCGCCTCGACGCACGGTTGAAAGCAACCGGCCACCAGAACGCCTACTTCCCCCTGTTCATCCCCGAGAGCCACCTGCAGCGCGAGGCCGAACACGTCAAGGGCTTCGCCCCCGAGGTCGCCTGGGTAACCCACGCTGGGGGCCACGAGCTCGAAGAGCGGCTGGCTGTTCGCCCCACCTCCGAGGCGATCATCAACAGCCTGTACAGCAAGTGGGTGCGCTCGTGGCGCGACCTGCCCATCCTGATCAACCAGTGGGCCAATGTCGTGCGCTGGGAGAAGGTCACCCGCTTTTTTCTCCGCACGACCGAATTCCTCTGGCAGGAGGGCCACACGGTGCACGCCACCGAGGAAGAAGCCGAGGAAGAAACGCTGCGGATCCTCGAGATCTACCGTTCTCTGATCGAAGACGACCTCGCCGTGCCCGTGATCACCGGCCTCAAGAGCGAGGGCGAAAAATTCGCCGGCGCCCTGCGCACCTACTCCCTCGAGGCGCTGATGGGCGATGGGCGAGCGCTGCAGGCGGGAACGACGCACAACCTCGGCCAGAACTTCGCCAAGGCGTTCAACATCCGGTTCGAGGACAAGAACCAGGAGCTCCGCTACGCCTGGACCACCTCCTGGGGCGTGTCGACGCGGCTGATCGGCGCCCTGATCATGGCCCACGGCGACGACCAAGGCTTGCAACTTCCGCCGCGTGTCGCGCCCTACCAGGTGGTCATCGTTCCCATTCCGGGAAAGCACTTCCAGGAGAGCGTCCTGCCCGCCGCCCGAGCGTTACAGGATATGCTGGCCGCCGCCGGAATTCGCACCCATCTCGACGATCGCGAGGAGCATACGCCCGGCTGGAAGTACAACGAATGGGAGCTGCGGGGCGTGCCGTTGCGCGCCGAAATCGGCCCTCGTGACGTCACCAAGGGGCAGACGGTTCTGGTCCGCCGCGACAACCGCGAGAAGGTGTTCGTTGCGCTCGAAACGGTGACCCAGGCCGTGGCCGAGCTACTCGAATCGATCCAGGCCGGTCTGTTCGAGCGCGCCAGCGCCTTCCTCGCCGAGAACACCCGCGTCCCCTCCGACTACGACGCCTTCAAGGAAATCATGGCCGGCCCCCGCGGCTTCATCGAGGCACCCTGGTGCGGCGACGAGGAAACCGAGACCAAGCGCATCCAGGAAGAAACATCGGCGACGCTCCGCTGCCTCCTCACCGATCGTGAACCCGAAGGCGATTGCCTGTTTTGCGACAAGCCCGCCAAGCACGTGGCGATTTTCGCCAAGGCCTACTGACCCTCGCGCTTGCTCGCCGCCAGCATCTTTGCGATGCCCTCTGCCACCTGCTCCGCCGCCGCATCGGCATCAACGCGGTACTCTGCGTCCTCATAGCCGGCGCGACGCTCGTCGAAGCGCGCTTGCAGCGCCGCCCCGTCACCCCACAGCGGGCGCACGGTGGTATCGTCGCGCAGGCGCTGCTTGAGCACCTCGAGCGGGCACTGGAGCCACACCACGGCGGCGCGCTCGCGGCACAAGGCCTGGTTGTCCCGGTCGATCAGCGTGCCGCCGCCGAGGGCGACGACCGTCGCCGGCTTCGACACGACCTGGCGCAGGACGTGGCGCTCGACTTCCCGGAAGTGTGGCCCGCCGGACTCCGCAAAAATGCGATCCACAGGGCGCCCCTCATGTCGTTGGATGATCGCATCGAGGTCGAGAAAGTTCCATAGCAATCGACGCGCCACCAGCCGGCCCACCGTACTCTTGCCGCTGCCCATGAACCCGGTCAGGTGAACCTGCGGCCGGCCGCCCCCCAACACGGCGCGGATCGGCACGCTCATCGCTCGACCACCGACTCGAGCGCCGTGAAGAAACCCGGGTACGAGACCGCCATCGATTGCGCATTCTCGATCGTCACGGGTCCGCGAGCTGCCAGCCCGACCGCGGCCAGCGCCAGCGCGATGCGGTGGTCGCCCGCCGCATCGACGCTGCCGGAGCCCATGGTCTGGCCGCCGGCGACCGCCAAGCCGTCGGGATATTCGTCGACGCTGACGCCCAGAGCGCGCAGCGCCGCCGTCGTCGTGGCGATACGATCGCTTTCCTTCGCACGAAGCTCCGTGGCGCCGCGAATCTCCACTCCGTCGCTGGTCAACGCGCCGAGGGCGGCGATCAACGGCAACTCGTCGATGAGGCCGGGAACCATATCCGCATCGATCACCCCGCCGGTCAGCGCCCCACCAACACCATGGATCGTCAGGTTGGCGACCGGTTCGCCGCACCAGTCATCGGTTCGCTCGATTACGATGTCCGCTCCCCAATCGATCATCAGGTCGACGATCGCGGTGCGGGTCGGGTTCATACCGACCCCCGGCAACCGCAACCGGCTGCCCTCCAATAGCGTTGCCGCCACCAGCCAGTACGCTGCCGACGACATGTCTCCGGGAAGTCGCCCGCCGATGACACCCAGCCGGCGGTCCGGATCGATTGTCACGCTCACGCCCGCCCCGGCGGTAACGGTCCGAACGTCTGCGCCCATGGCGGCCAGCAGACGCTCGGTGTGGTCGCGCGTAACGACGCTCTCCGCCACCGTGGTCGGGCCGTCGGCGTAGAGGCCGGCCAGCAAGACGCACGATTTTACCTGCGCCGACGCAACTTCGGGCCGAAACGTGACCGCCCGCAAACGGCCGGCGCCAACGATCTCGAGCGGCGCCGTCCCGGCGCGGCTGGTGTGTACCGACGCCCCCATGGCGAGCAGCGGATCGGCGACGCGACGCATGGGACGCCGGCGTAGCGAGGCATCACCGGTGAGCGTCGTTGTAAAGCGCTGGCCTGCAAGCAGGCCGGAGAGCAGGCGCATCGTGGTCCCGCTGTTGCCGCAGTCGATCGGCTCGCCCGCCGGCCGCAGCCCGTCGAAGCCGCGGCCGAGAATCCGTAGGTGCGTGCCGTCATGGCCAACCTCGACGCCGAGCGCCCGCATCGCCGCCACGCTGGAAGCGACGTCCTCGCCGTCAGCGAGCCCCGTAACAGCGCTCTCGCCGTCGGCAATCGCGGCGAGCAGCACCACCCGGTGCGAGATCGACTTGTCGCCCGGCACAACCACGTCGCCACCGAGACGGCGGGCGGGCTCGACGATCCAGTTCACCGCTGACGCTCCCCGCCCAGCCGCGCCGCCGGCCCGCGGGCTAGGCGGCCTCGGCCGAGCTATCGTCGCCGGCCACGAGGCTGCCGATAATCACCGCGACCGCGACGAGGACGTCGAGACCGATGAACCAGTTATGGAGCACGTCGACGCCAGCGGCGATGCGGGGGAAATATTCCGCCGGAAACTCGGCAAGAATCCCGAGCAGCAATACCTCGCCGACGACGACCGGGCCAACGTATCGAAGCAGGTTCACCCACAACGTCACGGCCTTGAAGCCCCGGCTGCCCACCTCGGCCTCGGCCACCACGGTGGCGCGGTCCCAGAACCAGCCGACCAGCAGGCAAACAAACAAGCCGCCGATCGGCAGCATGTAGTCCGAGACGATGTGGCCGATGAGATCGAACCAGTTGAGCTGGAACAGGCGAACACTGCCGAGCGCTCCCTCACCGGCGGTTGCGCCCAACATTCCGGCGATCGACCAGTTGGCCCAGTCGCCCGTCGCCAGCGCCGAGGGAATGCCGATCACGAAGATCGCGGCACCCAGGATGAAGGCTGTGCGGGCGCGTGGCCAGCGGAGTTCGTCAATGAAATACGCCGCAACGACCTCGAGCAAGGAAATGCTCGAGGTCAGCGCCGCCATCAGGAACAAGCCGAAGAACATGCTGGCGAACAGAACGCCGCCCGGCATCTGGTGGAACACGACGGGCAGCGTCACGAACACCAACCCAGGGCCCTCGGACGGCTCCATGCCGAACGCGAACAGCGCCGGAAAGATCGCAAAGCCGGCCGCGATGGCGATCAGCGTGTCCATGAAAGCGACCTGCAGGCTCGCCATCGGCAGATTGTGCTCCGGCGTCAGATAGGAGCCGTAGGTAATCATCGTGCCCATGCCGATGCTGAGGGTGAAGAAGGCGTGGCCCATCGCGATGAGCACCACCGTCGGCGTCAACACGGAGAAGTCCGGCCGCAGCATGAACTCAATTCCGGCCCCCGCGCCGCCCAAGGTCAGGCTGCGCACGACCAGCGCCGCCAGCAAGACGAACAGAATCGGCATCATGATCTTGCTCGCCCGCTCGATGCCGCCCCGGACCCCCCGGGCCACGATCACGACGGTGACCAGCATGAACAGGGCGTGGAACAGGAGGCTCTGGGAAGCGCTCTTCGACAGGGCGTCGAAGTAGGCCCCTGATTCTTCCGGGCTCGCCAGCGCGCTGATCGTGCCGAACGGCGCGCGCAGCGCGTAGGCCATCACCCAGCCGGCGATGACGCTGTAGAACGACAGTAACAACGCCCCGGCAATCACACCGAGCGCACCGACGTACTTCCACCACCCACCGGGCTTGATCGCCGCGAAGGCTCCCACCGGATTGAGGCGGGTGTGCCGTCCGATAACGAGCTCGGCCAGGAACACGGGGATGCCGATCAGAGCGATGCAGGCGAGGTACACCAGAATGAAGGCGGCGCCACCGTTCTCCCCCATGATGTAGGTAAAGCGCCAGATGTTCCCGAGGCCGATCGCCGAACCTGCCGCGGCCAGGAGAAACCCTACTTTCGAGCCCCACTCACCCCTTGTTGCCTCGTCAGTCACCGTTCCCTCCGCCGTTCGTCGCCTCCGCCGCAGCCGCGGAACGCCGCTTGTCGGCTCTCATCGAGTTCAGCAACAAGGCCGCGAATCCGCCCCACAGCACGCCGAGCACCAGGACCATGAAGACCAACGTGGTCGCTTGCATCACTACCCCCTCTCGGGCGCCGGCATCATCAGCCAGCCGCCGGTTCGTCGCCCAACGTCGCGTCCGCCATCCGGTTGTTCGCCAGGTAGAAGATCAACAAGACGACGCCCCACTGGAGCAAGCAGGTGCCGAGCGTAAAGACACCGAATGGATTCCACCACGCCTCTCCCGAGGTCGCGGTCTGATAGAGCCACCAGGTGATCAGCACGGTGAACTGCAGCGGCACAAGAACCCTGATGGCGAAGTCGAACCAGCGCCCGACCGGGATGTCGTTATCGGCCGGCTCGATGAGCTCCTCGCGGAACCGGGCGGCCCCGAACTTGCCGACCGCGACGGCGAAGAAGAATCCGGAGAGCATCAACCCGATGCCCCAGACCGCGTCTTGATTGCTGAAGAAGCTCAGATTGACCGCCGAAGGGATGCCGAGCACGACGCTACCGACGGCCACCGACGTAACGGCGCGATGGCGCGTCATGCCGAAGTCCATGAAGATGCGCACACCGAGCTCCAGCATGGCGATCAGCGACGAGAACGCCGCCACCACCAGGGCAAGGAAAAACAGCGTCATGAAGAACCGGCCACCGGGAATCTCACCGAACAACGTCGGCACCCAGATGAAGCTCAACCCGGTGCTCGCCGGACCGCTATCGCGCAGCACCGCCTGGGCCTCGGCGAGCGGCAGCACGGCGAACACGGTGGGAATGATAGCGAGCGCCGCCAGCATCGAGGCGGAATTATTGCCCAACCCGATCGTCATTGCGGTGCCGACGATGTCGTCCTTCTGGTGCGAGTAGACCGCGTACGTGAGCATCAGGCCCCAACCGGCTCCGGTTGACCACGCCGACTGCGTCAGCGCCTGCAGCCAGATCTCGTAGTTCAGCAAGTCCGACCAGTTCGGGTTGAAGAGGAACTCGAGGCCCGCCATCGGGCCGCTCGCCCCCTCTGCCGCCGGCAACGTCAGGGCGCGGACGGCGGCGACCATCAGGAGCACGAAGAGAGCCGGAATCAACACCTTGCTGGCGCGCTCGATGCCGGCAACCACACCGCGGTAGAGGATGAGCGCGCACGCCGTCATGGCGACGACATGGAAAAGCACCGGTTGCCAGAAAGTGTTCTGGAACCCTTCCCAATAGACCATCCCCTCGACGCCGGACAGCGCCCCCGTAGCCGACGCGATGAGGTATTTGACGCACCAACCGGCGACCACCGAGTAATAGAAGGTGATCGCCATCGTGCACCAGCCGACGAAGGCGCCCATCCATGTCGCCTGGCGACCCATCAACCGGCCGAACGCCCCGACCACCCCCACGCGCGTGTGCCGGCCCATGGCAATCTCCACGACGAGCAGCGGAATCGCCCACAAGAACAGGAAGATCAGCCACGGGATCAGAAACGCGCCACCACCGTTGTTGGCCAAGATGCGAGGGAAGCGCCAGATGTTGCCGGTGCCCACAGCCATGCCCAGAGCGGCGAGCAGCAGCGCCCATCTCGAGGTGAAGCTCTCGGTCGTCGTCATGAGGCCGGACTCTACGCGCCCGCCCCGGACCACGTCAATCGCCACGCAGCTCGAAAGCGGCCTCGGCCGCCTGCGTTCGGCCCGTCGGGAGCAGTTCGTCGATCAGATGGGTGTCGTAGTCACCGGCCGCGAAGCCGGGATGATCGAGAATGCGTTGCAACAGCGGCAGGCTGGTGTCGATGCCCTGGATGACGAACATGCTCAAGGCGCGGCGCATCCGCACCAGGGCCTCCTTGCGATTGAAAGCGTGCACGATCACCTTGGCGATCATCGAGTCGTAGTACGGCGAGATGAACGCCGCCTCGTGCGCCGCGGTGTCGACCCTGACGCCGGGCCCCTTGGGAACGTTGAAGGCGGTGATCTGCCCCGGGCTCGGAATCAACGTCTCGGGATGTTCGGCGTTGACCCGACACTCGATCGAGTGGCCGCGGAACTTGATGTCCTGCTGGCGGAACGGGAGCTTCTTACCGTCGGCGACGCGGATCTGCTGCTTGATCAGATCGACGAGCGTGACCTGTTCCGTCACCGGGTGCTCAACCTGGATGCGCGTGTTCATCTCCATGAAGTAATGCTCCCCGGCCGGGTCGACGAGAAATTCCATAGTTCCGGCGCTGCTGTAGTCGATGGCTCGGGCTCCCTTCACGGCATCGGCCCAGATGCGCTGGCGCAGCTCATCGGACAGCGATGGCGCCGGGGTCTCCTCGACGAGCTTCTGGTATTTTCGCTGCACGCTGCACTCGCGCTCGCCGAGGTGCACCAGGTTGCCGTGCTTGTCGCCGAGTAGCTGTACTTCGATGTGGTGCGGCCGCGCGATGTACTTTTCGACGTAGATGTCGCGCGATCCGAACGCCGCTTCGGCCTCGGCGCTGGCGGTACGGAATGCGCCGGCGAGCTCCTCACCGCTCAGAACAACACGCATGCCCTTGCCGCCACCGCCCGCGGCTGCCTTCAACAACACCGGGTAGCCGATCTGCTCGGCGAACGTCGCAGCCTCCTTCGCGTCCGCAATGGCGCCGTCACTACCGCGGATGATCGGTAACCCGGCCGCTGCCATCGTGTTGCGGGCCACCGCCTTGTCGCCCATATCGCGAATCGCCTCGATGCTCGGACCGATGAACGTCAGGCCACAGCTCTCGCAGATCTCGGCGAACTCGGCGTTTTCGGCCAGGAACCCGTAGCCGGGATGGATCGCGTCAACACCCATGATCTCGGCGGCGGAGATTACCGATGGGATGTTCAGGTACGAATCCACCGCCGGCGGCGGGCCGATGCAGATCGCCTCGTCGGCAAAGCTGACGTGCAGCGAATCTCGATCGGCCTGCGAATACACCGCCACCGTTTTGACCCCGAGCTCGCGGCAGGCCCAGATGACACGGAGGGCGATCTCCCCCCGGTTGGCGATCAGGATCGATTGAAACACGGGGTTACTCGCTCGATCGGATGGCGAAGAGGCGCTGGCCGAACTCGACCGGTTCGGCATTGTCGGCAAAGATGGCGACAACCTCGCCACCGGCGTCCGCGACGATCTCGTTCATCAACTTCATGGCCTCGACAATGCACAGGGTCTGGCCCTCCGACACGTCGTCGCCGACCTCGGTAAAGGGGTCGGCGTCCGGTTCAGCCGATCGATAAAATGTCCCGACCATCGGCGACGTAAGGATGAAGCAGTCCTCGTAGCCGGCCTCGACGGCGACGTCCGCTTCGCCGCCGACCCCCGCCGCCTCGCTCGCCGGGATCGCTGCAGGCGGAGCCGGCACGAGCTGCACCGGCGCGACCGCGGCGTTGATCTCAACGCCGCCGCGCCGGATCTCGACCCGCACGCCATCGCGCTCGATGGCGAACTCGCTGACGTCCTTCTCGATGAGAAGGTCGATCAGCTCGCGTATTTGGTCCAAATCGACCAGGCTGTCGTGCGACGGCTTCTTGCTTGTGGCTGCCACTCCTGCACCCCCAATGTCGGCCCAAAACCCCGTCTACACAAGTCCTCGAAGCATAGCAGGCCCTGGTGACAGGGTGGTCAGGCGTTCGCAGCCATCGTCAGTGACGCACACCAGATCCTCGATGCGGATGCCGAACTCACCTTCCAGGTACACGCCGGGCTCAATGGTCAGCACCATGCCTACCGCCAATCGGTCGGCGCTGCGGCTGGAGACCTTCGGGGCCTCGTGGATCTCGAGGCCGACACCGTGGCCGGTGCCGTGGGTGAAGGTGTCGGCGTAGCCACCCTTGGCGATAACGGCGCGAGCGGCGGCATCGACATCGACCGCCGCGACGCCCGGCGCGACGATGGCGAGCGCCGCGGCGCGCGCTCGATCGACGAGATCGTGCACCTCCAGCCAGCGCGGATCCGCCACCTCGCCGCACCAGAACATGCGGGTCAGGTCGGAACAGTAGCCATCGAGCTTGCAGCCCATGTCGATCATCACCGGCTCACCCGCGTCGATACGACGGGCGGAGGCGACGCCATGCGGCAGCGCCGAACGCGGCCCGGCAGCGACAATCGTCTCGAACGCCATAGCCTCGGCGCCGCGGCGGCGGCAGGCGCGCTCCAGGTCCGCAGCCACCTCGATTTCCGTCTGTCCCGGCGCCAACACCGCCACGACCTCCTCGAGGGCCGACTCGGTCACCGCGAGCGCGGCCCGGATAGCGGCGACCTCGTCGGCGTCTTTGCGGCGACGCTGTGTCTCGACCGTCGCCGTGGCAGCAACCCATTCTACGTCGACCGAAGTAGCGAGCTTCTCCTTCAGCGCCACGGTGACGTGGTCGGGCTCGAAGTCGATACGCTCGAGATCCCGGCCCACCACCGCGAGCGCCAGAGCATCGTGCAATCCGATCGAAGAGATGACGGCCGGAATACCTCCGAGCTGTTCGGCGGCTTGCTCCTCGTAGCGCGGATCGGTGAGAAACACCGCCTGTTCGCTGCCCAAAAGCAACCAACCGTTGGTGCCCGTAAAGCCGGTGAGGTAGCGGACATTCGCTGGCGCGGTGACCAGAAAGCCATCCGCCGAACCCTCAAAGGAGGCCCAGACGGCGGAGCGGCGCCGGGAGCAAGCAACTACTCCCGGCGCCACTACCGTTGATCTCGCTGTCTAGGTACCCGTAGCAACGATGACGTTCGAAGTGCTCACTACAGCACCCGTCAACGAATCGAGCACTTCCGCCGTGATCGACACCACACTCGTACTGCCCGCGCCGCCGCTGGGGGCGTTGTCCGGGACCGTAAGAGTGGAGGTTACCCTACCGAACGCGTCCGTGATGGCCAGCGTCGTGGACAGGCCGGCACCGGTGTCGGTGGTATCCGCCGTGATGCTCAGGCGTACCGTCCGGCCCGCCTGCGGCGCCCCCGTACCGTCCGTCACGGTTACGGTGAGCAAATTCGAGTACGGAGCCACCGCCGCGAAACTTGTGCTCCCGTCGGCGAACGCCAATGTGGCGAAGGCCGCGCTTACCGCCTGTGTCGTCGTCAAGATGATTCGATTCGACCTCGCGACAAGATTGCCTGTGTTCGGGTCGAACAATTCCGCTTCGACGACGACCACGCCTGGACCGAAGACGCGTAGCACGTTAACCGTAGTACCGTCCGGTCCGGTCGTCGTGTGACGCGTAGCGACGAACTCGGCGTTCGGGTTGCTCGTTGTGTCGGCGGTCGTGTCCTGGGTGATACGGAACGACACATTGGCCCCAACGATCGGCGTTCCCTCGAGGTCCAACGCTGTCACGGCAATGTTGGAGTCGAGTGGTGTCGCGGACGACGCGACACCCGAAAGAATGGCCGTGCCGGTGCCCCCGGAAGTGCCGAAAGCCAGCGCAAGCGTGCCTTCCACAGGCGCTGCCGTCAACGTGATCGACGACGAGCTCGACACGGTGCCGAGGGTCGCCGTCACCGTCGCCGTACCGGCCTGACGGTTGGCGCTCTGCAGGAGAATCTCGGCTGAGCCGTTGAAGGTCGTGGCCTGGGCGGCGGTGGACAGCGCGCCGCCGACGTTGAAAGCGCCCAGGTCCGTGCTGAATCCGACCGTTGTGAGGTTCTGGATCGGGTTGCCGGACGAGTCCTTGACCTCGACGATCAACAGCACCGTGGACGTGTCGTCCGCCACCAAAGTGCTGGCGCTCGACGAGACGCCGAGCGTGCCGGTGAAGACAAACGTCTGGTTGGTCGTCTGGCCGGTCAGGTTGCCGGCGTCGTTCGGCGAGCTCGGGGTCGTCAGATCACAACCGGGAAGCACCGCCACCATCAGGAGCACGCACCACGCCGCGGCTATGAACCTGGCGTTACCGCGGCGTCGGCCTCCCCCTACGTCGCGAAACATCGTTCTGGCCATCGCTCCATACCTCATGAGTTTGCATCGCCAAAGTTGGCGAAGTTGATGCCGATATTGCCGACCACGGTTACCGGGTCGCCGGCGACGGTGCTGCCGAAGAACTGGATCCGAGCGTCGACCTGGATGTTGGTGAAGTTGGTACCCGGTTCCGAACCCGGGCTGACCAGGAACGAAATCGGCGGCTGCGCCTTGATCGTCGACGGCACGAGCACGAGATTCAGCCTGAGGACATTGAGCTCTTCAGACCCGAGCTCCGAGATCCGTACCGTTCCGGCGATCCCCCGGGTAAAACCCGGCGGCACCGCCGTGCCACCATCGGTACGGGTGAAGGTCACTTCGTAGTGGTCCAGACGGATGTTCTGGAACTCGGGCGTGACGGCGCTGGCGTTGGTCGTCACCGGCGCCTTCAAGACCGCCGAGAGCGTTACCGTCACCGTGTCGTCGAGGATTACTCCCGACGCTGTGACCACATCGCCCCACGGATCGCTCTCGAGCACGACCGAGTCGATGCTCAGAATGACGTTGGCGGCCGTGTCGCCCACATCGGTGCTACAACCGCTGATCGTCGAAGCGAGCGGGAATACCAGCGCCAAGCTGGTGGCCAGTCGCCACGCGACCGGACGGCGGCCTCGTCGCGGACTGACTGCTGGAGCCGCGAGCGACGTCGGCCAGGAACTACGGTGGCTGCGAAGGCTTGTCAGCATCGTTATTGCTCCAGAATCTGTGGCGTAATGAAAATCAACAGCTCGTTGTTGTTCTGATTCGTCTGCTGGCTCTTGAACATCCAACCGAGCAGCGGAATCCGGTGCAACAGCGGGACTCGGCTCTCGACCTCGTTGACGGTGAGCTGGAAGATTCCGCCGATAACCGTCGTGCCCCCGTTGCGCACCAGGACGCGGGTCAGCGCGCGGCGGGTGAAGATCGTCGGCACACCGTTGACCTGACGGGTGAAGTCCGGCTCGCTCTTGTCGACGACGATGTCGAGCATGATGGTGTCTTCGTCGGTGATCTGCGGCGTCACCGTCAACTGCAGGTTGGCGTTGATGAACTGGATCGATGCCGTGTTGTCGACCAAGACCTGCACCGGGATGCGCTGCCCGCTCTCGATGTGGGCCTCTTCGTTGTTCTGTGCCGTGATGTTGGGCGTCGAGATCACCTTGCCGCGGCCCGCCGACTCCATGGCGCTCAGCGACACATCGAGCCGGAAAGAGTCGAGGATGCTGCCCATCGTCAAAGCGAGCCCGCTGGTCGCCCCCTGGGTCGGGAGGTTGACGGCGAACGGGGTGCCGCCGATACCGACTCCTTGGATACCGGACGACGGGCTGTTCTGACCTTGAACAGCCAGGTTATTCGGGAACACCAGGCCAGTGGTGTTGCCGTGGGCCGCGTCGGCAACCCCCTGGAAACCCCACTGGATGCCGAGATCACGGGCAAAATCACGCGTCGTCTCCACGATGCGCGCTTTGAGGTTAACCTGGGGTGCCGGCTGATCGAGCAAATCGAGCAAGTCAGTGAGCTCCGAGATCGAATCCTCGGTGTCGCGGATGATCAGCGAATTCGTGCGGACATCGACGACCGCGTCACCGCGATCCGTAAGCTGGCGCTCGGTCAACAGGATGAGCTCTTCAGCGGCCGCGTACGAAAGTTTTATCTGCCGCGTGACGAGCGGCTGCGCGGCGAGATTCTGGTCTGCCAGGCGGGCCCGTTCCGCGGCCTCATCGGCCAGAGTGCTCAGCGATGTGATACGGACGATATTGCGCTGAACGATGAAACCGAGCCCGTGCGACGCGAGAACGGTCTCGAGCGCCGCGTCCCACGGAACCTGAAAGAGCTCCATCGTCACCGGTCCGCCGACCCCGGGGTCGACAATGAGGTTGATGCCGGTGATCTGCGAGAAGAACCGCACGACGTCGCGTATGTCGACATCAACGAAACTGATGTCTATCGGCGTCCCCTCGAGGGCACGGTCCACGAGGATGTCGGCCTCGGTGGGAAGCTGGCCCGCCGGCAGACGATCAGGGTCCTGCTGCTGCGTCGCCGCTGCCGCTACAAGCGGCGCCACGCAGAGCGCCAGCGCCAGCAGCGCCGTGATGCCACGCCACCTCAGTCGGTACCTGCCTACAGTCGTGTTGCGTCGGTCTTTCATCAGGGAGTCTCCCCGCCTCCGTCGGTCGTTCGAAGGCGTTTGGTCACCTCGCGGATGCGCCGCACGCCCAATGCATCAGACACCACTTGTTCGAAAAGAACCTCGCCGGCGCGAATGTCGACGACGTGGCCGTCGTACAACTGCGTGCCGACCTCGATGAAGTAGGCTCTCTGGTTCGTCCCGATGATCATCGCGTGCCAGCGCCCGTTCGCCGTCGCGATGCCCTTGAGATCGACCTCGCTGACCAGGAAGCCGGCCAGCCCCGGGGGCCGCAGACCCGGCGCCGCTACGGCGCCGATCTGTACCAGCAGACTGGCGAACGGGTCGCGGCGGTCGCCGGGGATGTAATCGAAACCGCTGCCCATGAGCACCCCTTCCTGCTCGCCGATAATCTGGTCGACGAGCGCCAACGCGGCGCGCTCCGCGGGCGTCAACAGAGGTGGAGAGGCACCTTGGGCGACGGGCGGCACCTGCTCCTGAGACGCCTCACCCTGCTGACCCTGAGCTTGCTCTCCCTGCTCTCCCTGTGGCGGCGGACCCTGCTCACCCTGCGGCGGCGGCGAACCCTGCTCGCTCTGGGGCGGCAGACCCTGCAGGCGCTCCTCGGGATGCTGGTCGAATTCGAGCGTCCGGGCGTGCGGCAGGGCAGGTACTATCAGCACTTGCTGGGCTGAGCTTCCACCACCGAGCAGATCGGGGTCGCTCTGCGCCGCGATGCCCACACCGGCACCGAGCGCCACGACCACGGATGCGACCGCTGCCACGCGAACCTGCCGTTTCGGAATGCGGAGGAGGAGGGACATTATCCCCCCACGCCCCCGACAGCGTCGGTCGCGTCGCCGTCGGGCAGGAAGTAAAAGGTGCTCGCCGTACACTGTGCTTCGATCGTGTCGGCGCTACCATCCTGCTGGAGAGCCCGGATCGAAACCTCGCCGACGGTGACGATGGGCCCGAGCTTGCTGACCCGATCGAAGAAAAGGGCCAAATCGTGGTAGGTGCCCACGAGATCCAGTTGGATCGGCACTTCGGCGTAAAAGTCGTGCAGGATTACAGCTTGCTGGTCGAATCGGCGGATCTCGAGGTTCACGTCGGTGGCCGACTGCTGCAGCGTGCGCAGCAGGCTGACGGCCTGCTGCTCCTCGGGGAGGATGTTCGACAATGTCACCAGCTGGCCTTCCAGCACCGCGAGCTCTGCCTCTAGCTGCGGCAACTGATCGGCGATCAGAAGGGTACGCTGGTTCTCGAGGCTCATCTGCTCGATCTCGGCGGTCAAGCGGGCCGTTTCTTCCGCCGCCGGCGCCCAGACGTAGTAGTAGAAGACGCCGATGACCACGACACAGATGAAGCCGACCGTGCCCCATTGCCCCTGCTTCGACATTTCCTTGAATTCAAGCGCCATGGGATCTCCTCAACGTCCGTTGCCCTGGCCGTCGCCCGCTTCTACGG
>Ga0114950_10000033_pt1 | contig 63416 bp, 67 predicted proteins | sample N075metaG_FD_83503 | JGI IMG/M metagenome (GOLD analysis project Ga0114950, IMG submission 83503) | Deep subsurface microbial communities from Kermadec Trench to uncover new lineages of life (NeLLi) - N075 metaG | ecosystem: Environmental > Aquatic > Marine > Ocean trench > Sediment | place...
GCCCAGCAGCGCAGCCAGCCAGCTTGGAAAAAGCTCGATAAACAAAAGTGCCAATGCCTGATTGCCGCTCACTCCCTCACCGAGGATGACGCGCGCGAGAATCCCACCCAGGCCCAACATGCCGCTGAAACCCCCGCCTATGCCGTAGCCCATCAAAAACAGGCCCATGACTAACAAGCGAACCACAACCATGATAAAGCCCTGCACGGCATCGGTGAGAATATCTGCGCGAGCACCACCGAGCGCAACGTAAATTAACAAAACACAACAGCAGTTACCCCCAGTGCAACCGCCGGCGATAAGCCGAGCATGATCTCAAACATCACAATGCCTCAAACCAGTTGCCCGGCCAGATAGAAAAATAGCGACAAAGAAAAAAGCGAGACTAATACGCGGATCAAATCCGACTGACAACGGCTGCCGAGATATTCTGGAATAGAGCGGTTACCGAACTCATGGCCACTGTTGCTGACCAGGCGCATGCACAAGAGCACACCCAGATAAACCCTATGGGATACAAAAATACCGACCAGATTGCTGCCATGCCAGCGTTGTAGCCGATACCCGGAAAGCCGACAAAGGTCGCCCCACTGGCTGTGGTGGCGGCAAAGGCGAAGGCGAAGGCTAGAAACAATGGGGCAAAAGAACGCCGAAGCTTAGCAGCAACTCTGGTGTCTAGAACAGATTGAGCTGACCGCCTGACGCAGCCGCCGGCCGCAGGAATCGGTCTGTGCGCAGAGGCGCCAGTTTGTCATCTTCGAGGCCAGCCTTTTTCTTGGCGCCGGCAAAACGTTGACTGATCAGTTCGGCAATCGGGCCCTGGCCGACCATGCGTCGATGCCATTGGGCGGCATAGGCTCTGCCGCCTCGCGTATCCCGAATCGCCGCCATCACGCGTTCGGCTTTTAGCGGATAGTGATTGTGCAACCATTCTTCAAACAGCGGCCGCACTTCAAGAGGCAGTCTGATAAGTATGTAGCCGATCGCCTGGGCGCCGGCAGATGCACACGCCTCGACCAGATCCTCAATCTCATGATCATTAATAAATGGAATGATGGGGGCCACCATTGCACCGACAGGCACGCCTGCTTCCCGCAAGGCGGCTATCGCTCGCAGGCGCGCTCGCGGCCCTGCTGTGCGTGGTTCGAGCTTGACCTTCAGGGCGTTGTCCAGCGTAGTGACGCTCAGATACACATGGGTCAGACCCGACTTAGCCAGGTCACTGAGCAGATCGAGGTCGCGCAGCACCAGCGTACTCTTTGTCACAATGCTTACCGGATGTTGCAACTCCAGCAAAGTCTGCAGAATTTCGCGCATCACGCGTTTGTCTTTTTCCAGCGGCTGATAGGGATCTGTGTTGGTGCCTATGGCAAGGGTGCTGCACTGGTACTTTGCCTTGCCTAACTCATCCAACAGACGCTCACGGACATTGGTCTTGAAAAACAACTTCGTCTCAAAATCGAGCCCGGGCGACAAATCCAGATACGCATGAGTGGGCCGTGCAAAACAGTATATGCAGCCGTGTTCACAGCCCTTGTAAGGGTTTATCGACTGGCTGAAGGGGATGTCTGGCGAATTGTTTTTGCTGATGATCTTCTTGGTACGATCGGCAAAAACCTGAGTAGGCACCCGAGTATATTCTTCCGCAGCATACCAACCGTCATCCACCGCTTCCGTGTGCAAGGAAAGATAACGACTCTGTGCATTGCTGCCGCTGCCACGGCCTTTGTGCAGTTCTTTTCTCAAGTGATATTCAACCAATCGGAGTGCTCTTTATAACTGGTTATATATACAGTATCAAGCGTCAACACCCGCCTTTAGACTAGCCAGCCGAAGGATCACGCGTCGTCTAAGAAATGCGGATATTTATTCTAGCTGGAGCTCTGTTTTGTTGCGGCTGCGCACAAACCTCCCAGCAGGAAACCCTGGATGCTCTGCGCCTTGATTTGCAAACGTTGCAGAGCAGTGTAGTGCTATCGAATACCCGTATTACCGGGCTGCAGGCAAGCGAAGCCGCTGCTGAAACTTCCATCGATACTCAGTTGGCCGGGTTGAGTGAACTTATAAGCAACCTGCACGCAAAGGTGCAAAGTACCTGTGGACGCTCTGCACCGGTGACTAACCTGCAATGCGCAAGCATTGCCAGCCCGGTCATCCTGTCTGCTGACAATAAAATGCTGTTGGGTGAAATCGAGTATGTCTGGTTAGACCCGCCGGGTTTGTCGGTTGCTGCTCGCGTCGACACCGGCGCGAGTTACAGCTCTCTGAATGCGGAGAACATCATCCGCTTTGAACGCGATGGTAAAAATTGGGTGCGCTTCGACATCGGTGGTGCCGGAACTCCGGTAAACATCGAGCGGCCGATCAAGAAGTTCGTGCGGGTTTTTCAGCAGGCCGACAAGCGCGGCTCGCGCCGACCTGTGGTGGACATGCGCCTCTCCCTTGGCGATGTCAAGGACACCTTCTCTTTCACCTTGGCAGACCGCAGCCATTTGGAGCACGAAATAATTCTCGGTCGAAATTTTCTGACCGATATCGCGTTAGTTGACGTTAGTCAGCAATTCGTTCAGCCTGCCCATTCAACTGCGGAATAAACACCCATCGAAACCCAGCAATGAACCAAACTGGTCCCTTCCTTTTTCTGGTGTTGCTACTTGTCATCCTTGGTATCGCGGCAGCCGAATTTCGTCACCAAACCTATAACATACCCTGGCTCCCAGGCGCTGAGACACAAATCTGGCAGGTAGAGGCTCGTATTGAGTTCACCGCCACTGGCGGTGCAAGTCAGGTGTTTTTAACTTTGCCACCCGCGCAGCGAGGCTTCGCTGTGGTCGGCGAGGCTGCGGCTTCGTCGGGCTGGGGGTTCGCGATTGAAAACACTCTGGAACAACGGCAGGCACACTGGACGCAACGCCAGGTCAGCGGTCGTCAGGTATTGTTTTACAAGCTGGATATTGCCGTCAGCGATGCCGATACCTGGATGTTAGCACCACCCCAGGCCTTCGCCGCCATTGCCTGGGACGAGCCCTACCAGACCGCGGTCAGCCATTTACTGGATACGATTCTACCGATCACTGCAGATGCCCACACCCTAACGACGCAATTGATCCATGCCATCAACCGTACACCGCCGGATCAGAATGTTTCCCTGTTGACCTCCCGTTACGGGCGCACCGACTTGTTACGCCGGGTGTTGCAAACAGCCAATGTTCCGGCCCGTTCCGTGCAAGTGCTGGAACTGCAAGACGGCCGTCGCCGACAAGGTCTGTCTGCATATCTACAGACCTGGGATGGCAGTGACTGGCGCTTGTATGACCCCTTATTGGGAGAGGTGGGCGAGCACAGCAACTTACTGCTCTGGCAAACGGATACCCCCGGCGTACTGGAAGTGTTGGGCGGCGCCAACAGCCGGGTCTCATTTTCCATTATCAGTCAGACGCGTTCAGCCCTGTTGCTGGCCCAGGAACAGGTGGGCGATCTCGCCCTGTCGCTCTACAACTTACCCATCGCCGAACAGGGCATGTTCAAGCTGATCATGCTGCTGCCGGTTGGTGTCCTCGTGGTTGTATTATTGAGCGTGTTGATAGGCATACGCACCTCAGGCACCTTCATGCCGGTGTTGATCGCGCTGGCGTTTCTGCAGACCGAGCTGCTGCCTGGCCTGGCCAGTTTTATAATTGTCGTCGCTATCGGACTGTCGATCCGCTCCTACTTGTCTGCGTTGAATCTGTTGCTGGTTGCCCGTATCGGCACGCTGGTGGTGTTGGTCATCGCCATTATTTCTCTGTTCAGCATCATCAGTTATCGCCTCGGACTCATCCAAGGCCTGACCATCACTTTCTTCCCGATGATCATTCTAGCGTGGACCATCGAGCGCCTGTCCATTACCTGGGAAGAAGAAGGACCGAAGGAAGTTTTCATTCAAGGCGGGGGCAGCCTGTTTGTCGCAGTACTCGCTTTTCTGCTCATGGACCTGAACGTCGTCAAACATCTGGTGTTCAACTTCCCCGAACTACACCTGGTTGTATTAGGCGTAATCCTTTTGGCGGGACGCTACACCGGCTACCGATTGCTGGAGCTGAAACGATTCGGGGCGTTCCACGCATGAGCGGTTGGATTGCTCCCGGCCCACTGAAGAAACGCGGCATCCTCGGCATGAACCGCCGCAACATTGCCTATATCAATCGCTACAACGATCGCCAATTTTATCCCCTGGTGGACAACAAACTGACCACCAAGCTGATCGCTAAAGAGGCTGGCCTGGCAGTACCGGAACTGATCAGCGTGGTGCGCACCCAACATGAAGTCGCCACCATCGAAGACACTCTGCAAGGCCTGAATAAGTTTGTTGTCAAACCCGCCCAGGGTAGTGGTGGCAAAGGCATTCTGGTCATCACCGACCAGCAACAGGAGCACTACCAGAAAGCCAGCGGCGAGCTGATCTCCATCGCCGAGGTCAAACGCCATCTAACCAATACGCTGAGCGGCCTGCACTCGCTTGGCGGGCGCACTGATGTTGCCTTTCTGGAAACCCTGGTGCGCGTGGACCCGTTTTTGGAACAATACAGCCATGAAGGCGTGCCAGATATTCGTCTCATCATTTTTCAGGGCGTGCCGGTTATGGGCATGTTGCGAGTCGCCACTAAAGCTTCCGACGGCAAAGCCAACCTGCACCAGGGCGCCATCGGCGTGGGTTTGGATATCGCCACAGGTAAAGCGATCCGCGCGGTGCAACACAACGACTTCGTTACCCATCACCCGGATACCGGCGCGGATCTAGCAACGATTAGTATTCCAGGTTGGCACCAGCTTCTACACCTCGCTGCCAAATGCTACGAAGTCACCGAACTGGGATATCTGGGCTGCGATATCGTCATCGACCGCACCCGCGGACCGCTTATTCTCGAACTCAACGCACGTCCCGGGCTGTCGATACAGATCGCCAACAACACCGGTCTGCTACCGCGTCTGCAGCAGGTCGAAAGCACCAGGCTGAAGAAAATGGCCATTGTTGATCGAGTCGCTTACGCTGTCGAACACTTCCACCACGTTTACCATTGAGAGAGAGCTATGATTGTCGTCAATGCCATCATTCGCGCCAGCGTAGAAAACATCGCTGCCAACAAAACCGCTATCGCCACTATGGAAACCGCCAGCCGTGCTGAAGCCGGTTGCCATGACTACACTTTCAGCGTTGAACTCAACGATCCGACGGTGCTGCGCATTACCGAGCAGTGGGAATCCACCGAAGCCCTTGCTGCGCATTTTAAGACATCGCATATGGCAGACTTTCAAGCGGCTTTAGAGGCCAATCCACCGGCTGGTGTTGAGGCAAAATTTTATGAAGTCACCGAAATCGAAGCACCTCGTCCGTAATGAGCAAGCTACAAATCTGGGGTGGCGCAACCGGCAGAACTATCCGCGCACATTGGATGTGCCACGAACTGGGCCTGGACTATGAACCTATCCTCATCGGCTCGCGCACTGGCGAAACTCAGACCGCGTCATTCCGTGCGCTGAACCTCAAGGAGAAAATCCCGGTACTAGTCGATGGTGACCTGGTGCTGACTGAAAGCGCCGCCATCGTGACTTATCTGGGTGATACCTATGGTCGCGACAGCGGCTTGGTGCCTGCACCGTATACCCGGGCACGCGCGCTCTACAATCAATGGAGTTCCTTTGTACAGATGGAACTCGATGCTCACACGCTTTACATTATCCGCAAGCACCGCGACCTGGCCTCTTTGTACGGCGCAGCACCCGCGGCCATCGACGCCGCTATCGCTGGTTTTAACAAACAGGTTAAGGCTGCGGAACAAGCTTTGAACAATGCCAACTATCTGCTCGGAGAATCATTCACAGCAGCAGATTTAATGCTGACCACGGTGCTGACCTGGGCGCAAAACTATGACATAGAACTGAGTGCAAGATTGTCTGAGTACGCGACCATGCAAACCTCACGCCCGGCATTCAAGAGCGCAGCAAAACTGAATTTCAGCATCAGTCCCGGCGCCTAGCGCAAACGCATTACGCCAGCAGCCAGTCCAGGATGCGTGGGTTTTCTTCCGTCGGATACGTATGCGATAGATCATCGATCTCTCGATACTCTACCGTTGCGCCAGCCGCCCTCAATGCATCACGCGCTGAACGTGCCACATCTACCGGGAACATCCAGTCCAAAGCACCGTGCATCAGATAGATCGGTAGATCTTTTATCCGCTGTGCATCGACTACCTCAACCAACATCGGATGAAATGACGCGGAACTCGGCGCCAGATGGGTAAAGGGTGAATCGCTTTGCATACCGGATACATAGCTGAAGGTGCCGCCGTCGGACATGCCTGTCAACAACACCCTGTCGGTATCGATATTCCAATGTTCCGCCGCGTAGCTGACCATGGCATCAATATTTTTCGAATCAACGTCAGGGCCCATCAGCGACCAGGTACCCTCGACGGAGGTGGGGCTGATCACTATGGCGTTGCGCGAACGCGCAGTACGCAACCAGGTCCACAGGAAACTTCGGCCGTGTCCGCTGCCACCATGCAATGCCACTATCAGCGGCACCTTCTCGCCGTCGTAGTACTCGGGCACATACATAGAGAAACCGCCGCGCTCATTGCTGGCATTGGCGGCGTGCATGACGCCGACATTTTCCCGGCTAGCGTCCGCATCAGCGAGACGCTGCAACAAGGTTTCATCATCGCGCTGTTCCGCATGCAGGAAAAAGCGGCTTACCGGCGGCAACATGCTCGAGACCGGGTAGATCGCCTCAGTGGCCTTGGTGTTGTAGCCCATGGCTCGGTACGCGGCCATGGTCGGGTTGCTTTGATTTTGTGCACTCAGGAAATCATTGAAACTTTGCATCACAAGCTCTGCACTTCTGGTGCTGTGTGCGACAAAGTTTTGCAGATGCTGCGGCCAATCAACTTCTGAAAAAGCCGCCAGGCCTTCTTTGACCGGCATCCGATAGGGCTCTAATTCTTCCATGAGTTGAGGGATGTCTGGCGGGTGCATATGCCTGCCGGCGTGCGCCAGAACATCTATGCCCGTCAGCAACGGTGGTATCAGTAAGGTGGTGGCCTCAAGCATTGCATCTGTATCGTCCATAACGTGACTATAGCAACCTCCCCGGCACGCACCGAGATAAACTTTTCTTGTATAGTGGGCTATCTTTAGAGCAGTTCAGCCCAGCAACGAGATAGTATGAGTCAAGCCGAAAACTTCTATACCACAGACACCGAGCCCTATTACCTGGCATTAAACGACGAGGTCGAAATATTTCATGCCGCGTACAGCGCGCGCTTGCCGGTGTTGTTAAAAGGTCCTACCGGATGCGGCAAAACCCGTTTTATCGAACACATGACCTGGCGCTTGTACCGGGAGACCGCGAACCCGCTGGAGGTGCCGCTGATCACCGTGTCCTGCCATGAAGACCTGACCGCTACCGACATGGTGGGCCGCTATCTGCTCAAAGGTGACGAAACCGTCTGGTCCGATGGGCCACTGACGCGCGCCGTGCGTACCGGCGCTATCTGTTATCTTGACGAAATTGTTGAGGCGCGCAAAGACACCACAGTGCTGATCCACTCGCTCACTGATCACCGCCGCATCCTGCCAATCGATAAAACCGGCGAGCTGGTCAACGCGCACTCGGAGTTCCTGCTGGTTATTTCATACAATCCCGGCTATCAAAGCGTGCTCAAAGATCTCAAAACCAGCACTCGCCAGCGATTTGTCGCGCTGGATTTCGACTACCCGAGCGTCGAGCTGGAAAGCATCATCATCGCCCATGAGGCTGATATTGACGCGGCCCAGGCAGAGCGCCTGGCCGTCATCGGCGAGCGCGTACGCAATTTAAAACAGCACGGCTTCGAAGAAGGTGTGAGTACCCGCTTGCTGATCTATACGGCAGACTTGATGAATGCCGGGATCGCGCCAAGACGCGCTGCTGAAGTCGCCATCATCACGGCAATATCAGACGATAGAACAGTTCAACAAGCCGTCGCAGACATCGTCGATGTCATTCTGCCGTAAGTAATACGAGCCTGTGGCAGTTCTCGCGGAGACCGAAGATACCTTGGCGTTGTTCACCGAAGGCATCGCCGGGCGCTATTTCCACATCAAAGCAACAGACGAGTTCAACAACCACCGGCGTCTGGCCTATACCACCGAACGAGCCAGCCAAGGTGGTGATGCTCTGTACTTACCTGAACAGGTGGACGCGCCAGACAACAGTTGCTACCGCGTGCTGGTGATGGAGCAACTGGGGCTGCGCGAATGCGGTACCTTCACCTTTCGCATGGAAAAAGCTTTGCAGAACATCGCCGAACTGAATGCGCGATACACAGAACCAAAAGGCGCGACGGCGCGAACGGGTGATTTTCACTTGTTATTCGGCTGCTTTGCGCAACCGGCTCTAGCGACCGATCTTTTTAACTTGCTGGAAAAATCCCGGGTTCAAGGCCACTTGCAGCGTGCCTACCCGGGCTTGCGACGCCATCAGCAAAGCTATTATCAACACCTGTTGCTCACCGAAGAACTCAGCGATGACCCGATCAACATCGGTCACCGTTACCTGTGGGGCGAGATTTCCGGCGCAGGTCAATGGTCTTCATTGGGTACGGCGCTTGAATATCTGGCGGCTACGGAAACTTCCGTCTACGACAGCGTGCGGGCACTGTGCCAGTTCTACGATGAAGTAGCCGCTAGTTACATCTTCCAGCCGAACAGTCTCTATGCTGAACAGGATGAGTCGATGACGGACTGGCTCAACCGCGAACAGCGCGTCGAGGAATGGGATGAACAGCTGGAAAAGGTCGACGACATGGTCATGGCGCTGGAAATGTTGCAGGCTGAAAATATGGATGCTGAGCGCGGCGACACCGGTGATGGCGCCGTGCGTGAAGCCGACGTCGATATCAATTCTTTGACCGACGAGCGTGACACCCTGAAGCGCCGTATCGATATGGAACGCTCCTCCATCGCCCACGCTCTGGGCGCGGACCGCTCTGCCGCCAGAAGCTTCCGTTATGACGAGTGGGATTATCTGCAGCGTCGCTATCTGTCCCATTGGTGCCGGGTGTATGAGGAAACTCTGCTGGGCACCGGCGAAGAAGATACTGCCAGTTTGGTTGAAGCCGTACGCACCTTCCAACCCATGGTGCAAAAGCAACTGGAGCAGATTCGTCCGAGCGGTTTACAGCGTGTCTCCCGGGTGCAGGACGGCGACGAACTGGATCTCAACGCCATCGTTGAAGCCCGCCAGGACATACGCGCCGGGCACAGTCCCGATGAACGATTTTATTCGCGCAAGGAGCGCCTGCACCGGGATGTGTGCACCATATTTCTGGTCGACCTGTCTGCCTCTACCGACGATCCTATCGACCCACCGGAGCCTTTTGACTGGGCCAACTACGATGAAAACACCGACGACAATATGCGCGACCCCTGGTATTCCGACCTGGCCGAGGGTGAAGACGAGGGTCCAAAACGCAAGATCATCGACATTCAACGCGAAGCCATGGTGGTGATGGCTTCAGCCCTTGACGCGCTTGGGGACAGCTACGGAATCTACGGCTTTTCCGGCTATGGGAAAGATTGTGTCGAAGTGTTCGTCGCCAAAGAACCCAACCAGGGATTCTCCCAGCGCACCCTGCAGTCCATCGCGGCGATGAAACCAAAACGCTCGACCCGCATGGGCGCCGCGATTCGCCACAGCACCCACAAGTTGATGCAATCTGGTCACGCGATGAAAGTTCTCATGGTCATCAGCGATGGATTCCCGCAGGACAGCGACTATGGCCCCGAGCGCGGCAATCATGACTACGGTGTCGAAGATACGGCGCGCGCCCTGGCCGAGGCACAACAGAAAGGTGTGGAGACATTTTGCGTCACGGTAGACCGTTCCGGTCAGGACTACTTGAAACGCATGTGCCCGGACTCGCGGTATCTAGTCATAGAAGAGATGGCGGATTTGCCCGGCCAGTTAACCAAAGTCTATGCTGCGTTAACCGGCCGTTAACAGCCCTAGTCGTCGCCACCAAAGGCCATCAGCAAATGCAGGATCGACATAAATAGATTATAGATCGTCATAAACAGCATCACCGTGGCACGTATGTAGTTTGTCTCACCGCCATGAATAATGGCGCTGGTCTGCCACAGGATCATCGCGCTCATGAGCAACACGATACCGGCACTTATCGCCGTGCGAATGGCACCAAGATCGAAAACCAGGCCCATGATTATGGCGCCCAACATGACAAACATGCCGACCATGATGAAGCCGGTCATGAAGCTGAAGTCTTTCTTGGTAACCAGCGCGTAGCCACTCAAACTGAGAAACACCACCGCGGTCAGGCCCAGTGCAGACATGACTGCGGAACTACCACCCGGCATGGCGCTATATAGCGAGATCACCGGGCCGATGTAGAACCCTATGAAGCCTGTAAACAGGAACACCATCAACAGGCCCAAGGCGCTATCCGCAGTTTTGTGGATGAGATAACTCAGTCCGAAAACGCCGATCAGAAAGATCCACGGATTCATCAGCGTAACGCCCATCGCCACAGATACACCGGCGGTCAGCGCACTGAAGGCCAGAGTCACCGACAGCAGCAGATAGGTATTGCGCAAAACTTTGCTGGTTTCCAGTTCTGCAAGACCCGCAACGCTGGCGTGTGAAATAGTTCGTTCAACCATAGTAATAAAATACCAAATTAGGATGTAACAAGACTCTATATTGGGGTTTGTGACGACAATTGCAACCTCCTTGCAAGCACCCGTCAGGCCTACTAAATTGACCGGATTCACTTGTTAGCGGGTCTGATTTGGCAGAAAAATATGATGTGGTCATTGTCGGCGGCGGCATCATCGGCTGCAGCATCGCCTATCACCTGGCCACCTCCCAACCTGGCCGCTCGGTTTGTCTGCTGGAGCGGGCCAAACTGACCAGCGGCACCACCTGGCATGCTGCCGGTCTGGTCGCAGAACTGCGCGCATCGGCCAATCTCACGCGCCTGGCGAAATACAGCGGCGAGTTGTACGAATCATTGCAAACCCAGGGCGAATCACTGGGTTACAAGCGGGTCGGCGCGTTGACCGTGGCCAAGCACCCGGCGCGCGCATTTGAGTTAAAGAAGCAAGCTGCCATGGCGCGTCACAATGGTGTGACCTGCAACTGGCTAAGCACCGCTGCAATCGCCGAGCGCTGGCCTCACCTTTTTACCGACGATCTGGTCGGTGGCTTATACATGCCCAACGACGGTCAAACCAATCCGGTAGATACAACCCTGGCACTGGCTCGAGTGGCGCGTCAGCACGGCGCAGTGATATTGGAAGACACACCGGTCACACAGATCACCGTTGCAGGTGGCCTGGCGGTAGGCGTGGTCACTGCCGAAGCATCCTATCGCGCTGAACAAGTGGTCCTGTGCGCAGGCCTGTGGACCCGAGCACTCGGCTTGGCCGTTGGCGCAAATTTTCCCCTCTATCCGGCCGAACACTTCTACGCGGTGACGGAACCGGTGAGCATTGACGGTGATCAACCCATTGTGCGCGTGCCGGATGACGGTATTTATCTGAAGGCAGACGCCGGGCGAATGCTCATTGGTTGCTTCGAGCGTACAGCCAAGCCCATAGCTGTAGAAAGCCTGCCTGCGGATTTTGCTTTCGCCGAACTGCCTTTCGACCTGGATCACTTTGCCCCCTATCTCGAGCCTGCCCTGGCACGCATTCCCAGCATCGCCGATATTGGCATACGCACCTGGTTCAACGGTCCTGAGAGCTTCACCCCGGACGGTCGTTACCTGCTTGGTGAAAGCCCTGAGGTAGCGCAGCTATTCGTGGCAGCGGGTTTCAACTCGATCGGCATACAATCCGCCGGCGGTGTGGGAAAGGTCATGGCCCAATGGCTCGCTGAGCGGCGACCACCGATGGACCTCTGGGAAGTCGATGTACGTCGCTTCGCACCGTTTCAAAACCAGGACGAATATCTCATTGAGCGGACAGCAGAGAGCCCGGGGCTGCTGTATGCCATGCACTGGCCCTACTTTCAACATGCCAGCGCACGGGGTCAACGTCGTTCACCGGTGCATGAGCAACTTGCTGCCAACGGTGCCTGTTTCGGCGAACTGGCAGGCTGGGAACGCGCCAACTGGTTTACCGAGCCCGGCACCACCCCGCACTACGACTACAGTTACGGCAAACAAAACTGGTTTGAACATGCGCGGTCTGAACACCAGGCAGTGCGTCAGGAAGTCGCGCTGTTCGATCAATCCAGTTTCGCTAAATATTGCATTGAGGGCCGCGATGCCTGCACTTTTCTGAACCGGCTGAGCACCGCCGATGTCGATGTCGAACCAGGCAAAGTGGTGTATTGCCAATGGTTGAACGAGCAAGCCGGGATTGAAGCAGATGTCACCATTACGCGCATAAATGAAACAGGCTTCTGGGTCATTTCGGCGGCTGCCAGCGCCGTCCGAGACCTGCACTGGCTGCAAACACACCGCGGCTCTCAGCAGGTAAACATCAGCGACATCACCGCAGAATTCGCTGTGTTCGGTATTATGGGCCCCCAGGCGCGCACCCATCTGCAAGCGCTTACGCAAACATCGTTGGCCCATGACGACTTCAGTTTTGCCACTTCGGTTGAGATCAACATCGCTCAAACACCGGTCCGCGCCACCCGCATTACCTACGTAGGCGCTTTAGGTTGGGAGTTGTATGTCCCCTGGGATAAGGCGGCGAATGTCTATGCAGCCCTCACCCGCAGCAACATAAAACTAGCCGGATACCACGCCATGGACAGTCTGCGCATGGAAAAAGCCTATCGTCACTGGGGCGCCGACATCACCGATGAAGACACGCCACTGGAAGCCGGTTTGTCGTTTACTGCAAATTGGCACAAAGCACAGGGCTTTATCGGCGACATTGCGTTAGCAGCGCAAAAAGAACGTGGCCTTCGCAAACGCCTGAGCTTGTTTCAACTCACCGATCCCGATACTTTGCTGACCCACGATGAGCCAATCTGGAGCAACGGCAAAACCGTCGGACACATTGTTTCCAGCGCTTACAGCTACAGCTTCGAGTGCAGTCTGGGTTTCGGTTACGTGCACGGCGAGAGTGCCTCAAAGCGGGCTGATCTGCTGGCACAAAGCTACGAAATTGAGGTGGGCGACAAACGAATACCCGCAACACCCTCATTGCGTGCCTTGTATGATCCAGACAACCAACAAATTCTCTGCTAGCTATGCCGCCTGAAGCCGTCGAAGTTTTCGCCGCCGATACCCGCGCACCGGTCACCGACGCCGCCTTGGTTCTCAGCGCTGTCGGCATAGACAACGAAGTTCGCCGTAATGACCTGGGTTGGGGTTTGCTGGTCGATGTCAGAGACCAACCACACGCCCACCAGCAGCTGCAAGATTACTGGCAGGAGAATCATCCGACGGAAGAAAGTCCGATCACTGCGGAGTTGATCGATAGCGGATGGCCGGGGGTGATTGGTTATCTGGCGGTGATCTGGGTTGTGCCGGCGCTGGCATCTTTCGTGCAACTCGACTTTCATAGTCTGGGCCGACTGTCTGCCGGCGCCGTCGTCAATGGCGAATGGTGGCGCACCGCCACTGCTCTGACTTTGCATGCAGACATCGCTCACATTGCAGGAAATTCGTTGTTTGGCTGCGTGTTCGGTTTGTTTGTTGGCCGCTATCTGGGCTCGGGTTTAGGCTGGTTGCTGGTGTTACTGTGCGGCATTGTCGCCAACCTGGCAAACGCTTACATACAACCGGCTCAATTCGGCGCCATCGGCGCATCAACTGCGACATTCGCAGCGCTAGGCATTGTTCCGGCGTTCGGCTGGCGACGAGGATTTTTCCGCGGCCGCGGATTCAAGCGTGGCTTCGCGCCGATTTTTGCCGCCATAGCTCTGCTCGCCTTTACCGGCTTCGGCAGTGAGAACGTCGATGTGCTAGGTCATATCTTCGGCTTCATCGCCGGCATTTTGATGGGTCTGGCAGTCGCCAATATCAATTTGTCCCGCATCAGCAAAGCAGATCAGCAGCGCGCCGGCGGGGCCGCCATCGCCATCATAACAACGGCCTGGCTCTTCGCGCTCGGCTAACTCCTGGTCAGCAGATACTGCGCTACCAGCTCTGGGACCTCTAACGGCAGCAAGTGCCCGCCGGCAAGTTGTTCGAAATTACCCTGCGGAAAGAGCGCGGCGATACGCCGCAAAAAGTCCTCCGGGAAAAAACCCTTGCCAGCCCGTATGAGGTGCACCGGCACCTGCACCCCAGGTGCATAGTCCAGCACCCCGAGGCTGCCGGTGGTGCGAAAAATGTGTGCTTCCACTTCAGGAGGGCACTTCAGCGCCACCTGACCATCAGGCAAATCACCCATGCCCTCCTGCAAGTACAACTCAAACGCAGCCGGATCCCAGGCGGCAAACAAAGGCTTGTGCTGCCACGCTGACCGCGCTTCATCCCTGGACTTCCAGATGGCGCGCCGACGCAGTGTCTGCTCCACCAACTGTCCGCGCATGCCGCTTTCTTCAGCCAGCATAGCCAAGCCCAAGGCGGCAATTATGTCTGCGGTGGGGTGGATCGGTGGGTCGAGCATGACGATCTGCTCAAACAACTGACCATGCGCTGCCTGCGCGCCAGCAGTGACAATGCCACCAAACGAACTACCGACACCGAGGGCGACGCTGTGCTGTCCGGTTTCCACCAGCACCTGTTGCGTGACGTTAACAAGATCTGCGACAAACAGGTCCCAGTGGTAATCCTCGGGCACCTGCAAATGGCTTGAATCACCATGACCACGCGCATCGAGGGCAAAAACATGAAAATCATCTGTTAGCAACCTGGCCACCAAAGCCCAGGTGGCCCCGCACATGCCGTTTGCGTGGGAGAGCATGACGATGGGCTTATTTTCCCCAGGAGTGCCAAATTCCCAGCCGGCAATGCTCAACTCGCTGACACAGCTTGCACTCGAAGTACTGGAACGAGGTACCTGCCAGCGTCGTGCCTGGGCGATATCCGCTAGCATCAAGGCAAGATCTCCTTTAGCGCAGCCATCACCCGGGGGCCCGCCTCGGCACCTGCTGAAACCGAGGTTAAATACGACCCATGTGGATATTCGACGTCATCGGCAAAATATTCAGGTTTCAAAATGTACCCCATAGCATCTTGTGTCAGGCCCAGCACGAAGCTATGGCGAGCATCCAGTAAATCCCTCGATGCCAACGAATAAGCAGGTGATGTTTCCCCGGGATGCGTCACAAATTGTGCTTGGCCAATCTGGAACCAAGCCACGCTGGTACGCATGGCACCATCATACAACTCGCGCTCCAGCACACCTAACCAGATGAGCAAGCGAAAGCCCCAATTATCCAATGGCACATCAAAGCTACGACTGGCGAACTGCAAGGGTGCATATGCATTGTCATCCGCCTCAGACAGAGCAGCCAGCGCAGCGTCTGCCAACGACATACCCAGTTGTAGCGCCAGGGATTTAGACCGATCGCCTTGCACAGGCTGCACCCAACCACCTATGGCGCCCTGTAGAAAGAGATGTTCACCGGCCAGATTTTCTGCCATCTGGCGATAAAAGCCGTCCACATAGTCTGCAGACACCAGTGTGTTGTCCGGTCCCAGCACCGTTGGATGACACGCATAGTTGGTTAACGTGGCGATGGTCTCACCCGCCATGGAGACAAATTGCAACACGGCCAAACGCGCATCCAGCAAATCTCGCTCACTGACATTTTCCACCCATGGCATCGGCATATCCACGCTGGCAACCCGGCTGGTGGCCGGCTGTACGGCATTTGCGGTCTGCACAACCAGTTCTATGGCGGCGGATACAAGTCTGTCTATGTACACTTCATCCCTGCCGCTGCGCCAGAACGCCGGCCCCCAGATACCAACCACATCGGGTCCCGCGTGAGTATGGGTTGACGATACAACGACGTGCACCCTTGGAAGCTGGCTTTTTACGCCAGCCTGTATACGCAGAATATGCGGCCGGGTCAGTCCGATACAATCAATCGTGACCAGCGCCACCGTCCCACTTCCGGCCTCGATCACCACCACCTTGATCCAGACATCATCAAATACTCCGGTCGACTTTCGATCCGCCCCATAGCCAGCCAGATAGGTGCCAACTGGTGGTGTTATCGGGGTGGCGGCAGCGGCAACTTTAAAACTCTCAGCCTGAACGGACAGATTGGCAGAAAACAAGCCAATCAGCAGGCTCACAACGACGCGCATACGCTCTCTCTACAACGGTATGGAGCCCGTTAGTCTACCTGCATTACACGCCTTTTTTCGGCCATAGGGGTTTCCCCGTATTCATGCAGGACGCTGCAAAACGCGAAAATACCAGCCACGGATCAACCCAGACGATCCAGTATTTTTTCCAGGCGTGGAAAATGAACTTAGAAGACCCGAAAGTGACGCTCTTAACAGCCGGTATCGCACTTGTAATCGGTAAACAATTGTTATCCAGTGGAGCCTATGACATGTCAGATCACCAATATAAACACATAGTTTGCGCGATCGAGCCGAATGACGAGGTGACAGATATCGTCAATATCGCAGCTCATCTCGCGCAACGGGATAGTTGCGGTCTGACCTTGATCCACGTTGTGCCGCCAATGTGGCAACCCTATGCAGACCTCAACTTCACCCCCATCGTCGAGGGTCAGATAGCGCTTGAAGAGGCGCTTCTGGAGAGCGCACAAAACAAAATGAATGACTTGATCACCAAGGCGTCTATCGAAGCGGCCGAAGTGATCGTAAAAACCGGCGATCCGGTGTTCTCGATTGTGGCGTGTGCCAAACAGCACGAGGGCACCCTGGTCATTATGGGGGTGCACAATCGGCATGGCTTACAGAGGTTGTTGGGCTCTATCGCCCACGCTGAGCAGTACAAGGTGATTACCGCAGTGCGCTCGCTGGCCGCAACCATGAGTAATCTCCAGGCCGCAGCCTTTGCTTCGAGTTGGCCGGTGATCGAGATGCAGGAGGAACTGGTAAAAACCGTCAAAAGTACGATCATGGAGACCTTAACAGAGGCCGGCGCAACATTCTCGATCGCATCTTGCTCGGCTCTACAGCCCATGGCGTGCTCAATCACACGCCTTGTGATGTTTATATTGCGCGCTGATTGCAAGCAGAAGAGTGCCTAATTTTTTAACTTGACTGTTCTACTTTCGGGAGCGGTCGTTAACTTCGAGGGGAGCGGGGCTCGGGCGGGAGGCTGGGCACCCCGTAGGGGCGCAAGCAGCGAAGTAATATGAATCCTGAGCTAGAGACCGCTGCCCAATGTGACCAACGCCAAGCAACAAATTGGGCCCAATTTCGTTAAGTTTAGGTTCAGCTACCCTGCGGTAACCTGCTAAGTATTGGACAAATGCCAATTTCCTGGCAAGGGGTACAAGATGGCTTCAGCACAACGATTCACCACAGTTCTTCTGCTGTTGTTCGGAGTCTGCAGCGGACCGTTCCTGTACGCCCAATCCACCGATGACACGACAATTACCGTTGAAGCCGTTGAACTGTTGAACGATGAGGCTTTGCGGGAACTCGTTTCTCCAGTCGCCCTTTATCCGGATGATTTGCTCGCCATCGTGCTACCCGCATCCACCTATCCACTGCAGATTGTCGCCGCTGCGCGCTATCGCGCCGCTGCTGAATCAGACACCAGTCTGGAGCCTGATGAGAATTGGGACGAATCAGTGGTGGCACTGCTCAACTATCCCGAAGCGCTGAACTTTCTCAACAACGATCTCAACTGGACATGGGAACTTGGCCAGGCAGTGCTGGCCCAGCAGGAAGATGTACTGACAGCGGTCAGCGCCTTTCGCGAAGAAGCCCAAGCGGCTGGCAACCTGGCCAGCGATGAGCGCCAGGTGGTCGCCGTTGAGGATGACGTGATCACAATCACACCGGCAGACCCGGAGGTTATTTACGTACCCTACTACGATCCCTATGAAGTGACGGTGTACCAACCACGGCGGGTTTATTACTACTACCCCACCGCCTACCCGGTGTACTACTACCCGTACAGCTACGGCCACCGTTTCTATGATTACTATGGCTTCTGGGGAGTGAGTTCAATATTTGCGTTGTCCTGGGACCATCACTATGTGAGTCACTACTACCACTACGATAGTTACCATCCCTACTACGGACACAATTATCATCGCGATCATTTTCGACGCACCCGACACTACTACAGTCCGCGTGCTCACCAGCGCCGCTCTGCGCACCGCCGCAACGAGCATCATGAACTTTACAATTCTGCAGGTTGGCGCCCGAATGACCGATATGCCGGCGCACGCCCGAATTATGCCCAGCATCGTCAGCGTGCGGTGCAGACAGGTACGCGACATACGCGACGGGAAACAGCGCAGCCAGCACCGTATACATCTTTTGTCGACCAGAACGGGGCCGTCCGAATTCGCCCGGAAGACTCGGTCATAACACAACGTCGTAGCACTCGGCAGACTGCTACACAAAATTCCCCTCGCAACGCTCGAAAGGGGCGGGTTCGAAACAACTCGAAAAATCAACCAGCAGTGGCCATCAGACCCACCCGTTCGGGCAACCAGCAACGCCAAAGCACCAGCCGGATCAGACCTGAGCAGATAAAAAGGACCCTCGCGCAAAACACACGGACACAACGTCAAAGCCGCGCTGGTGGCCGTCGCGAAGTCTCACAGCAACAATCCAGAGCACCACAACGTCAGGACAGCAAGCGCCGCACCGTTGCGAGGCAGCAGAGTTCGCGCCAGGCAGGACAGACACAACGTCAGCGTCGGCAACAAGTCGCCCTGAAACGGACCCCTACGCCACGGGCAACACCTCAGGTAGCACGGCGGTCAGTAAAACAAAAAACGCCACAAGCCAGCGCCAGACAATCCTCACCGCAAAAAGCAGCCCCGCGTGCGGTACAAATTGCACAACGTTCCGCCCCGGCGCGTCAACAATCCAGGGCGCCTCGACAAGCTAAAGAGCGTCAGCAATCTGCCCCACGGCAGAACAATCGAGCACAGCAGCAGCGATCTTCCAGGCAGGGACGTGGCAGCAGCAGGCCGAGCCATCAACGCAGCGCTAGTGCCTCGCGCCACCATTAGTCTAGGCTGTCCCGGACCAATCCGGCTGGCGGCGTTCCAGGGCGCAAACAACGAAAACCATGGCCAGACCTGACACCGGGCACCAATAAAAAAACGCGATGCCAGCCTGGCTCATCCACACAACGAGGCCACAGGCCACCGCAAAACCCACCAGTATGGTAGCCAGCCGGCCAATGCCAATCCGCGCCAACACGATACTGCCGAAAATCGCGCCATAGACGTAATTGGGTAGCTTGAATGTCAGATCTAACAGTCCCTCGGCCGAGTATCTGCCAAAAAACATGGCGACACCGAAAAAGACCAGACCCCAAAAGCCCATCAGCAAACGCGACACAAACACATAGTGCGTTTCGCTGGCGGCTAACCGAACATATTTTGCGTAGATATGAATAACGCTCAGGTCAGAGCTCTCTGCCAAAGCAGAATCCAGGGTAGAGATCGCCGCGGCGAAGATGGCTGCAATGAAAAGGCCCGACAGCCCAACCGGTATCTCGGAAATAATGAAATAGGGGAATATCCGGTCAGGGGCTGATTTCAGTTGGGCTGCAATATCGGCCGGAATCTGGTGCTCTGTATAAAACACCACCAGAGACAGACCGACCGCCAGAATGACCAAATGCATGAGATAAAAAAGTGCCGCGTAGTTGTACGCTTTTTGCGCATCGCCGACGCTGCGGCACGCCCTGACACGCTGCCAGGTACCCTGGGTGCTGCCTTGGGCGACATTCAGCGCGATGCCACCGATGACACTCGCCCAAATCGTGTAGCTTCTGGTCGGGTCGAGCGAAAAATCAAACAACACCAACTTCGCCTGGTCGTCGAGTTGCGTCAGCGCCATGGTGAAGGACTGCTCAACGTTAAAAGCCACGAAGACCACAACAAAGACCGCCCCCGCGCTGAACAATCCGAATAGCAGAAAATCAGTCCATATGACGGTTTTAACCCCCGCCAGCGCACTCCAGAGCACACTGACCGCCACCACAAACAAGGCACTGCCCGATAAACCCCAGCCGGTGATCACATCCAACACCAGACTCGCCGCCAGCAGCTTCACAGCAGAGTTGATGATGGTCAGCAATAAACCGAGATACATCGATATTTCACCCGTGGGCGGATCAATGCGCTGGGCAATGTACTAATAGCTGGTTTGTGCGGTTTTAGCTTCGTAAAACGGGCGCGCCAGGATCATGCCCACGGCTATCTTGCCAAGCGCGAGGCCAATGATGACTTGCAAGTAGGTAAGGTTGCCGCCGGGCGCAAACACCGCAGCCGGCACCGAAACGAACGTCACCGCACTGACCAGGGTGGCGAGAATACTGGCGGACACTGCCCACCAGGGCAAGGTGCCATCTGCCTGAAAGAACGATCGCCGACTGGCGACAGATCCACTCAAGCGATGGCCAAGAAAGGTTACGCCGGCCATCACTGCGATGATGACCACGAGGTCGATAGCGGCTAATCCGTCTCCCACAGAATCTCGTCGGCCTCAGTCGCTCGGCCCTAGTTCGCCGTTGGGGATGTAAACACCAGTTTGAATTCGCGCCGCTGGATCTTCCAGCCAGCAGGCGTGCGCACAAATTGATCATGATATTCACCAATCGCAGCAAAGCCCTGCACCGGCATTGGGCCATCTCCCGGCGGCGCGGTGTATACCGTTACATAGCTCACCCCGTCGGCATGGTCTTCATCGCGCGGAAATATTCTAATGGTACTCATCATATGGCGAAAAACCGGCCCCGCCGCAGCGCCCTGAAGACGGGCACGAATCTTCTCACGAGAAGCGTATTCCTCGCCCGATACAATGAGCGTGCCGTCCTCAGCAAACAAGTTGGCGAAGGCATCTGCATCCGGCCGGTCGCGGTAATAGGCATAATCGAGAACCAATGACCGGCAGGCCGCCTCCGTTGTCTCTGCTTGAACCTGAGACGCTGCAAATACCAGAGCAATCAATAGTGCAACACGCATTAATCTAACCTCACAATCCGGGTACCCAGATTACCACCACTCAACAGATCTACGAACGCATCAGGCGCAGCTTCGAGGCCGCGCACTTCATCCGTCAAACTCTTGAGTTGTCCTGATTGCAACCAACCATGCAGCTCCTGCCGCGCGCTCTGGTACTTATCTGCAAAGTCGAAAACGAGAAAACCACGCATGTTGATACGCTTGTTGATCAGCAGACCAGGTATGCCCTTGGGACCGGGTTCCGGACGGTCGGTATCATACTGGGAGACCACCCCACAACAGGCAATGCGCCCACCCACATTCATACGAAACAGCGCCGCGCCTAAGATCATGCCGCCGGTATTGTCAAAATAGACATCGACGCCCTCAGGCGTAGCGGCTTTGAGCGACGCTCGAAAACCGTCGTCTTTATAGTTCACCACCGCGTCGAAGCCTAACTCGGATTGCAAGATCGCGCCCTTTGCATCGCTACCGCAAACACCCACCACATGAGCGCCCTTGATCTTTACAAGCTGACCGACCAGGTGCCCGACCGAGCCTGCTGCTGCGGAAACCATCACCGTGTCACCGGTTTCAGGTTGGCCGACATGCAGCAAACCAAAGTAAGCCGTCAAGCCATTCACCCCCAACGGCCCGAGATAGTGCAGGGGGTCATGCTCAGGCGGGATAAGCGACACATCCTTTGCCTGGTGTACGGAATACTGCTGCCAACCCGTGGGTGCCATGACTGTTGAGCCTTCCGGCAAGTCTGCAACGTTGCTCACAACCACTTCACCGACACCGGTACTATTCATGACGATGCCCGCTTTGGGTGCCCCCGCGTAACTGGCACTACCTTGTAAGCCCGCCCGGGTGCCTGCTGTGATGGCAAAAGCCATGGTTTTCACCAACACCTCGGATTCTCCCACCTCAGGTACAGTTGTGGTGACCATGCGATAATCTGTTGCTGCCAGCTTGCCCTGGGGCAGTGCGTTTATCAGTACTTGTTGATTCTGCGTCATCAAACCTTCTCCCATATAAAATTATTGCTGTTAAGCACTCGCATTGGTCGCGCTGACCAACCACACGGCACCGCCGAGATCCAAGCCTTTGGCCGTCATATGTGAAGCGAACAACTCGCGCACGGCCGCCAATGCCTGCGCCCTGTCATCGCCGCTCAACTCAGACAACACACGCGCCACCGGGCCGACTTCTCCCTGGGCCTGCATGGCGGAATCGAGATCGTCACCAATGTGTAAATCCATGGTGCGAGATTCGATGGAAATACTGGCAAAGCCAGCTTGCTCCAAAATACCGCGCAAATAATCGGCCTTGGCAAAAGCAAATGGGCCCGGCGCGCGTGGATCGATCGGTTCTCCTTCGGGTAGAAATGGTTGCACCACCCGGCCCGCCAGAGATACCCACGGATTCTCGCTGGGTGCCTGCCAACAGATAAATACCAGCCTGCCGTCTTCACTCAAGCCGCTACGCAGATTACTAAACGCCGACACCGGATCAGCAAAGAACATCACCCCAAAACGCGAAAATATCAGTTGGTGATCCGGGGTCAGTTCCTGAGTCGCTGCGTCCGCTTGCGCAAATGCGATGTTTTCCATGCCCGCGGCACGTTCTTTAGCCCTGGCTAACATCGGCGCTGAGATATCTATTCCACAGACACTGGCGCCCCGCTCAGCCAGGCCAAGTGCAGTGGTGCCACAGCCGCAGCCGACATCGATGACCCGCTCGCCGGGTTGCGGCGCTGCCTTTTCAAGGACCATCGCTGACAGGTCCGTCAGCATGGCGTCAACACGCTCCTGGCTCCGCACCCAGGTATCGCCTGCTGCACCATTCCAGAATTCAATTTGTTTGCTATTTCCCGACATCTGTTCTCTCATAAAGGGCTAAATACCACAGAATACTTGGGCCGACTGCAGACCACCACTGCGAAAACTGTAACCATGGCAGGAGTCATTGATGGCGTTACCGGAAAATTTTAAGGAGATCATGCGCAACGCATGGCAAGGCCGCATCTCCGGCTGCATGCTGGGTAAGGCCGTTGAAATATTTTCCATGCGTAAAGGTCATGGGGCGCTCAGTGAATATCTCGGGGCAGTCGAAGCAATGCCATTGCGAGACTACATCCCCTTTGATCCGGCCCACGCATCAGAGCTTCTGTTTGAACCGTGCTGCCGCGGCAACATGAGCGCCAGTCAAGCCGATGACGACATCAACTATTCGGTGTTGGCACTCATGTTGCTGGAACAGCATGGTGCCAATCTGAACACCACCGACGTGGCTCGAGCGTGGCTGAAATATCTACCCCTGGCCAGTACCTTCACCGCCGAGAGAGCAGCCTATAAGATTCTTCTGCAACACGGCGATGAATGGTTCCCGGAAGGCCGGCCACTGGGTTTCGATATCAGCCAGTGTGCGGATAACCCTTACAACGACTGGATCGGCGCGCAAATCAGAGCGGACGTGTATGGCTGGGTGTGCCCAGGCAACCCACAGCTCGCCGCCCGACTCGCCTACCAGGATGCCGCCCTGTCCCATCGTGAAGACGGCATTTACGGCGCCGTGTACATCGCTGCGCTAGGGGCATTATTGGCCGGTGGTGAATCCATCGCCGTAGCCATGACCAAGGCGCTGGCGCATATACCCGCAGAATGCCACTGCACCGAGGTAATCCATCGCGCTATGGACCTCACCCAGGACGCAGCAGGTGGCGACATAATTCGCCAGCACTACTCAGACTTGAGTGTCGTGCACACGATCAACAATCTGGGCTTGGTGGTATGGGCATTATCGCGCTACCCGGACGATTTCGACGCCGCCATCGGCGATGTCGTCTCGGCAGGCCTCGACACAGACTGCAATGGTGCAACCGTTGGCGCGCTATGGGCGCTGCAAGGCAAACCCATAGCCCCGCATTGGACTCTGCCGTGGCAGGATAGAGTCGGCGTATCGCTGGCCGGACTCGCGGAACTGCCATTGGACAAGTTGGTAGAGCGCACAGTGGCCGTTGCACAGACGTTGAATTAAAGGACGATAGATGAGCAATTTAAGCATCGGTTACGTGAACGTTTTCGTCTCGGATTACGCAGTCGCGGTCAAATTTTTCACCGAAGCGCTGGGCTTGAAACTCACTTCAGGTGATGAAGCGTTCGGCTATGCATCCTTCGATGCAGGTACCATCAGCTTTGCCATCGCCAAGACCGACGACGCCGCCTTAGTTGGTCGTCACACCGGTGTCGGTTTTATGGTTGACGATATCGATGCCGCCTATGCGGAGCTGCTGGAGCGCGGGGTGGAGTTTGAAATGGTGCCGACCAAACAGCCCTGGGGCGGAACGCTGGCTCTGTTCAAAGACCCGGACGGCAACATCTATTACCTCGATCCGGGTCATGATCATTAGAGCAGACTGCTAAAGCAAATCAATAATACGACTGTACTTGAGCACGAATTCCCGGCGTTTTTTGATCGGACCACGCACCATCTCATCGTCTACTTCGTTGTAAACCAGATACAACCCGGCATTAGCAGATTGCAGCCAGGCGAAACGCAGGTTGGTTGCCACCAGGTCACTGCGGTCGTCGTATTGCACCAATGCTTGCAACAGTATTTTGGGTGTGAATGAATAAGACAGCCGTAATTGACCAACGTTGACTTCAAAGTCACCGTTTTCTACCGGCAGATCAATGTTGTTGTAGTTCCAGGTCAGTTCGCTGGTGAAACGTTCACCAAAGCGGAAGCGCAGGGTCGTGCGCAGGTTATCTCGGTCGCCGCCAAAGAATCCACCATGGCGCCAATTGGTGGAAAAACTGAATGCTTTACCTTCGTCGGTCTGAAACACCAGCGCCGTCTCGGATTCGTCGTATTCACCTGGCAGCACGAAGGTGCCTGGGTTGATCTCAAATGCCTCCGTCACCCCTTCATGGGTGAAGTTCATGCCGGTATGAATTTCAATGCCGTTGTACCACTCCCAATGATTGTCGACATGGAAAAAGCCAGATTCCCAAAAACCCGTGTCATCCCAATATCCGTTGAACACGGCGTGGGGTCGTAGTTCGTACAAACCCCATAGATCATCAGGGCGATAGCGCCGGAAAATACGGAACTCGCCTTTTTCGTAGTTGGAACGACGCAGGAACCCCACTTCCGGATTAAAATCGCCCCCGACTTTGGTGTAGCCAATAGCATTGGTCCACTCAGCCGTGTCGTAGCTGGCCTGCAACCGATAAGCCGTATCGTCGTCGCGCATGCCCGGGGTTTCTGTTTTTGCGACATAGCTGCGCAGGGTTATTTTTTCACCGATGCCCCACTGCCCGTCAACAGCGTAGGTACGGTTGTAATCGCGGTCATCATCTCCAATGATGGCGCCATCACCTTGTCGCTGGATATAGATGGCGCCCAGAGACGAGCGGTTAGGCAACTCCTGATTAATCCGGGCCACGGTAAAATCATTCTGCGGAACGGCGCCATCCACCCCGTCAGCACGCATATGCAATAAACCAAGATTAGTTGAGCTGCCAACTTTGCCGGAAAGTCTGATACCACCATCAATCGGCGTTTGCACGCCACCAATGCCGACGCCAATACGCCGGCTGAAAAACAGCTCTACCTCACGCGGCGTACCCACCGCAAACTGGCCCGCATTTTCCAAAAAGAACGGTCGCTTCTCCGGGAAGAACAGACTGAACCGGTCCAGGTTCACTTGTATTTCATCGACTTCGACCTGAGCGAAGTCGGTGTTGTAGGTGAGGTCGAGGGTCAGGCTCGGGGTAATCGAGTATTTGGCATCCACGCCGAACTCTTCGTCGTAGTCCGTACCTTGAATGTCCCCACCACGGCGGGCCTGCATCAAGCCATAGGGTGTGATTTTCAAATTGCGCTGTTGCGGTGGCTGCAATCCTGCCAGGGTACCGGCATCCGAGACACGATACAGATTGTGTTGCCGCGATAGCGGCGCCCAGTACGCGACTTCGTTGTTGAGCCGAATGTTGCGTTGGAAGTTGACACCCCAGGTTTGCACCTCATCCGCCGAATAGCGCAGCGATTTGAACGGGATCTCCATCTCGGCACTCCAGCCAAAGTCTCCAACCTGGGTTTTAACCGACCAGGTGGTATCCCAGTTCAAGTTAAACGCGCCGCCGCCAGAACCGAAACCACCACTGCCTTCATTGGTCACCTGGCCATCGTATTCAACCGCGGCAGGCGTGGTGCCAAACACAAATCCATTTTGCTGGTCGTGAAAGACATCGAGGATAACCCGGAAGCTGTCGCTGTCATCTAAGGAGGAGTCACGTCGGCTGTCGGTAACCACTACGCTGGCCGGATTATCGTCGTAGCAGATCACACCGATATAAAGAGCGATGTCAGTAAAGCCGACGAAAACTTCCGTTCGTTGACTGGCGGGGACGCCTTCAAATGGCCGGACCTGGTGAAAGCCGGTCGCGGGTGTCAGGCCATGCCAGGCGATATCGTTGCGCACATCACCATCGAGCACCGGTGCCTGGGACAATTTGCGGGCAGTGATACTAGGGGGCCCCTCTAGCTTTGCGGCATACACAAAATCAAAAGTAGACAGGCCTGCACATAGCAACGCAAGTAAAATTAGCAAACGGCTGGTCATAAAACTCGTATCTGTAGAAATCGGCGGCGCAGCACTATGCCGCGATATCGCGCATAGCTCAAGTTCAATGCGTATTAACTGGCCGTCATGACACGGCTGAGAAAGCCGTCCATATCGATATCGTTGTCCAGCAAGGCACACACAGTGTCGACAAACGGCGCATCCAAGTTCATCCCGGCAAACAAGTCACGAAACATACGCGCGGCGCGCACCCCTTCACTCACCATGACCATGGCTTGTTCGGCCTCGGCCAATGTCTGACCGCGGCCCAAACGCTCACCCATTTCTCTATTACGTCCATGAGGCGAGGTCGCGGTGACGAACAAATCACCTATTCCCGCAGCGCTCACTGCGGTCTCTGTGGCAGCACCCAGTTCTGGTAACAGCCGTACCGCCTCCCGATAGCCTGCGGTGAAAACCGCAGCCTTGAGATTATCGCCGCCACGACCGTCTTCCTTCAGGCCATCAACAACGCCGCAGGCCAGGGCGATTATATTCTTGAATGCACCCCAATACTCAGCACCCAGGGGGTCGTTGGCGGCCGCCAGGATCAATGTGGTCGTGCTCAATGTTGCAGCGATGCGCGCGGCCAATGCCGCATCGCCACTAGCCACCAACGCAGTGGTGTAAACACCCCTGGCCAATTCCGGGGCAATGGTTGGCCCCATCATGACGCACAAAGGATTGCTGCGGCCTTCTTCCTTTAACCGTTGTTCGATGACTTGAGAAATGAGCTGATCTCCCGGTGCTAAGCCTTTGGCCAGATCGAGTAACACCTGATCGTCGTGCAAATGCGGCATCAAATCCTCAAAGACCTTCAGCACAACACCTGAAGGCAATGCCAGCACGACAATCTCAGCGCCATTAATAGTCGCGGCAATGTCCATGGATACCGTCAGCCCCGGCAACGCTATATCCGGCAGATACTTTTCATTGATGCTGGTCGCCTGAACACTGTCGAATACTTCCTGTTCTATCGTCCAGCCGCTGACCTCATGACCGCCAGCAAGCCAATTGCGCGCCAATGCCGTGCCAAAGTTACCGAGCCCTAATATCGCAATGCGGGCCATATCAATCCCCTGTCTGCAACGCTTCGGTCTTTATCAGCAAGCGCACCAGATCTGCCAAGGAGCGAGAATGGGTCTTCTGCATGACGTTGCTGCGATGAATTTCCACCGTGCGCTCGCTGATCCCCAATTCGATCGCAACCACCTTGTTGGCCTGGCCGCTGGCTACCCTTTTGAAAACTTCTCGTTCACGCGGTGTCAGTTCTGCAATTTGCTCTTTAACGGACTCAACATCTGCCGCTTGCCCACGGTTGTCGGCATCACGAGACAACGCCTCTTGTATCCGGTCCAGCAGTTCCAGGCCGCTCATATCCGGCATGCGTCTATCCAGCACCAGACAACTCACCTCACTGGGATCGACACCGTCGAGGAAAGACTGACCATCCGGGTAAGTCACATACGGAATATCCACGGTTTCGAGCAACACGCCGATAGAGTCTCGTACCGCTTCATCGTCATTAACTACGAAAACCCGTTCTTCCACACTCATCTATGTCTCCATCCGGCAAACGAAAGAAAAAGGTACAGCCGTGTCCTTCGTTGTTGGTAAAATTCAAGTCGCCACCATGTTCACGCATGATCGACCGGCAGATAGGACGGGCCCATGCCCATGCCATCTGCTTTGGTGGTGTGAAACGGACTGAACACCATTGATTGGTCTGAGTCCGCTACACCCGTGCCCAGGTCTTTCACGGCCACTTCGATATCGTCACCGTGCACCCGGGTGCGCACCATAATCTTGTTACCGCACGCACAGTCTACTTCCAACATGGCATTCATGGCATTACGAATAAGGTTCAAGGCCACCTGCTGTATCTGTACCGGATCGCAATACACAAGTGGCAGATCAGCTTGCAAATCAAACTGCAAGTCTACGCTGTGCAGGAAGTGATCAACATACGCCTGGTGATGAGAACGATAAGGTTCCGGCATGAGCATGGTCAGGGATTGTCCAATCAACTCACTCGCGTCGTAGCCGAATAGCTTTTCAGTGGCCTGGTTAACAGACTGGATCAAGCCATGGTCGTCAATCGTAATGATCGCGTCGACCACGGAATCCAGCACTTTGAGCGCACTATCTCGTAGCCACTGTTGTTCTTTTTCTACCATGGTCTGCTAAAGCGCGTTCAAGCCACCGTCGATGATAAATTCGCTACCGGTGGAGTACGAACTTTCATCGCTGGCGAGAAACAGCGCCATGTTAGCCACTTCGGCCGCCTCTGCGATGCGCCCCAACGGCGTTCGTCGAATGAGCTTTTCGTTATTGCCACCCAATTCATCTGCCATGGGCGTTTCGATCAGACCTGGGTGAATTGAATTGACCCGGATACCCTTGCGGGCCAGCTCAACAGCCGCAGCCTTGGTCATGCCGCGCACCGCCCATTTAGAAGCACCATAGGCCAGCGCACCCGCCGCCGCTCGCATGCCTGCCAGGGAAGAGATGTTGACGATGGAGCCGCTACCGCCTTTGATCATCGCCGGTGCTGCCGTCCGCATGCCCAGGAACACACCCGTGCAGTTGATACTCATAACCAGTTCAAACTCTTCGGTGGGCGTATCGATCAAGCGGTTGGAGCGAAAAATACCGGCGTTGTTAATGAGCACGTCGAGCTGGCCATCTGTCTGCACAATCTCATCTACCAGCGCACTCCAACCCGCTTCATCTCGCACATCGAGATGTCGGTACTGGCCATCGATTTCAGCCGCCACCAATTCGCCATCTGCATCCAGCACATCGACAATCCAGACTTTGCCGCCTTCGGCGGTAAATAATCGCGCCTCCGCTTCACCTTGACCTCGCGCACCACCGGTAATCAAACACACCTTATCGTCTAGCCTGCCCATATTTTCCATCCCTCACAGAAATTTGAGTGTTAAAAATTGGAGCTTACGCGAACTGGCCAGGCCGTGCTGAGGCAATGATGCTGACACCCACGCCGCGCTGGTGATGTCCTGAATGGTCACATCTTCAATATGCCTATTCGTCATGAGTGCCCGGGCACTGTTTCAGTTGTCGACATACTGTTTCGCGTCAATAATGCATTGCATGAACAATGAGAAATATGACATCGCGATCATCGGATTGGGACCTGTCGGTTGCACTGCGGCTATCCTGCTGGCCAAAGCCGGCTTGAAAATCGCCGCCATCGAACGCGACGCCGAGGTCTACAAACTGCCACGCGCGGTCAATCTGGATGGTGAGATTGTCCGCGCCATGCAACCGGCCGGCTTGGCCGAGGACCTCAACGCATTGCTGCAACCGGTTCGCGAAGGCGACCGCGTGGGCTTTGCGAACTCCAGGCGAGAGTTTCTATTCGGCAATTACACAGCGAAATTCGGTGCCAACGGCTGGCAACCCATGAACATGTTCGATCAGCCGGAAGTCGAAGGATTCTTACGGGATACCGCTCTGGCGCAAGACAATGTCGACGCCTTTATCGGTTTTTCGGCCACCGCCATAGCCACAAAAAATGACACCGTCCATGTCGACGTTGAGGCCGGCGAGCGCACCGAACAGATCTGTGCCGACTACCTCATCGCATGCGACGGCGCGTCCAGCTTCACCCGCAAAAGCCTGGACATCGGTTGGATTGACCTGGGCTACGACCATGACTGGCTAGTGGTCGACGTTATCACCAAGCCCGGCCACACCCTCAACAATACGACCCTGCAGGTATGCGATCCGGATCGTATCAGCACCTATGTCTGCACCAAGGATCCTTTCAGGCGTTGGGAATTTAAACTCAACGACGGTGAAACCTGGGATGAGATGTTGAAGCCGGAACGCATACATTCGCTGATCGATCCCTGGACACCCCGTGGCACTTACGAGATCCGCCGCGCGGCCATGTATCAGTTTCACGCTGCCACAGCGGACACCTGGCGAGTTGGCAGAATTTTTATTGCCGGTGACGCTGCACATCAAACCCCACCGTTTCTGGGACAAGGTATGAATACCGGGTTACGTGATGTCATCAACCTGGCCTGGAAGTTACCGATGGTCATCAATGGCGCTGCCGGCGAAGAATTGCTAGACAGCTATCAGGCCGAGCGCGATGCCCACGCCCATGACCTCGTTGACTGGGCCGTGTCCATTGGTCGGCTAATGGAGCACTTAGCGGCAGTTGAAGCCGCTGAAAGAACCGGGGCCACCCGCCCGGAGACGCCACCAAAGCTGCGGTCAGCGGGGTATGGACAAGGCCGCGAACAACCACCGCTGCGCAAAGGTGTGTTAATCGAAGAACAGGTTCGGCACGACGGCGCGGTGGGTTATCTGTTCAGCCAGCCTGTTGTTTCTCAGGCAAACGACGAAGTGCGCATGGATGAAATACTGGGGCCGGGTTTCGCCGTAGTGGGAAAGACCGCCGCCGATGTGCAACTATCTGCCGCATCGAAGCTGATTCTTGACCAACTTGGTGCGACCATCTTAAGCCTGGAAGGGTTACACGAGGTGCGCGGGCATTTCGATCGCGTGTTCGAGTTTGCCGATGCCGTCATCGTACGTCCTGATCGTTACGTTTTCGGCCACACAGACGACCAGCACAGCCTCGACCAACTGGTCGATATACTGGCTACCAAGCTTTGTCTGACTTAAAACCATCTCAATAAACAGGATCTGCTCAATGAAACTTGCGACTTTTTCCACAACAGACAATTCGACACCCAGACTCGGCGTGGTGGTGGGAGACAACATCGTCGACCTGGCCGCAAGCCCCGGCGCGCCAACAACCATGCAAGACTATCTGCTCGGCGGCGCTGATGCCGTCGCTGCGGTAGACGCCGCGGCTGAGAGCGCAGACAACACTGTGGCTGTTGCAGATGTGACACTTCATGCGCCAGTTCCCAACCCGGGCAAAGTGCTGGCCATCGGCCTCAACTATGCCGACCACATTGCAGAAACCGGCATGGATACGCCGAAGGCTCAGATATGGTTCAACAAACAACACAACTGCATCAACGGCCCCTACAACACCATTAACCTGCCGTCGGTCTCCGACAAGTTGGACTACGAAGCAGAGCTGTGCCTGGTCATCGGTAAGCGCTGCAAGCATGTGCCGAAAGAACGGGCCAGCGAGGTGATCGCCGGATATTTTTGCGGCAATGACGTGACCGTTCGCGATTGGCAAAGGCGCTCACCGACCATGCAGATCGGCAAGTCTTTCGACACCCACGGCCCGATCGGACCGTACATGGTGACCCCGGACGAAGTCGGCGACCCCCACAATCTGAACATCCGCGGCACGGTCAACGGCGAAATACGACAAGAATCGAATACCAAGCATCTGATATTTGACTGTTTTGACGCCATCGCCCATCTAACCCAGGCATTCACTCTCGACGTCGGCGACGTGCTCTTCATGGGCACACCCTCAGGTGTGGGCATCGCCATGGACCCTTCTCAGTTCCTCAAAGAAGGTGACGTGGTGCGGGTAGAAATCGACAAACTGGGTTACATCGAAAACAAGGTCGCAGCAGAAAAAGCCGATTGCATCATCGAATAGCGCCAGCCACTTCGACGGCTGGTCCGACATACTCGGCGGCCGGTCGAAATATGCGATTGTCTTGCCGCGACTCGATGAAATGAGCGACGTAACCAAACACCCGAGCCATTGCAAAGGCAGCGGTAAAAAAATGGTTCGGCAAGCCGAGGATGCGGTAAACCAGGCCTTTGTAAAAATCTACATTGGCGTACAGGGCTTTGCCACGTTCTCTCATTTCCACACTGAAGCACGCATCAATCTCGCGTAAAACGTCATAGGTCGCCTCATGCTCGGTACCTATCGCCAGACGATCTACCCAGCGCTGCAGCAACTTCGCCCGCGGATCAACCTGCCGATATTCCCGGTGGCCCATACCCGGAACTTTGCCTCCTGCAGCGAGGGTTCGCTGTACATAGTCACGCGCTTGCGCGACGTTGTTACAGCTATCAGCGATCTCCAGAGCATCCTGATCAGCACCGCCGTGCAACGGCCCGGACAACGCCCCGATGCCGGCCGCGATGCTGGCCTCAACCGGCGCCATGGTAGAAGCGACAACCCGAGCCGCGAAGGTGCCGGCATTGAAACTGTGTTCTATCTGCAGAATCTGCGCCGTGTTGAAAGCGGCAACGTGGTCCGGGTCCAGCGCATTGCCGATAGCCGCTAAAAACGCCTCTGCATATCCCTGATGCGCCCCTATGGTCACCGGTCGGCGCATGAGAAAGGTGGCTACCACTGCCGGTAATTTGGCGGCAACGTGCAGGCCCTGATCGGCTTCGCCATGACCAAGATCATTGCAGCGCGTCATCAGCGGCACTATAGACTGCAGCAATTGCATGGGATGGGTTGTGTCCGGCGCAGCCAACACGAAGTCGGTCTCACGTTGGTCGAGATTCACCGATGACGCAAGTATGTCGCACAAATGATCATCGAGAACATTGTCCACCACCAATCCGGCAACGTTCAGGAAAGGCTCGTTGACCAGGGCATCGATGTTTCGCCCCCGGTAACTCAAAGCACCTTCTGCGCGTACATCTGAGATTGCTGTCTGATCTACCACGACCCCGGCCAGGCCTTTTGCGACACGCGACATTTATCTCTCCAGTTATCCATGAAGTCGATAAAACTAGCCGAATCAGGCCGAGTGAAACAGACTGACTACCTTCTAGATCTATAAGTACCTCTTATATTAGTCCCCATATATCACTATTTATGCATCATCAATAAGTTCTACTTATAGCTAGAGCGGATCAATTCAACTAAGGTAGGCAAAACCAATTTGAGCTATGTGTGCAGATAGAACGACACGAGGTGCGCGTATTCGACGCCGTCATCGAAGCGGGTGGCTTCAGCCGGGCAGCTGAACGGCTGAGCCTGTCGCAGTCTGCGGTCAGCCAGGCTATCGCCAATTTGGAACACAAATTCGGCACCCAGCTGATAGTACGTGGCCGGCGAGGTGAACTCACTGAGGCCGGGCGCAGAATGTACAGCTACGCGCGCCTGCTGTTAAACGAAGAACGACAAACTGTTGAAGACATCGAACTGATCAGAACAGGTGCGCTGTCTACATTGAGTTTGGCGACCAACTCCATGGTGAACCGCTACTTCGCCCGCGACCTGATGTTGGAGTTCTGCGAGCAGAATCCTTTAACCCGTCTTAAGTTGGATGTGGTGCCCAGCAAAGAAATAATCTACGGCGTCGATGATGATCGTTGGGAACTGGGTTTCGGACCCTTCCAGACAGCCATGCCAAAACATTTTGAAACGCGCGTGTATTTTTCTGAGACCCGGATCCTCACGGTGCACAAAAACCATCCCAGGTTCAACCAACTGATGAGCAACCCCGGCGCCGAGATAGCCAACACCACGCTGCTGACCTCCTACCTGGACGAGGTCACCAAACGCGACGGCGCGGACCGGCTGAGCGATCAGTTCGCCGGGGTTTGGGAAATAAGTAACATCGATTTGCGCCTGGCATTGGCGGCGGATGGTAAAGGTGTGACTTACCTGTCGGATCGTCTGCTTGAAGACGCTGATGGCATGGTTGCGATTCCAGGCTTGGATGTCGCAAGTATTCCGCGACAGGTTGGCATTTACTACAAAAAGCATGAGCCGTTATCGACCGGCGCAAAACATTTTCTGAGTATCTGCGACCGACGCTTTGCATCTCCGCAGAAGGATACACCTCAGCCTAGTTGATCATGGTACGAAAACGCAGTCTCTAGGCCGGATTAGGCAGCGCACCAGATGCCAGAAACGTGCCGCTCAAAATGAAGCGGATGTTGGTCACATTGGCATCGAGCCCGTTAGCGTCTGCGATCGGCGTGTAGGAAAAACTAACACCACCGTTGTTGGAAAACGCCACACTGTCGGTGATGCTGGCGAGGGTATCAAACGAAAAACTTATGCCCGATGGTGCACCGCTTACACCACCATCAATGAATTCAAACGGTTCACTCAAACCCGGCAATGCAACCACCCACAACGCGACCTCGCCAGGCAAAACATCGTCTACAGAGATGTCTATCGGCGTACTGGATGAAGGGTTTTCAACATCGATAAAGTAGTCTACGTAGGCGCCCGGTATCATCTTCGGCGTCACTGTACCGGTGACAGGATCCGACACAGTCTCAACAGACTTTGCAATGGCCAAACCATCGACGAAAGTGACAGCCGCCGTGTCACCATCATTGCCGGGCTCGATATCGATCAATCCCGGGTCCGTGAGAACCGCCAGGTTGTTGCGCGTTTCTTCAACAGCGACCAGTTGTCGGACCACCAGGGTCAGAACAACATTCTGCCCCGCGCTTGAGGATGGGATTTGCCATAAGCTGGTGACAGCGTCATAACTGGTACCCGTAGTACTGCTGTCATCGGATACATAGGCGAAGCCCTGAGCAACTAATGCATCCTCAACCACAATGTTGGATGCGGCATCCCGGGTTGAGAAATTATCTACCTGCAACAGGAAGTTTACGGTACGTCCAACGCCCGTCGAGACAGGTGAAGCGGTTTTTGTCAAACCGACATCGCCGAACACCAACGCCGCGCCACCGTTGGGGCCTTCCATGTTGTCGTCGAGTTTATTCGGCAAGTTAGCGCCATTAGACGATGAAATGTGGAAGCCGAGCGATGCAGGTTCAGTAAATCCTATCGCCAACCAAGGTAACTCTGTCTCCATCTCCACTCCGGCAGCACTACCACCGGTCACCGTCGCACCCAGAGAGGTGGAGTTGATGACACTTACCAGGCATGTCATATCCATCAGCAACACCCGTGCCGGGGTCTACCAAAGGGTCGCCGTTGCTATCATCTGCGACATAATCCCATAGCGTTCTTACGGTTGAGCCATTACTGCCTTGCCAGCTAACGCGTAAAACCTTCTCGCCACTCTGCATGGCGCCGTCGTTGTCCGTGTCGAGATAGAACCACCAATCATTTTTATTGGCGGTGCTCGCATAGCGTTCCACGTAAAAATACAAACTGTTGTCGTCGTAGGTATAGGAAAAATACTTGAGATCTCGACCGGTCGCTTGCACTGGGAAATCAAGATCAGCCGGGTCTACGCTACCTTCAGCGTCTGTTGAAAACTGACTGGTGTTCGTGATGATGCCGCTCCAGTCACTGATGTTGCCATCAACGACTATGGTCCGAGAGATTATCGCAGCTTGGGTACCAGAACAGACCAACAGGCATAGTACGCGCTCTGCTTAGAAGTTGTACTGCATCGTTGCTGCGTAATGCCGCGGTAGTTCAGGCAAGACGATCGTACCGCCAAACAGGTTGGGGAAGTTAGATCGGAAATACTCTTCATCGGTGACGTTCTTAACGTTCAAAGCAAATAACCAGTCATCCGTCTGGTACAAGACACCCACATTGACCAACGTGTAGTCGGGCAATGTAACTCTACCTGAAAATCCGGAATCGACTTCTTCCGCATGGATCGCGCTGAAGTGTGCCGCCATAGTCTCGGTGAAATCATATGTCCCCGTTACTGAGTAGATATTCTCCGGTATACCTGCACGTACCGGACCGCTAATTACATTGCCACCCAACGTACCGCCATAGAGGGCTGCAGCGGGTACATTCGGCAAATCGTCTGCACCAATGAAGCTGAAGCGGTAACCGGCTCTCTCCGTACTCAGGTTGATCACCTCAATATTCGACCAACCAGCGGTCATCAGGAAGCGATCGTTGACAGCCCAACGCAATTCGAATTCGAGCCCTTCAGTTTCCGTGCTCTGATTGGTGACGATAGACTGCGCGGAGAAGTCCGTACGCTCCTGCTCATAATACGACAACGCGAAATACAGCTTGTCGTCCAACAGACTACCCTTTATACCGACTTCGAACAGCTCAGATGTGTCAAAAACGCCACCGCTGTTGATGTTGCTGGTTACCAACTCTGCTCCTTGACCTGCAATCAGCGTTGACTGCTCAGATACCGTAATGTATGGGCGTATCCCAATCGGAGTGGCCCAACTGACACTCAGCGTCCATGAAACTCCGTCCACATCATCCGAGGCGCGCAGATCGGCGCAACCCGCAACAGGACAGAAATTATTGGAACTCGCGAACAGCAGTTTGTTTTCGGGCTGCTTGCTTTCAATGTCGATGGTGTCGTAACGCACACCTGCGATGACGTTCAAGCCCATTTCAAACACTAAGTCGACCATGGCAGCAATGCCAAGATTCATGTAGTCGCCTTTATAATATTCTGTGTAGTCATCGTTGATTCGCGTAGCGAGCAGGCGGCGATCTAATGCAGTAGAGGGCCCGGTGAGATCGCGGCGATCAAAGTACTCATTGGTATAATCGTCACCATGCTCGAAGTCTGTAAAACGAATCGATGGTGACAACTGCCAGGACGTGACCAGGCCATCGTTTTCGAATTTCCCGGAGAATACCAACTTGTCTTCAATGACCCAGGAGTCGTGAAACTGCGAGAAGCCGTATGCGTTTTCGTTCAGGTTTTCATAGCTCTCATAATAGAACTGGTTCTTCACCGCCATGCCATTGTCGAATTCATACATGATGTCGAAGTAGAAAACATAGTCTTCGTTTTCCAGCGTATCGTCTGGAGCTACCAGCACATCGTTACCGTTAATTTTCGCGGTACCTACGTTCTGCAACTGCAGCAACGACAAATCACCTACCAGTATCTCTAAAAAGTCCTGATCTTCGGGACTGCCCGGGATCAGGCCACCGCCGGGTGTGCCGTTGATGAAATCAAAACGAAAAGGATTTAAATCCGTGAAGCCATCACCATCGACATCGAACTCCTGGTGGGAAATCGAGCCGTCGCCATTAGTGTCCAGCGGCAGCGGGCTACCGGTGACGTAAATACCATGATCGATCAGATCCTGGGTCACCCGATTCCAACCGGCAATCTGGTTGCCTTCGAAGTCGTGATACATACCACCAAATTGAATGCGGAGCTTATCGTTTACGTCCATATCGAAGGACGCTTGTAAAAGCGTCTGGTCCACGCCGCTATTGTCGTAGTAGCTGCCTGAGTCTTCCACTTCAGCATAGACGTAGAAACCGAAATCCTGGCCTGCAATGTTGCCTGGGCCACCCACTTCAGCAGTAAGCACACGCTTTTCCCAACTGCCTTGGGTATAAGAGATAGAACCTTCATTTTCCGCAAGATATTGGCCGGAATCTGCCCGTGCCGACTTCGGCGTGAAGTTCAGAAAGCCACCAATCTTCGATGGTCCGTAAATCGGTGAGGCTGGACCACGTACAATATCGATACGATCGGCAGCGCCAATCGGGGTTGGAAAGTTACCTGGATTGTCCAAGCGGCGAATGCCTCTAAAATAAGTCTCACCGGGCGTACCACGAATATCCAGGCCACCGGCGACGCCGAAGAAGGATTGGGTAAACGTACCTGGCGCCAACGCGATCAGTTCATCTATGTCTTTAATATTGAAACGTTCGATCTGTTCCCAGGAAACGGTCGAAGCCGATCTGGGTAGTTCCAGCAATGATTTTTGAAAGCCGAATACAGACTCCACGTTCTCGCCGGGTAAACTACGCAGGTCGCCGGTAACCACGATCTCCTCAATAAACTCTTCCTCGGACTCTTCAGCGTACGCGGAATACGCTGTCCCAAGTAACAGCACGACGGTCACGACGCCTGCAGCGAACCCACGAAAGCTCTCTCGGTTAGTGTTAACCACAATCAATTTCCCCAAAATATTTTTTATGCGCCTGTACCTATGCTGCAAAGGCGCGGCGATTTTATACAACCAAGGCAAAAGGTCGAGTGATTCTGGCCTCCTTCGTTGTCTTCACACCCGGAAGTGACATCCCGACGTGGTCCAGATCCCGTATCATCGGGCCGACAAGATTACGCCCGGAACAATCAATGCCCCTGTTCTCACATCGCTTTTATATTTTCACGCTCTTAATCTGGGCTGCAACAGGCACGCCCTTCGCCGAGGCGCGGCTGGCGCCCGAGCTACTGCAACGCGTGGATGCACTGCTGGAAGCTCAAGTGGCCGCAGGCAAAATAGCCGGCGCGGCAGTGCAGATTACCTATCGCGGTAAAATCGTGAAGTCTTTCGCCACCGGCATGGCCGACCGCGAAGCGGGCATTGCATTGCTAACGGATACCATCTTTCGCATCGCGTCCCAAACCAAGGCGATCGTGAGCAGCGCCGTAATGATGTTGCAAGAACGCGGCGCACTGGTGATTGCCGAACCGGTCGGAAAATATTTGCCGGAGTACATGCACACCACCGTCGCCGTGACGCAACCAGACGGCGGCTACGAGGTGGTGCCGGCGGATCGGGCAATCACCATCCACGATCTGCTCACCCATACTGCCGGCATCAGCTACGGCAACGGCCCCGCCGCAGCCCTGTGGCAGGAAGCAGGCATACAAGGATGGTATTTCGCCCACCGTCAGGAGCCCGTCCGCGAAACAGTAAGACGCATCGCAGCGCTGCCCTTTGACGCACAACCAGGCGAGCAGTTTGTGTACGGCTACAACACAGACATTCTTGGTGCATTGGTCGAGGTGACGAGTGGACAACCACTCGACGAGTTCCTCGCTGAACATATATTTGGCCCGCTGGGCATGCAGGACACACACTTCTATTTACCTGCAGACAAGTATCATCGCCTGGCGGTGGTGTATGGGCTGAATGAAGAAGGCAAACTGGTGCGATCTCCTGAGGCAAGCAGCATGGCTGGACAAGGGGCATATACCGATGGCCCCCGGACTAGCTTTTCCGGCGGCGCAGGTCTGTTATCTACCGTTGGCGATTACTCGAAATTTCTGGAAGCCCTGCGCAATGGCGGCAAGCTTGGCAGATCGCGGATTCTTGGGCGCAAGTCGGTGGAATTGATGACCGTGAATCACCTTGGCGACATCCCGTTCAATTCCGGCATGGGTTTTGGACTGGGCTTTTCGATTGTTGAAGACTTAGGTGCCCAGGGCGTCATAGGATCGGTTGGTACTTTCGCCTGGGGTGGCGCCTACCACACTGTTTATTGGGTCGACCCGCGCGAAGAACTGGTGGTTTCCTATATGACCCAACTGCTACCCGCCACAGGGTCAGATGATGGGTCTAAGCTGCGGGCCGCGATTTACGCTGCCGTGCAATAAACTACCGTTTGAGATTGTGCTGGTCCAAACGCCAGCGCAGCAGATCGATGCGGTCCTGACCGAAGAACGGTTCGTTTTCATACACGTAGGTCGGCACACCCCAGTGGCCAGCCTGCTCCAAGCGGTCTTGATTTTCTTCAATCTCCTGAAGATGTGTGCCGTCTTCAATGGCCAGCTCCATCTGAGCCAGATCCAGACCGGCACGCGTGGTGGCTGCAGCCAGATGATCGCCAAGATGCCAGTCTTTGGTGCCGCCAAATAACAGGCCCGACACCTGGGCGGCAAACTCAATACCTTTGCCACGTCGCTGGGCTTCGATGCCGAGCTTGCTCAGCCTGTATATGTAGGGTTGTTCGGCCGCAATCTCGAAGGTTTCGATATTCTGCACAATCGGGTCCGGAGACGGCCACACATTGGACATACCGAGAAATTCTGCTCTACGTGGCCAGTCCCGCTGTATGTAGCGGCCTCTTTTCGCATTTTCCGGACTGAAAAAATCCGGCGCACGGACCGCTATCGGCAACACCGTCCTGAAGTTCACGTCCACTGCATAGTCTTCTGCCAGCTTCAACATATCCGGCGTTGCCAGATAAGAATATGGGCTGCGAAACGACCAATAGACATCTACAAAATCCGTCATATTTTCAATCCTTTGTTCAGCATTCGAAAGTGGCAGAGATAGGCAGGGACAGCCACAGCAACGTAACATTACCGAGCAACTTAATTAAGGACAAAACCGCATGCATTCGTTTCCACACCATTACAAAGTTATCGCCGCGGGCGAAGACGACGGATCTATTTCTATCTCAGCGAGCGGGCTGCCGGATATCAGAACCGCACCGCCAGCGGAATTCGATGGACCCGGTGATCAATGGTCACCCGAGACATTGTTAACCGCAGCCGTTGCAGATTGTTTTGTCCTGTCGTTTCGAGCCATTGCCGCCGCTTCGAAATTCGAATGGGCCGCTATTGATTGCGAAACTCAAGGTACACTCGACAGAATTGACCGCGTCACGCGATTTACCGAATTGGTAAATACAGTCTGCCTCAAGTTACCGGAAGGCAGCTCTGAAACCAGAGCCCGCAGTTTGCTTGAGAAAGCGGAAAACGCCTGCTTGATCAGCAATTCACTTTCGGCGGAAACCCGCTTGGTCGTGCAGATTGAATTCATAACACTCTGAGAGAAGTATCTGGTTCATAAAATGCAAGACCTCGATCCGTTAACAATATCCTGCGACCGCTTTGACCAAGCTGCGAATAAGCTGACCGGACTAAAAACGAGTCTCATCGATTTCTTTAAGGCCGCCAAACGCAACTCATGGTGTGTTTTCCGGTGGAAATGGACGATGGTTCTGCGCAGATACTCCATGGCTATCGAGTGCTTCATAGCGACATCCTGGGCCCGGGTAAGCGCGGTATTCGCTACCACCGCGACCTCATCATAGAAGAGGTCATGTCTCTTGCAGCGCTGATGACCTGGCAGTGTGCACTAGCCGGATTGCCATTCGGAGGCGCTAAAGGCGGCGTCGTTTGTGACCCGAAATCTTTGAGCGAAGGCGAGTTACGTCGCATTACTCGACGTTTTATCAGCGAGCTCGGCGATAACATTGGCCCACACACCGATATTCCCGCCCCTGACATGTATACCAACGAAAAGACAATGGCGGTGGTTTATGACACCTACAACGCCTTTCACCCCGGGACCAACAACAAGGCTGCTGTCACTGGCAAGCCCGTAGAACTTGGGGGTTCCTTCGGCCGCAGGGAAGCGACTGCACTCGGGTGTCTGTTTGTCGTCGAACGATTCCTGGAAATTGTAAAACCCGGGCAACTCACATCGGTCAAGGGGGCACGTGTCGGCATAGTTAACGATAGCGGCCTGGACATTGCCGGGGTGATAAATCACAAACTAGCCGAAGGCACAGTCGTCGGCACAGCGGATACCTTGACTGTAAGCGGTGACGGTCTAGTGGCAACTGATTGCGACATATTGATCCCTGCGGCGCTTGGCGCGGCGATCAATAAGACCAACGCACCGACAGTGATGGCAAAGTTGGTTGTAGAGGCTGCTAATGGGCCCGTGACACCTGAGGCGGATGTGATTTTGCGTAACAACGGTACACTGGTTATACCTGATATTTTGGCAAACTCAGGCGGTGTAACCGTAAGTTATTTTGAATGGATGCAGAATCTCTCCAACGAACAATGGACAGAAGAAAAAGTTAACCGCCGTTCGCATCGCCGCACTGGTGACCGCGATCGAGCATGTTCCAAAGGTAACTTTACAGCGAGGCATTTGGCCCTAGCGTGGGGGCGAATATGCTGGACTGGCATTAGCAGAAAGGGGGTAAGCAGAGGCGAGGCGGCCAAGATTGACAGTCGATACCGAAAACGTCTGCTTCCTGAACAATCACGATTTACAACAGTTCGAACTCGAAGCTTCAGGCGTCTGCAGTTTCCTCAAATCTGGAGGGGTACTTTTCAATATTCCACTCAACAATGAACTAGAAACCAGCGATCCCAATGCCACCGAGGGTCATGCTTTCTGGCGTCTCTACCTTTCCAAATGGACCAGATGGAATCACGTTCGATCTGTTGCAACCCTATGCTGCGCACTCTTGCTAGCGTCAGCCATCGCAAATCTGGACTAGACCAGCAATGCACCGGACGAAGACTAACTGCGAGTCCCCAAATCTAAGAATTGGCGCAATTTTATTTGTGCTATCAACCATCATTCCTGGCTGTGCGACACAAAATACAGCGAACAACGATTCTCTCGACAAACAACCCCCCGAATGGGATGTCATGTTAGCGAAAGGCAGTCAAATTCTCATATCCAGGAGCGCAAAGGATGCGATTCAGCACTACTTCGACAAGGTAATATCTCAATGCGATAAGTTCTACGGCAACTCACCAAAGCAAGTTTATGCAACTCGGGATGTCACCGAAGTGACCTACCATAATTTAAAAGCCAAGGTCGATAGCCAGGCTATTATTACGGTTAGTCAAACGTGCGCGAATGCTTTGTATCTCCGGGGCTATGCAAGTCTGGATTTAGGTCAAATTGACATCGCGGAAGAATACGTCAAACGCGCGCTGGAAATGTCTCCCGTTAATTCGAGATATCTTTCAGAACTTGGCCATATTTATCATGCAAAACATAAATGGGAGATGGCCTTAACGACATTTGAAAGCGCCGAAGACAACGCGACGGCTTTCTCGCCGCGTGATTCAATGAAGCAGGAGCTGGCTAGAGCGAAAAGAGGGATTGGTTACAGCTTGATCGAACTTGGACGGCTCGCAGAAGCGGAAGAGAAACTGCGCGAGTGTCTTGAAATTGACCCAGACGATCAAGACGCTTTAGATGAGCTCAAATACATTGCCAGCATTCGAGAAAGACAATCTACAGAAACTACCTGTGCGGATGGTGAACTCTAAAAGACCACCTCAGCATCCACGTCTTGACAAAATTCATGAAAAGCTGACGATGATGGTTTTGCCAGGAGATGGGAGAAAACCCGTTTGTTTAAAACAGAGGAAACATAGGTGGAAATCAAGCAACTGATTACCCTGCATTGTGATGCGGGTTGGCGGAACTATCACTTCGTCAAGATTACAGCAGCCGATGGTACCGTCGGTTATAGCGAATATGACGAGGGTTTTGGCTCACCAGGCGTGACCACCGTGATCGAATCGATGGCGGCTCGACTGCTCGGGCAAAACGCGATGGAACATGAACGAATCTATGCCACCATGTTTGGTGCCACCCGGCCTGCGCAGGGGGGTGTGGTAGGTGAAGGTTTGGGTGCAATTGAAAATGCGTTGCTGGATCTCAAAGCGAAACTGCTGGGTGTACCTTGTTATGATCTGCTGGGCGGCAAAGTCCGTGATCGCATTCGCGTTTATTGTTCACACTGCGCTACTTGGCGGATTGCCTCCGCCAAGTACTACCCGCCAGCCATCACGTCACTTGATGGTGTGCGTGCGCTGGGGGAAGAGGTGCGTGAGAAGGGTTATAGCGCTCTAAAAACCAACGTGTTCGATTACTCCAGCGGCCAACCTCGCAGCTGGGCGCCGGGGTTCAACTTTCCCTTTGAACCGGGTCTAAATGTTGAACAACACATAATTGATGATTTACGGAGCCATCTGGATGCATTTCGGGACGGGGCTGGTGACGACGCAGATATCCTGCTTGATCTAAACTTCAACGCCAAGACCGAAGGGTATCTGCGATTTGCCCGGGCTTTGGAAGACTTTCGGTTGTTCTGGCTTGAGATTGATACACCCAGCCCAGAGTGTTTGGCCTACGTGCGCGACCATAGTGTTCACGCCATTAGTTCCTGTGAAACGCTGCTGGGTGGCAGTAGTTTTTTGCCGTACTTCCAGAATCAGGCGGTAGATGTAGCCATCGTCGATGCGGTTTGGAACGGAGTTTGGCAATCGATGAAGATCGCAGCTATGGCAGATGCCTATCAGGTGAACGTGGCCCCTCATAACTTCTATGGCCACTTGTCCACCATGATGAATGCGCATTTCTCTGCGGCTGTGCCGAATCTTCGTATCATGGAAACTGACGTTGACCGCCTACCTTGGGACGACGAGCTGTTCACCATCAAGCCGAAGATAGAGGACGGCTACCTTATCATCGACGATACACCGGGCTGGGGCACAGAACCCAATGAAGATGCATTGTTACGTTACCCACCTCGTCCTGGACCAGGCTTTCTAGGCAATGCTCGTGGTTCGGGCGCCTGAGGTCAGGAACTCAACTATGTGCGGTACTGCTAAGAACCGCCCCGAGTTTGTCGGAGACTAGGGAGTAGAGGATCAGATAGATGAGTATGGTTGGCGCCGCCAGCCGACATTCGCATCGCTATTGGGTCGGTGTGACCGATGGAATATCAAAGGAAGTTGATAGGACTCACGCCTTAGGTTCGGGTTCGGTCACTCCAAACGAATCCTGATCTGTCTTGTTAATTTGGGAGCTGGCGTTCTTTCTTTCCGCTGCGATCTTTTGGTATACCTCCTCGCGATGAACATCGATGCTGCGCGGTGCTTGGACGCCAATTCGAACTTGATTGCCTTTCACACCTAAGATGGCGAACTGAATGTCAGCTCCGATCATGATCACCTCATCGACTCGTCGAGTGAGTATGAGCATGTAACAAAATCGCCTTGTATTGGGTGCAATAACTCACTGCCACCTTTGCGACCACTCTAATACCTGTAGCTACTACAGATTCAAGCTCTGTATTCGCATGGCTCGCATTTTCTACTCGCCAAATTGCGATGCCAGGTCCGACTTAGCCTGAGACTCGGACGCTAATGATCGGATTCGATTGTCAGACAAGCAGGAAATGACGCTTGAATCTGTAGCAACTACAGGTATTAGAATGGCTTCATGAGCAAAACAGTGCAGCTTTATTCAACTATTATCTGTCCGATTTGCGGACACGCCGAGAAAGAAGAAATGCCAACGAACGCCTGCCAGTTTTATTACGACTGTAAAGGTTGCGGTGATCTGTTACGACCGATGCAGGGCGATTGTTGTGTCTATTGCTCCTATGGAGACGTTAGATGTCCTCCGATTCAACAGAGCGGGAAATGTTGTGGATGACCAAGTTAAACTAGGCGAGAGTAACCCGAAAAGCTGGGGGATTGCCGCTCTCCCATCGATTGGCATTGCAATGCTACCGAAACTAACCTGCCCCATTTGCTGGCCTGCATATACCGCGCTGTTGAGCTCAGCTGGCGTCGGCTTCGTTGACTACACGCCGTATTTACTGCCCGCGATGATCGTGTTTCTTGGGATCACATTATGGGCACTTGCTTTTCGTGCTAGAGCACGGCGCGGCTACGGCCCATTCTGTCTTGGAGTTCTGGGCGCTCTCGGCATTCTGCTCGGGAAATTCGTCTTCGAGACCGAACCAGGGTTATACCTGGGCACTGGGTTTCTCGTTGGCGCTTCGCTGTGGAACATATGGCCGTCTCGGTCGTCCACACCTGTCTTAACCTAAATCACTCAATAAGGAGTGCAGTATTATGACTACCAAACGACAAATCGAAATATTCAGCGCTGGCTGTGTGGTTTGCAAAGAAGCGATTGATCTGGTCACTCAGATAGCCTGCCCATCGTGTGAAATCAGTGTTCTGGATATGCAGGATGCGGTTGTTGCCGAACGGGCGCGTAAACTAGGCGTAACATCAGTACCCGCCGTAGTAGTTGACGGACAGTTGGCTGATTGTTGCGCTGGGCGCGGTATAGACGAGGATTCGCTTCGTCGAGCTGGCGTTGGCCAACCACTGAGTTGAGCCAAATCGCAGAGTAATGTCTGGACGTTAGCGCTATCGACTAGGCAGTTGGTTAGTTCTTCGGGTGTAAATCCAACGGTGGACCGCAGTGTTGTACTTCCTTGTCAGGAGCGGACGAACTAGCGATTGGGTAAGATCGGAGTCACATACTTCCCGAGTCACCGGCGGATGGATCGCAGACGATGATAATACTCAGCCGAATCGTTGGATGAAAATAAACGATACCGTTTTGCGGAAGCTCGTGAATGTCTGGCCAGTCGCCCGTCTCGCGACCACCTCGGAAATTGGTATACCCCACGTGGTGCCCATCGTTTTTGTGGTTGAGGCTACGGTCCTTTATTCACCAATCGACGGAAAACTGAAGCGTGGCACACCACTCAAACGGCTTAGCAATGTCGTTGAGAATTCCCGGGTTAGCCTTCTTCTTGATGATTACCTAGATGATTGGCAGCGACTATGGTGGGTGCGTCTAGACGGAAAAGCCAAAGTTTATGTGCCCGATGCCATTAAGGCGTCCGATATCGAGAAACAGCTGCTGCAGAAATATCCTCAGTATGAGGACCGCACGTTGCTGCCGCATGACATCCAATACCTGCGCATTGCCTGGCACCAGGGAGCCGCATGGGCGCAGTCCGGGGATCCAGAGGACATGATCCAGCGGGCGATTAAACTGTTGGGCAAGGGTCGGCGCGGCGGGTCGAGCCAGGGAGGGTAACTACGTGTCCCAACAAGCGCCATTCACCCTCGTAAGATATTAGTGCGTTCCGACTGGCACCGGCACAACCACTGAAATACCGACCGCGCGCGCTTGTTTTTGATTGCGATAGGAATGCGGCTGATCTGCCGGGAATGCCAGGACGTCGCCTTTCTTCACCACAAAGCTTTGACCGGCGACGTAAACGGTGATCTCGCCAGAAATGGTCGACAGGTATTCTTTGGTTCCTTGCAAGTGGGGATGGCCACTCATCAAAACTTTGCCGTCGAGTTCCATGCGATCAATTTCTAAACCCTTGATTCGATCGGGCAGCAACTTGTGCAAAAGGGCTCGCCCCTGGCTACGTTTTTCGACCGGAATTTCTCCAGCCAGAACCAGCTGACAATCAGACCTCGGCCTCGACAGAAGTTCTTCGACTCCTACCCTGAGAGCCGCAGAAACCTTAGCTAAATTGGCCAGAGAAGGGTTGCCCGAGCCGGATTCTATATGAGTTAGCGTTGAGCGGGGAATTCCAGCTTCTTTGGCCAATTGGTCTTGGCTGAGCCCCTTCTTTCTGCGCAGAGAAAGAATGTTGTCGGCCAGGTATTTCGATAAAACGTCTGCATTTCCCATACTTAGTGTTTCTAGCTCATATGATAGCGGTTTGTCAATATATTAGCGATGGAGGCGACATATTGTCTGAAGCGGACAACAATGGATTATCGAGGAGATTAGAAATGAAAAATTTAGAAATTAAAGGAAGAAACATTGTCGTTACTGGAGGCACCTCTGGAGTAGGTAGGGCTTTGGTTGGGCAGTTTATCGAATTGGGAGCCAATGTCGCGACGGTGGCGAGAAACAAAGATGGGCTGGATCAGCTCAAACGAGAACATCCGCAGGTGATAGATATTCAAGGTGATGTTTCTCAGGTGCGAGATGTTTACCCCATTGCAGGAGAGGTTCTGTCGAGATTGGGAGACGTAGAGATTCTCGTCAACTCGGCGAGCTATCTTGGGCAATCGCCGTTGCGATTGCTTATGGACACTGAATGCGAGGATTTTGCCAAGGTTTTTGAAACCAACGTATTAGGGCCTTTCAGACTGACTAAAGCGCTCATTCCGTCGATGATTCTCAGGCGGTCGGGCTTGGTCGTGAATATTTCGAGCGATGCTGCTGTCAGTGCTTATCCGACTTGGGGGTCATATAGTGTTTCGAAGGCTGCACTTGATCATATGACGAGGATTTTTGCTGAAGAATTGAAAGGGAAAAACATCCATTTTCTTGCCGTCGATCCCGGAGATATGAACACACCGATGCATTTTGCAGCGATTCCAGAGGCCAATCCCAGTGAATTAAAAGACCCAAAAGTTGCTGCGATACAACTCATTGAACTCATTCAAAGTGGTTCTTTTCAACAGATACGGAGGTCGTTATGAAACCAGCTAAGAATTCGAAACGCAGATTTGAACACACCAAATTGCTCGTCATTGGTGAGGACCACGAAAGCCGTATTGGAAATTTGGGCGATATTGTTCGCGAATTCGATGGCAGTGAAGTTTTGGTGGTCAACTGCTCGGGAACTCTCCCCGCCAGTTTTCATGGAAGGCATGTTTCTTCCGGCAAAATGATTGAGATCCGTCTGGCCAGTTTTCAAGGAGAGATGCACAGTTGGCTGGCCGTCGCTTTTGGCGAAGGGAGTTGGAAAGCCCCCACGGAAAATCGAAAACCGCCTCCGCAGCTCGAACCGCGACAGATGATCGAGATCGGACATGATTTGCGAGCAGTGGTTGAGAGTGTGGATGTGGAATTCAATCGACTCATCCGCATTCGCTTTGAAAGTGAGTCGCTCGTGCAGCGGCTTTATCAACATGGTAGGCCCATCCAGTATTCTTACCTCGAAGAAGATTTGGAAGTTTGGGATCAACAAACCCTTTTTGCTGGTCCACCAATTTCGGTGGAGCCGCCGAGTGCCGGTTTAAATTTTTCGTGGCGTCAGATTTTTGAGCTGCAAAAAAAGGGAATCGAGATCGTTCCAATCCGACACGGAGCGGGACTGTCCAGCACAGGGTCGGAATTATTGGATCAGAAGTTTCCACTCGCGGAGTGGTTTTCGATCGGAGAAAGCTCAGCCGGACGAATCAATTCAGCTAAGAAGGAAGGACGAAAGATTTTCGCTCTCGGCACCACAGTGGCCAGGGCTTTGGAATCAGCGATGGCTAACGGTAAGGTGGTAGCGCAAGGTGGTTTGACCACATTGAGGTTGGGTTCAGATTATAAATTGCAGGTGGTCGATGGTCTTATCACTGGAATGCACGAACCCGGCTCTAGTCATTTGGAACTTCTTGATTCCTTTTGTTCGCGAGAACGAACCCAGCGGTTGTATGCGTTGGCGGACAAAGACGGCTTTCTGGCGCACGAATACGGCGATCTGGCTTTTTTGAAGTGCAAATGCGCTTGAAATGACGAGGAATTTTGGCAGCAATGGCCGCCGTAGAGCGAATGCACAGAAATCCCCGTCTGGCCGTTTATCACCCCAAAGCATCTACCACACGCCCGGCCAACCACCTGTGCTAATCAGTGTCAATCGGCGTTGAAAATTGACCCCTAATTGATGCTCGAACTGTGGATTAAGCGGTTGCCGGAACAAAAAGTACATGACGGTTGTTTAAAGTGAACGAGAGATAATCGCCATATCCTTTGAATTGCGAAATTGGTTCCTCGATGAAAGCATGCGCAAGATTCTTTCTACTGAGAATATCAACAATCTGAGTGAGCCCTATCGTAGGGCATTCTTAACTTATGTTGCCGCTCAGTTTGATGTTTACGAAATTATCCTTTTTTGCCATGAAAGAGGCATTTTGAGCGACGAGCAATTGAAGGTATGGACGGCTGGGATGTGTACTATGACGTCGGCCTGGATCACCACCTTTAAAGAACAAATCAATCCCGACATGTATCTCAAGTCACTAATAGACGCGGTACACGGGTGCTCGTCCAATGGACAACGAATAGATAGCGGCTTACGAGGGGCGTCCAGTGACTAAGCGGACGTCCTATTGTGCAGTGCATGAGGTAGCAATCGACCAATCGCGGACTTCGCCGCCAACAAAAACCCGCCACACGGACGGGTCTTCTGCTGTTTGTAGTAGTGGGCTAGGTGACTTTCTCACGTCTTGCCCATCCCAGCCCTACCAACCCAACACCAAACAAGCCGAAGGTGCCGGGTTCAGAGACTGATCGGTGGGTGAATCTCAAAGTTCTCAGACAGATTAGAGCCGGCGAATTTCCTTATCAAGATCGTAGCTACCATCGGTCACGATGCGCTCAATCACCGCGAGACGTTCTTTGACTTCAGCGAGTTCAGCGGCCAACGTATCCGCTCGGACATGATCACTGTCCGCCATCAACTCTGCCATCTCCTGTTTGTGCCCTGTACGAATCTGGTAGATCACGATGGGCAACACGAACGCGAACAACACAACCAGCGCAAAACCGAACACTGTAATCAAATCCGTATTCACAGTGCGCTCCTTTGACCAAGTACGGCGCCTTCATTGGTTCGACGCAAAAGAATTCGATAGTCTCGAACACCCAGTAGTGGGAATACCACCGCCAGGAGGAGAAGGATGATCAGTGTAAATACAGCATCGAAGTTCATAGCATTCACCTTGTTTGGGGTTCTCGCACGTCTCGTCCCTTGATGGGCAAGAGTGCAAGCGTCAAAGAAACGTGTTGGTCGTCGGGACCGAATCTAGATGAGGTTTTCTCGTTTGGCGTTATCAGATCCAGGACTGCATTCAAGTGTTTGTTTATTTTGGCAAGACGTTCAGGGGAGGCGCGTAAATGCAATCGGAAGGCATAAAAGTCCCGGTCTGGACCTTCCATCTGGCGATTGTCTGACCGAAGAGCAGCTTCCAGATCGCGTTCTGCCGATCGAAAGCCAGTCGCGATCACCTTGACTGCGCTGGCAATAGCGTCTTCGTCTCCGGACGAGTAGTCATATATGAAACGAGACGCCGTTGGCAGGTAGAGCGCTTCGTGTCGCTTCCCTTTCGGCCGAGTGCCTGTCTGTTTCAGGATTCCGGCCTGTTCCAGGATTCGCACATGGTGGTATAGAGAACCAGCGGAGCGGTTCATCAATGCGGCCATATCCGAAATGGCCAATGGGTCCGCACTAACAAACAGGCCCAGTATCTCAAGGCGTAGTGGAGAGGCCACGGCAGCCCGTTGGTCCTTGCCTACTATTTTCTTGGCTGTTTTTGTATTTATGCCCATGTAGAGAGTATAGGGTTTATATTTAATTATTTCTATATTATTAAATAAATATTAGTTATTTATTTAAATATAAGAGTTGGCACTTAGCTGTTCAGGGATCATCCCAAAAGCGCCGGGAGATAGCGTATGTATTGGAGTTGAGGGTTCGTAAGCAGAGGACTCGAAACTACTTGAGAAAAAATATGTAACCGAGAACGAATGTGAATCTGACTACGATAGCAGTGGGCACAATTCGCAAGTAGCGTTGCTAGACATCTGCTTCCCACTCCTCAACATCCTCATCCGGATTCACGTTGACACCCTGGAGCGTTGGGGTGGGTCTTTGCGTTGGCTCGCTGCACGGCTCTACCTGGGTCTTCATGGTATCTGCATTACTGCACTCCTGTTTTTTGGAGTGGTAAGGCTAATGACAAGTTATGCCACGGCGCCTACCAGGTTCAGTGGGATACGCTCGTTAGAGTACTATGAATGAAATGTCGGTCACATTTGAAAACTAGAACGTCATCGGGCAAGCCAGATGGTTTTCTAAGATTCTGTCCCGATGTGAAATTAGAAGCGGGTCGCAACCGCCAAGAATTGCGCCAGCGGCATCGTAAGATTTACGTAAGTAACCAGGTGTTGGGCATGTTTCTTCGGGCAGAGTGTTGATGAGTTGGGAGAAATAAACCCAGTAAATATCAAGCGCAGTTAAGTGACTTGAGACAAAGAAAGCGGACTCGTCTTCTTCATATTGTTGGCTAAGTTGGTTACTCACTTTTAGCAAGATGCTCTGGGCACGTTCGGTAGCGCCGGCTTTTGCTTCTTCGGAATAACCATAATCCTGGTACATAGGATTTCTACTGGCCTCTTTGGCTGCGCGCTCCGGTCCACCCAGACCTAGCATTAGTATGCGCATTTGCCAAACCAAACCATTTTCGCCAATAAGCTCATTGGTGAGGGCCATCATGGTCATTCGATCATCAATGTTGTCAGGCACTAGACTGGGACCTTTTCCTAAACGCTCGGCTAAGTTGAGAATATCCAACCAGCCCGTTCTCGGCGATTCGTCGTTATAGAGCGCGATTGGCGCGTTTCGATGTCGGGTCCATTCCACGAGCGAATCATTAGTGCCACCGCCTTTTTGAGCGATCGCGTGGAAGTCGATTTTATGATGGTCAAAAATTGCGCGCGCTGACATTGAATAAGGTGCGGGTACATCTCGCGTGAGGGCTAGGCGCATGCCTTCTAGGTCGCGTCCCTGTTCGGGTTCTAAGTAATCCATATCATCTCCACTGCGGACGTCATGAGCCCCGCAAATTAGCATGAAATCCAGTTACAAGAGATCTAAAGCGTGGGCTTACCGAATTGAACCGTGGGATTGAGTGGTTTTGAACGTTTCATTGGAACATTCCTGGGTTTAGACAAGTTGTGTCCCCAGCGTGTCCCACAAGCGACTAATTCTTGATAACCCGGAAGGAAAGCCTTACCTATTGGTAGCTAGGGGGAGACTTGAACTCCCGACCTCAGGATTATGAATCCTGCGCTCTAACCAGCTGAGCTACCTAGCCACATTCAGTTGCTGCCTCGATTTCGAAGCACCCTCCCAGAGCGAAGGGTTCCCTCCCAGAGCGAGGGGGGCGCATTTTCCTTTCAGACCTCGGTATTGTCAATCAGCGCAGCGTATTGCTCATTCCTCTATAGTACCTCGTCCGTTGGGGGACGTTCGCGATGAAACACATTTTAATAGCCGGGCTACTGCTGTCACTTAGCCCATCGTTAATCGCTGCTCATAATTCACTGACTCAGACCGAAGTGGCCGCAGGTTGGGAATTGCTGTTCGACGGTAAGTCCACCGCAGGCTGGCGAACCTATCAGGCCGAGGCGGCATCACCAGGATGGCAAGTGATCGACGGCGAGCTAACCCTTACCGAGCGCGCCGGTGATCTGATCACCATTGCAGAATATGCCGACTTTGAAATTCAACTGGAATGGCAGGTAGCCGCCGGGGCAAACAGTGGCTTGTTCATCCGCGCCGGGGAATCAACCCCCTATATCTTCATGACGGCGCCGGAAGTTCAGATCCTGGACGACGCGAAGCACCCGGATGGCCGCAGTCCGTTGACCTCGGCAGGCTCAAATTTTGGTCTACATCCCGTGCCACGCGGCATCGTCAAAGCCGCCGGACAGTGGAATCATATTCGCGTGCGGGTCGACGGAAACCAGGTAACCCACTGGTTGAACGACATCGAGGTCGTGTCTTACGAACTCGGTAGCGCAGCCTGGCAAGCCAAGGTCGCCGCCAGCAAATTTTCAGCCTGGCCTGCCTACGGCACCTTGGCGCAAGGTCACATTGGACTGCAGGATCACGGCGATCGTGTTGCCTTCCGCAATATAAAGCTGAGAGTCATCGGGCATGAGTGAGTATGACGTTATCGTCGTCGGTTCCGGTGCTGCGGGTGGCATGTCCGCCTACGTGCTGACCTGCGCCGGTGTGAAAGTCCTAATGTTGGAAGCTGGGCGTGACTACGACCCGGTGACCGAAACGCCGATGTTCGAACAGAATAAAGACGCGCCATTGCGCGGCGCAGGGACACCGGACAAACCATTCGGTTACTACGACGCCACCGTCGACGGCGGCTGGCAGGTGCCGGGTGAGCCTTATAGCAGCGACGATGGCGTGGACTTTTTATGGTGGCGTTCACGCATGCTGGGCGGGCGCACCAATCATTGGGGGCGTATTTCCCTGCGCATGGGGGAATACGACTTCAAGCCTTATTCCCGAGACGGACTGGGCGCAGACTGGCCGCTGGACTACGCAGACCTCGCGCCCTACTACGATAAAACCGAAGCATTGGTAGGCATCTACGGGTCCAACGAAGGTCTGGAAAACACGCCCAACTCTTCGCCAGGCGTGTTGCTGGCACCGCCCGCTGCTCGAGCAGATGAGTTGCTGACCCGGAAGTATTGCAAAGACCTGGGCATACCTGTTATCCCGATACACCGCGCCGTGCTGTCGGAAAAACAAGATTACAAACGGTGGCCGCAATTACTGCACCCGAACAACCCGTTGGGCCAGCGTGTGACGCGCGAAATCATGCAAGCCCGGGCGGCGTGTTTCTGGGCAACGCCTTGTGGGCGCGGCTGTTCGATCGGTGCTAATTTTCAGTCACCTACAGTGCTCATCCCACCTGCTTTGGCTACCGGCAATTTGACTATTCGCACCAACGCGATGGTCTACGAAGTGGTTACTAACAAAGAAGGTAACGCAGAAGGCGTGAACTTTATTGACAAGTTAACGGGCAAACAGGAAACCGTAACGGCCCGTGCTGTGGTGCTCGCGGCCAGCGGTTGTGAAACTGCCCGCATCATGCTGAATTCAAAAAGCACGCAATTCCCCGACGGCATCGCCAACAGCAGTGGCTTGGTCGGCAAATATATTATGGATACTATCGGTACCGGTGTGCTCGGGCAGATTCCAATGCTGGAGCATACCCCCGCGCACAATACCCACGGCGCCTCGGGCATGCACAACTACATGCCGTGGTGGTTATATAAAGAACAAGCAAAGGGTCAGCTCGACTTTGCCCGCGGCTATCATATCGAGTTTGGCGGTGGCCGCAGGGCACCCGGCGCCGGTTCGTTCGCGAACCTCGAGCGTCTCAACGGTGGCAACTATGGTGCACAGTTCAAAGAGGACTGTCGGCGCTACTATGGCTCGTTTATCGGTTATTCCGGTCGCGGTGAGATGATCCCTAACGAAGATTGTTATTGCACCATTGACCCCGAACAAAAGGATAAGTGGGGTATTCCGACCCTCAAGTTTTTCTGGAAGTGGTCTGATCACGAATTGAACCAGACACGTCACATGCAGCACACCTTCAAAGACATCATCGAATCCATGGGTGGCAACGTGTTGAGCGAAATTCATGACAACGGTGCCGACGCCATCAAGAAACCCGGAGAGATTATTCACGAGGTAGGCGGAGCGCGCATGGGCTCCGATCCCCAGCAATCGGTGCTGAACGAATTTTGCCAATCCTGGGACGTGCCCAATCTGTTTGTCACGGACGGCGCTGCGTTTGTCTCCAACGCCGATAAAAACCCGACCTTGAGCATTCTGGCACTGGCCTGGAGATCCTCAGACTATCTCATCGCGGAATTACTCAGGCGTAATCTATAATGACCAATATCATCGCTACTGAGCATGGCGTGTCACGTCGTATGGCGCTGAAGGTGCTGGCGGTTATGAGCGCCAGTGGTCACGCTCAGGCAGAACCAGGCATCCTCAGCCTGCAAAGACCGGACGCAAAAGCAACGGATTCCATGACGGACCCTAACTTACGCAGCCCCACAGCGCCCTGGCCACGGACCCTGAGTGAGCAGGCCCTGCAGACCTTGAGCGTGCTATGCGATTTAATTCTGCCAGCAGATGACACGTCGCCCAGCGCCAGCACTCTGGGTTGTCATGAATTTATCGATGAGTGGGTCAGTGCGCCCTACCCCGACCAGATGCGCGACAACGAACTCATCCTCGATGGTCTGGTGTGGCTGGATAAAGAGGCTCAGCGTCGATTCAAGCAATGCGCCTTCACCGCCCTCGAGGTGCCTCAACAACACGAAATCTGTGGGGATATTTGTGCCGAAGAGGCTGACACGACACATTTACAACTCGGCACTGATTTTTTTGCCAAGGTCCGAAACTTAACCGCTGCTGCTTACTGGACCACCCAGGAAGGGATGGATGATCTCGGTTATATCGGTAACGTGCCTTTATCAAAATGGACACTGCCACCCAAAGAAGTATTGGCCCACTTAAAACTGACAACCTCGGATATCCCTTAGTTTCCCGGGCTGGCAACAATGATATCTATACACATCAAGCTAGGAGTACTCCTATGAGTAAATACTCGAGCGCCCGTGAGGCTATCGATTTGGTTGTTAACAACGGCGAAGATCTTGGACTGGACCGCGAAGAAATGCTCAGCGCATTGATTATCTCCGCACTGACAGACTACCAGGAACATTAGGGCAAAGATGAAACCAGAGTGCTGTTGACCTATGAGCTGGACAACCTGGGCGGCAAGCTGGATATGGTCAATCTGCGCGCAAGATAATGAGGCAAGCAATGATGTTTAGAACGTTACTACTTTTCACAAGCCTGCTGTTCGCTAGCCAGCTATTTGCAAAATCCGCCGGGCAGGTGTGATGGACGGCCATACCATTCCGATCATGCCAGCCTGGGGGAACGGGGCGCCAGTCACTACCAAGGATGTCGAACAAGCACGTGCCACCTTGTGGGAAATCGATTAGCTGATAATCGATCGAATATATTATTTAAACAAATGATTGAATAAATGGCGTAGTTGGTTTAAAACTACACCATGGCTGAGCGCGACGGTACCCAACAAGTTCTTCTCGACAGTGCGATCCGGTTGTTCGGGCAGCATGGTTACGAGGCTGTCAGCACGCGCATGCTGGCAGAACATGCCGGCGTTAATCTGGCCGCGATCAAATATCATTTCGGCAGCAAAGACGAGCTCTACACCGGTGCCATAGACGCCATCATCGCGCTCATACAACCCCGATTGGATATGATGGCCGGTATCGCAAACCAGATAAAATCCGTCGCCGGTGATGATCCTCAGCGACAAGCCCTGGTCATGACGCAACTCATTCACACTATTCTCACCACCTTTCTGGAAACACCCGCGCTACAGAAAGTGATCCCATTTATTTTGCGCGAGCTGTTTGCACCGGGCCCGCACTTCAAACGTATGTACACGGGTGTGCCGAAACGACTACACGAAATGCTCACCGACCTGGTCGCCTGGATACTGGATATTGAGCCAGACTCTGTGCAAGCAAAAGTTCGTGCCCATGCCGTGGTTGGGCAAATGATCGTGTTTCAAATCGGCCGGCCAATTCTGCTGAATCGACTTGCGGCAGAAACTTATAGCGCGACAGTGATTGACGAAATTCGCGCGCAAGTCACCACTTCTGTCTTATCTAGTTTGGGACTTCCCCATGAAGCATAAAATTCTCCTCGGCGCTGCTTGTATTTGTTTGACCGCCTGCGAAGCACCACTATCTGAAATCGCAGCACTGGGCACCCTGGAGCGCGATCGCATTGAGCTGTCTGCAGACAGCAGTGAACCCATCCGCGCGATCCTGGTGCGCGAAGGACAAGCGGTAGTGCCTGGCGACGTGCTGATCAGGCAGAGCACTGAACGCGCCGATGCCGCGCTGGCGCGCGCCAGAGCAGACCAACAAGTCGCCGCAGCGGCACTCGCCGAAGCAGAGCAAGGCCCGCGCGCTCAAGCCATCGACCAAGGTCGTGCCCGCCTGCAAGCGACCAAGAGTGCTCGCATCACCGCCAGGCACGAACTCGAGCGGCAGAAGTCTCTTGTAGAACGCAACTTCTCGGCGCAAAACACCGTAGACATTTTACAAGGCCGTTTCGATGAGGGTGTGGCACGGGAAGAAGAAGCACAGGCGGCCCTGGATGAGCTTTTAGCTGGCACACGCAACGAAAAAATCGACCAGGCGCGCAGCCGCTATTCCGCCGCCACAGCGACGGTGCAGGATTTAAACATAACGCTGCAACGCGCCACGGTGACCAGCCCTGTCGCCGGTACCGTTGAAGTGCTGCCCTTCGAACTCGGCGAACGGCCGCGCGCCGGGGCCACGGTAGTCATTGTGTTGGCTAACGATCCGGTATATGCGCGCGTTCATCTGCCAGAGCCCATGCGTACCCGTGTTGTTCCCGGCACCCCGGCAAAGGTCAGGATCGATAGTTTCACTGAACCTTTCGACGCCGTGGTGAGATGGGTCGCCGCGGATGCTTCATTTACACCTTATTTTGCCTTGAGTGAGCACGATCGCACCCGCTTGAGTTTCCTGGCCGAGGTGGATCTGACCAGTGCCAGAGCGAGGGACCTGCCGGTCGGGGTGCCGGTGCAGGTGACGTTCCCAGGCATCGAGCCATGACGATCGCCATCGAAACTCATGACCTGACGCGAAATTTCGGTGATCTGGTCGCTGTCGATCATGTCAACATGAGCGTGCCCACAGGCAGCATTTACGGCTTTCTGGGACCCAACGGATGCGGCAAATCGACCACCATACGCATGCTTTGCGGGCTACTGCTGCCCACCTCAGGCAGCGCCACCGTGCTCGGCATAGATACACAAAAGAATCCTGAAGAACTGAAACGTCATATTGGTTATATGACGCAGAAGTTTTCTTTGTATACAGACCTGACGGTGACGGAAAATCTGGAGTTCATCAGTCGTATATATCAGCTTCCCGGCGCAACCCGGCAACAACACATTTCCGCACAACTGGAAAAGTACGGTCTTGGTGATCGCCCTGCACAACTGGCCGGCACGCTCAGTGGCGGACAAAAGCAGCGGCTGGCATTAGCGGCGGTGACGTTACACGAACCGGAACTGCTGTTCCTCGACGAACCCACCAGCGCAGTGGATCCGGAAAGCCGGCGGGAATTCTGGGATTTTCTGTTCGATATGAGCGATCGGGGTACAACGATACTGGTGACTACCCACTTCATGGATGAGGCTGAACGCTGTCACGCACTTGCAATATTGGACGCCGGGGCACTGGTCGCCGACGGCACGCCGGCGGATCTGTTAGCTGACCTGCCGGCGACGGTTGTAGAAATCGAAAGCGAACAAATTCGTGCAGTTCGCGAAGCCTTGATCAAACTGGCAGGCGTCATCGACACCGCTCAGATCGGGCGACACCTGCACGCTCTGGTACAGCCGCAAATCAGCGCTCCGATAGATTACCTGCAATCGAGTTTGAGTGATGAGCTACCCGCCAGCATGAGCATCATCAAACCCAATCTCGAAGATGTGTTCGTCATTTCTACTCAGAGGGCTACCCAGAACGTTACCCACGAACCGAGCGTCGTGGCATGACTTTTCTGTCCGGCGCACGCATCTGGGCGGTCGCTAAAAAGGAGTTTTATCACCTGCGGCGCGACCATTTGACCGGCGGCATGGTGGCCGGCATTCCCATTGTGATGACCGTCCTGTTTGGCTATGCCATCAACACAGACGTGCGCAATTTGCACGCCGCCGCCGTTGATGAAGCAAACACCAGTGCCTCGAGAGCTCTGCTGGCGGACGCCCGGGCATCCCAGGTGCTGCAGTTTGTTGAATCCGCAAGTTCCGTACAGGAACTGGAAATGTTAATCGCGACGGGCAAAATTTCCATCGGCATCTACATTCCTCCGGACTTCGAAGAACGCGTCATTCACCAACGCACGCCCTATGCACAATTGCTGGTGGACGACAGCGACCCGGTCATCCTCGGTGCGGTGCGCGGTCTCAGCAACCTACCGGTTGGCACCAATCTCAGCCGCAGACCGGACACCTTTGCTATCCGACCGCTGTACAACCCGGAACGCCGTTCCGCGATATTCATCGTGCCGGGTTTATGTGGCGTTATTCTTACTCTGACAATGGTGCTGTTCACTTCCATCGCCATCGTGCGCGAACGCGAACGCGGCAACCTGGAAATGCTCATCACCACCCCGGTCAAGTCTTTAGAACTGATGATCGGCAAAATTATCCCCTACGTGCTTATCGGCTATCTGCAGATCTCCATTATCTTGTTGTTGGGCGTTGTGCTGTTCGATGTGCCGATTCGCGGTACGTTAACGGATTTCTATATCGCCTCAGGTGTGTTCGTTATCAGCACCTTGTCACTGGGACTGTTGATCTCCACCATCGCCGATACCCAGTTTCAAGCCTTCCAGGTCACCTTCATGACCTTTCTGCCACAACTGTTGTTGTCGGGATTTATGTTTCCGTTCGAGGGCATGCCAAAGGCAGTGCAATATCTGGCAGAGGTATTCCCGCTGACGCATTTCTTACGCATCGTTCGCGGCATCATCCTGCGCGACGCCAGCTTGTCTTCACTGAGCGCCGAGCTTTGGCCATTGGTACTTTTTTTCGTCGTGGTTATGTTGTTGGCCACATCCCGGTTTCGCAAACGACTCGACTAGCCGCTAGTTCTTTTCTTGTGCGGCGGCGTTCGCGCATTCAATGCACAGCGCGGTCGCTGGCAGGGCTTGCAGTCGTTGTTGCGCTAACGCTCGTTCGACTTCTCGCTCTTGCTCCTCTAACTCGTCTTCAAGGGCAATCATGGTCTCGCTGTTTTCAAGTTCCACGGCCTGTTCAGCAAAATCCTGGGGCAACGGCTCCTCTCTGTGATGAACGTGTTTTGCCAACTTTTCCCGTCTCATCACGATGCTGCTCTGATATTCCTCGAGTACTGCTTTTACTTCTGCGCTCATAGTCCCGCCATCTACGCTAATAAGATCAAGCTCAGCATAGGAAGCCAGGCACGCCTAGACCATCAGTGAATCGTGCAGCCCCTTAGTGGAAAATACCTACTGGCAATCTCCTTACTCGACCCCACTATCAGCTTACACAAAGACCACAAGTGGAGAAAATAATGAGTATCATTAACATGCCAGCCAACGTTTGGACGATTTTTACCGCCCCTTCGGAAGCCTGCTTTCCCAAGACCTTCCGTCCCGGCTACAAACCGAAACCGATTCCTGGATGCCCTTGGTAGACATTCGCAGCGAAGACAATGGTTTTGTCATCGACATGGAAGTACCTGGCTTCACCTCCGATGATATCAATGTGGAAGCGCACGATGGTGTGCTGACAATCCAAGGGGAGCGTAGTTCCGAGGTTGATGAGAACAAGGACAATATAGTCCGGCGAGAGAGGCACTATGGCAAATTCATGCGCCGCTTCAGCTTGCCGCCCGGAACCGTGTCAGACGACATAGCGGCAAAAGTAAAGGACGGCATGTTGCACATCCAGGTGCCGAACAAGCCGGTTTCAACCGCTAAAAAAATTACCGTCGACTAAGCGTCTGGTAAAGGGCCTGTGATGTAGTCGTACAGGCCCTTGTACTTTTCCAACTTCAACTCAAACAGTGGGTCGGCATGGACCATGGCTTGTGCACCCACCTCCGCCCAATCCTCTGCAGACAACAGTCGTTGCGCCATAGGCAACAGGTGCGTGGTTTCATTACGCAAATGCAGCCTTTGAATGTCCAGATAGCGCTCGAAGTGGCTGTAAAGTCGGTCAATCGGCACCACTATGTCATTCAGAATATTATCTACGTCATCGGCCAACTGGCGCGAAGCGTCGATGATTTCTGCATGTTGGGCGAGGTTGAAATGAACCAGTTCCCGTTCCGCCGGTGTCAGCCCTTTGTCCAACACCAGATCGAATAACTGGTCTTCTAAAGGATGGTGCACGGCATCCGGGTACTCCTGCAGATAGGTCAGGATGTCGCAGATGATGTTCCAATTCACCTCATCATTGCCAGACATATTCGATCCCTGCCCGGGTCGCATCTTTAGCAGCGAGCCCCGAACCCCGGCTCACCAGTAAGGCAAAAGGAACGCTGAAGCCGCGCAATTTCAACTCTTCGAACAACTGCACGCCGCTGCCATCCGGCAATTGCGCTTCACAAATAACACACAGGGTTTTACTCATGCGCACATCATCGAGAGTGCGTAAGAACGCTGTACGGGTAGAGAAGCCAATGGCTGGATAGCCGCTTGAATTGCACAGATATTGCAGGCTGTCGCGAACCGCGGGGTCACCATCAATCACGCAGGCCAGTTGTTCTTGAGAGTGGTTATCAAACGCGGCCTTCATGGCGGAAGCCTATCGTGCAACCCTGCAATGCCAAATGCGGGATTGTACTTAGTCACTCGCATCGGCTTTGCCAAGCTTTAGACGCATGTAGGCGATACCCGGCGCAAACGCCCAACACCAGGCCAGCCGGGTGGTCTCATCAAAATCCGCATCGAACTGCGCGGCGGTATCGAGCAAGGCCTGCATCCACACATCGAACATCATGATTTCGACGCCTTGGTTTTTATGCACGAGGGCCAATCGATCGAGTTCGGCTGTCGGTTCACCAACCACATAGTAAGAAACCAGTTGGAACAGCGATCTCTTTAACATACCGACTTGACGTTCAATATCTGTATCGGTAAACAGCGCCGCAATCTGGGCGTCGACGAGAAAATTGTCGTAGAAAGCGCGGAAAAATTCGTCGGCGCTATCATCCATGGTAACGCCATAGATCTAACCTTATCCTAATGAATCAATATATGGCCTAACATCAACGCCGGTTGCTATACGGGATATCCGCAATTCCAGGGAGGCTTTCCCACATTGGTAAGCTCAGACCACCCCCTTATACTGTTCCCTGGAAAATCGGTGTAACTCAAATAAGGGACAACTCTCATGGCATATAAAAGTATTCTCATTGCCGTAGACCTCACCGAAGAAGCGGAAGAAGTTATCACCGCGGCGCGCAATATAGCGGACGGCTCGGCGGACACAAAACTTGCGGCGACGACCATCATCCGTCCGCTGGCAGGCACCTACGGCGGCTTGGATATGGCCAGTGTGGTCTCCGGCGTACCCTTCGAGGAAGAAATGCGCAGTCAGGCAATTGAGCGGCTGAAAAAGCTCGGCGCAGCCTACAACATCGGTGCCAATGACACCTACGTGCGCATGGGCACACCGGCTACAGAGATTCGCAGCCTGGCTGAAGAACTTGGTGCAGATCTCATCGTCATAGGCACTCACGGTCGCCACGGTCTCGGTCTGCTCCTCGGCTCGACCACAAATGCAGTTCTGCACGGTATTACCTGCGATGTGTTGGCAGTAAAGATTCACCCGCTGGAAGACTAGGCCTTAGTGCGGAGCAAAAATTGATGTCAGACAGTGGATGGGAAATATTCGATATTGGAAAACTCAAAGAACTCATGCCGGATGAACCGGTAAGCTACAAGGAATTTCTTAACGTCCCCGCGATGCACTGCGGCTTGTATCACCTTGCCAAAGGCTCGAAAGACATGCAGACACCCCATGACGAGGATGAGGTGTACTACGTGCTCGAGGGCAAGGCGCAACTCAAGGTCAAAGGCGAGGTTAAAGACGTGCAGGCAGGGACGCTGCTCTACATACGTGCCAGTGAAGAGCACGCTTTCTTCGAGATCTCGGAAGACATGTTATTGCTGGTACTTTTTGCTGCCGGAAGGGGCTAGGACGCTTTTAAGCCGGTCAGACTAAAGACCAGCGTATCGACCGGCGTGCCATGGTTTACTCGTAGACCTGCTGATAAATCTGACCCGTAAACGTGGGGTCAATGCTGTAGGTAACGGAAGCCGGGGCTAATTCTATGGCGACCAATACTTTTTTCACGCTGACA